>ERZ773359.576-NODE-576-length-52605-cov-501.600457_pt1 | contig 52605 bp, 52 predicted proteins | sample MGYA00374955_ERZ773359 | MGnify/ENA primary metagenome ERZ773359 (study PRJEB29098, sample SAMN04486028) | biogas fermenter metagenome | study: EMG produced TPA metagenomics assembly of the Biogas fermentation microbial communities from Germany - Plant 4 DNA1...
CGGCTCAAAAGCCTCAATGGACTGAAACACCCGCCCCCAAGATGTCCAGCCGTCAATCGTAGCAGTAAATCGGTCCATGCATGCTGAGCCTCCAACCTAAACCCGACCCTGATTCCCTGGCGATTATGGAGCTAAGCTCCGGGATCGCCAGCGTGGTCACCCTGGGGTGACCACGCTGCTCTCAGGTCTTTAGAAGCTGATATTCGAAAGCTCACTCAGAATCCCCTCCAATTCTTGGAGAAAAGCTGAGTCCGCTAGGTTCTCTTCCCTGCCCCGCTCCACAGCTCGGCCCAGCCGGAGGATGATGGATGCTAACTGCTGGAGCGGATCCAATGCCCTGGACACCTGCACCACGCTGCGCGAACCAATGAGGCATACCGCGTCGATCTCGTTGAAACCTGGCACTAGGTCCGTTCGGAGTAACAGTCGAACCCGTCGAGCAGGAACGTCCACTTTGATGTTCTCGATGGAGAAGATGCGGGATTCCTGTGAAGCGGCTTGGGCGCTTCCCTCCCAGACAACATGGGGCCTTCCGGTTTCGTCAATGACTTCAACCTTGACGATGGCTCCTGGATTGTAGGTTTCATACACATCGATGCGCCGCACATACACAGCCTCGTCGTAGAAGAGCTCAACCCACTCTTCCCCGCCGTTGCTCGTGCTCGCCGTCCAGGCCCTATCATAGTCACCATATTTGGGATAAACATCGGGTACACCGATCATCTGCTCAGGAGTCCAGCGGTCCTCCCGGTATTGACTGCTGGCCTTGGCTCCACTTGCCCACTGAAGTTCCATGTCGGCCTCCCCCTGAGCTTGAGGCCAAGGGGAGCTGTGGCTCCCGGTGATGCTCACCGCATCTATTTCGTTCCAACCACTTACGGAATCCGTGTCCAAAGTGATTCGCACCCGTTGGCAGGGTACTGTGACGATGTCATTCTTGACGCTAAACACCCTTGCGCCGCTGGTTGCTGCACGTCCCCCTGTACCTTCCCAGATCACGTGCCAGCGTCCCATGGTGTCGATCAGTTCCACCTTTACTATGGACCCTGGATTGAAGGTTTCATAGATGTCTACAGTCACTACATAAACGGCCTCCGCAAACCCCAGTTCAACCCACTGCAGGCCAGCGTCCTGGGAAGAGGGGGCCCAAGCACGCCGATCGTCGCCATAGTTGGGGTAAAAATCCGGCTCGCCCAACATCTGCTTCGCTGACCAGTCGCCGCTTCCATATTCACTGCTTGCAGAGGCTGTAACCGCCCACTGGGTACAAGACTGCCCCTGGACCTCACAGACAGTGCCAAACAAGACGAACCCAGCGAGGAGCAAAATGATCCACCATTTTTTCCGCATCGTTCTTCCCCCAGTCTTTTATTTAGACAAACGATTATGGCAGCGCTCACAACGATCGTTATGAATCGGGCTTCCTCAGTCTTGATCAACACGATGTACTCCATATATGATTGGCTGGAGCCATCGTCGCCACTTTTGCACCGCCTGTTCTCCAACTCCTTCACTCATTTCCCACCTCAGCAGCCAGAACAACCCTACGGATCCCAGAATGGTAACGACGAAGTGAAATATTCCCGCAAGACCCAACTCTGAAAAGTCTACAAGGTGGGTTGGTTTGTTCACCCCGCGATAATGCTCACACTGCTGTAAATGGCATACAGCAGGCAGCGATGATTACCAAGACTACGGGGTTAAGCCGTTCGTTCTTTCCCTTAGCCATTCGGGTCGCTATGTACTAAGCGTACCGTGAAAGGGTGGATATGCCATCGCCCGTTCGGTGGAGAAAGCAAAAAAAGCGCCCTCATACTTTAGTATGAGAGGCGCTTAAACACCCGCTATATCCTTATCTCCCTTGCTCACCCAAGACAACGACGGAATTGTACTCCGCAACCGCCAGCTGATTACCCTCTGGCGACCAGGCCAAGGCCTGTAGACCCACCATCCAGGTGGGATAAACAAAAAGGACTTCTCCAGTGGCAGCATCCCAGATGCGTACCGTGCCGCTGTGGCTGGCTCCCGCCAGGTAGCGCCCGCAGGGGGACCATTCTACCACAGTGACCACGCTTTCGGCCTCGGCCAGGGTCCTTACGACCTGATCTGTTTCCAGATCCCAGATCAGAACTGTCCGATCATAGCCGGAGCTCGCTAGGTGCTTACCGTCCGGAGACCAGGCCAGGGACCGCACCCAATCTGTGTGCCCCTCGAGCTTCTTGATTTCCTCACCTGTATCCCCGCTGTAAACATGCACAGCTTGATCACGACCGCCAAAGGCCACCTGATCGCCCCGGGGAGACCAGGCAACCACAGTAACCCACCCGGGGTTTTGAATCCCCACCACTTGGGTTCCGGTGGGCACATCCCAGATGGCCACAGTGGTATCCCAACTGGCACTGGCCAGCTTCATGCCATCGGGCGCCCAGCTTAGGGAGAGAACGATGTCCTCGTGGCTCACATTCTTCATCCCCACCGCAAACTCAAAGCCCTTTTCGTGCACAAACGGCTTCTTGATGCGCTCAGTGAGAGCACCAGGATGTTCGCCTCCGGTAGGATCCCAAAGGCGCACCAGCAGATCATGCCCGCCGCTGGCCAGGTAGGTACCATCTGGTGACCAGGCCATACCTTCCACAGGCTGGCTGTTATGGCCGGACAGCTGCAGCAGGTGCCTGCGCGCCTGGAGATCCCAGATGTGGATGATCCCGCCTTCGTCACCTGAGGCCAGGTAGTCTCCCTCAGGTGACCAAGCCAGCGCCTTGACATATCTGTTGTGGCCCACGATTCTCCGCAAATTTTCCCCTGAATCTGCCGACCAGAGATCGATGATGCCCCGGTAAGTCCCGCTGACCAGGCGCTGCGCTGAACTGTCCCAATCCACTGCCAGCACATAGTTCCCTGCATTGATACTCTGCACCAGCCCCTGTGTCTCCATGTCCCAGATCTGGATCAGTTTGTCTCTGCCACTGGCCAAATAGCGGCCATCAGCAGACCAACTGAACGTAGTCTCTCCGGCTTTGAACTGCTCCAGAAAGATCTCTTCTCCTGTTTCGACGTTGAGTACCTTGGAGGCACCGCCTCCCAGGGCCATGGCAACCAAAGAGCCCTGCGGCGCAGCGGAGAGGGACAGGATCTTATCCCTCACTGGAATCTCTGCGCTGAGTTCACCCAGCTCAACCTCCCAGGCCTTGAGGCTTAACTCATCGCCGCCCGTAAACAAGAACCTGCCGTCTGGAGACCAGGCCACCGCCCTCACCCACTTTTCATGGGTCAATGTTCTCAGCTCATCCCCCGTGACAGCATCCCAGACCTTCACTTCCCCATCCCAGCTGGAGCTGGCCAGTTTGCCGCCATCAGGTGACCAGGCCAGATCTGTGAGCAAAATGGTATCGGCATGCATCGACTGGATTTCCCAGCCAGTCCGCCAATCCCAGATCTTGATTTCGCCGTTGCTGGTGGCGCTGGCCAAATAGTCGCCTTGGGGAGAAAAGGAGATAACCTTAACGACACTAGTATGACCCCAGATTGTCCCCATGAGCTGTCCGTCACTGGTCCGCCAAATCCTGATGGTCCGATCACTGCTGCCGGTGGCGATATACTGATCATCCGCACTAAAGGCAACTGTCTCCACCCGATCGAAGTGGGAATCGAAGGCAAACTGCTTCCCCCATTGGCTGAAATCAGGTTCAGGCCAAGCTTGGGCAGCAAATGTCAGCTCCCGGCCTTCTTCAAGCACCTGCTTCTCCGGGAAAAACGTGTAACCCACCTTGCGGGGGATGATCACAGTGCCGCTAGGAGCAGTGGTCTCAAAGTACCCACCCGCATCTGTCTCCACATAGGAACCCGTTCCATCCAAAATGAAGAGGCTTACTCCTGTTAAACCCTGGGCATGATCTTCCGTCAAGACGACTCTCCCCGAGATACTGCCCGCCTCAGGCGCATCAACCCCCCGCTCACAGCCGCTCACGGACAGGACAAGCAAAATCAAAACAACCATCAAGGAAAGGCACTTAGACTCTGATCATGTCTTCCATATCCCCTTCGTCTTTCTGTCCTCTTTATTTACTACTTCGGACAGGCAGAATCCTCTTATGCCGAACAATTGGTGCAAGGTCGAAAAAGCCCTGCCGCTCGGCAGGGCTTCGCTGGGCCGTTCATCCGACGCTAAAAGTAATACACCACGTTCGGCTGGAGATAACCGCCATCCTGGGAGGTGGAAACAACGCTCCAGTTATCAGCTTCCGCCATCAGCCGCAGGCTTTCGATGCCCGCCGCCGGAATGTCCACCGTCACAGAAAGCCTGGACTGGGAGTCGGGCACGAAGCTCACTGATTTGATCTGAAGCGGCTCACGGAGAGCGGAAGGACCGTAAGCCATCAACTCCATGTCTTCCGGAGACAAGGCTACTGGCACGTTCATGTACAGGTTAAGGATGAACCCTTCTGTTGTGACACCACTGATAAAGGCTTTGTTAGGGAACTTGACGATCTCCGGTTTACCTTCATCTCCTGCAGCCCACATCTGTACATATCCACCGATATGCTCCCCATCTCCGCTAGCCTTGAAGAGCAGGGCGCACCCTGCATCTTCTGCCTGGGCAGTGTACTGCTTTGATGTGGCGCCAGCAATGGCTTCCATTTCATAGGTGACTGGGTCCACCCTGTACCACTGATAGCTCATGTATTCAGAGCTGACGTCTACACGGTCGGCTACGCGCGTAGCGGTAGCGGATCCAGTAAAAGTCTCACCCACATATGGGATGCTGCCCTTCATGCCCGAAGATGAGAAATAGGTTTCCACGGGAGAAACCTCTACCGCAACCTCATTGGATGTGTAGCCGTCCAGGGGCCCTCCCATCATGAGCAGCCGAAATGTTGTATCTTGCCATATATCAACCTTGGATTCGTAGCTATATGCCCAAATCATCTGCGCCCCTTCATAGGGCTTCCAGGTTGAGTCCGCAGGATCCAGGTATTGCAGGGTATAGCCTGCGCCTCCGAACTCTGCCGCGCTTGGGAAACGCATGTCCACTTGGGGAATTCCGGTTATGCCGACCTCAGGTGGCCACTGATGGTTGCGCTCCACGTACAGCCCGGCAAATGTGTTGGACGGAGCGGTGGAGGGAACGTATTCAGGGATAGTCCCGCCACTGCCTGGTTCAAAGCCTTGGATGATGGTTGGGTCAAAATCGCCATCGATCTCTTGTGGCCTCAAATCGAATACCACCATGGGCGAGTTCACTTTGGCACGGAGGATCCGATCGGCACCGATGACCGTCACCCCGGAGTTGGCAATAAACTCTGCCACCTCCCCTGCCAAGATCTTAACCCACACGTCCCATACTCCCTCAGCGATTTCGATGGTGCTCGCACCGCTATATGCATAGAGGCGCATACTGGGTCCGCGCACGACAAGGCGGTTGTTCTGGGCATATTCATGCCAGCTCTCACCAGCCACCTTGAGAATGTCAACTGTCCCGGAAACGCTGATGTAGTTTGCCACCGAAGCATTGGGAGCGTCGACAGACAAGTCGCCAATAATCGACCCGCTTCCCATCAGAATCAGCTCTGCTTCATCCTCAAATTTATACTGCAGATCGCCTTTGATCTCGTGCCCGCTCAAGTTCAGGTTGATGGGCCGGTTGATCATCAGAGCGTCTGTCAGAGCGACGTCTTCCATGAAAACCAGATCGGTAATGGTAGGATCAGCCACGGCGTCGATAAGGTCCTCTAAGCCGCCAACGGCAGCCGTCCCTTCCGCCGTTTCCAGGCTGATTATGATGCTCTAATCCTTGTTTAACTCTAACTTTTCGTTCTTGCCGGCAAAGCCCACCATCTCTACCAACACTTCCACGGTGCCCTTCAGCCCGGAGAAGGTGACCTTGCCATCTGCATCCGTCACTTTCGACTCCGTCTTGTTGCCCGCCACTTCTACGGATGCCCCCGCCAAAGGAGAGTCATTCGCAGCGCTCAGGACAGTTACCGTCAGGCTGTAAGTCTTGGTAGGCGCAGGTCCGCCGCCCATACACCCAGCAAACAAAAGAGCAACGATGATCACGGCTAACAGCGAAGCAGTATTGCCACTCCTTTTCAATGTCTCCATTCCCCTCTAATTTGGCTTGTCCTACTGAGTTCTGCTGATCACTATCCGCTCGAAAGGCCGGTCCCGAAGCTCATGGCCGGACAGATTCGCGAAGAAGCCTTGATCCTTGTCGAAGTTCGCGTAGAACTCCCCATCGCCCGCGGCCAGGGCGGTATGGCTCCAAGCAGGCGACATTCCGTAAGTACTGATCGCCCCCGTAAACTCCATGGCGAAATACACTGACCCTGAGTACGCGGTGCTGGGGCTGAAATAGACCCGCTGGGAGGTTTCGAACCCTGAGGGAAACTGGTCGCGGCGCTCCAAAGGCCGGTTGGCGTAGGCCACCTCACTGAGTGCAAAACGGATCAACTCAGGGTCTTCCTCGAGTTCAAACTCGATCACGGCGCCGTCAACCGCTTTGGGATCCTCCGCCGCTGGGTCCGCACTGAAGCGACCTCCGCTGCAGCCCTTGAACCCGATGAGGGTGTATTCGCTGCCATAATGCACCACGTAAGCTCCAGATCTCCAGGCTGGGAGCTAGCTTGTCCGCTTTCGAAGTTGAAATAGGGGCCGTTCTAGTTGGAAACAGTTACAAACCGCGGGGCATCGACTTCTTCTTGGGATTACACGCTAATCTCGATACTGCGGCTCCTGTTCATGTTCACTGTTTGGGTCTTGCTGGCAAACCCGTCCACCCAGACCAAGACCTCTATCTTGCCCGACAGCCCCGAAAAGCGTGCCGTTCCATCTGAGCCGGCCTCCTTCGCAGCCACATCCGAGCCTACCACTTCCACGAGAGCGCTTTGGATGGGTTGGCCAGCGCCGTCAACCACCCTTACCGTCAGTGTAAATGCCCCGCCTGTGCCGCCTCCCGCACATCCCTACAGAAACACGACGGCCGCAAGAACCACCAGGAAAACGCATGCTTTCCAACCACCTGTCCGCCTCATCTTGACCACCCTTTCTACTTCCAAAGATAAAGCAGGACAAGCGAAATGTCATGACCTATCCGGAGGGAATCAAAAAAAAACGCTCCTCATACTCTCGTACGAGGAGCAAAAAGAGACGGACGGACTATAAAGCTTCACCTTTGAGCAGGAGGCTGATCAGCTTCGCTCTACCGCGGACATCGTATTTGGAATATATGCTTTGGGCATGAGTCTTGACGGTGTTCTCGGTGATGTGCAGCTCAGCGGCAATTTCACGGTTGGACTTGCCGGAGAGGATCATCTCCAGGACTTCCTGCTCCCTCGCCGTAAGCGGGTCCAGCGCTTCGATCTGGTATCCGGCGGCAGTGTGCACGTCCTCTTCTGCACCCTTATATGCCGTAAGATAGGCATGGGTCTTCAGAAGCAGTCCGAGGCGGTGGTTAAGCAAAGGCAGAATGGCCAGGGTGGTACAGATGACAGTCAAGGCCAGCACCGTCACTTCCGCAGTCCAGCTGTGCTGCGCCGCCCAGAGGCCGATAAGCCCTCCGCCCAGCACCCCCAGCACATTGGCGGACAAGCCGATGCCGAAAATTAGGCTGGATTTCTCCGTATAGTCCAGCAGACTGCCGAGGATGCTCCACCAAAACAGATCGAAAACGCCGCAGGCAGCAAGGAAGAGGGTATCAACGATCAGATAACTGAGGGTATCCCGCCCCAAAAACATGAAGCCGAGAAAGGCCAGCACAGTCCCGGCCATCCCCGCGTAAAGCATTCTAGAATGCTTGATCTTCGACGGAAGGTTCCTCAGAACCACAAGGGCAGCGATATACGGGACAGGCCAATACCAAACGGTGAGCTCGCCAAGGTGCTCAAACGCCGGCTGAATGACGTGATACATAAGGCCGGAGTTGATGGTCAGGACGGCGACAAAAAGACAGAGCAGCAGGACGCCATTGCGCAGGCTGTCCTTGGCCCGGGCCCTACTAGCGTCGCCCTTTTGCTTCACGGGCTGCAAGTTCAACGTCCAGACGGAGGCCATGCCCAGCAACAGGCCAAAGATAACCACAGCCAGCCCCAGCTGAGGCGAAAGCTTGGTGCTCAATACATTGAGGGCCACCATGATAACGTTGGAGCCGATCAGCACATCTGCGCAGGTCCTGAGCCGTTCCTGCTTGGGCGTAAAGGCTCTGAGGAAGTAACCCCACGCTGCTAGAGAGGCACCGCTGGCGTATCCTCCCACAGCAAGCCCCACTCCCCACAGCACCGACGGTGGAAAGAAGAAAGGAACGGATGAAATCAGGGAGGTTCCGAGACCGAAGAACATCACGGTTTTGGCCTGCTGAGCTGACTTCGTGTAGAGCCCGCAGGTGAACAAGCCGAAAAACTGCGCGGTAACAGCCAGCATGATATAGCTGGAAGCCTTCACGTTATGCAGTTCCAAAAGGCTGTATAGGATTTGACCCTCAAAGGCAAAGGAGAGAATGTAACCTGAAAGGAAGGAGAACGCCAGGATCGATCGAAGACGCCCGTTCAGCGCAAAAGCCCGTTTCACCAGGGCAAACCTCCCGTCATGGAAAGAACAGCTCTTATGGTAAAATGCTATCATACTAAAGGGTGATTTACAATGAATCCCCTTCACAAGGAGTAACTGAAAGAGGAGCAGGTGACTTTGTGGGTACATCCGCTCCCCTTGGGTTCGTGGTTCAATCCCTGTCATACTCTAATCCGCGACCGTTTCAACTGGACTCGCGGTGTGCTGGCCGCGGCATGTTCTACAACAACCCCCATGCACCGCATTTTGAACAATCCCAACGATGGACAAACCCTGTGTGGGTCCTCTCCTTTTTGCCCCCGCATGCATCGCAGTTTGCCTAGCTGCCTTCGGGCTTGCTTTCGGTCCCGCCCGTTACCACATCCAGCTCGGAGGGGGAGAGCTGACCTGTACGAGGGTGCATCAAACCAAACAGCTCATCTGCTTCTTGCATGGAGAGCGCGATACTGTTCTCTTCAGCGAGAGCCTGGAGACTCTCCGCCGTGTCACAAAGCATTGCCTGCCCCATCACTTCCTGGTCCACCTTACCCAGGCGAGCAATCAGGTCACGGATGGTCATTGGCTGCACCTTCTTTCCAGGTTATGCCAAAGAATACACCAAAGAACGCCCCTTTCCTGCTGCCCCCGCCTCCCCGGGAGTTACCTCCGAAGTTACCGTTCTTCTTCCCGCTCAAAAGAAAAAAGGCCGAGCAGCGCCAAAAAAAGCGCTCCCTCGGCCTGAACAGCTTGCTGAAGTGGGCTACCGCTTACCACAAAACCGGGTGCGAACTGCCCTTCCTCTCCTCTTCCTGTTTCTCACTGCCGCCCGTCACCACATCCAGTTCGCCGTCGGTAAGCTCGTCCACCGCGGGACGGAGCATACCCAACAGTTCCAGGGCAACCTCCTCATTCAGTTCGATGCCGTTCTCTTCAGCGAGTTTAGTAAGCTCTTCTGCCGTCTGACACTGAACCGCCCTCTCCAGCACTTCCCAACGCCTTTCGCCCAGCTGGGCTAGGAGCTCATTGACCTTCATCATGTTATCTCCTTTCGCGTGCACTCAGCCGCCGTTGCACCGCTGTAGCACCCTTGTCTGCCTTTGCCCGCAGAAAGTAAACTAACCGATACAGTAAGTTATTATATACTGCCTACTTCTCGGAAATCCTCCTGCTTTTCCAAAATTGCTGCATTATCTCCATATCTCTCGCGGCAGGTTAGGGCCCAGTGGCCCTAAGCAGGCCCCACAATGACGCCGACGGATCACCGCCCCGAAGAAGACACTCAGTGCCTGCAGGGGCCTCCCGCCCGCCAATCTAGATGGGGCGCGGGGCAGTGCCCCTGCTGTTCGCCTATGAACTGCTGGATGATGTCCCTCACCGGCGGAGAGATTTCTGCGGGCAGCTGGGCAAACGGGAACCACCTCAGCTCCAGCACCTCTCCGTCGTGGGTACCGCCTGAGGGAGAGAAATCGGTACAGGTGAAGACAACGTCCACAACGTACACTTCGTCTCCGTTGGGGTAGGCAAAATGCCTGCTCTCTCCGGCAAAAACACCGTAAAGGTTCAAGCTGTTGGCAATCAGGCCCGTCTCCTCCAGAAACTCCCTCTTTGCGCTTTCTTCAGGCGTCTCTCCCGGCTCCATGTAACCTCCGGGGTAGCCCCATTCGCCGCTGTCCGCCCTGAGTTGCAGAAGGATTTTCCCATTCTGAACCGCGATAACGCTTGTTCCCACCAAGAGCAGAGCCCTTCTGCCGATGATCCTGCGCATCTCTTGGATGTAACTCATAAACCGCCGCCCCGTTCATACTTGAACTAGAAGCCTTGTCCTGGCGCAGAGTGCAGCTGCGGCGCCGAGCAAGACTTCCCCTTTTTCTTCCATTCTACCCCATCCGCCCTTAAACCTCTTTCAACACCCAAGATCTTGCGCTGGCGGCCCAATTCCTTGAGGGGTGAGCACCCTCAAGGCAGGTTTGGCCCCCTGCCGTCTGCAATCCAACTGGCTAGGTAGTCAAAGCCGTGCCGAGAGGAACCCAGCTGGCGGTGGACGATCTGGCCTTCGCCGTCGATAATGTACAGAGCAGGGCTGATGGAAGCCTTGAAAGCCCACTTGGCGGACTTACCGGCATCCACGAACACTGGGAAATCCCAGCCTTGGTCCTGGTAGAAGGCCCTAACCTCGGCGGCTGAATCGGCAATACTCACTGGCAGAACCTGCAGCCCAGGGCTGGCCGCGGCCAGATCATGCAGGGCTCCCAGCAGTTGAGTGCTGGGCTCACAGCCCAAATACCAGAGGATCAGGAGCGTATCCTGCTGATGCAGGTCCTGGAATCTGATCTTCTCGCCGTGCTCATCCACCAGGTAAAACTCGGGCACGGTACTGCCAATGGCCGGGGGCCTCCCCTGGGTATTGGCCATATCCTCCCGGGCCAGCTTTTCCTGCTGGTAATTGAACGCAAGCAGCCCGATCAGGGCCACTGTGAGCACTGCGTTGAACAAAACCGTTTTGTGGTTCACCCTTCCAGCCACACAGACCACCTCACTTCACCTAGTTCAGCCTTGGCGTCCGTCCCAAGCACTCAATGGGATCCAAAGATGCTCCCTTCCAGGCCGGGTAAAAACCCACCAGCACTGTGAAGAGGACCATAACCCCAAAGACCATCACCACCAAGCCCCCGTCAAAAAGCATGGGCAGGGCCATTCGGCTCAAGAGGGGGCGGAGCAGAAACCCCGCCGCTGCCCCCGCGGCGCTGGGAACAAGGATGGTGAGCATGGTTTCCCTGAGGATCTGCAGCAGGATATGGCGGCGCAGGGCCCCCACAGCCATGCGCAGGCCGATTTCCCCCCTGCGCCTGAGCACCTGGATCATCTGCATCCCAAACATCCCCAGGGAAGCCACGATCAAGACCAGGAAGGCAAAGCCCACAAGGATAGCGATGAGGATGCTTCGCCCCTGGGGATCTCCCACATGCCTGGCAGGAAGTGGGTTAACGATATAAGAAGCCGGGAAGTCAAGCTGCTCAAGATAGCCCGCAAGGCGGGCGGCGTCCAGCACACTTCCCTCCAACCAGATGCTCCGGTATACGCCGGGGCCATCGTTGAGGGGCCGGGCCGCTGCGGGGTAGACCACGAAACAGTCCGAAGCCACACGGAACTGAAACTGCTCGGAGCCCTCTTGATCGACGGTTTTCACAGGCAGTTCCACCCCATCCTCAAGCACCCCGACTATGGTCAGCTCAGCACCGAGCCGAGGCGTCCTGAAGGCCTGGCCCAGGCTGTTGGCGACGGTGCCGTAGAGCTCCTTGGCCAGCCGTTCACTGATCAGGCAGACCGGCTCTGTCTGCTCCTGAGGGGAGAAGTACCTGCCGGCCCGCAGAACCGGACGGAACACCTCCAGATAGCGGTGATCGGTACCCAGGTAATCATGGCCGTCATTCCAGTCGGCAGCCCAGTATTCCGTAAGCAATCCTCCCCGGTCCCCCACTGCGCGGATGTATGCTGGGGGCAGGGGGCCAAGGCTGCTGTAAAGGCCCTTCTGGGCCACCCCTACTACCGCGATCCCCGGAGGGTACTGGGCCCTGGCCAGCTGCTCTTCGTAGATAATCCCCCTGGTCAGCCCCATGGCCACCACCAACACCACACCGATGATGAAAGCCTGGAACATGAAGAAGCGGTTCTTGCCCATGCCTTTCACCTCACTCACCTCTCCGGCCTCAACACAGCCACAGGGTCGATTTTTGCCGCCTGGCGGGCGGGAACCACCGCGGTAATCCAACCCACCAGCAGGGCCAGCAGGACGCCGGAAACAACCGTGACCAGGTTAAAGGCGGCCCAGTACATGCCCACATAACTGTTCATCACCGTGTTCACTATCCCCGCCAGCACGATGCCCAGATACCCGCCTTGGAGAGCGCAGGCGGCTATCTCACCCATGACCTCCCTGGCCAGATGCTTGGGCAGTGCCCCCAAGGCCACCTTCAGGCCGAATACCCGCTGCTGGTCGTATACGTTGGCAGAAGCGATCTGGATGATGTTCATGCCGGCGAGCAGGAACACGATGAAGGCCACGAGGAAAATCCCCGTGAGCACCAGCAGATCCTTGGCCCACTGCGTGTTATCCCTATCCCCTGGGGAGGCCACCTTCAGTGCCGGTGCATCTTCCATGTGGATCAAGTTTTGGGAAATAAGCCGGCTTAGATCAGCCTTGCTGTAGCCGGGTGCAAATACGCCGAGCTGCATGATCAGCCCGTCGTGGAAACGGCCCGCGTTGAAATCCTCATACCAGACCTCCAGCGGGAAGAAGATGCTGCTCTCGGAGTAGATGCCCAGGGGCAGCCCAGCAAGATAAAGGTCACCCTGCGCAGCCCCGATCACCTCATACTCCCTGCTGTTGACAGAGATTGAACGCAGGGCTTCTCGTCCGAACAGCTCCAAAAGGTCTGCAGTGACAACGCAAACCCGCTTCCGGTGCTCCTGATCCTCCCTGGTGAAGAACCGCCCGTCAACAACTTCCAAACCAAGCAGATGGGCCTCAGCATCAACCCCCACCACTCGGGCGCCGTAGAACTCGGAGCCGATTCTCACTTCAGCATCGTGCTGGTCAAAAGAAACGGCCGCAGCAACCACATCGTCAGGCAGCCAGCTGCGGATTTCCCGGGCCAGATCAAGCGGCATTCCCACTGTCCAGCCGCCGCTGTCCCCTTCGTAAACTGCGTAGACGTCCTCATCCCCAATGCTGTGACTCTGCATATGCATGATCATGGCCTGGCCCACGCCGATAATCAGGGTTGTGGCCACAACCCCCATGGCCATGCCCACTATGAGCAGGATCCTGTACAGAGGCTTCATCGTATCCCCCCTCAAGCCTTCGGGTGTGAAAAGACGACGGATCCAACCTCGAGCTTGGAATCGTCGATGATCCGGCCGTCCATCATCTGCAGCAGCCTGTGGGCCTGGCTGGCCACCATCCCATCATGGGTAACCACAACCACAACCTTGCCCCCCTGCTCAGCCAGGGCTTTGAGCACCTCCACGATCTCCCTGCCCGTGGTGCTGTCCAGGTTGCCCGTGGGTTCATCCGCCAGAATCACCCGGGGATTGTTGACCAGAGCCCGGGCGATGGCCACCCGCTGCTGCTGCCCGCCGGAGAGCTGATCCGGATAGCGCAGGGCCAGAGCTTCTATCCCCAGTTGCGCCAGTACCGCGAGGGTCCTGGACTTCCACTGTCTGCGGGGGACGCGGCTGTAGCGGAAGGGGATCATAACGTTATCCAAGACAGTTTTGTCTGGGAGGAGGTTGAAAGCCTGAAAGACAAAGCCGAACACTTCGTTGCGCAGCGCGGCTTTGGCCCTCAAGTCAAGCTTTGCCACATCCCGGCCGTCGAGGAAATAGTCCCCCGATGTGGCGCTGTCCAGGCAGCCGATGATGTTGAGCAGTGTGGTCTTGCCTGAACCTGAAGGCCCCATAACGGCAGTGAGTTCACCGGGGTTCAGCTGGAGGCTGACTCCATCCAGGGCCCTGACCGTACTGGCCTCCCGGCCGTACACCTTGCTTACACCGATCAACTCAATCATGTTTCTGCCACCTCTCAATCATGCTTGCAGACCACTTCAGATCTGCCTCAGCCCGATGGATGTTTCGCTCCAAAAGCAGAGCCTGGGTAGAATGGGCCGGTACTTGATCCCGCATCTGCGTGAGGCCCTTAATCACGCGCAGGACGAAACCGCGGTAAGCGCGCAAAATGGCCAGCGCTTCATGGCGGTCAATCAGCTCGAAGGCCAGCATTTTCACTGCCAGTTCATCGAAGAACAAATTCCAGTTGTCTTCAGCCTGCAGCCATTCCCTCAGATGCTTCCTGCCCGCTTCCGTGAGGCGATAGACTTTCTTATCCGGCTTCTCCACCTGGGCAACTTCGTAGGATTCAATCAAGCCATCCCGCTCCAGGCGGCCCAGGGTCTGATAGACCTGGCCGAAGTTCAGGGGCCACCTGCCGCCAGCCAAGTCCTCAAAACCGCTTTTCAGCTCATACCCGTGGAGTTCCTTTTGGCTCAACAGTGCCAGGAACAAATGCTTTACCGCCACGATGACACTCCTTATATACCCGGTAGATATATACTCAGTATATAGCGCGGCAGAAAAAAAGTCAACCCGCTTCTTTGGCGCTATAAGGAATCTCGGATTGGGCTCGGATTGGACAAACTTCGACACCATTTCTGCCTGGATTTACCTAGACGACTCAACACTAGAAGGCCCTGGGATGATTAGGGTATCCATCGGGTACAGGGGACAATCCCAGGACGACCCGGGGCACGTACGGGGCAATTCCGTAAGGATTGACCGAAATAAACTGAACATTGGCTGGGATCAGCTGGAAGCCAGCTTTGAAGAACTCCTAGTTTTCCAGAGCGACGGAAAGCCAACGATCGGCGGGGCGTGCTGTCAAACATGAACAGTACCATCTCCATCGATGTCTATGCAGATCCCGACATCGCCACTTTCTATGTGGACGAAATCCAGCTGATCAAGAAAACCGATTAATGGGCACATTGAGTGAAATTAAGGAAAACCGGAGCGAGGCGCTGTGCTCCGGTTTTGCTTTACCTATCACATCTGGGGATTGCTCATGCTTAGCGATTGTCCTGCTCTTTTCTGTATCCGCAGTGGAGGCACACCCAGTAATCCTTCACGCGCCTCCACTCGAACCAGATGCCGCACGATGGGCAGACACCTGGACCCTTCTCTCCCCCGCCCGTCACCGCATCAAGCTCACTGTCTGACAGCTCCCCGGTTGCCGGGTTCATCATTTCTAAAAGCTTCACAGCTTCCTGTTCCGTAAGCCTGATGTTGTTGCCTTTGGCCAGCTTGAGGAGCTCTTCCACGGTCTCGCACTCCATGGCCTTTTTAAGGAGGTCCTCCGCCTTGTCTTCCAGCCTCATTCCATTTGCCCCCTTTTGACGGGTTCACCCGCCAAGACTATAAACACGTGCGCCCGAACGCCGACCATAAACTTGGCAGGCGGACTTGTAAAGCGCCAAGGGAACTACCCACAGGGGGAATCCATCCTCTACTACACCACTACTCTACATATTCTGCCGTTCCTTCTGTACCTTTCCCCCCTCCAGTTACCTCTTGAGTTACCTTTTGCACCTTACCAAGCGCGCCGCCCTATAGGTTCGGCCTGCGCACGAAAAAACCGCCGGCGTGCCTTGGAGCACACGCCGGCGGTATGTTAACTGTCAAGTCCAGTAAAAGGGGCCTAAGGCACCCGGCTCTTAGAACAAGCTGGACAGCCAGGCGAAGAGGTTGTACTTGGAGAAGATGGCCACCGCGATCAGGGAGATGGTGGACATGATCTTGATCAAGATGTCCAGCGACGGGCCCACAGTATCCTTGAGGGGGTCACCCACGGTGTCGCCGACAACTGCAGCAGCATGGACTGGGCCGCCCTTGCCGTGCCCGTTCAAAGCGCCTGTTTCGATGTACTTCTTGGCGTTATCCCAGGCCCCACCGGCATTCCCGGTGTACAGAGCCAGCATGATTGCGGACATGATAGAACCAATCAGGATACCGCCCACGAAATAGGCTCCAAACACAAACCCGCCAACAATGGGGAATGCCAAGGCGATGTAAGAGGGCAGCTTCATCTCCTGCAGCGCGCCTTCGGAGGCAATGGACACACAGGAGCTGACATCGGGCTTTTCCGTCCCATCCAGGATGCCCGGCTTTTCCTTGAACTGGCGGCGCACCTCATCAACCATCTTGCGCGCAGCTTTGGTCACAGACTCAATGAGCATGCCCGAGAAGAGATAGGGCAGGGCAGTACCTACCATGGCACCCACCAGGGTCATGGGGTTGATGATGTCCAGGATGGGGTCCACCTCTGGCGGCGAGAAGGAGAAAATGTAGGCAACCATCAAGGAGGTGGCAGCCAAAGCCGCAGACCCGATGGCAAAGCCTTTACCGATGGCGGCAGTTGTGTTGCCCACGGAGTCAAGCTTGTCCGTAATGGCCCGAACTTCCTCATCCAGTTTGCTCATTTCCGCAATACCGCCGGCATTGTCGGAGATGGGGCCATACGTGTCCACGGTAACGGTGGTGGAAACGAAGGAAAGCATGCCAGCTGCAGCCATGGCAATGCCGTACATGCCAGCTGCACCGTAAGCGGCTATGACGGTTGCGCCCAAGACCAGCACAGGTGCCATGGTAGAGCGCATGCCTACGGACATGCCCTGAGTGATGGTGAGGGCCGGTCCCTCGATACTGGCTCCGGCGATGCTCTTAGTGGGATTGTAGTCGTAACTGGTGTAGTATTCAGCAATCAGGCCGATGACAACGCCGGCTACGATACCCAAGACCGAAGCGATCCAGGGCGAGAATGTGCCCAGGTTGAAGCTGACACCGCTTAAATCTTCACCCCTGAACATGAACCAACTGGCAAAACCGGCCAGAACAACTGTAAGCCCCGCCGATACCCAGGTGGACATGTTGAGCTCGCGGTGGGGATCCTCAGAGAGCTCTTTCACTATGATATAGGCGATGCCGATGACGCAAGCAAGAAGTCCAAGACCTGCAAGGACGACGGGGTACAAGAACATCTTCTGCAGCAGAGAAGGTGTCATCCCGCCGTTTTTGGCCTCACTGGAAAGGAAAAGATGAAAAGCCAAAATGACACCAGATGATATGGCTCCAACAAAGCTTTCCAGAAGGTCCGATCCCAGGCCAGCCACGTCTCCCACGTTGTCCCCAACGTTGTCGGCAATAGTGGCAGGATTGCGCGGGTCATCCTCAGGAATGCCAGCTTCCACCTTGCCCACCAGGTCCGCACCCATGTCAGCGGCTTTGGTGTAGATACCGCCGCCGACCCGGAAGAACATGGCCACAATAGAGCATCCCAGTGCGTAGCCGGAAATGGTCATGGTGAAGGGAGAAAACTCAATACCCAGGAAGTTGCGGAACAGGTATACGTTTTCCAGTGACAGCTGCTTGAGCAGAAGTCCAAAGACCACATAAACTATGACCAAGCCCAGCAGGGCAAAGCCTCCAACGCAGAGGCCCATGACGGAACCGCCTTGAAAAGCCACCTTGAGGGTCTTACCCAGTTTCTTGGTGGTTCTAGCAGTATTTGATACCCGCACGTTCGCGTAAGTGGCAATCCGCATACCCACAAAGGCCGCCAAAGAACTCATGGTGGCGCCGATAAGAAAAGCCACTCCCACATACCATCCCACAACCACACCCATCAATACAGCAACAAGCGAAGCGATCATGGCAATGATCCGGAACTCGTAGTTGAGGAACGTGATGGCTCCCTCGCGGATGCTGGCCGCGATTTCCCTCATCTGACGAGTGCCTTCATCAACTTTCTTCACCGAATAGAAGTTCAGCGCTGCGTACGCCAGAGCTAATACACTTACAAAGAAGACCAAGACAAGCCAGTTCATATCGACACTCTTCACTTCCTTCCTAAGTACTGCGAAACTCCTCACGATCCGTGACTGTGGTTGTTTTGCGGGTGTGCGGCATCAAGGACGCTCAACCCCTATTTTAACACTTCATTCGACAAACTTAAAGCCCAAAGCAACGAAATCATCACCATCCTTACAGCACCTCTGCAATAGCCTGGCCCTTGTGGACAAAGGCCCTGCAGCCATCACAGCATACACACTGCTCCAGGATGGTGCCGACTCCTGGCACAATCCCTCACCCCAATAGCAGCTGGCTTTATCTCCATCCCACAAGCTGACCCACGGTTATGCCCTGGATATCCAGCCTCTCCACGCGCTGTTCGGCAAACCCTTTGTAGGTGGCAATGGTTTCCGCCTCCAGGTCTACCTCCCAGATCCTGGAAAAATCCCCCAGCAGGGCGAAAAACAGCTTCCGCTCTTCGGGAACTATCACCACGGAGAACTTGGTAATCCTCTGCGTAACTGCTTCCAGTACCTCGAAAGCCCGCGTGTGATCGAAATCATCCAGTGCCGCTTCAATCATGGCCTGGGCCCTGCGGTAGCGCCCGTCAAAATCGAGGGCTTCCAGTAGGTCCCATTCGGGGTACTTCTGGGCAAACTCCTCTGCCAATTCCCCTTCCAAGACATGGAGGAAGAAGTTGGCCATGACGATGTAGCTGCCTTCCCTGGGCAGCAGAACGTTGTCGTCCACTCCCGTTTCCACGATCACGGCGCCGCCCTGGCTGTCAGCAAATAGACAGTGCACATCTGTATCCAGGCTGTGGCGCAGCCGGTGGTCTGCCAAGAACTCAGCGATTTCTGGAGCGCGCTCCAATTTCACTCCCCAATGGAAGAGATCGTACCAGTTGACGATCCTCTTCGTGCCGCTCTCCATGCGCTGAGGCGGATAGGCAGCCTGGATGCAGCCAAAAACGCCCCGATCCGTGAAGAAGAAGTTGTGATCATACTGGAATACCTTAATGCCGTTGGTGCTGTAGATGGCCACGCGGTTTGGACGCCGGTCAAAGAAGCCGTAAGCACTCTGTTCAGCCTCATCCGATGAGGGCAGGTCCCAGTTCATCCCAAAGATAGGCCCGCGGACGCCGTAAACGGCAAAACTAGTGCAGGCCAAGGTCAGGTGAGCTGCGGCGAGCAGGATCGCCAAGGCCAGGACAGGGGAAAACAGTCTTTTCACAGTACCTCTCCTCTCACTGACAAACTCGCGCCTTTCTTGATTTACTGCAAGCCGCCATTTTCCTCCTGCAAACCGTGCAGTTGATCGTAAAAGGGGCCGAGCCAGCCTCTGGCTGCATCGACCCCTTTTCCCCTCCATCGCTAACAAGTACCAGTCATGCCACAACCCCTGCCGGGCTGCTGCAGAGGGCCGCTTTTTGGACGCAAAAAACGATGCAGCCTTGAAGGCTGCATCGTCGGGTTCACAGCTTACTTCCCGGTTGGCTGCAGGAAGGGCAGCATGTACTTGAGGGTACCCCAGTGTCCGTAGGGGCCCATGTAGGGATTCTCTGAACCGGGCCAGTTGGTCCAGTAGAACTCATCCCAGGTCATGAAGCCGGAGTAGCCGTACGTTGGGAAGCTGGGCAGTTCCTCGAGGAGCAGCTGCAGAGCTTCGGTACATACAGCAACGGTGGCCTCGATGTCGGTGGGATCGGTTGCCCTCATGCGCCTGATGATGTCATCCATCTCAGGAGAAGACCACCTGGAGGCATGGCCGCGGTTGGTCTCGCCCACGGGAGCGACTAACTCAGATGCGAAAATGTCCAGCGAACGATACAGGTCAGCACCTGCACCCCAAGGCTCTAAGGCCGGCCAGACAGCGCCCACTTGGAAGTCACCCATCTGCTGGAGGGTGGTGTAAGCGTCGGTGGCGATGTACTCAGCATCGATACCGAACTTCTTCCACTGCTGTACGGCGGCGTTGCCATTCTTGAACTGATGGTGGCCTGTGTCGTTGATGTCTGTCACGGCAATCTTCCACGGCGTGCCGTCGGGCAGCAGCCACCTGCCGTTGGCATCACGGCTGAAGCCGTTCTTGATCAAGAGCTTCTCTGCTGCGTCAGGTGCATACTTGAACCAGCCAGGCCCAAAGGTCTGCTTAATGACCGCTGGATCGTCGCTGATTTCGTGCCCTCTCTGACGTGCGTACTCAGCAATCTTCAAGGCTGCATCGGGATCGTAGGGGTAGAACAGCTCTCCGCCTCCCAGATCCAGTGCAAAGTTCTTCAGCCACTCCTGCATGGGTTCATGGTAGTACTCGGGATAAGCACCCAAGTAAGGAATGTGGATGGGGCTCAGGGTAGCCTGGCCGTCCACTGCTTGGGCCATGTACTCAACGATGTCGATTGCCAGCAGCAGTGCCCAGCGTACTTCCTTGTTGTCGAAGGGCGCTACCGCCGTGTTGAAGGTGATACCGGTGATGCACGGATCGTTGTTGACAACCCAAGGATAGGTCGGCTGGTAAGCACGGATGGTTCCGCCTTGGGCCATGGCAGCCGCAAATCCTTCTGCATCATGGTCAGCGATATCCAGCTGATGGGTTAGCTGAGCCAGGATCTTGGCACTGCTGTCAGTATAGGTCTGGAAGACCACATACTTCGGTGCCGGCTCGCCAAAGAGAATGCCCGTGGGAGACTTATCCCAGTCTTCTCTCTTTTCCCAAGCGGTCCAGTAACCGGCTGGATCGTAGCTGTGCAGCTTATACGGTCCGCAGCCGATGAAGGGGTTGAACTCGAAGGTTACGATATCGTCGACGTTTTCAAAGATGTGCTTGGGCATGATCCAGGTGCAGCCCCAGCGATCTAGGAAGTGAGTGTGGAACCTGGAGTTAGATTCCTTCAGCTCGATTACTACCTCGTAATCGTTGGTCTTGTAGACCTTGTCTATGGCCGCACTGAAGGCCGCGTGTGAGCTGAGTCCCGGTTCAGCCAGAATTGTCTCTATCGTGAAGACAACGTCATCTGCACTAAAGGGCACACCATCGGCCCAAGCAACGCCTTGCCTGAGAGGGATGGTAATCTTGGTGAAGTCTTCGTTGTAAACTGGGTCTCCTGAAGCCAGCCCGTTGATGATCTGGCCGGTGGCGAAGTCAACGGACCAGAGGGGTTCGTTGGCCAGGTTCTGCATACCGCGATCCCTGGAACGCCAGCCTACCCATTCATTGAAGTTGCTGGGCGTACCTACACGACCGGTAAGCATGGTCACATAGAGTGTCTCGTTTCTGGGAAATCCTCCAGGGCCCTGGGCGAAAGCGGCAGAGCTGAAGACAAGGACTGCCAGACACAAAAGCGCCAAAACTCTCTTTGCCCTACTCATCGTTTAACCTCCTTAAGATCTTTTCGTCTTAACGCGTCAAATGAGTCGCTTCACATCTCTTGAACCGGTGCCTAACTCACCTCCTCGTGCACGCTTCCTCTATCAACGTAAAGATGGCACTTCACTTGAACACCATCGACATCAACAAGCTCGGGCACCTGCTTCTTGCAGATCTCCATTACCTGAGGACATCTGCCTGCAAACTTGCAGCCTTCCCTCAGGTACTCCTCTTGTTCCGTTTCGGCGATGGAGATTCTGCCCCGCCATTTCTTCTCGGGATCCGCTTCGGGAATGGACTCCCGCAGCAGCTGGGTATAGGGGTGGCGGGGATTGGTGAGGACCTCCTGCACAGGCCCCATCTCCATGGTGTTGCCCCTAAACATGATGGCAATCTGCCCGCCCAAATAATAGGCGGTGGCCAGATCATGGGTAATGTAGAGAATGCCCATGTCCAGCTCATCCCTGAGGCGCCTGAACAAATTCACGATGGACATCCTGATGGAAGCATCCACCATGGACACCGGTTCGTCGGCGATCAACACGGATGGATTCACCAGGAGCGACCTGGCGATGGATATCCGCTGCAGCTGACCCCCGGAGAATTCGCTGGGATAGCGCCCTGCCACTTCCCCATAGCTCAACCCCACCGCTTCCAGCTTGGAGTCGATCAGCTCCTCAACCTCCGCTTTAGAGGAGGCCAGTTTGTAATGGTTGACCGTTTCAAAGAGATAGCCTTCGACTTTCCTCAAGGGGTTGAAAGTCTCAAAGGGGTTCTGAAACACGGCTTGGATGCGCTGGCTGAACCAGACCCTGGGATGCCACCTCTCTTCGCCTTTCCCGTAGATAATCTCACCTGAGGTGGGCTGCTCGAAACCCAGAATCATCCTGGCCGTTGTCGTTTTGCCGCATCCGCTTTCGCCTGCCAGGGTAAACACTTCACCCCGCTGCATGGAAAAGGTAACGTTGTCCACGGCCACAATCCTGTCCCGGGCCAAAAGGCTGCCGCGATGGAAGACCTTGGTTAGGTTGCGAGTCTCAAGAATTGGCTGCATGTTCTGCTTCTCCCCCTTCAGCGTGTAGCCAGCAGGCAACGCGGTGTTCACCCATTACGATGCTCTCCGGCACCTTCTGCTTACAGATGGGCATGGCTTTGGGACAGCGCGGATGAAAAGCACATCCTGAGGGGAGATTTGCCAAGGAAGGCGGCTGGCCGGGAGCACTTACTCTCTCGCCAGTGTCGCCAAACTGAGGCAGGGAGTTGATCAAGAACTGGGTATAAGGATGGAGCGGTTTCTTAAAGATCTCCACTGTAGCCGCCTCTTCGATTACTCTGCCTGCATACATAATGGCCAGACGGTCCGTGACATTGGCATGGACCCCCATGTCGTGGGTGACTAAGATGATGGTGTTGTGCAAGCGCTCTTGAATATCTTTCAGGAGCTGAACCACACCCCTCTGCACCACAACATCCAGGGCAGTGGTGGGTTCGTCCGCGAAGATGACACTGGGCCGCAGCAAAGCTGCCAAGGCAATGGCCACCCTCTGGCGCATGCCGCCGGAGAGCTGGTGCGGATAGGCCTCCAGGATGCTCGCGGGCAGCCCCAACTGCTCTATATGTTCCTTGGCGATGTCGAACATCTCTTCCACTGTCTTGCCCCGCAGGTGGCTGGAGAGGAAGTCCTGGTAGGTGTCCTTGATCTTGACCACCGGGTTAAAAATGCTCATGGCCCCCTGGGGCACATAGGCTATGAACTGCCAGCGCAGCCTGCGCAGCTCCTGCTTGCTCACGGCGTACACATCGAACTCCTGTCCGTCTTTAGTGTACAGCACGCTGCCGTTCACCAGCCGCAGGGGCCTGTTGATCCAGGCATAGAGTGTCTTCATGAGCGTACTCTTGCCGCAGCCGCTTTCACCGGCGATGCCGTAAATCTCGTTCCTGCGGATCTGCAGGTCTACGCCATCCACCGCCCGGACAACCTTCTGACCGCCCGGCACGTCCAGCACATAGTGGGCCTTGAGGTTTTCCGTCCTGAGAACTACGTCCTTCTGCTTCACTTCATTCTCCCCCCACTCTCTGCACACGGGTGCGAGGGTCTAGGTATTCGCTGATGCTGATAGACAACCAGTAAAGGGCGATGAACAAGAGAACAGAGAGCACAACTGGAGTGAGGATCCAGTTCCAGCGCCTCATGAGGATGGCCTGGTAATTGAGGGCCCATTTCAGGTTCGTGCCCAGAGTGGGAATGTCCATATTGGTCAGACCGATGATGGAAAGGGTCATTTCCATACCGATGGCCCAGGACATGTTGTTGATCAAAGTGGAAAAGGCCAACGGGGTAATGTAGGGCATGTACTCTTTAAAGACAAGCTCCAGGGTTGGCGTCCCAGAAAGGACGGCTGTTTTGGTAAACTCCCGCTCCCTCAGGCTCAGCACCTGCGCCCTGAGCACGCGGGCATCCCACGCCCAGCCGAAAACAGCCAGCAGCAGGCCCGTGTTGAAGATGTTCATCTTGTCCCGGATCAGCATGGCCAGCATAACCAAAATCAAAAAGAGGGGAATGACCAGAAAGCCATCGCTGATGAACATCAAAACCCTGTCCGTCCTGCCGCCCTGATAGCCGGCGACCAGGCCCACCGCCACGGCGATGATCCTGGAGATCAAGCCCGCAACAACGGAGATGATCAGCGAGTTGCGGATGGCGAACGTGGCCTGCCAGAAAATGTCCTGCCCGCGGGAGTCAGTTCCCAGAATATACTCGTTGGACGGCTTCAGATCCCGCGGAGCATAGTACCAGATGGTGGGATCATACGGCGAAAAGAACGACGCAATGGCCAAGCCCACCAAAAACAGCAGAACGATGAACGCAACAGTAAACCGATAGTCTCTAAATAAGTCCTTTAAAGTGCTCCCTATTGCCATGACCATTTCCTTTCTCAGCCTAGATCACTTGTACCTGATTCTCGGGTCAAACAGCGGATAGATCAAATCCACAATCAGCACCAACGTTGTAATTGCCACAATGGACATGGAGATGATGCCCATAATCAAGTTGTAGTCCCCCGTTGTGATGGCCGAATACAGCAGATGGCCGATGCCGGGGTAAGAAAAGGCGATTTCCGTGATGAGAGCCCCGCTGAGAATCTGACCCAGGGACAGAGCCAAGTTGGTTACCTGGGGCAGCATGGCATTGCGGATGATATACCGGAACATGATCCGGCTCTCTTTAATGCCGCCCAACTGCGCGTACTGCACGAAATCCTCCGCCTTAATGTTCTGCACGATGAGCTTAGAAGTCTGAAACCAGGAAGCACCGCCCAGCATCACCATGGATAGAGCGGGCAGAAAGGCATGCCGCAACACGTCTTTGATGTAGACCCAAGTAAACGAGGGCAGGGCGCCTATGGTGGCACCTCCGGCAATAGGGAACAATCGGTAGACATACCCGAACAGGATCAAAAGCCCTAGAGCCACCACGTAGTACGGAATGGGCCTGATAAACATGGCCAAAAAATCAAGGATCTTGGACCAGCCGCGGTTATGGGCATAGCCCGCCATTCCCCCCACGATGTTTCCGAATAACCAGGAAAGGACCGTGGTGGTTAACAGCAGACCCACCGTCCAGGGCAGAGCTTGTTTGATTAGATCCATGACAGGAGCGGGGAACTGAAAGAAAGATACGCCGAAATCGCCTTTGGATAGCCGCACCCAGAAGTCCTTATACTGTTCCAGCCAGGAGCCGGACAGCCCGTACATCTCCGTGAGGGCATCCACCATGGCTTGGATGTGATTCGGGTCCAGATAGGTGCCCCGGGATCTGATTTCGGCGATAGTCCTTTCTACGGGGTTGGTGGGTGCCAGCCGCGGAATGAAAAACACGATGGTGATTCCGAGGAAGATCACTAAAAAGTACTGCAGTAAACGAGGAATGAGGTAATTTCGCAGGAACATCGTTTTCCTCCTTAAATCCGCCGCCCGGGGACTATGCGTCTGAAAATATTGATACAGATTGTGATTCAACCAACGATCCGTCGTCCATAGTATCATTACGATAAATCTTGAGGTAATCCTCCCATTCCTTCGATTTGCTTGCTTTTCTTACCCGTTTTTTAATTATCCAGAGGGGGACTCTAACCCCGTTTTTTCATTTTTTTCACGAAGATTAGCCCGCAGATAAGAAATGGGCTTGCCCCCATGGCAAGTCCGCAACAGTCAATGAACGAGTACTCAATCGAGCCTGATATAGATATAAAGCGTCACCGGTGCATTTTGTACGCTGGCCCGCAGCTCACCCCGGCCTTCGTGGGGCGGCAGCCAGCGGCCCATGGTCGCCCGCGTTCCCTCCAAAAGGGTGTGGATTTCGCCAGGAGCTGAGTACACCAGGGACACATCTCCACTGCCCGCCGCGAAAGCGGATACCATGCGGCCAGGGCCACCGGGCACCGTGGCGAGCAGCTCGTCCCGCCCTACACTCAGCTCGCCTTCGTAAACCAGCTCATATCCCTCTTCCTGGTAGGACTGCGCCGTAAAGGTACCGGCGCTGAGTTCCTCCAGCAGCTGCAGAAACCATAAATCCTCCGGCTCCGCCGCCCCGCTGTCTATATACACCGTCAAGCTGCCGGCACTGCCTGGTGAGACTTCCAGAGCGTAATTCCCTTCCCGGAGTGTAAACCCCGTAAAGTAGCCCAACGGCTGGGTGCGGGTTCCCTGAAACATGACCATGGAATCACTGCCGCTAAAGGCAAAGGGTTTGCCCTGCAGATCGACCAAACGCAGGGTGATTTCCGACTGGGCATCCACACTGTAAACGAAGTCGTATCTGGTGGGCTCCTGAACTTGGAAGGTGTAGAAAGCGTTTGCACCTGGCCCGATCTCCGCCAGATCCACATCAAGCCGCGTGTGGTAGGTGAGGGCTGGACCGTCGGGGCTCTGCCAGCTGATAGCGTTGCGGAAGGCGACTGCACCCACCGCCACGAGCAGCACCGTGGTGAAAACCCGGCCCCACAGCATCTGCCGGCGCTCTTGGGGCGCGCCGCGCAGCACCTGAATCACCTGTCGGCAAGCTTCCCTCGCCCTGCCCACCTTGAGCAAAAGGACAAGGGCGGCGACAAACAGAGACAGGAATGCGCCGGCAGTGGCGAAGGGATTGGCCCCGGAATGGAGGAGGAACTTCGCAATGTCCTCGCTGGGCTGCACAGCCCCCAGGCCGTAGGAGAGGGCAACGACAGCGGAGACCAGCATGCTGGGCAGGAGGCCCGCCAGAAACAGCAGCGATGCTCCTTGAACCAAGGTGCTCCGGGCCCGGCGCAGAACCAGGGCCAGGGGCAGGATAAGCACTAAGGGCAGCGCCGAGCCCCCTAGGCTGATCAGGGCCTTCTGCATGGGGTCACTCACTCCCGTATAGCTGATGTGGGGTGAGTGTTTCAGAAAATTCACCTGGAATTCTGTAACCGTTCCTCCGCAGAGGAACACCGTAAGGGCATGGCTCCCTTCGTGCACCAGCGCATGGAGGAATACCACCCCCAAGGCAACTGCCGCCGAAGCCACTAGCCGAGCTGCTGTTTTACTCATCGATTACCCCGTCCTCCCCTATCACAGCCTCCACCACTTCGTAAAACCAGCTGTACATATGCTGCGGCTGCAACGCCAGCAGTTTCTCAGGATCCAGGACCACTACCCCATCTATGAGCTCAACAACGCCATGGAACGGCTGGGAGCTGAGCAGCCCCACGGCGTCCTCCCCTGCCCACTCCTGCACGGGCAGGCTGCCCTTTTCCACCAAGACCTTCAGTTTGTCGTAGAAGTATTTCTGCATCATGCTAACCTTGGTTCCCGTCTTCTCGCGCAGCCTAGCATCGATGGCGCGCCACAGCCGGTCTATGGCCTGCTGCCTGGCCGCAAGGCTCCCCAGATCGAAATGCCCAGTGGAAAAGGCTTCTCTCAGCCCCTCTTCCCACCTCTCCGGCTTCCAGTCCAGGGTCCTGCTCATGTGCACCAGCCACTTCTCGTGGGGCACATATTCCCCATTGGCGATGAACAAAGCGCTGAGCAGCGGTTTTATGGCGTTGTTCAGCACGAAGTGGCCCTGGGCTGGATCCTCTCTATGGATCCAAATATCACCTGCCAGCCGGTAGTTCCACCAGGCCTCAAAGAGGAAGCCCTCTGCTAGGGACACGTCAACTGGCTGAGACAGCTTTACCGCCAAGAGCCGCGAGCTTCTCTTGGGGGTCGTAGACGATCTGGGCATAGGACAGATCCCACAGGGCCACCATGGAATACTCCCTGGCCTGCGCTGCCTCGTAATCCTCCAGCTTGATGTCGTACAGGTACCCGTCTATCACGGCGATGCCCATGGGAAGCGGAGTCTTTTCCCGCTTGTACTTCTCGTACTGGTCGTGGGTGAGAAAGATGCTGAGATCGATCTCCGAGAGATGGTCTCCGTAGCCCCGGGACAGTCCACCGCAGAGCAAAATGCCAACGACTCCTTCGAAGGCCAGGAACCGATCCAGGTTTCTACGCAGTTGGCCCGCCAGCTCCCCAAGCCTGTTCTGGCTTCTCAAATTGACAAAAGGCCTGGTCATGGCCCACCTCCACTATCTACAGCCGCTCTGTGCCGCGGTACACATACTTGCACACGCGGCACGATTGCCCGGCGTAATGGTCAGTTCCAGAGAACACCAGCTCAAAACCGCACTTCTCCAGCACCCGCCGGGATGCGCCATTGTCGCTGCGGCAGATCCCCCAGATCTCCTCAATGTTGAGCTTGGCCATGATTACCGGCAGAAACGCCGTCAGCGCTTCTGTGGCATAGCCCCTGCCGGTATGCTGCGAGGCGATGTGATACCCCACTTCCCACTCGCTGCCCATATGCACTGCCTGCACATAGCCTATACACTCGCCGCTGGTGAGCAGTACCGGGTAGACGAAGGGGCCCTCCAGGCCCTTGTAACACCTCATGAGAAAGCGGATAACCTCCCGCGCCTCCTGTTCGCTGGCGAAAACCTCATCCGGCACGAAAGTGCGGGTATCTTCGTCTAGGGAGTTCAAGTAAACGCTTTCAGCCATCTCCTCTTGGAAAGTGGTGATGATCAGCCTGTTGGTGGTGATCATGATGTCTTCCATGGTACACCTCCGTCCAAAACTCCCTACCATCAATTCTGAGGAAAAAAGCCAAACCCTGCCAACTCGGCAGGGAAGGAAAGAATTATCCTGAATACAGAAATACCATCATTTGGGAGGGGGATAACCATGAGATTCCACCAACCGCCGGCCATCTATGCGGGCAGCCTGCAGCTAAAAACTACAGACCTTGCAAGGTCAGTGCATTTCTACCGAGATGTGGTGGGCTTTCAGATCCTGGAGCAAGGCAGCAACGGGGCTAAGCTTTCAGCAGACAGAAAAACGCCGATCCTGTCGCTGATCCAGCCTGTTGATGTCATGCCCAGACCGTCGGAAACTACCGGCCTGTACCACTTCGCCCTGCTCCTGCCTGACCGCTCGGCTCTGGCCCGCTTCGTTACCCACCTGGCCAACCAGGGCATCAGGTTTGGCGCTTCGCACCACCTGGTGAGCGAGGCCATCTACTTCTCCGATCCAGATGGTAACGGCATTGAAGTGTACGCAGATACCGTTCCTGCCACCTGGAACTGGCGGGAAAGCGGGGTGGCCATGGATACCATACCCCTTGACTTCGACGATCTGCTCCAAGCGGCGGGTCCAGACAAGCAGGTGTGGAAGGGGCTTCCCCAGTCCACCATTCTGGGCCACATCCACCTACAAGTGTCCCATCTTCCAGTGGCCGAGGCCTTCTACACCGCGGGGTTGGGCTTTGAGGTCGTGGCTCGCTACAGAGGAAGCGCCCTGTTCCTCTCATCGGCCAAGTACCATCACCACATCGCCCTGAACACCTGGAACGGCGTGGGCGCACCGCGACCGCCCAAAAACAGTGCGGGGCTTGACTACTTCACCATCGTTTTCCCCGATGGGCAGAGGCTGGAGGAAGCCGCGGGCCGGCTTTGCAACCTGGGGGCGCCTATTGCCAAGGAAGGATCCCAGTTCATGACGGAAGACCCTGCCGGGAATGCCATCCTGCTCACCGCGGGCGGCTGAACCCAACAGCTCAAAAGCGCCGGCTCAGACCGCCTACAACTCCAGCAGCCTGGCTGTGAGATCCTGCAAAACAGGCAGCACATCCCGCTCAAACCACGGGTTTTGCATGAGCCAGGCAGTGTTGCGCGGCGAAGGGTGCACCAGGGGAAGGTATCCAGGCAGGTACTCCCGGAAATGCATCACCGTCTCCGTGAGGGTGCCCTTGCGGCGCCCCCCTAAGTAGTAGGCCTGGGAGTAGGAGCCCACGAGGATTATGGTTTCAACATGGGGCATGGCCGCCAAAAGGCGCGGATGCCACTTCTCAGCGAAGCCCCGGCGCGGCGGCAGATCCCCAGATTTGCCCTTGCCGGGGAAGTAGAAATCCATGGGCAGTTGTGCCAGGTACTTGGAGCCGTAGAACTGCTCCCGGGTTACGCCCATCCATTCCCGCAGGCGGTCGCCGCTGGGATCGTTCCAAAACAGGCGCGTTTCCTGCGCCCGGCGCCCTGGAGCTTGGCCCACAAGAACAAGGCGGGCATCCTCACAGGCCCTAAACAAAGGCTGGATGCCCCGCTGCGTATACTCCTCATCCATGGGATCGGCAGCAATTTCCCGGCTGATCCGCTGGAAAACGTCCACACGTTCCACCCCTTCCTAGAGGGGATACACATACATGACATCATCAGGGTTTTCCCTAATACCCCCCGTCTTCTGGTACAGCCTGTTGGCGGCGGGGTTGTTTTCGTTGGTGAGCACGAAGATTTCAGAGCAATTGCGATGGGCGGCGAGCCGTTTCAGCTCTTCGATCAGGGCCGCGCCTACCCCGCGCCCCTGAAACTTGGGAAAAACGTCAATGGAATACAGAAACATTTTTGGCCGCAGGGCATGCGGAGCTTCCAATATGTAGGCGTACAAGAACCCCGCCGGTTCACCATCTTCCTTGGCCACAAGCAGGATATTGTCCTCGGCCTGGAAGAACCTCCCGTTCGCCTGTCCAACCTCCATCCCCGCAGCCTGAAACAGATAGCTCACAAGTCCTGCATCCAGCTCATGGATTCGCTCTATGCTCACAGCCAACCCTCCCCACAGCATCTGTTTGTGCAGATGGCACTAAATCTGGAACTTGCGGCTCAGCTCCTGCAGCCTGTCAGCCATCTGGGTAAGGGTTTGGGCAATCTCCGCAATCTGGTCCATGGCCGCGAACTGCTCCTCGGCTGCGGCCCCAATTTCCATGCTGGCGTTGTTGAGCTGCACGATGCTCTTGGAGGCCTGTTCCAATAAGCCTGTCACCCGGGATACAGTCTCCACGATCTTCTCCAGAGCTTCACCGCTCTTAAGCACCCGCTGGCTGGTTTCCTCCGCCTGCTGGGAGCTTTGGGACATGCCGGTCACAGCATCCTGCGTCTCCTGCTGGATAGCCTGGATCAGCTGGCTGATCTCTTTCGCGGCCCGCGCAGACTGTTCCGCCAGGGTGCGCACTTCCTCGGCCACCACGGCAAAGCCCCGTCCTTCCTCACCTGCCCGTGCCGCCTCGATGGCTGCGTTCAAGGCCAGTAGATTGGTCTGATCCGCCAAACCACTGATCACGTCCACAATCCGTCCGATTTCCCCGGAACGCTGGGCCAAGGCCTGGATGAAGTCGGTAAGGCGAGCCATGGTTCCCCTGAGCTCTTCCGCCCCGTGTACGGCTTCGTCCACCACGGCGCTGCCCTCACGGGCTGCCCCTACAATATCGTCTACCGCGGCAGTGATGTTCTCCATGGCCGTGGCCGCAGCCGCGAAATCATCCGCGGTCTCAGTTACGTGCCCCATGGATGCCCGGGCTTGGGAAGTAGACGAGGCCAGCTGCTGGCTGGCAGAACTCATCTCATTCACCGCCCCGGAGATGGAACCCATCATCTCCTTGAGGAAGGAAGCCATACCACGGAAGGCGGCAACCAGACTGCCCACCTCATCCCGGCTGCCCACGGCTGGCAGATCCACGGTGAGATCCCCCGCAGCAATGGCATCCGCAGCCCTACCCATAGATTGCAGAGGGGCAAGGATTCGGCGCACCATGTACAGCAGCAGCGCGATAAAGACCACCGAGCCCAAAACTAGCCCGATCACCACCTGCAAGCTCTGGCGCCTGATCATGCTCTGGTATGGGGCGGTATTCTGATAGACCGCTACCACTGCCAGTTCTTCACCATCATAGCTCACCACGGGCAGGAAAGAGTGGGCCCAATCACCGATGCGCGCAGATGCCGCAGCATCAGGCGTCAACTGCTGCAGCTCCCGAGATCCCTTTACTCCGGGGGTTGCCGTTAACTCCACATAACCGCCATCGCCGGGCACAAATACCGCCAGCTCCACTCCCACTGCTGCATGGATCTCCTTGAGAAGCTGTTCGGTAAAGGGGATATTGGTCTCCACAGTACCCACTACCCGGCCGCCCTGCTTAATCGGTGCCCAGCCCCGCATGCCCATACCGAAGGGGCCGCGGTCAAAGCCCGAGATGGCGCGGCCTTCTTGCCCGGCATCCAGGATCCCTCCCCTGCTCTGCACATCGCCGTACAGGCTTGGATTCTGCCCGCGCACCAGGGAGGTATCGTAGGGAGCCCGCACATGCAGCACATCTACGCCCAAGGCGGCATGGACCTCTTCATAAACCGCTACCACCAAATCCACAACCGACGTGCGGTCCTGGCTGGCTGCCGCGGCCACGATCTCGGGCATGCCCGCCACGGTAAGGGAAACCCCCAGAGCCTGTTCGGCCTTGCCCTGAAGCTTGCCCTCCACCACCCTTTCCGCTGCCGCCAGGCTGTCTGCCACCATAGACTCAAGCAAGCGGCGCTGATTGGTGAGGACAAACGTGCCCACTAAAGCAACCGACAAAACCAGAGCGACAATGATCACCGTAAACAACTTCGTCCTCAAACCCATTCCAGCCGCAGCCTCACGGATGCCCTTCACGATCCTCACTCCCATTTCCCAATGCTGTCAATTGGGAATGATATTCGTTATCGCCCGCCACAATCCTTCTGGACGCGGCGTCTTTTCATGCGAAAGCCGGCTGCCTCCCGGGGGGTGCTTAACGGGCTGCAGCTGTGTTCCGCCGATGCTCTCCTGTGATGGAAAACTCCACCCATTCCGCGATGTTCTCTGCATGATCGCCAATGCGCTCGAAGTATTTGGCCACCAGGAGAAAATCCATGGCCTGGCTGCTACTGCTGGCGTCCTCAACAATGAGCGTCAGCAGGTCATCCTTCACGTTGTAAAACAAATTGTCCACGATGTCGTCGCCATCGATCACTTCCTGCACCTTTTCCAGGTCTCCCTGGACAAAGGCGTCCACAGCATCGGTGACCATCCGCGCCGTTTGCTGGGCCATCATGGAGATGTGGTCCAGTTTTTTGGTGAAGGGGCTGTCCGCCAGAGAGAGGACAATCTCGGAGATGTCTGCCGACTGATCGCCGATCCGCTCCATGTCCGTAATCATCTTCAGAGCAGCGGAAACGCTCCTCAGCTCGGCGTCCTCCGGATGCCGCTGCGCCACAATCTTCAGGCAGAGCGCTTCGATTTCTTTCTCCTTACGATCGATTTCATCATCAAAAGCAATCACATCCCGAGCCTGCTGCCTGTCCTGCTCAACCAAAGCCCTGACCGTCCGGAGAATAGCCTCTTCCACATAGGAACCCATTAAGATCAGTTCGTCGTGCAGCTCCTCCAGCGGATCGTCATAGCGCTTGCGCATTACCCATACCTCCCGTTGGCATGATCCTCGGTGCGGTTTCCCCTTTATTCGACAACTTTTGACCAGATCATTCTAAACTTCCGTCAGTTTTCTCCAAGGCCTCCTGGTAGCTTTCCCTAAAGAGCCTAAACCAGATCAGAAAGTCCTGCGTGTGCAGGCTGTCCTTGAGGAAAACGAAGTTCAACTCAGAACGGGCAGCCAAACCTGGCACAACCAACTTCTTCAGTTCACCGGCCGCCAGCTCCTTCTGCACGGCAGCTTGATACAGAAACGTAATGCCCAAGCCGGTTTTCACCAGCTGTTTGATGGCCTCCATGTTGCCGATTTCAGTGACCTGGGGAAAACTGGCGATGGACAGGTTCCGGCCGTGGAGCAGATGCTCCAGAATCTCCCTGGTGCCTGATCCCCTCTCCCGAACAATCAGCCTTGTGGCAAGCAGCTCCTCCAGCTCCACAGACCCCTGGGCCAGGGGTGAATCCGGGGAGCAGACGCCGATGAAGGGTTCCAGGGCGAACAGCTCTGAGTGATAGGCTGACTTGTCAAAGAGGCCCTCGATGAGCGCGAACTGAATGCTTCCCTGCTCCAGTTTGTCCAGGAGCCGCTCCGTGTTTTCCACCAGCATGGAAAGGGAGGCCGTGGGGTAGGCGCGCAGCAGGCGTCCTAAGACCTCGGGCATGATGTACTGACCTATACTCAATGTGGCGCCAAACCGCAGCTGGAGGCGTGACGACTGTTCCTGCCTGAGCTGCTCGGCCAAAAGATCGCTGTCGGAGGAGATTCTGGAGGCAAACCTGTAAAGCAGCCGTCCCTCTGGGGTCGGGGTCAGGGTTTTGTTGGCGTAGGTGAACAAACGGCAGCCATAGTGCGCTTCCAAAGCCTTGATGTGCTGGCTCACTGCCGGCTGGGTGAGATTCAGCTCCTGGGCCGCTTTGGTATAGCTGCCGATTCTGTACACGGCGAGGAATGTCTCGTGACGATAATCCAGCATAGCAACCACCTATAAGTTGAGTTAATGGGTATATAAGTTTCCATAATTTGATTTTATATCCGTTCTTACCTATAATCAAGGTAGTTTGCCCAATTCACTTGGAAAGGATATTACTATGCTTGAAACACTCAAACGCCGCAGTCCTGGACTACTGCTCACACTTCTGCTCGCGCTTGTTTCCATCTGGCTGAGCAGCCAGATTCCCGGAGACATCCTGGGCACCAGCATCCTCGCGCTGATCCTGGGCATGCTCTGTCATCCCCTCCTGAAGAAACTGCCGCAGGCTTCTGCGGGTGTAGATTTTGCCTCGCGCACGGTGCTTAGACTGGGAATCATCCTCATGGGTATCTCTCTGAGCTTTTCCCAGGTGCTCATGGTGGGCCGATATGCGCTGCTGCTCATGATGTGCACCCTGACAACCGCCTTTGGCGGCGGCTATCTCCTGGGCCGCTTGTTTAAGGTGAACTGGAAGCTTTCCAGCCTGCTCTCGGCCAGTACCGCCATTTGCGGTGGGACGGCCGTGGCCACCTTGGGTCCCGTAATTGAGGCGGAGGACACTCACATTGCCTATGCCATCTCCGCCACCTTTTTGTTTGACCTGCTCACGGTGATTCTCTTCCCCTGGTTCGGCAGGCTGCTGGGCTTACCGGACATGAGCTATGGGCTGTGGGTTGGCACAGCCGTCAATGACACATCTTCGGTGGTGGCCGCCGGCTACGGCTTTTCCGACGCGGCTGGAAGCTTCGCGGTGATCGTCAAGCTCACCCGCACTCTGTTCATTGTCCCCATCGTACTGGTCTTTTCCTTCATCCATGCCAGGATGAAGCTCCGTTCAGCGGGCGGCACAGAAAGCGAAGCAAAGGTGAACATCGCCTCCATCTTCCCCTGGTTCGTCCTGCCGTTTATAGCCATGGTGGCGCTGAAGAGCACTGGTCTGCTGCCTGAACCTGCCGTAGCGGGGATCTCTTCCCTCTCCAAGCTGTTTATGCTCATGGCCATGGGGGCCATCGGCCTCAAAACCAGCTTCCAAGAGGTGAAGGGCGTGGGCTGGAAGCCCATGTTCCTGGGGGTGGCCATCGATAGCTCAGTAGTGGTTGTAGCCTTAGCCATGCAGGCAGTCCTGCAGCGCCTCTTCTAGCCAACGCACAGAAACAGCCCCGGCCAATGCCGGGGCTCGCTGAACAAGACTGGGGCCCTCATTCCTTCTTCTCCTCTCCATCCCACAGCCCTCCGGTGCCACAACCAGTTTATCCTCCACATCATCCTCGCGGTGGATCACAGCGATCACCAAACCCCTAAAGATATCCAGCGGACGGTCTACACCTAGGACGTAGGCATCAAGGTCTTCCCCGTCCGGCGCGGGTTCCCCGGCCAAAAGGCCCTAATTCACTGGGTAGTAGATGTGGGAATGCTGTGGATGGGCCTGGCATTTTTGGGATCAAGCCCGTTGGTCACCTCGTCGAGAAAGAGCACCCGCGGGCTGTTGAGCATGGCTCGAACGAAATTGAGGCGCACTTTCATCCCTTTGGAGAACTCGCCCACCTTTACGTTGCGGTATTCCCAGAGGCCCACCCGTTCCATGAGCTCCTGGATATGGGCGGTCTTTTTGTAGAAACCGGCAAAGAACTCCATGTTCTCCAGGGCCGTCAGTTTCGTGAAATGCACGGGCATCTCAAAGCCGACCCCGATTTCTTCATAAAAGGAGTGGCCCATGGCCTTAAGATCCTGTCCGAAATACCTGATGCTGCCCTGGTAGTCCTCCAGGAGTTTCACCAAGATCTTCTGAGTAGTGGACTTTCCGGCCCCCGATGGGCCCAACAGCCCGAAGATCTCGCCCTCGCGCACATCGAAGGTTACACCTTTGATGGTGTCACCCACGGAAGATGGATACTTGAAGCGCAGGTCTTGCACGTCAAACGCAGTTCCCATCAACTCTCCCCCTTGCTTATTCCGTACTGAATCAGGTCCACGACCTGATAGGCTGTTTGCAGAAGATGTTCAGGTTCTCCGTTGGAAATCAGTTTGTGGATGTTGGCGAACATGATCTCGACAATTCTGACCACAAACTCAGGAGGAAAACGGCTGTTAACCTGGCCTGACTGCACTGCCTGGTAGACCCAGGCGTTGAAGGCCTGGTAGTAATCAACCCCAAAAAAACTGTACAAGCGGCTGCGGAAGTCATCGGATTCCTCCATGAGCCTGTTGGAAAGGTGGTGCAGACGCTCGTCCACCAGCATGAATTCGGCGGTGGCCCTCATCAGCGCCTTGAGTGTGCCGAAAAAATCATTGGTGTCCAGTTGCCTCTCCATCAGGGGATAGAAGAAGGACAACTTCTTCTGGGCAATGATATCGATCATGGCCAGATAGAGCCCGAATTTGTCGCCGAAGTGATGATAGAAACTTCCTTTGCTCATACCTGCTTTGCGCAGAATGTCATTGAGTGATGCGTCTTCGTACCTCTTAAGGGCGAATTCATCCACAGCTGCCTCCTTGAGTTCAGGATAGCGCAGCAGGGGATTGCCTTCGCCGATCAGTGCCTGGTAGTTGAACTCTCGTTTCCTCATGTGCACCCCCCTCGTAGTTGGCTGAACTTCACTGATTAAGCGCCTGGGTTTCCACCCTAGAGCCCGGCGGGAAGTCATTAGACCATGTGGTCTAAACCATCTGGTCTAATCGTAGCATAGATCCTGTGGAATTGTCAATGCGCTGTTTGCTCCCAAAGGGAGTCGACTCAGGGCGGGCAGGTGACAGTCTGGCCATCTGCTCCCTGCCAGACAGGCAAGGAAAGGCCGTAAAATTAGCGGAAGGCACCAGTCTGCTTGGTGCCTTCCCCTTTTTTTCTCTAATGGGCCTTTGTCAATGCGGTGCCCTGCAAATCCCCTTGTCAGTGTTCCGCTTCCTCGTTACCCAAATTCTCTACGATAGCCTCATAGGTGCGTTCCATGTGGGCCCGCATGGCTTCTGCGGCCAGCTCTGGATCGCCTGCCTTGATGGCGTACAGAATCTGGCCGTGATCGTGGATTCCCCGTTCTATGGCGTCGGGATAGTCCACGATGCGCAGCTGCTGAGACAAGAGGAAAACCTCGATGGCCTCATAGATCTTGGCAATGACCTTGTTCTGTGCCGCCACAGCAATCTGCTTGTGGAAGCGGTGATCGAAGTGGGCAAACTGCCAGCGATCTTCGCCCAGCTCTTCCATTGTCCTCAGTAGGCTTTCCAACTCAAGCAGCATCTCCGGCGCAGCCCTTTCCGCGGCCAGCCGTGCTGTTTGGACTTCCACCATGGTCCGGGCTTCCATGATCGCCAGAACATCGTCTCGTTCGCAAACCAATCTGGGCATCAGAGGATTGAGGTAATCCTCTGGCTCGGGATACCAGACGAAATTGCCTTCGCCATGGCGAATCTGCACCAACCCCATGCAGCTCAAGGAGCGCAGGGCCTCCCGGAGCGTGGAGCGGCTTACTCCCAACTGTTTCGCCAACTCCACTTCCCCCGGCAGCCTTTCACCCTTTTCCCAGTGTCCATTGACTATGAGCCGCTGCAGTTCCTCAGCGGCCTCCTGCCAAGCCTGCTTCCTCTCAATTCTGTTAATCGTCATGTCCATCACCCCAAGTCCATCCAGTCAACTACGTGTGCAGAGAGCAGGGCATTTTATTATGATCCGCCAAAGACCGCCAAAACCCTGCCTGTCTGCTTAAGAAATTTGCGGGCGTGAGCTGCAACGGACTTGATCTTGAGCGTACAGATGACACTTAACCAGCCGCTCATCAACGGAGTGGTATTCCGGCTCCTGCTCATAGCAGATCTCATGGACTTTCGGGCACCTGCCGGCAAACTTACACCCTTTCCTGGTATACTCCCGCGTCTCCAGGTCACTGAGGGCAATGTCCTCGGTCCACCTGGCCTTGGGGTCAGGAGCGGGCACGGAGCTTTCCAAGAGCTGGGTATAGGGGTGCAGCGGGTTGTCCAGCACCTTCTTCACCGACCCCAGCTCCACAAACTGGCCCCTGAGCATAATGGCAATGCGATCGCTGATGTAGTAGGCGGTGGCCAGGTCATGGGTGATATATATGATGCTGACCTGCTCCTCTTCCTTCAGCGTCTTGAACAGGTTCACAACGGACATGCGCAGCGAGGCATCGATCATTGATACGGGCTCATCGGCAATGAGCAGTGAGGGGCTGGTAATCAAGGCCCTGGCAATTGATGCCCTCTGCAGCTGGCCGCCGGACATTTCGCTGGGGTATTTATCCTTGATCTCAGCGAAACTGAGCCCAACCAGCTCCAAAGACTTGTCGGTGAGGGGATAGGATCCGTGTCCGGATCCGGTGAAGTTCCTCTCCGTCTCGAAAAAGTAACTCTGGACCTTTTTCAGGGGATTAAACGTCTCGAAAGGGTTCTGGAAGATGGGTTGGACATCTTTCATGAACTCCTTCCTGCCTTTCAGGTTGGCAACTGCCCTGCCTCTATAGAGGATTCCACCGGCAGTGGGCTCCTCGAAACCGAGGATCAGTTTGGCCACGGTGGACTTGCCGCTGCCGCTCTCCCCGGCCAGAGTAAAGATCTCCGGCTGATTCAGCTCCAGGGCAAACGAAACGCGGCTTACGGCTTCAATGGTGGATTTGACAAACCCCTGCCCCTTGGTGAAAACCTTGGTCAGATTGTTGACTTCCAGCAGCTTACCGTTCTTCATTTGCTACCCTCCTCCAGGAAACACGCCACCCGGTGGCCGTTACCCATCTCTATCAAGTCAGGTGACTCTGTGCGGCAGCGCTCCATAACATGGGGACAGCGGGGATGGAACCTGCACCCCGAGGGAGGGTTAACCAAAGACGGCGGCGCCCCAGGTGCACTGGAGCGAGGTGAGCTGTCTCCCAGCTTCGGCAGGGAGTTCAGGAGCATGATGGTGTAAGGATGTTTGGGCGTACTGAAGATCCGATCCACCTCTCCCTCCTCCACGATCTTCCCAGCGTACATCACCGCCAAGCGATCGCAGAGATTGGCGTGGATGGACAGGTCATGGGTCACCAGGACCAGAGTGTTCTGCTGCTCTTCTTTGATCTTTTTGATCAGCTGAACCACACCCCGCTGTACCACCACATCCAAGGCCGTTGTGGGCTCATCTGCAAAGATGATATCGGGTTTGAGTATGGTAGATAGGGCGATGGTGATACGCTGCCGCATGCCCCCGGACAGCTGGTGGGGATAGGTGTGCATGACGGTCCAGTCCAGGCCCAGGGCATCCAGGTGTTTGCGGACCACATCCTCGAACTCCTGCTCACTCAAATCGAAGTGAGCGTAGAGGACGTCTTCGAAGGATTTCCGCACCCGCCGCACGGGGTTTAAGACGCTCATGGAGCCCTGGGGAACCAGGGATAACCGGGCACCGCGCAGCTTGCGCCTCTGCTTTTCATCATTGAGGGCCAGGATGTTCAGCCGCTCACCGTCGAAGTTGTACGTAACTCCCCCTTCAAGGATCTGCAGCGGCGGCTTGACCAGGCCGCTGATGGCTTTCAAAAGGGTTGACTTGCCGCAGCCCGACTCCCCGGCAATCCCGTAGATCTCGTCTTTTTCCACCTTAAAGGAGACGCCGTCCACGGCTTTCACGCTTGTGGTGCGGCCATACCTGTGGGTTATATAATACGCCTTTAGATCTTTAACTTCTAAAATGGCCATGTGCTCACCTCTTTCTAATCATCTGCAGCCTGGTTCTGGGATCGAGGTACTCGCTGATGCTGGTGGAAAGCATGTACAGGGCGAGCACCAGGACGATGCAGATGGTAACGGGCGTCAAGATCCAGTTCCACATTTCCAAAAAGATGGCCTGATACTGCAGGGCCCAGTAGATCATAGTACCGATGGTGGGTGTATTCAGGTTGGAAAGGCCCAGCATGGACAGGGTGACTTCCATGCCGATCACCCAGATCACGTTGTTGATGGTAGTGGCCATGACCAGGGGAACAATATAGGGCAGATGTTCTGAAAGCACAATCTTGAACGTGCTGAGGCCTGAATACACGGCGGTTTTAGTGAACTCCCGCTCCTTCAAACTGAGAATCTGGGAACGGAACAACCTGGCGTCCCAGGCCCAGCCAAACAGGCCGATGACAATCCCCAGCACCACCATGTTGAGTGAACTGCGGAGAATGGTGGCGATGAGGATCAGGATGGGAAAGAGCGGTATGATGATGAAGCTGTCCGTAACGACCATGACCACCCGATCGAACAGCCCGCCCTTGTACCCGCTCAATAGGCCCACCACGATGGCGATCACCCGGGAAATGGCCGCGGCGATCAAGCCCAACAGCAGAGAATTTCTGGTGGCCACCATGGCCTGCCACATGATGTCCTGCCCGATGGAGTTGGTACCCAGGGGATGCTGGAGGCTGGGACGGAGATCCCTGGGCGCCGTGTTCCACGCCCGCATGTCGTAGGGCGCAAACCGGGAGGCAAAGGAGATGATCACAAAAAAGGCCAGTACCGTAAAGCCGAAGGCAAACCTCTTATCGTTTCTGTATAGCTCGCGGATGACTCCAAACACCTGTCTTACCCCCTTATTGGTACCTGACCCGCGGATCAAGTAATGGATAGATGAGGTCCACAATGAGCATGGCCGTGGAGACTCCCACGATGGAGAAAACGTTGATGCCCATGATCAGGTTGTAGTCTCCAGCCAGGATGGCGGAATAGAGCAGATAGCCCATCCCCGGATAGGCGAAGACGATTTCCGTGATCAGGGCGCCCCCGAAGATGAAGCCGAGATTGAGAGCAAAACCGGTGATCTGGGGGATGATGGCATTGCGCATAATATACATGAACACGATCTTCGCCTTGGGCAGACCCGAGGCTTCCGCATACACCACGTAATCCTCTTCCACGATATTGGAAGCCACGTTGCGCATCTGCAGAAACCAGCCGCCAATTTCGATGGTCACCATGGAAAGGATGGGCAAAAAGGCATGGCGCAGCAGGCTCATAATGAACCGCGCGTTAAAGCCCACCTTGGCGCCCATGCTGTAGCCTCCAGCCATGGGGAAAATGGGAACCAGGAAGGCAAACAAAATTAGGAGCACCAAGGCCACGATGTAATAGGGAATGGGCCTGACTCCCATGATCACAAGCTCAATCAGCTTGGCCAGCCGGGAACGGGGAAAGCTGACCCTGATGCCGCCCAGGATCGTGCCGATGATCCACGAGATGGACAAGGAAGCGAGCAGCAAGCCCACCGTCCACGGCAGGGACTGTCGGATCAAAGTCATCACCGGAGTGGGAAACTGGGTAAAGGAAGGACCCAAATCTCCTGTAAGCAGCCGCTTGAAGTAAGAGACGTACTGCTGGAAGGCTCCCCCTTCGAGGCCGTAGAGCTGCTGCAGGGTTTCTCTGATCTCTTCGATGGCCGCTGGGTCCAAATACTGCCCCTGGGCCATCATTCTGCTCAGCTGGTGTTCCACTGGGTTGGAAGGCAGCAGGCGGGGAATCACAAAGACCAAAGTCACCCCAATAAACACGACTGTGAAATACTGGATGAGACGCGGAATATAGTACTTCTTCAGCAAGATGAACCCTCCACGCTGGAAATATTCAAGGGTATTGCAAGAAGCCTCCCTGGGGAGGGAGGCTTCTCAGGGTCTTTACTGCCGTCCTGTTGGTTGGAGGAAAGGCAGGACGAACTTCAAGTTCGGCCAGTGATACCAAGGAACAGCATAGGGATTGTCGCCAGTGGGATAATTCGTCCAGTAGTAGTTGTCAAGGCCCATGAAGCCTGGGAAGGACGCCACGGAAACGCCGGGCTGCCCGTCGATGAGCCTCTTGATTACCTCGATGGCCAGGTCGATGTTCTTGGGATCGCTGTAGTCTGCCTGCTCCATCTGGTCGATGAAGTAGTCGATCTCCTCGTTGACCCACCTGGTCTGGTGGCCCACAAGCTTCTCACCCAGCGGCTTCCAGTATTTGGAGTGGAACACGTTGAGCCCTCTGTACAGGTCAATACCTGCGCCGAAGGGTTCAGCAGCCGGCTGGCCGCCCACTACCTGGTAGTCGCCGGTTTCGGTGAGCGATTCAACGATCTCAGTGGGGATAGCTTCACAGTCGATACCGAAAGCAGACCACTGGTTGGCAATGGCGAAAGCCCATTTGAACGAGGGGTTCGTGGCTGCAGTCAAGCAGACGATCTCGATCTTCCAGGGAGTGCCGTCGGGCAGCAGCCATTTGCCATCTCTGCCTCTGGTAAAGCCGTTCTTCAGCAGAAGTTTTTCCGCCAGATCAGGCGAGTGTTTCCACCAGCCATAGCCGAACATGATCCTGATTCCTTCTTCGGTATCCGGTACATTGTACCCTCTGCTCTTCGCCTCCTCTGCCATCTCAAAGGGCAGATTGGAGTTGAAGATCTTGTACTCCTCGCCGTCTACCTCCAGCGTATACTCCTCGAGATAGGGCAGCAGCCTCTCGTAGTAGTGTTCATAATAAGGAAGCAGCGCGGGGATGTAAGCCGGAGCAAAGGCAACGGCGCCGTTGTAGGCGGTGAGGGCCAGGTTCTTGGCATCCAGGGCCAGGTTCAGCGCCCAGCGTACTTCCGGATTGTCAAACGGAGGCACCAGGGTATTGAAGGCCGCTCCGGTTACGCAGGGATGCAGGAGCTCTGCCCACGGGAAGTCCTCATAGTAGCCGGAAGCATACTCGTTTCTGCTCAGGACAACTTCCAAGGATTCAGGCGTCAGGTCCGCCATGTCGAGCTCGTGGCTGATCATGGCCATGGCCTTCTTGGACGCGTCGCCGTAGTGGATGAACTTCACATACTTTGGTGCGGGCTTGCCGTACATCTGCCCCACTGCGGTCCTCTCCCAGTCTTCCCTGAGCTCATAGAGGAACCAGTAGCCAGCGACGTCATAATCAAGCAGTTTGTAGGGACCGGTACCCACGGGCGGGTTGAACTGGAAGCTCAGCACATCGTCAACCTGTTCAAAGATGTGCTTCGGCAAGATGCGGCAGGCGCCCCAGCGGTCCAGGAACTGATAGTGCAAGCGGGAGTTGGGCTGGGTCAGCTCAAAGACCACGGTGTAATCATCTGTCTTGTAGACCTTCTCGATGGCCTGGTTGAACTGGGTATGATAGCCAAACCCCGGCGTGGCCATGCAGAGTTCCACCGTGTAGACCACATCGTCAGCGGTGAAGGGAACACCGTCGTTCCAGTAAATCCCCTCCCGCAGCTTGACTGTCATGGTAGTGAACTCTTCGTTGTAGATGGGGTTCTCCTTGGCCAGCACGTTGATCATTTCGCCGGTGACATAGTCAGCCATCCACAGCGGATCGATCACCAGCTGCTGCAGGCCTTTGTCGTTCCCCACCCAAGTGGCCCAGAAGTTGAAGTTTCCTGGGTTACCCACCTTGCCGGTGAGGATGTCCGCGATGAGCATCTCATTTCTGGGCGGCTCAGCGGCCAAAAGCGAACTGCTGAAGACTAAAGACGCGCACAAGATCAACAACAGCACAATGCCTTTTGTTCTCATCAGTCTCCTCCTCTTTTGTAGTCCTCAAGACAACTCTTCAGCACACCTGCAAAACCTTTCGTTCTTCCTACATAGCCCCGCACCTCACTGTAATAGACGTCCGCTGTCCGACATCCGTCAACGTAACATTCCACGGTTTTTGCAAAATTCCTGCTAAGATCGTGTTTTTTGTTTGTGCGGCGCCTCGTCAGGGTTATTGATTGGTGTTGATTCCAAGGCTTTTATGTTAGCCTTATTGCAATTTTCATAATCCCAGGTTTCACTTTAAAAGGATTTCGTTAAGTTATGGAGAATAACAACACACTGTTAGACGTCATACCTCACCTTGAACCGGTTAAAATGAGGCCGCCATGGGGGCGGTATGCGAACCTAAAGAAGGGAGGGATGTACTGGGGTAAGCTCGCCGCTTGAGGTTTTGGAAGGCTAAAATCAGGACTAAACGGGAGGGAAGATTAAAGTGAAGAGAGTTTTTGCAGCGCTTTTCTTGGTGGTTCTATTGAGTGTCAGCGCCTTTGCTGCCGACTACTATCCCGAGTATACTGGTCAGCCCACCACCATCACCATGTGGGCCTGGACCAGCAATGAAAACTACTCCATTGAAGAGTTTGAGAAGGTATATCCCGACATCAAAGTAGTCTGGGAAGACTTCGGTGTACACTATGAAAAGGCTCAGACCGCTCTGGCAGCAGGTTCTGGTCTTCCAGACGTGCTGATGGTCGAGTATTCCTTCGCACCTGAGTACATGGACCTGGGAGCATTCCAACCGATAAACAAGTGGCTCGATGAAGAGACCTTTGTCAAGCTCTACGGCGAGCAGGCTCTGGGATGGGCCTCCTTGGATGGAGAAATCTATGGTACCCCGCAGGACAGCGGCGCGATCGCCCTGTTCTACCGCCAGGATCTCTTCGACCAGTACGGCTTAGAAGTCCCCACAACCTGGGATGATTTTGCTGCGCAGGCCCGCAAGTTCAAAGCAGCCGCTCCCGACCTGGAGTTCAATGCGCCGCCTCTCGGCTACGCACTCTGGTGGGTTGGACTGGTTTGGCAGTCCGGCGGTAAGATGTTCGACTACTATGATGGCAATTGGTACATTGATTTCACGAACCCCATCGCAGAGAAGGTCTTTGATTTCTGGGGTGAGCTGATCGACGACGGTATCATCAACGTGACCATGTGGTGGAATGCCGACTGGTACAACTCCCTGAACATGGGTACCACCGCCACCGTACTCAACGGCTGCTGGTTCGCTGAGTGGCTGCGCTACAACGCACCGGATTCGGAAGGCCAGTGGAGAGTTATGGCTCCGCCGAACTTCGATCCTGCTAACCCCCACAACGGTATGCTGGGCGGATCAGGGTTCTATGTAACCGCACACTCCAAGAATCCAGAAGCAGCTGCAATCTTCGTGAACTGGCTGAACTCGCATCCCGATTCCTTGAGATGCCTGAACCAATACAGCAACCTCCCGATCATGGTTTCCACTCGCTACGAAGAAGTTGTGCATGAACTGGCTGTAGAGGACTCCTTCTTCGGCGGACAGAACATCGTTGAAGAACTGTGGGGCGCCCACAACCTGATCAACACCACCTTCGTAGGCTTGCCCATCTGGTCCAACCTGGACAACGCCCTGAGCCTCCTGCTGCAGGATTATGTAGATGGCAAGATCGAGCGCTTCGCAGACATCCTGCCCATGTGGGAAGAGCAAGTGATCGGGTTCATGAAGGAATTTGGCTACTCTAACGTAATCATTGGAGAGCTGCCAGACTAAGGCTTGAGCAAAGGAAGAGGGGTGCTCTGCACCCCCCTTCCCCAATCCTGTCTTTTCCTACCGGCGAAGTCCCGAGTAACAGCGGAGAATTACTCTAAGTGCAGAAATGGGTGTTCATAGCATGACTTGGATTAATAAGGCAAGGCTGAAGGCCACCTTGAAGGCCTACCTCTTTTTGGCCCCTTTCCTGATCGTCTTTATCGGTCTCGTAGTGTATCCCATCGGACTTGGCGTAAGGCTCTCCCTATACGGGCAGCGGGGAGCCAGAATGTGGTATGTGGGCTTGGAGAATTACCAGAGGATCTTAAGCGACTCCATGTTTTGGGAATCCTTTAAGATCCCCCTGTTCCTGCTCTTGGTTCAGGTGCCTGTAATGCTGATCCTGGCAACCGGAATCGCCCTGCTCTATGAAACGCGCAAGAACGGCGGGCCGCTGTACCGCTTTATCTACTATCTGCCCTACACCATTCCGGGAATTGTGTCCGGGCTTGTCTGGTCCTATATCTTCTCCGATTCCATGTCACCGCTCCTGCCTGCCCTAGAGTTCTTCGGGCAGACCGGGGTCAAGCTGCTCACCAGATCCAATGTTCCCGGGATCCTGCTTGTGGTGATCCTCTGGCAGTTTACCGGATACACAGCATTTCTCGTCTACTCCTCGCTGATTGCCATACCCAAGGAGTACTCGGAAGCTGCCCAGTTGGATGGAGCGGGGTTTTGGCAGATCGCGTTCAAAATCAAACTGCCGCTCCTCGTAGGCCCCTTAATCACCCTGTTCATCTTCAACGCCATCGGAGCCATGCAGGTGTTCAATGAGCCATGGATGCTGGGGAATCTGGTGGTCTTACCCTTGAACTATACCCCAGCAATGTACATTTACAACTCGGCCTTTTCCCAAGGGCGGTTCACCTATGCAGCAGCCATGGGAATTATCCTGGCCGTCTTGACCTGTGGGTTCTCCTGGTACATCTTGCGTTCGGCCGGGCGGCAGATCTTAGGTCGGCGCCACTAAGCGGAGGAAGGAGGAAGCCCGATGAAACTAAAAAAGCGTTCTTACGTGACCATTACCATTGTGCTGGTTCTGCTGGCGGCGTTCTTCATTTTCCCATTCTATTGGTTGACCATTGGTACCACCAAGAATGTGAGCCAGTTGTTCCAGAAGTCTCTGCTTCCTGGACGGCCGAGCCATCTCCAGAGCAACGTCTCCGGTGTCTTCTCATACCAAAACGGGGTGTTTCTCAGCTGGATGGCCAACTCTTTCCTGTACGCGACGGTTGGTGCCTTCGGAGGGGTGTTCATCGCGTCGCTGGCGGGTTATGCCTTTCGCAGGTATGATTTCATTGGCAAGAGGTTTCTCTTCGTCCTAGTCATCGCCTTTGCCATGGTGCCCGGCTTTGCCACAACCCTGCCCCTGTTTATGATGTATAGGGATCTCAACCTGATCGATACCAGACTTGCGGTGATCCTGCCGTCGTTCGTCAACATTTTTGGCGTATACATGATGGTGTCCTACTGGAACCAGGTTGAAGACGAGGTCTTTGAGGCAGCCACCATTGATGGCGCCAACGATCTCACGATTTTCTGGAAGATCGGTATGCCCAATGTCATCCCCGGGTTTATCACCCTGTTTCTCTTGGCTTTTGTCAGCATGTGGAACAACTTCTTCCTGCCCTTAGTGGTCATAAACTCCAGGGCGCGCATGCCCTTGATTTTGGGTATCACCACCATTACTGACCCGCAGGGCTTCCCGGTTTACAACCTCACCTTGACAGCGAGCTTCTTTACGATTCTGCCTTTGCTGATCATGTTTGTATCCCTGCAGAGGTACTTCAAGCCGCAGATGTATATGCGGTAGAAACGTCTATATCCTCCTGTGGAAAAGGCTATTGGCCCGGGCCAATAGCCTTTTTTCTGTCCGCCTAAAGCGGCATCGCCCTCAGGCGATCCAGGGCGCGCCGTACATCCTCTCTGCTGGCAAAGGCCGTAAAGCGGAAGAACCCTTCGCCATTGCGCCCGAACCCAACACCGGGCGTTCCCACGATGCCGCAGCTGTCCAGCAGGAAGGTAAAGAAGTCCCAAGAGCTCAGGTCCTTGGGGCACTGCAGCCAGATATAAGGTGCATTGCTGCCGCCTGTAAACCAGATGCCAAGCTCCGTGAGGGCGTCCGCGATCAGGCGGGCGTTTTCCAGGTAGTAGAGTATGCTCGTGCGGTTTTGCTCCAAGCCTTCAGGGGTAAACGCCGCTTCAGCGCCGCGCTGAGTTACATAAGATACGCCGTTGAACTTAGTGCTCTGCCGCCTCAGCCACAGCTCATTGAGGGAGACGCCGCCTTGAATAAGCTCATGAGGCACAACGGTATAACCGCAGCGCACCCCGGTAAATCCCGCCGTTTTGGAAAGTGAGCAAAACTCAATGGCACAGCGTTTGGCACCATCGATCTGGTAAATACTCGTGGGCAGCTCCCCATCTTGAATGAACGCCTCGTAGGCGCTGTCAAAGAGAATGACCGCATCATGGGCCAGCGCCCAATTCACCCAGATCTTGAGCTGCTCCTTGGTGTACACTGCTCCAGTGGGGTTGTTGGGTGAGCAGAGGTAGACAATATCGGCCCTAAGGTCTCTATGGGGCAGCGGCAGAAAGCTATTGTGGACACTGCCGTCCAGGAAGTGGATGCGCCTCCCTGCCATGATGTTGGCAGCTACATAGGCGGGGTAGACGGGATCCTGGATGAGTACCGTGTTTTCCTGGGCGAAGATATCCAGGATATTGCCCAGATCGCTCTTGGCCCCATCGCCGATGAACACTTCGCTGGCATCCAGTTCAACGCCTTTACGGGCATAATAGCTGCACACGGCCTGCCTGAGAAAGGCATACCCCTGCTCTTCCCCATACCCCCGGAAGGTTTCCGCCCTACCCATTTCCGCAACCGCCTTCTGCATGGCCTCAACCACCACAGGGGCCAGGGGCAGGGTCACATCGCCGATCCCTAGGCTGATCACCTCTTTCCCGGGGTTCTGGGCCCTGTATTCCCCCACTTTCTGGGCTACGAGCGAGAACAGATAGCGGTCCTTGAGGTTTAGAAAGCCCTGGTTGATCTTCATGGGCGATCTCCGTAAGTCAGCGGCATTCTGCGTTTATGTTCGCTGGCCCGGTGATACCCCTCGATCAGGGTTCGCTCCGCTGCACTGAGGGTGCGACCGGCCAGGAAAGCATCGATCTTGTCATAGCTGATGCCCATCTCCCCTTCGTCGGTCTGGCCTTCATACAGCCCCGCAGAAGGGGCCTTTTCCAGTACGCAAGCTGGGGCGTCCAGGAATCGCAGGAACTCGTAGACCTCCCTCACAGTGAGATCAGCGATGGGGTTGAAGTCGCAGGCGCCATCGCCCCACTTGGTGAAATAGCCCAGATAAACCTCGCTGCGGTTGCCCGTACCTGCCACCAGCCTCTGCTCACTGGCGGCAACCGCGTAGAGCACCGCCATCCTCAGGCGCGGCGGCATGTTTATCCGTGCGCTTTCCGTGAGGGAAGCGGCCCTGCTTGAGGCATCTTCCAAGGCGCGCAGTGCCTCCTGCAGGTCGACCATTCTTGTTTCGATGCCAAAAGCCGCGGCCACCGCTTCGGCGTCCCTGCGATCCTGCTCATAGCTGCGCCGTGACCTGCAGGGCATGATCAAGCCCACTGTGTTCTCGCAGGCCAGCTTGCAGAGGATGCCCGTGAGGGCGCTGTCCTTGCCGCCGCTGTTGCCATACACAATGCCCTGGGCGGAGGCGGATTTCAAACAGTCCCGGATGAAGCCTATCCTGTTTTTTAACTCCAGTTCATAGTCTCTCATGGTCTGCCCTCCAGTGCAGCACCGACCAGGCCCAAAAACAGAGGGTGCGGCCTGTTGGGCCGGCTTTTAAACTCGGGATGATACTGCACCCCCACGAAGAAGCGGTGGCCGGGAAGCTCCACGGCCTCCACTAACTTGCCGTCGGGCGATGTGCCGCTCAGGACCATGCCGTGCTGCGTTAGAATGTCCCGGTAATCGTTATTCACTTCAAACCTGTGCCTGTGCCGTTCGCTGATCTGATCGGAGCCGTAGAGCCGCTGCAGCAGGGTACCCTCGCCTACCCGGCAATGATAGGCGCCCAGGCGCATGGTGCCTCCCTTGTCCGTGATTCCCTTTTGCTCTTCCATGAGATCGATCACCCGATGGGGCGAGTGCTCGTCGAACTCAGCTGAGTTGGCGCTATGCAGCTGGCAGACGTGGCGGGCAAACTCGATCACCGCAACCTGCATGCCTAGGCAGATACCCAAGAAGGGAATGCCGTGTTCCCGAGCATACCGGCAGGCAGCTATCTTCCCCTCTATGCCCCGTTCGCCAAACCCGCCGGGAATGATCATCCCATCAATCCCTCTGAGCTGATCGCCGGCAGTGTGCTCCGTAACCTCTTCGCTGTCCACCCATTTGATGCGGACATGCACTCCCGCGGCGAACCCGGCGTGGCTCAGGCTCTCCACGATGGACAGGTAGGCATCATGGAGCTTGGTGTACTTACCGACAATCGCTATGACCACCTCGCCGGATCTGGCCTGGATTCTCTGCACCAGCTCTTCCCATTCCCTGAGGTCGGGGGTCTCTGTCTCCAGCCCCAGTGCCTGGCACACCGCCTCATCCAGCCCTTCTCTATGCAGCATGAGCGGTGCTTCGTAGAGGCAGGGCAGCGTGAGGTTTTCGATGACGCGATCGGGCTTAACATTGCAGAAGAGGGCGATCTTTTCCCGCACGTCGTCATCGAGGGGCCGGTCGGTGCGGGCCACGATGATGCCAGGAGAAATGCCCATGGAGCGCAGCTCTTTCACGGAGTGCTGAGTGGGCTTGGTCTTATGCTCCCCAGCCCAGCTCAAAAAGGGCACCAAAGTAACGTGAACAAAGAGGCAGCTGCCCGGCCCCTGCTCTAGGGAAACCTGCCTAATGGCTTCCAGGAAGGGCTGGCTCTCGATGTCGCCAACAGTGCCGCCGATCTCGGTGATCAGCACCTGGGCCCGGCTCCTTTCCGCGGCCCGGTAGATAAAGCTTTTGATCTCCCCGATCACGTGCGGGATGACCTGCACCGTCCGGCCCAGATAGCCCCCGGAACGCTCGCGGCTGAGCACGCTCCAGAACACTTTGCCGGAGGTGAGGCTGGCTAGCTCGCTCAGATCCTCATCCATAAACCGCTCGTAGTGCCCCAAGTCCAGATCCGTTTCCGCTCCGTCATCGGTGACAAATACTTCCCCGTGCTCGTAGGGGCTCATGGTTCCAGGGTCCACGTTCATATACGGGTCCAGCTTGAGGGCTGCCACGGTCAGCCCCCTCTGTTTGAGCAAGCGGCCCAAACTGGCAGCCGTGATCCCCTTGCCCAGCCCGGACACGACGCCGCCGGTGATAAAGACGAACTTTGTCACAGTCCCACTCCTCTTCTGATTGATCCCGCTCTCCAGCTGCGGCTCCCTTCTCCTTATTCTCCAGAGAATTCTACCACACCAGACCGCAGCTGCGAACCCTTTTTTTGGTAAAATTCTTGGAGGCTGGCGGCATGCAAAACCCCCAGCTGACTCAGCTGGGGGTGGCAGGAGCACCGTCGGTCATTTGGGGTTGTACATGCCCTTGCTCTGCATGTAGTTGAAAATGCCTTCTCCGTGTTCCTGTTCTTCTTTTTGGATGTGGTTTAGCACCTGCCGGGCGCGGGGATCGGTAAACTCGAAAATGGCCGTGTCGTAGGTACTGGAAACGTACTTCTCGGTCATGAGCAGATCCTGGCATAGGGCGGCATCACTGCTCTGCCCCGCTCCGAAACCCGGCATGGCTCCGCCTGCCTGAACCTGCTGGGGCTGATTGGCCTGGCCCTGCTGCATCTGGGGGATTTCCCCGCTGAGCAGCTGGTTGATGGTATCCAGGTGGCGCTGTTCCTGGCCGGCGTAATTCAGGAACAGCTGCTTCAGCTCCGGATCCTGTGCATATTCCGCATAGCTTGAATACTTCTGGATGCACATCTCTTCATGCTTCTTTTGGTCCTCCAGGAGCAGACGCTCCTTCTGCGTTAGATTGATGTTCATGGCATACACCTCCTAACGCTTAGCCTGCCAAGGGGGCAAAGAGACTATACGCTTAGGCGTTGCTCCTGCTTCCACCGGGAAGGCTCCTAGGACAAGGATAAAGCGGCCCCGCAGAGAAATAGGTAGTGCAGAGTGTTGAAGGAGGGAGAAGTTTGTCGAGAATTAACGGTGCGGATGTGGGCTTTGAACACGAACTTTGGAAGGCAGCTGATGTCCTGCGCGGCAACATGGATGCGTCGGAATACAAGCACGTGGTCTTGGGCCTCATTTTCCTTAAATACATTTCCGACGCCTTTGAGCAGAGGTATCAGGAGTTAGTTGCTGAAGGCAAGGGTTATGAAGAGGATCGGGATGAGTACACTTACCTGAACATCTTCTTTGTGCCCGAGGAGGCTCGCTGGAGTAGAATTGCCGAAAATGCCCATACTCCCGAGATCGGCGTCATTATTGACAAAGCCATGCAGGCCATCGAACGGGAAAACCCAAGGCTCAGGGGAATTCTTCCTAAGAATTACGCGCGACCTGAGCTGGACAAGCGTAGGCTGGGAGATATCGTAGACATCTTCACCAACGTTTCCATGAAAGAACACGGTGATACTAAGGACATTCTCGGCCGCACATATGAATACATGCTCAGCAAATTCGCCGAGCAGGAAGGCAGAAACGCCGGGGAGTTCTACACGCCGGTTTGCGTGGTCAAAACGCTGGTGGAGATCCTAGAGCCCTATAAGGGCAGGGTCTACGACCCCTGCTGCGGCAGTGGGGGCATGTTCGTGCAGTCTTCCAGGTTCGTGCAGAGCCATCAAGGCAATTTGCAGGATATTTCCATATATGGCCAGGAGGCCAATCCAACCACTTGGAAAATGTGTCAGATGAATCTCGCTATCCGCGGGGTTGAGGCGAACTTGGGAACCGGGCCTGCTGACACATTCTTCGAGGATCTGCACCCGACTCTGAAGGCAGATTACATCCTAGCCAATCCTCCGTTTAACATGTCTGGCTGGGGAGCTGATAGACTCCAGGAGGATCAGCGTTGGGTTTACGGCATACCCCCAGCGGGCAACGCCAACTTCGCCTGGCTGCAGCATATGATCTACCACTTGTCAGCCAGGGGTAAAATGGGCGTGGTCCTAGC
>ERZ773359.577-NODE-577-length-52493-cov-8.268889_pt1 | contig 52493 bp, 43 predicted proteins | sample MGYA00374955_ERZ773359 | MGnify/ENA primary metagenome ERZ773359 (study PRJEB29098, sample SAMN04486028) | biogas fermenter metagenome | study: EMG produced TPA metagenomics assembly of the Biogas fermentation microbial communities from Germany - Plant 4 DNA1...
CGGTAAAACCATGGCAGAAAAAATGGGAATTTCCTTTGAAAGCGGAGACAATAATCTGGCTATTGCATTGGGAGGCATGGAAAAAGGGGTAACTCCTCTGGAAATAGCAAGGGCTTATGCCGCTATAGGCGACAGGGGCAGTTACAAGAATTACACCACTATTTTACGAATTGATGACTCACGCGGAAAAACCCTGTATGAGAATCATACCATCAAGGAACAGGTTTTCTCAGAAGAAACCGCCTTCCTTGTAACCAGCATGCTGCAATCCGCCACGGATCCGGAAATGGGCGGAACCGCCCGTAGGCTTAACGGCCTGAATCTGGCTGCTAAAACAGGAACCGTACAGCTTCCACGCACCGATGAGTTTCGGGGCATCAAAGGCGCCAATGATGCCTGGGTGGCCGCATATAATCCTGAATATACCGTGGTTGTCTGGATGGGATTTGATAAGAGAAGTCCGGAAAACTACCTTCCCTCCGGCACCTCAGGAGGAAATCAGCCAACCATAGTGGCAGGTAATATATTTCAATACATTTATGAAAATAAAGACAAGCCGAAATATGAAAAACCTATTGGAATTTCAGAAGTAAAACTGGACGGAAAGGCCCTTAAGGAACAAAAACGGGTCCTTTTGGCGACCGCCCTGACTCCAAAGGAATATATAGTTACAGAATACTTTGTCAAGGGCACAGAGCCTGCCCAGGAAAGTGATTATTGGGTAATACCGAATGCTCCGCAGGATTTCAGAGTTGCATTAAACGAAGCTGATCAGCCTGTTATTTCCTTCGTACCGGGTAATTCTTTTGCAGGTTATTATATTATGAGAATTACCGGCCAGGAAGAAAAAGCTGTCCTGGTACATCAGGTTCAAACAGGCTCTTTGGATCCGGTAGAATGGACTGATACCCAGGTAACACCCGGTGAAACCTATGGTTACTTTATCATTCCTTATCATCCGGAAATGAAACTCGACGGCGAAGCGGTTCAGGGCCCTCAAACCCAGATACTGAACATTACCATACCTGAACAGGAAACGGAAAACGGTTCAGACTTCTGGGAAGATCTTTGGGATCTGCTGCGTCCCGGACAGAGAAACCAGGACGGCCAGGACGATGATACCGGTGAAGACGGAGGCAGCAGCCAGGATAATGAAATCAATGAAAATAACGAGGATAATAACGGCAATGGAAATAATGCAGGCCAGGAAGGCTTGGAAATTGGATATGATCAGGAGGTCAGGAGGTCAGCTCTCTCATCTTTTCCTCTATATCTTCCCGCTTAATAGTGCTGAGGGCTGAAATATTGCAGTCCAGAGCTTTTTGGAGAAATTCCCTTGCTTTCTCCTTCTGCCCCCTCTGCATGTATATATCGCCAAGGTAATACAGGGTATCTGCCTGATCCTCCTTCTCCCTATAAGCTTTTTCAAAATACTCAAAAGCCTTGTCCATATCGCCCATGCGGTAGTAAATCTGACCAAGATTATCCAGGACAACAGGATCCGTATCATCATAGTCCAGGGCTTCCATATTAAATTTCAGGGCTTCTTCCAAATCGCCCTTGTCAATGAGCAGATACCCTAAGGTTCCATATGTCTTGGAACTCTTAAGCTTATTATGCATCTCAGTCATTCTCTCCAGGGCTGTATCCAGATCCCCCAACTTCCAGTAGGCCATGGATATATTAATTTTGGCATTATCCTTTACTTTCTCATCACGCGGAAAAAAGACCATCAGTCTTTCAAAAAGCTGCTTCGCCTTTTCAAAATGCCCCATGCGCAAAAGCAGAACCCCATAGGACATTTGAAAGTTTGCTGCCGTCATATCATGTTTTTCCGCTTTTTTGTACCAATAATAAGCCTTTCCCTCATCTCTTCTGACCTGATTGTAATAACCTAAAAATCCAAAAAAATTACCTATTAAGCCCACTTATTCCTGCTCCTTTCTATTTTTTTAAGTAAACGCCTTTTTCTGGCCAGCAGTTCCTTCTTTACATAAGCAGACTGCCTGCCGCTCCTGCCTGCCAGTTCAATGGCCTTTTCCGTACAGTCCAGGGCCTTTTGAAAATCCTTCATGCTGTGCTCTAGGTATTTTGCCATCTCCACATATGGATAAACAAACATGTTGCCTTCTCCGGCTGCTATGTCCTCCCATACATCCATGGCCTCTGCCGGACCAAAGTGCCTCTTCATCAAATAGGCATAGCGTTTTTTGGCTTCAGCTTTAATATGCTGATTCCTTGCCTTGCGGATGCAGCATTCGTAACACTTAGCGGCTTCCTGAACCTTATGATTTCTCTCAAGTTCACTTGCAATACCCAGCAGTTCAAATGAATCCCCTCTGCTTTCAGGATCCTGAAATAATCTGCTTATATGGAGAAAGAGGGCTGACATTGCTGCAATATCCATTTCATTATGTTTAAGGACACGGCTCATTTCTGCCGGGTCCCCTGTGTTAAGGTATTCCGGATAAACCTTGGGAATCATGTAACCCGGTATATCGTCCTCCCGATACAGGCCCAGGATGCCCTTTTCTATGGTGGACAATGAGCAGTTCTCCAGGCATCGGCTCCATAAGCGCCTTGAAAGGTGCAGAAGGTCTATGTGCCTGTCCTCCCAGTCCGTTGCTTTCAGCCTGGAAAAGATAAAGCGGCTCTCCAATAAAGGCCAATCAAAGGACTTGCCGTTAAAAGTAACCAGCACCCGAAACTCCTTCAGCCTGTCCAGCAGGGACTTAAGCATAGGATATTCCTCATCGAAATCCCTCATCAGGTACTGCTCAATGATCAGCCCCTTTTCAGTAAAACAGCCAATTCCGATAAGAAATGCAAGCGAACCTGCTCCTCCGAACAAGCCTGTTGTCTCCGTGTCAAGAAACACAACATCACCCAGGCTGAAACCATCTTCCAGCCTGGTCCACCAGCAGGATCCTTCTTTTAAATAGTCTGAATAAGCCGGGTCATCCGTCCGGACGGCAGTGCTTACAGTTGTCCTGTGCACAAAGCTTCCTTCAGGGTTTTCAATTATCCTGCCGCCAAAGTCTTCCCCTGTCCTCTCATCCTTTGTTGAGTCCTTATGGTCAGCGGCATGATCAGGGAGGACTTTTTCAGGCGAAGGGGAGCTTGAAGTCATGGAGGCCAAGGCTATCAGCTTGCTCTTCAGATTGGGTATCACCTAATATCCCTCCCAATATGATCTGTGCCAGATATTTCCCATTCTCTGTCACCTCTGCAGCAGGCCCTACACATGCAGGACAGCCGTTATCACATATACATTCCGACAAAGCATCTTTGGCCTTTTTAAATAATTCCGTATGCATCTGATACAAACGCTGACTGAATCCTATTCCGCCGGGACTGCTGTCATATATATATATGGTAGGCTTGCCGGTAAAAGGAGATTTTACATGATAAACCACATTTATATCACGGGGATCGCACATAAGGTACAATGATGCGATTTGCCCCAGTACATTGGCTATTCCCATAAGGCCGTTTTGTATATCATCCTGACTTTTAAGGCCGGATGGAATTTCATTAAGCGACATCCAGTAGGCTGTGGTCTGAAGCTCAAGTTCCGGAAGGTTTACCGGCCCCCAACCCAAATTTTCATGGGTATCGAATTTAATCTTCTTAAACATGGTTACCAGAGAGGAAACCATTACATCTCCCCAGCTTCTGCCGGCAGCTCCCTCTTCCTCTGACTGGAACACGTCCAGTACCTTTAAAGTTACAGCCAGGTTGGCATCGGTGTAATAATCCACATTCACCTTCCTGACATATGCTTTTTTCTCTTCCAAATCAAGTTTTTCCACCTGATACTGGATTCCCTCATGAATATATATGGCTTCCTCATGGACCAGCTGCGGGGCGCTGAAACGGTCAACTTCTCCAATTACCTTATGTTCCGGACGGGTGATGTCGATAATGATAACATTTTCATTGGCAGCAGTCCGAAGGCTGATGTCACTGGCAGGGAAATTTTCCGCCATCCAATGCCAGCGGCTGCCTACATGCCTCAGTACCTTTTCTTCCTCTAAATAAGCCAGTAAGGGTTCAAGAAAATCTATGCCGAAAGTTTCCCCGTCTTCAAAAGGCAGCTCAAAGGCAGCGCATTTAATATGGGACATAAGTATAAGCAAATTATTCGGGTTGATCAGGCCCTGTTCCGGATTGGCCTTAAGGAAGAATTCAGGATGCTTTATTATATACTGATCAAGCGGATTGCTGCTGGCTACTAAAATTGCCAGGGAGGTATCATTCCTGCGGCCGGCGCGTCCGGCCTGCTGCCATGTGCTGGAGATGGTGCCGGGATAGCCGCACATGATACTGACCTGCAGGCTGCCGATATCAATACCCAATTCAAGGGCATTGGTGCTGACCACGCCTAAAATGTCGCCTGTTCTGAGACCTTTCTCAATCTCCCTCCGCTGATTGGGCAGGTAACCTCCCCGGTAACCCCTGATTTTTTCTGAATTGCCCAGTTTGTCCTTAACCAGCTGCTTCAGATATGTAACCAGTACCTCGACTGTCAGGCGGCTTTTGGCAAACAGAATAGTTTGAATCCCGTTTTGTATGAAGCGGGCAGCCAATTTTTTGGTTTCCAAAACGGAGCTTTTTCGAATGCCCAATTGCCTGTTAACCACAGGGGGATTATAGAATATCAGATGTTTGCGTCCGGACGGGGCGCCGCTTTCATCCACCAATTCCGTTTCCCTTTCTATGATGCGTTCCGCTAATTCCTTTGGATTGGCTATGGTTGCTGAACAGCATATAAACCTGGGATTGGAGCCGTAGAACCTGCAAATCCTGTGGAGCCGCCGGATGACATTGGCCATATGGCTGCCGAATACTCCCCGGTATGAGTGTATTTCGTCTATTACAACAAATTTAAGGTTTTCGAATAGTTTTACCCATTTGGTGTGATGGGGCATAATGCCTGAATGAAGCATATCAGGGTTGGTGACCACAATGTGTCCGGCCTGACGGATAGCCTTTCTGGCGCTTACCGGCGTATCCCCGTCATAGGTATAGGTCTTGATAGGATAATCAAGCAAATCCATTATTTCATGCAATTCACTGACCTGGTCCTGGGAAAGGGCTTTCGTGGGAAAGAGATAAAGCGCCCTTGCATCATCATTTTTCATTATTTCATTTATAACCGGGAGGTTATAGCATAAGGTCTTTCCTGATGCGGTAGGCGTAACCACCACTACGTTTTTGCCCTGAAGTGACAGTTCAATGGCTTTGGACTGATGGGAATAAAGCTTAAAAATGCCCTTTTTCTGCAGGACTTCCTTAAGCTCCGGCCGTAATCCATGGGGAAAGGGACCGAACTTTGCTTCCTTTGGTTCAATTTCTTCCCAATGGGTAATATTGCTCATTATGTCTTTGCTGTTCCTCAATTGATCCGCCAATTGATCAATATTCATCTGAATCCCCCCTGGCAGCCTGGTTATCCGTAGTATTACAAATAAATTATATCTGTTTTGACAGGCAATGTCCATTAAGGAGAATTTAAAACAGATACAGCCATCTCCGCCGAAGTGAAGATGGCTGTCAGGTCAGATATTACAGTACAGAAGCCAGCTCGCTTACTGCCCCTTCCAGTCTTCTAACTGTTTCTGCAATGTCTTCTCCCTTATGCGAGAAGTTTACATAGCTGACATTATATAAGGAAACTCCATGCTTATAAGCCAGTCTGAAGAATGAAGAGTTTATATTATCCGGTGCGTCTTCCTGGGGAACAAATGTAGGACATGGCCAGAAGCCCTTAACTTTAACAGGAATATGATATTTATCAAATAAATCGTTTACCTGACTCCAGAGCATGCCGCCTGCATCCCACAGATACCGGCATATGTTTTCCCTTTGGTAGATTTCAATTACCTTTTTGCATGCAGCCAGGGACAAGGCTTCTCCCCCATAGGTGGAAGAAACTGTTGCGCCTTTTGTAAGCATATCCATAACGTCAGCCCTTCCGCAAAATACAGACAATGGCATTCCGTTGGCTATGCCTTTGGCAAATACCGATAAATCAGGTAGTACGCCAAAATACTCCTGTACCCCTCCCATTGCGATGCGGAAACCGGTAACGATCTCATCATATATGAGCAGGGCTCCGTTTTCCCTTGTAATCTCCCGCAGGAAGGGATAGAAATTTTTGCCTTCTTCCATATTTGCATAGTCAGCTGCTATAATAACTGCGGCAACCTGACCTTTATAATTCGCAAACAAATTCTTTATGGCTTCCTCATCAGCCCACCTTACTGCATGGTAAAGGTCGCTGATCTGCTGAGGCACGCCAAGGGGTGCACCTTTGGAGACTTCCCGCGGATTTACTCTGGCACCGCTGGCCAGTGAGTTCAGCCATCCGTTATAACCGATCTGAATGATATGGTCTTTGCCTGTATATGCCCTGGCGAGCCTGATGGCTGCGGAACAGGCTTCCCCGCCCGTTTTTAGAAAACGAACCTTTTCCGCACTGGGAACAACCTTGCTGAAAAGCTCGGCAACTTCGGCTTCAAGACCTGTGGGATGACCGTATACAAATCCATATTCCATCTGTTCCATAATAGCCTGATTTAACTCAGGGTATCCATAGCCCAGGGTAACCGGTCCTAAGCCGTTTCTGAAGTCAATATATTCCTTTCCGTCAGCATCCCAAACACGGCAGCCCTTGCCCCTTTGAATTACAGCAGGCTCTTCCGGGAGCAAAACAGCCTTCTTTGAGCCGGTACTGGAACCTCCTCCTACATACCTTTCCAGCTTTTCATACCATTCTTTATTGCTTAGGTTGCGCATTATAATCACTTACTCCTTCTTACTTTTTTTATAATAAGCTTGATGATAACAGGCTTATACGAACCATGTATCATGCTTTATATTTAGCCGGTGAAACTCCGCAATTCGCCTTGAAGGCCCTGATAAAATTGGATGAACTGCCAAAACCCACTTCTACAGCGATATCTCCTACCTTTTTCTCTGTAGTGATTAACAGATGCTTTGCCAATTCAATCCGCTTGCCGGTAACATATTCCTTGAAACCGACCCCCACAATTTCCTTAAATAAGCGGCTCAGGGCGTATATGGATAAGTTGAAATGATCTGCCATCTGAAGCAGGCTTAAGTTGTAATCTGTAAAGTGTTTGTCAACATAGCTGATGATGCTTTCATTTAACTTATTCTTTTCCTTCTCCTTTACCCTTGCTGCCCAGTCACAAACTTTGTTGATTCTGGGAATCAGAATTTCTCTTAGCTCAGAAAACCGATTGAATTCCAGTGTGCTGTTTATGTTTTCCCGATCATCAGGTATGTTCATTTTATTTACAGTCTTTATATACGAATCCAGTATTATATAGGATATATACCGTTCAACTAAAATAGACAGAACATTTTCTGAAATATGGTCTTCTATTTTCTTCAGATCTTCCAGGGCACCTTCTTTATTGCCGCTTTTCATATTGTTAAGAAAGGACAATACTTCCTGTGCCGGGTATTTTTCTATGCTGGACAGATTCTTTAACAAATCGTCATAATACTCCACTTTCCCATCTGTTTCCAGCACGGATAAGGAGTTCAGATAAGAAGTCCTGATCTCCTTAATATTGTTTACCAGGTTCCCAATGCCAATCTTTATTTCTCCTGTTACAATTGATTTCAGATGCTGCTCTATATCCTGTATCAAGGAATCCCGATCTGTATGCTGGCTTAAGGCCAGTATAAAGACTGAATGTTTTTCATAGGGCATATCAATTAAGGCGACACGGGATCTGTACTTTTCATAAATATCGTCAATTAACAGTTCTCTTTTCACATTGTCAAGCACCAGGCCGTGGACAGTAAATGCACAATACCTGTCCTCGTTTAAAAATCTCGACAGCCATTTAATATCAGTATCTTCCACTCTTTCCCCCGCCAATAACTTACTAAGGAGCAGGTCCATAAGTTGTACACGCTGTTCCGTAATTGTTTCCTGCATCTGCGCATTTACGCTGCCCAGCCTGTCAAAAGCCTGTTCAATCAAATCAATTTCATTGGCATCCCTGTTTTTAAAGCCTTTTGCATCATATTCAGTTTCACCTATTCTCCCTATTTTTCTGCTTAAGTCGTATATGGGTTTATAGCTGAAATAAACTGACATAACTAAAAGAAGCAGCAGACCTGTCATAATGAACATAATCGTTAACTTAATTGTCTCATAAAATGTTTCCAGGTTCCACTACACTTCCGCCTGCGGAACAAAGGATAAAAAAGTTCTGTCCTGCCTTGGGTCGTAATATTTAAACAGGGTATATGTGGTATGGCTGTCTGCATACTCCATCAGATAGTTTTCATCGTCTAATAAAAAATCCGTTAATTCCTGGCTCCGATAGATCTCAGCATCTACTTTTCCGTTTGTATACAGCAGGGTGTCTTTGGATTTAAACACCGATAAACCGTAGCTTTCATATCCCAGGGTTCTCATAAGCGAAGTCTGCAATGCGTCAAAGTTCAATATATAAAAAATCAGGGTATCATCGATATCGCTCATGGAAACAGGTACGCCCACAAACAGCTTGGCATTCTCCTTATCAAATGCATCATAGGTTGAAAAAAGTACTGTTCTTTTTTTGTGATCCCCGGTAAGAAAACCTTTCATGTTTTCTGCCACCTGCTCGTTGTCTCCGGAATGATAATGGATAAAACGCCCAAGACTGTATTTATAGTTGGTTGTAAGTATATAATCAGAACCTTTGAAAAAGATCCCTATGGTTTCCACCATAGGCACTGCGGCAGTGTAATCCTTCAGAGTAATAGTTGCTGCCTCGATCGTATTCCAAACAGAGCTCTCTACATACTCGCGATAAAGTTTGCGGTCAAGACTCATTTTAAGTGCATGATTGGCCAGCATTGTCATGTTTTCCTCAAAATACCCGGCAAAATACTGAGTGTTGTCCAGATAGTTTATCTGATTATTGGTTTCCATTTTTTTATAGGAACTTCTGACAACCGAAAAATTCAAAGCCAGGACAGGAATATTCAGACATGCACCTACTATAAGCGTAAGCCTTAAAAGATAGCCGTACTTTAGAACATAGTCTTTAAGTTTCATCGTTTGAAACACGACCCCCAATTTAGTCAGATATCAGTAAGAATAAGGATGACCGGTATAAATATACCACTCATCCTTATTCGCATTATATTTAATATCTGTATTTCAGTCAATTGGGACTAATTTCTGCTTTCCAGCAGCCTGTCATAAGAAGCTTGATATACTTCAATTACTTCATCAATTCCCATTCTTTTAACTTCCGCTACATAATTGTCCCAGTTGCTCATCGGTTCATCACCAACGATAAACTTGGCCAGCTTCTGATTTACGTAAGTCTCAATATCTGTGAAACGGTTACTGATTACATCGTTTTCTTCCTCGGTAAATTTCAATGCGCTTGCAGGAAAGCTTTCTTTCATATATGGGAACAGATTCATAATGGATTGCTCTGATTTCATCTTTGTTCCGCCGGACTCAGGAATGAACCAGAGTACTGCAGCACGCGGGCCCATGGAAGGAGCTATCCTGTATACTCTGAATTCTGCTTCAGTCTTGTTTCCTGCTTCTTCCTTTAAATCTTCAGGAATAAAGTAGTTAACTGATTGTTTGGTTTCGTCTGTGAAATCCCAGTTATATCCTCGGATTCCCAGCCAGCCGGACAGATGATTCAAGCCGGGAAGGATGTCTTCAACTGAATATCCCATATCGAACCATCTAAGAGCAGCTTCCACATGTTCGCATTCCTTTGTTATAAAGGCTGCACTGCCGCCGTAATGAGGCATAGAACGAATCTTCTGTGTTGAGGTATGCTCAGATACCAGTGGCGGAATTATCTCTACTTCATATTCTCCGCTTTCGAAGTTTTCAGGGTTCAGCTGTGTTGCATAGGTCAGAACAGCGCCCTTATTTTCTCTCATCTTGGCAATGTTGGTCTGATCGTCCATGGTGAATATTTCAGGCTCAATCAAACCTTCTGCATATAATTTGGAAATAAACTCGATATAGAGCCTATACTGATCATTGATCATGGTGTATTCAACTTTGCCTTCGCTGTCGAGTCCCCAAATAATATCATAGGATTCGCCAAACGCAGGATACAGCCAGGCAGCTACTGCACCGGTTGTAAGATTGGCTGCTCTGTAAGGAAGCATTGGAGCGAAGTCTTCTGCAAAGTTTGCTTCCTTGAATGCTGTCAGCATATCATAAAACTCATCAACAGTGGTTGGTACCTTATCAATGCCTGCTTTCCTGAGGAAGTCCATGCGCAGATAAACTGTATCCGATGCAGCCTGAGCGGTATCATAAATATAGGGAGCAAAATAAATAGAACCGTCAATTTGTGTGATTGAGTCATATACGTCCGGATATTCATTGAGCCAGTGTTTTAAGTTAGGCATATATTTATCAATGCCTTCAGAAATTTCTACGATATAATCTCCTATGATACCGTATTCATAAACAGTGCTGTTGGAGACGGCACCCATTACGATATCCGGAAGATCTCCACCGGCAAGCGTAAGACTGGGCTTTGTATCCCAGTCGCTGGCAGGCACCGGTTCCCAAACTACCCCTATATTTGAAGCTTCCTCCAGCTTCTGGAAGTAAATCATGTCTTCCATAGGGCCGTTTGTCGGGTTCTGAGGATGCATCACTGTAAAAGTGATCTTCTCATTAACAATTAAGGGAACCCAGCATAACTCCCTTGTCAAAATACTTTTGTAAAAAGGGGTACACGATTAATACCGGCAGGGAAGATACCACTATTACGGTATACTTGATCAGGTTGGCCATTTTCATCTGCATGGCCTGCATATCTTCCGCCATGCCGTCCAATTACAGCAGTGAACTGGCAATATGCTGTTCAACAAGGATCTCACGAAGTACCAGCTGCAGTGGAATCTTTGTCCGGTCAGTCAGATAAATCAAGGCGTTAAAATATGAGTTCCAGTGTCCTACCCCATAATAGAGAACCATAACTCCCATAAGTGCTTTGGACAAGGGGAGCACAATGGTAAGAAAAGTTCTGGTGGTGGAGCAGCCGTCTATCATTGCCGCCTCCTCCAAATCAGGCGGAATGCTTGCAAAAAAGGTACGACAGATAATCAGATTATATGTACTGACAAGTCCGGACACTATCAGCACCGCATATGTATTAAGCAGTTTCAGAACCCTTATCAGCAGATATGTGGGTATCATTCCGCCGCTGAAATACATGGTAAATGCCATAAAGAACATAATAGCATTACGTCCTATCAGTCTTTTTTTGCTTAACGCGTAGGCTGCCGGCAGGGTGACTGCAAGATTAGCCAGGGTGCCGACCACAGTATAGAAAATGGTGTTCCGATAGCCTACCATGATGTCTTTGCTTTGAAATACCTTTTTATAGCCTTCTATATTCAGACCTTTCGGAATGATGAATACCTTCCCTGTGCTGACCAGATCGGGATCACTGACTGAAGCGGATCCGATGTGGATTAGGGGAACCAGAACTGCTATCAGAACCAGAGTCAGAATGATGAGATTGATTACATTAAAAATTTTGTCGCCAAAGCTTTCTTTTATAACAAACATAAGTGCCTCCCAGTATTTCCTCAGAATAAGCTGATCTCGCCCAATTTACGGGATATCGCATTAACAGTTACCAGAATTATGAAATTTACCACATTATTCAGCAGACCTACTGCTGTTGAGAAACTATAGTCCGCGTTAATAAGACCACGGCGGTAAATATAAGTGGAAATAACATCTGATGTAGTGGAGTTTAAATCATTCTGCATCAGAAATACCTTCTCAAACCCTACATTCATAATTGAGCCGGTGTTAAGTATAAGCAGGATGACCATGGTCGGTACAATTGACTTCACATTAATGTGCCATACACGCTGAATCCTGGATGCTCCGTCTATAACTGCCGCTTCATGTATAGTCGGGTCCACCGAAGACAAGGCAGCCAGGTATATGATCGAGTTCCAGCCGGCATTCTGCCAGATGCCCGACCAGACGTATATATGCCTGAATGCACTCGGACTTACCAGATAGTTTTGTTTCTCAAAACCCAGTGCTTGCAGCCCCAGACTTATAAATCCGTAGCTGGGTGAAAATGAAATATTAATAATTCCCACAAGAACAACCATGGAAATAAAGTGAGGAGCATAGGTTACCGTTTGTACAAACTTCTTATACTTTGCATTCTTAACTTCATTCAGCATAAGGGCCAGTAAAATTGGAACAGGAAAACCGGCCAGCAGAGAATAAACTGATAATGCCAAAGTATTTTTTATTAAAGTCCAAAACAAATATGAGTTGTAGAAATTCTTGAAATGCCGGAAGCCAACCCATTTACTGCCCCAGATGCCCAAGGCGCCGTTAAAGTTTTTAAACGCAATCTGCAGGCCGTACAAGGGACCGTACATAAAAATGATATACCAAACTACTGCAGGCAGTAAAAACAGGTATAATTCATAATCTTTTATTATGCGCCTGAATTTGCTCCCGGAATTCTTCTGTAATTTTTTTGGCTGAACCTCAGTAATCAATTGAACACACACTTCCCCTATATTCAGAATACGTATTTTTCTATCCTGTTTCGAATGCAGTCTGCGATTATCACTGATTGCAGACCGGTTTTCACATCACCGATTTCGGGACTGTTTCTTTTCACCAGATCAAAAAACTCTGCATTTTCATTGTAAAAACCACCGGTGATATAGAATTCTTCATTAATATCACCTTCTTTATCCAGCAATACCCTGCCCTTTCGCATATGGGTCAGCCGGCCGGGTGCGTCTGTACCCACAGGAGTATTTAATAGGAAGGTGCTGTTGCTGCAGTTGATAATGCTCCTTTCAATCAGGGCTCCGCCGTCAACAACAAACTCCAGCCTGACCAAAGTTCCAGACTTCATTTTTCCGTCCAGGTATATATTGGCTACCGTTTCTCCGTGCTGCGGCAGATGCTGATACCTGATGCTGACCGATTCATAATCTGAATCCAGTAAAAACCTTACCGTATCTATTGCATGAATGGCAGTAGTGGAAAAATCCTCATCGTATCTGCCGCTGCGCAGCATATTGTAATATACATTGTATACAGGCTGTTTTTCTTCTTTGAGAAGGGACTTAAGCTCCTTGACCAGAGGCTGATAGCGACGGTTAAAGGCTGCCCTTGCAGGAACTCCTGTTTCCTCTGATACACAGATAATCTCTTCACATTCTGATGGATTGATGCCTGGAGGTTTTTCCATAAGCACAGGAAAACCCTTTCTCATGATATCCACGGCCAGATCTTTAGTATGTATCACGTTGGTAATCAGGCATACAGCATGAGGTTTTTCCTTTTCAAGCATTTCATCATAGCTGGTATATGCCTTCTTAAAACCAAATTTTTCTTTGTAAACCTCAGCTTTTTCCCGAACCAGGTCACAGCAGGCTGAAAGCTCTGTGTCCGGATAGGTGCTTGCGTATTTTTTAAATGAGGGGCCATGAACAGAAGTGGACATGGCTCCGCAACCAATTACGCATATCCTGAATTTCATATTTCTGCCATCCCTTCCTCCCGGCTGAAGAAGAAAAAATTATTGAAAATTAAAGATTCCTAAACAGCAAAATATCAAAACTATATTCATTTTTAAATGCTTAATATTTGCATATTCGGTTTTAAGTAAAATAATCTACCATGTTAAAAGCTGATGAATTCGCGCTTTGCATAAATTTGACGAAAATTATTCCTGCAAATAAATACAATTTACCGGCCGGATATAAAATGATAAGCTACATTTAGCTTTCAATCCATGATAAAATAAATCAGCAACAAAATAACGAAGAAGGAAGGATGTAAATTGAAGAAAAAAGTGAACGTAGCTGTTATCGGCGCAGGCGGAATTGCAAATAATGTACATTTGCCCAGCCTGGCCCAGATTGAGGATGCCAATGTAGCGGCAATATGTGATCTTCACGAAGAAAAGGCAAAAAAAGCGGCCGAGAAATTTGGAATCCCATCTGTTTACACATCCATGTATGAGATGTTTGAAAAAGAAGAACTGGATGGGGTATTTGTACTTGTAGAACCTGACAGGCTCTACAGAGCGGCAAATGACTGCTTAAGTGCCGGGCTCCATGTAATAATGGAAAAACCCGCCGGTATCACCTCATATCAGGCCAATTCCCTTGTTCGTAAAGCAGAAGAAACCGGAAAGATGTGTGCTGTTGCAATGAACCGCAGACATGTCCCCCTGGTTCAATTTGTTTTTGAGAAAATGAAAGAACTTACTCCCATAACACAGGTAGACGGGGTTTTCTATAAAAACTCAAATATTGCCTCCTCCTGGCATTATGCAAGTGCTTTTGTCTGTGACATAGTTCATGCAACGGATCTGGTGCGCTATTTTGCCCAGTCAGAACCAGTGAAGGCTTCCACCATTGTAGGTAGATTCAACAGCCCAGTCGATAATGCCTGGTCCAGTATTATTCAGTTTGAAAACGGAGTTATCGGAACGCTGAGGGCCAACTACCAGTGCGGCGGCAGATTCCATAACTTCGCAATCCACGGACCCAAGGCAAGTGCCTTTATTAATCTCGGGTTCGGAGGCTCCCAGTGCGATGCCAGAATACTGCATTCCAGCGGTAAACCGATTTACTCCCTGGCGGCTGCCGGCGTAAGCGGCCCCAAGGAAGAATACATAGACGGTATTGAACTGGCCAATAACAAGAGCTTTTTTGCCTACTACGGGTATCTGCAGGAAGATATTGATTTTATAGAAGCCATAAAGAACAATCGAAAGCCCTTATGCAGCATTGAGGATGCGGCAAAAACCATGGAAATGGTGGAACTTTTGCTGGCCAGTGCTATTTAAGAGCTTTTTTCATTAACGGAAGGAGAGATTCGATGCTCATCGATATACATACTCATATATGGGGCCCTCCGGGGTCCCCGCCCTGCTCTTCTGAAACCATTGAATCCAGCAAGAAGGATTTGATAAAGGCGGGAGAAAAATATAAAATTGACAGAATATATGTGTCCGGCCTCTATTCCCATTATCCGGATGAAGAGGAAATAGCCGGGCTGAACTGGGAAGTTGCTAAGTTTATCAAGGAAGAACCCAAGCTTATCGGAGGCTTTTGTTATGTAAACCCAGCCCACTCAAACGCCATGGATGTTCTTAAGAAAGGTATAGAAGAACAGAATATGGAAGGCATGAAGCTTTGGGTGGCCACCTTCTGCGATGATGAAAGGGTATTCCCCCTGGTGGAACAATGCATTCTGTACAATATCCCTATTTTAATACACGCCTTCCACAAAGCCGTGGGACAATTGGAACACGAATCCCTGGCACCTAATGTTGCCAATCTGGCCAGGCGCTATCCGGAAGCAAAGCTTATTATTGCCCACCTGGGCGGGAATGCCTATTACGGCATAAAGCCCATCCGGAACTGTCCCAATGTCTGGGTAGATTTTTCCGGCTCCCTGTTCAGGCGGGACGATATAGATTATACAAAAAAGCTTATAGGCGCCGATCGAATTGTCTTTGGAACAGACATGCCCGGAGCATCTTTCTATAATAATCTGGGGCAGGTGGAAGACGGTGATCTGACAGAGGAAGAAAAAGAAAAGATATATTACAAAAATGCCCTGCGCTTATTGGACAGAAGGGAGAGAATCCTATGAAAGCTGTAGATCTCAATTGTTTGGTCGGACACTGGCCTTTCCGAAAGCTACACAAAAACACCCTGGAGGACATACAGAATGTTCACCGGGCAAACAACATCGACGGCGGATATGTTGCATCCCTTAACAGCATTTTTTATAACGATCCCTTTGAAGGGGATGAGGAGCTTCATGAAATATTAAAGGATGCAGACGGCTATCACCATGTACTGACAATTAATCCAAAGCTTCTGGAATTTGAGGAAGACATTAAAGAAGGAATTGAAAGGTTCGGAATAAAAGGCGTCCGGATATACCCCGGTTATCATGGGTATTCTCTGGACGATAAAGATCTGGCTGAGTTATGCCGGATTCTTAAGGAGAATGACCTTCCCCTCTTCCTTCCCCTTCGCATGGAGGACCCAAGGCTTAATTACATAATTACCCCCGGAACCATAGCTATGGATGAAGTAAAGGGCTTCCTAAAATCTTTTCCGGATAATAAAATAATTTTGCTTACCGCATTTGTCAGTGAGCTTAAACAGCTGGAGGATGAGATTAAAGATCATTCCTACGTAAAATTCGATACCTCAGGCCTTAAGGATACCCTCTTCTCCATCGAAAACCTGACAGCTGTGTTTCCTGCAGAGAAGATTGTATATGGATCACTTTACCCCCTGTATACCTTCAGAAGCACCTACTTCCTGATCAAGCATGCGGAAGTGAGTGAAGAGGTCAAGGCGAAGATTCTGAGTTGTAGCTGGTAATTCTCATCCTCCGAAGTTGTCCTTGCAAATCGGCAGCTCGCCGCATATTGCGTGTTCTCGCCGCGTCAGATACAAGCGTCCTGCAGGGATTTATATCTCGACTATATATGAATGGCCCAGCCTTCCACAGCCCTCATGGATTCCATCACAGCCTCGGATAAGGTTGGATGGGCATGGACCATGGAGGCAATATCTTCAGGCAGGAGTTCTGATTTCTTTGCCAGCAGGATTTCATGAATCAGCTCTGTGGCATTTGCCCCAATACAGTGGGCCCCCAGAAATTCTTTGGTTGCAGGGTCAAAGAGAACTTTTATAAAGCCGTCAGGCCGTTCCTCTGCTACGGACTTGCCGGCACCTCTGAAAGGAAAACTGGCCTTTTCGTATGCTATTCCTTCCTCTTTGGCCTGCCATTCAGTATACCCAAAGCTTGCAACCTGGGGCTCGCTGTATACTGCGCTTGGTATGCTGAGGGGATCCAGCCGCTTCGGCGGGTTCTTCCCTGCTATATGTTCTGCTGCGATCTCCCCTTCCTTGGATGCAACATGGGCCAGCAGGGGGGTATTTATTACATCTCCAATAGCATAGATGCCGGGAACCGATGTCTGGTAATAATCCCCAACCTGGATAAAGCCTCTGTCGGTTTCAATTCCTAAGCTTTCAAGACCCAGTCCGGCAGAATTCGGCCTGCGCCCAACGGCCACCAGCACCTTAGCTGCTGTAAGCGTTTCTTTTTCACCTTTGGAATCCTCCAATACCACGGAAACCCTTCCGTCTTTAATTTCTTTGGACAAGGCTTTGGTACCGGTCTTAACCCGGATTTTTTGTTTCCGGAATGCTCTATCAAGCTCGCCGGAGATTTCTTCATCTTCCATAGGAAGAAGCCTATCCATTACCTCAACAACAGTAACTTCCACACCGAAAGAAGCCATAATGTAGGCAAACTCCACCCCGATGGCACCGCCGCCGATTATGAGGATGCTTTCCGGCAGTTTTTCCTGCATTATTGCGCCGGTGGAAGACAGGATATATTTCTCATCGAAGGCAAAACCCGGAATCTCCCTGGGGCTGGAGCCAGTAGCTATGATTATATTTTTCCCTGTCAGCTTCTCTCCTGATGATAAGCTGACTTCATTTTTCCCCGAAAGGGTTCCCAAGGAATTATACAAATCCACCTTGTTCTTCTTCAGGAGAAAATTCACCCCTTTGGACAGGGTATCCGCTGCCTTTCTTGATTTCTGGAATACCTTACCATAGTCAAAGCCCTGCCGGTCTATGGAAATACCAAGTGTCTCCAGATCAGACAGGCTCCGGTAGAGACCTGCCTGATGAATTAGGGATTTAGAGGGGATACAGCCCACGTTCAGGCACACTCCCCCCACCTTTTCCTTCTCAACTACAGCTGCTCTCAGCCCCAACTGGGAGGCCCGAATGGCGGCCACATAGCCGCCGGGCCCTCCGCCTATGATAACTACATCATATTTATAATCGGTTTTCATATGCTCTCCTCCAATACAGCCCCGATAATATCATGCCTCTATAAGAGCGCCTTAAAGGGGTCTTCTATGATATCCTTCAGACCCTTAAGAAAAGCTGCCCCCACAGCGCCATCGATTACCCTGTGATCACAGGATAAGGTCAGTTTCATCTGCGTCTGAACAGTAATATTGCCTTCCTGACCTACTGCAGGCGCCTTTTTCATTTCGCCCACTGCCAGTATGGCTGAACCCGGCGGATTAATAACTGCAGTAAACTCCTCTATACCGAAGGAGCCTAAATTGCTTATGGTAAAGCTTGCATTCTGGTATTCTTCCGGCATCAGCTGATTATTTCTGGCCCTTTCGATAAGGGGCTTAAGTTCTCTGTCTATGGCAATCAGCCCTTTGTTTCCGCAGTCATGAACCACAGGGGTTATGAGGCCGTCGTCCTGAGCAACTGCAAGGCCGATATCAGCCTGTTTTCTTACCAGAATCCTGTCCCCCAGCCAGGATGCATTTACCATGGGGTGCTTCTTTAAGGCTTCAGCTGCAAATTTTATAAGAAAAGCATTGAATGAGACCTTTTCAGGCTGGGATTCATTTACTTTCTTTCTGGTTTGGATTAAATTATCCACCGCAACAGTAACCGTCAGATAATAATGCGGTGCGCTGTACTTGGATTCCGCCAGCCTTTCAGCTATAATTCTTCTTTTTGCAGAAACCGGTATTTCAATATCGCCGTAATTTGTGACAGCTGCCGGGCCTGTTTTTATATCGGGCTGCTTTACAGCCGCCTTGCCGCTTGCAGCAGATGCGTCGCCTAAAGCCCGTTTCGCCGGGGAGGTTTCAGCCAGGTAGGTTTCCACATCAGCCTTGACAATCCGCCCGTCCGGTCCGCTTCCGCTTATATCTTCGAGCGAGATATTGTTCATTTCAGCAATCCTGCGGGCCAGAGGGGATGCCTTTATGCGGCTGGTTTTATTTTCACTGTCAAAGTTTTCCCTGCCTCTGTCTGATGCTTCAGGCCTGTCTGCCGGCACTGCTGCTTCACTTTTCGGGGCAGGGGCATCTACATCTGATTTATCTCCATTGCCTTCACCTTCCAACAGGTGGTCTATATTTTCTCCTTCCTCGCCTATAATGGCTATTGTCTCGCCTATGGCGGCTGAAGATCCTTCTTCCTTCAGAATTTTCAGCAAGATCCCTTCAGACATGGACTCATAGTCCATGGTTGCCTTATCCGTTTCCACTTCACATATAACATCTCCGACTTCCACTCTGTCTCCTTCTTTTTTAAGCCACCTGGCCACTATGCCTTCTTCCATGGTAGGCGACAATGCCAGCATCAAAACTTTTTCAGCCATATATAATTCCCCCAGTCTTTTCTGAGTTAAGTTTTCCTATAAATACAAGACCCTTTTTGCAGCATCCGTAATCTTTTTAACAGTAGGCTGCACTTCCAGCTCCAGGGTATGGTTGTAGGGCATGGGAACGTCCTCGGATGTTACAAGTTCCACCGGTGCGTCCAGATAGTCAAAGCAGTTTCTGCTTATAAGCCAGCCGAGATGAGAAGCCACACTGGCAAAAGGCCAGGTTTCATCCACGATAACGCAGCGGTTAGTCTTTTTGACCGATTCATAAACAGCTTCTTCATCCAGAGGCCTCAGTGTACGAAGGTCAACAATCTCTGCCTCTATGCCCTCCCCTGCCAGCTGCTCAGCTGCCTGCTCCACCATTCTCAAAGGCTTTGAATAGGAAATAAGGGTTATATCCTTACCTTCCCGCTTTATATCGGCCTTTCCTATGGGAATCAGGTATTCCTCTTCGGGAACTTCTCCCTTCCAGCCATACATCAGCTCTGCCTCCAGAAATATTACAGGATTGTCATTCCGGATACTGGACTTCAGCAGTCCTTTGGCATCGTAGGGAGTACCGGGTGCTACAACAATGAGCCCGGGCACATGGGCATATAGTGACTGCAATGCCTGTGAATGCTGGGAACTCAGGTATTCCGCAGGACCGTTGGGGCCTCGGAACACAATTGGCACGCTCACCTGGCCCCCGGACATGTGGCGCATCTTAGCTGCATTATTTACCACCTGATCAAAGGCCAGAAGGGAAAAGTTAAATGTCATCCACTCCACAATGGGGCGCAGGCCGGCCATGGCCGCACCTATTCCAATACCGGTAAAACCGGCCTCAGCAATTGGTGTATCCACCACTCTTTGAGGTCCGTATTTATCCAAAAGGCCTTGACTGACTTTATATGCGCCGTCATATTCGGCCACTTCTTCACCTATCAAAAATACGTTTTCATCCCGGGCCATTTCCTCGTCTATTGCCTGCCGGATTGCTTCCCGAAACGTAATCAACGCCATATCTTTCACCTCACATTAAGCTCTTTTTATGCACTGACATCTTCTGCAGCAAAGTAAGACTGTTTATGCATAGATATCTTCGTACATGGCCTCCAGGGGAGGTTCTTCGCTTTCTTCTGCAAATCTCACCGATTCATTGGCAATATTTTTGCATCTCTTATCAATTTCCGTATATTCTTCCTTGGTCAGAAGGCCTGCTTCTGTCATTTTGTTTTCCAGGATTATAATCGGATCCTGATTCCTGTATTCTTCAACTTCTTCTTTGGTACGGTATTTTGCAGGATCACTCATTGAATGACCGCGGTAGCGGTAAGTCTGAATTTCCAATAATACAGGCGTTTTTTCTTCTTTTACCATTTTAATGGCTTTTTGGGTCTCTTCATAAACTTCAAGTACGTCCATTCCGTTTACCTGCCAGGCAGGTATTCCATAGGATGTCCCCATAATGGAGTAGTCATGAACGGAAGATACCCTCTTGTAATTGGTACCCATTCCATAAAAGTTATTTTCACAGATAAAAATAACAGGGAGGTTCCAGATCTTAGCCATATTCAAAGTTTCATGGAACACTCCCTGGTGGATGGCCCCATCGCCGAAATAGCACAGAACCACCCCGTCTTCCTGCTTATATTTAATTTTGAAAGCCATTCCGGCCGCTATCGGGATATGGGCGCCGACTATTCCGTTGCCCCCGTACATATGGTTCTCTTCATCGAAAAAGTGCATGGAACCTCCCTTCCCTTTCGAGCAGCCTGTTACCTTGCCGTAAAGCTCTGCCATGGCTCCATTTGGATCCATGCCGCATGCCAGTGCATGGCCGTGATCTCTGTAGGCGGTCAGCACATAATCCTTCTTTAAGTCCAGTGCAGCTATGGAGCCGACTGCAACTGCTTCCTGCCCGATATATAAGTGGCAAAATCCGCCGATTTTCCGAAGCCCGTACATCTGAGCTGCTTTTTCTTCAAACCTGCGAATCAGCAGCATCTGTTCCAGTAATTTCATAAGAAATGTTTTTTCATATTTATTAACTGTACTCAATGCCATCCCTCCTATGCGGTTGTGTCTTGCCTATCCGTCAAAATCAATCCTGTAATTTGCCGGCTTCATAGGCAGAAAAAGACCGCCTGAATCAATCTGAGTTTCCAGGACAACAAAATCATCTAAATCCTCGTTAATTTTCCAGAACATAGTTAACCTGTTTCCCACAGCCTCCAAAATTTCGTTTTTAAGTGACGGGTGTTCCAGAACACTTGCCTTCCCGCGGAGTGTTATAATCTTATCCAGTGACCGTGTTTGTATCATCCATTCAACCTCCGGATTCCGGGTAATATGGTTCACCTTTTCAGAATTCTTGGCCGTAACCGAGTAGACCGCATCTTTTCTGCCCGGAAGAAGAACCGGAGTCATCCACCTCATGCGCGCTTTTCCCTTTTCATCTATGGTTGAAAGAATTCCCGCATTTGCTTCCTTAAGGATTTCTTCCACCATATACATCAATTCTCCTTGTTTCATGATCCACCCTCCATTGACGGATTCGATTCTTGTTTGATTTATAAACCATCATCAAGTATGTGAAACATATGATACAGTTAAAGGAGATAACCATAAAAAACGACGGAAGATGAATTCCGTCGTCTGACAATCTGCATTTTATTGTAAAGAAAAATATATTCCCTGCTGAATTAAATAAAAATCGAAGTGGGAATAAGGAAAGTCCATGGAAGTGTGGTAATAGCCAGAAAACCTGCCACTTTCCACCGGGTAAGCTCATCATCAATAAGTTTTGAAAAAACATATTGATGATTAAAGAAAATTATTAGAAGGGAGGAAATAACCATAGCTACCACCACCAGAAGGGTGGCAAGAATATTATTGAAGGGATTTGTCATCAGTGCCTCTATTACCTTATCGGATATTCCGATATAATCCTGCAAAACCGCACATGCAAATAAAAGGGCGGCCCCGATAATATCTGCAATAAAGCCAAAGACCCATACCTTTAGTATGCAGCTTTTATAGAACCTGAACCAGTTAAGCTCTTCATGAGGCTTAAATAAAAAATAAGCGGCAATAATGATCAGCGAATCTATGATGAAATTTCCTGCCAGTGTAATAAAAATTACAGGCGGAAAAAAAAGAATTAACCAAATGGGAAATATTACATTGTACAGTTTTACTTGTTTCATTTTCAGTCGAACTCCTTTTAGCAGGATAAGCTTTCAGCTTATCGTCTTGTCGCTGTATATGCTGCATATCCATACTGCATTATATACAATAGGCTGTAGAAATATGTCGATTTCTATATAGTATACTATAAAATTCATTTTGTTTCATTTCTTTTTATTAAAAAGAATATTAATAAGTATAAAAATATCAGAGCACCAATGTAAAATATTGATGCTCTGCTTTTGTGCATTCAAATACTTTATATTTTAACCTATTATGCTATTCCCTATCAAACCAGTATTCTTTTATATAGGCTGTTCCTAGTCCTAACATAAGGCCGGCTGCCAGGCCGAATATTACATTCCTCTTATGATTGGGACCCGATTTCCGGGTAGGTGCAACTGGCGGAGAAGGAAGCATTATACTTGTACTTACCATGCCCGTAAGCTCTGTTTCAACTTTGTCCGTATCCTTGTTGTCATTATATTTTGCTATATTTTCCTTTTCCTTTTCCAGCTGACTCAAGTATTCTTTATGAAGTTCTATGGTGTTTTCCAGGGAATAGATGTTTTGTTTTCTTTCAATTATGCTCTTTTCTATTTCAAAATAATTCTCATTAATAATATTGTCCAGTACAACAAAATCTATGGAATCCGGAAGTGCTCCCAGGGTATCCTCCAACACCTCTTTTTGATTTATGGTCTGGTGAGTTTCCTTCAGCAGTTCCTCACTTTTTTTCAGCAAAGCCTTATTGCTTTCCAGAGTCTCCTCCAGGGTCAGGAGACTGACTCTGTAGTGATTGTAGTAATGCTCTGCAGCCTTTTCTCTTATCATCATATCAATAAATTCCACGAAGTTCTCATATAAAGCCTCAGCTGTCTTCAGGGCTTCCTGCGGATCGCTTGCAGAAACCGTAACCCTGAAAGAATTGGTTTTCGACAGGTCGGTGCTTCCGACCCCTTCAATGGAGATACGGCTTCTCAGGCCTTCTATAGAAACCTTGCCCGGATCATAGCCCATGTCTTCGATGGTTTCCATTAAAACACGATTGCTTGTAATCAGGTTTATATACTGATCGTTAGTCTTAATTGGCAGAGTATAGTCGCCGTACACGGTATGATAGCTGTCAGGCATGTTAATGATAATATTCAGCCGTGTCCGGTATTCGGGGGTCAGCATAAATACGCTGAATAAACCCGCCAGTAAAGCTGCAACAAGTGTCATGCATATTATTATATATTTGTTTTTCCACAAGGCCAGAACCAGATCACGCAGATCGATCTCATCTTCGTAGACTTCTGCTTTGTTATGAACCTCAGACATATTTCCTCCTTCAGTGCTTCAGGCACACTTCATCTTATGCTTGTACATACTGTCGAATTCTGATAATCGCAAGCCTCACAACCTTGTTAATTATAGCATGTAAATAACTTACATACAATCTTTTTTGCTCATACCCCTTACACGCACTTTAAATACACATTATGTACGCTTCACCACCGGATACAATCCTATTCGAACTCCAGAATTCCCAGAGCTTTGTAAGTTTCCCAGTCCACATAGTGATTAAGCGGAAGCTGATTGTCCTTCTTAAACTTTATGAGGGCTGCCTTCATCCCTTCCCCGTATATGCCGTCCAGGGCTCCCTCATAATATCCTAAGCGGCTTAGCCTCTTCTGCACTTCCAACACCTGTGAGGTGCGATCCCCCGGAGCCAGCCTGCTGAAAGAGCCGGCCATATTTCCAAATGGACCGCCGTATACTACAACCTTGGTTTTATATGGCACCAGGCTGTACAACTCTTCAACATCCTTGTTTCTCATTCGAAAACATCCCGCAGACGCCCGGTAGCCTATGGAGCCCGGTCTGTTGGTTCCGTGAATGCCGTATCTGCCCCAGGGAACGTCAAGACCCATCCATCGGGTGCCGAATCCGCTGCCCCAGTTTCTGGCCTTGCTGACAATTCTCCAAACTCCGACAGGCGACGGTGAACCGGGCTTACCCTGTGCAACCGGGTATTTTTTTATCATCTTGCCGTTTTCAAACAGATAAAGCATGGATTCGGTCAGATCAATAAAAATATCATACTCGTTTTCTTCCTCCTCCTGCTCAGTTTCCTGCCCGGGCACTTTATTCCCGGGCTGAGTGAAGAAAACCTCCGCCATGCTGCTGTCCGGCTGATAAAAACCGCTGAGATTCATGATATTCCCGTCCAGAACCATATACAAAAAGACAATCAACAGGATATAAGCTACAGCCTGAAGCTGCTTAAGCCATTGCCTGCCTGCCACTGTCAACACCTCCCCTGTTAATGAAATATATTCATTTACAGGGAAAGGTTAGAACTTTATTCACTACACTACAGCGTAATAACTTCTACATTGTCCAGTGCTTCCTGTATCAATGTTTCCCCGTCTATCAACTTTTCAGACCTGAGTATTCTTTCTAATTTAGGTCTAGTTACCGGGTGTCTGGGTGTAAATACCGTACAGCAGTCTTCATAAGGCAGGATTGAAGTTTCATACGTGCCTATGGCCTCTGCAGTCTCCATTATATCGATCTTGTCAAAGCCTATTAAAGGCCTGAAGACAGGCATGTCTACCGCATCATTGGTTACCGCCAGGCTCTCAATGGTCTGGCTGGCCACCTGTCCGATGCTTTCCCCGGTTACCAGGGCAGCCGCCCCTTCCTTTACAGCAATTCTCTCTGCAATTTTCATCATATACCTGCGCATAAGAATAGTCAGTTCTTCATCCGGGCATCTTTCATACAGTTCCTGCTGTATTTTGGTGAAAGGCACCACATGGAGCCGGATTGACCCGGTATAACGGGTAAGAATTCTGGCCAGCTCTATTACCTTTTCCTTGGAACGGTCGCTGGTGTAAGGGAAACTGTGAAAGTGCACAGCCGTCAAAGCCACGCCTCTTTTGGCTATCATCCAGCCGGCTACAGGGCTGTCGATGCCGCCGGATAAGAGAAGGGCGGCCTTCCCGTTGCTGCCTACCGGCATTCCTCCGGCGCAGGGGATCATTTTGTAATAAAGGTAGGTATGTTCCCTGACTTCAACATTGAATATCACATCAGGATTATGGACATCCACCTTAAGCTGCGGGAAAGCTTTAAGCAGTCTGGCTCCCAGCTCCCTGCTGATGGTCATGGAATCCATGGGAAATCTTTTGTCTGCCCGTCTGGATTCCACCTTAAAAGTCATCTGTTCTTTTGCCTGTTCATCAAGGTACTCACCCATCATCTGCTTTGAGACTGCGGCGATTTCTTCAAAATCCCCGTCGATCTTTAGGGCCGGGCTTATGGACACCAGCCCGAAAACCCGGGTTAAAGCATCTATTACTGCATCCTCATCGGTATAGTTCTCCGCAAAAAAACGTCCCTGTGCGCGAATAATATTCACGTCAGGAATCTCTCTAAGCGCCTTTCTGCAATTATTAAGCAAAACCTTCTCAAAATAAGACCTGTTCCGGCCTTTTAAGAAGATCTCGCCGTATCTTATCAGTATAACTTTTTCCATGCTTACCTCCTAGTAAACCTTCCTATCCTTTTTACCGTTTCTGCCAGTATAGGAATAAAGGAACGGATTTCTTCCTCTGTTGTTAAATATGAAATACTAATGCGTATAGACCCCTCTATGGTTGAATTATCCAGGTTCAAAGCCTTTAACACATGGCTGTACTTCCGGCTCCTGCTGGAACAGGCAGAACCTGTGCTTACATATACCCCCTTTTCTTCAAGGGCATGAAGCAATATTTCTCCGCCCAGACCGGGGAAACTCACGCTTAATATATGAGGGGCTGTGTTTTTCAAACCGCCGTTTATAACAGCATCAGGCAAGGTCCTTTTTATGCCCTCTGCCAGCATTTTCTTCAGACCGGATAAATAGTAAGGGGTTTCCTCCTTTCTGCGGGCTGTCCACTCCGCAGCCGCTCCCATTCCCGTAATTCCTGGAATGTTTTCAGTACCGCTTCTAAGGCCGCCTTCCTGTTTCCCTCCGAATATAATGGGCTGAATCCGAACGCCCTTCCTGATAAAGAGTGCGCCGATTCCTTTTGGCCCATGAATCTTATGACCGCTCAGGGACATAAGATCAATTCCCAAGAAATGAGGCAGAATTTCCAGTTTGCCAAAACTCTGTACAGCGTCCACATGAAAAACCGGCCTGTTTTTCTGTGCGTTTAGTATGGAGCCAATCTCCTTAATGGGCTGAATGGAGCCTGTTTCATTATTAACATGCATAATGCTGACCAGGATGGTATCTTCCCTCAGACAGTTTTTTATGTCTTCCGGGGATACAACTCCATCCCGGTTGACAGGCAGGTAATTAACCTCATAGCCCTGGCTTTCCAAATGGGAAAAGGCCTCTAACACGGAGGGATGCTCTATGGCTGTGGTTATGCAGTGCATCCCTCTGCGTTTTTTATCATAGGCTGTTCCCAGAATGGCCGTATTATTGGCCTCGGTACCGCCGGAGGTAAACAGAATTTCCTCCGGAGAAGCTTTTATGAGCTCGGAAACTTTTAATTTCGCGTCCTTTATTCTTTTTTCAGCCCGTATTCCCAAACGATGCAGGGAAGACGGGTTGCCGTAATCATTCTTTAAGCAGTCGGTTACAGCATCTATAACCTCCGGCACAAGCGGAGTAGTTGCTGCATGATCCAGATATATTTCCTTCATCTGTTGGGTTCTCCTTTGTGCTAATCATGCTTCAATTCATATTCTTATTATACCACTTATTTTCTGTATCTTATCTTCTCATAAAAAATGCCCCCGTCAGGGAGCACCCTTTACTTGGTTTTTACATTTCTGGGATTGACCATCTTAAACATTTTTACCATTTCCTCACTTGGCTCAAACACAAGCAGGGCCTTTTCCCCTTCATGTTCAAACACGCCATAATAGAGGCCGCCGCCCCGGTTCAGAAAATAGTTCAGTTTTTTTATGCCGGGATGATTAAGCATGCGTTGAAAACCATCATCGCTAATGGGTGCCAGAACCTCAAAATTCTTTATGTCGGCAGTAAGCAGTTTTTTACGCCTTGAATTATTAATTACCTTAGCTATATCCAGAGTTCCGTTGGTAAAGGTATAATCGTATTCTATTCTCTGCATGTTGCGGATTACAAAGCTGAGATAAGTTAAGCCGCCGAATATAAGAAACAGAATAATCGGCAAAATTGTGAAACTTCCCTGGGCAATCTGCCCGAATATGGTTTGAAAGGACATTATAGCCAGGACGCCAAAAAACACCATGCCTATCCATGCAAGTACATAGACTACAGTGTTAAACCATGTGTTCACCTTTCGTACCGATTCTTCCCGAAAAAGATCCATCATACCACATACAACTCCTCATTATGCTTGCTCTTTATGCTCATTGTTCTTCAGCCGGTCTAAGTTGAATATATATTAAACACCATATATATTTTATCATGATTGCGGTTATAATGATACCCCATTTAAGGTAAATTCTGAAATTTTCTGTTCATGTCGAATAAAGAAGGAATTTATACCTTCAATTGCGAATATTAACTTGATAAATATTTATTGGATTTTCAATTTTTCCACCAATAAGCAAAGGAGGAAGAATACATGTTAATATGCCCTAATTGCAGTACCAGAAACAACGACTATCATATTTACTGCTACCATTGCGGTACTAAGCTGAAGCAGGATACCTCTTTGGTGGAATCTCAGGAATCCCCGGAATTACCCTGGGACATGACCGGGGCAGAAAACCTGGAAAAGGAAAACGACCTTTTGTCGGACATTGTCAATCTCCCTGAAGAAACTGATGAGGAAGAATCAGGCCTTGATGAACCAATCGAATCAGTTTTACAGGATAACACAAGCCTGCCAAATTATGATAATTATTTCGGTGATAGTTTCAAGTTTGATACCAACGGGTATAACGATGAGGACTATGATATACAGGATCGCCTCCCGTTGCGCAGATACCGTAAATCAGAGAAAGATGAACGGGTTATAGAAAAGCTGATTAGAGCCAGCATCTCCATTTTGCTGATTGCCTTTATCGGTTTCATGGTTTATGTAGGCTATGATCAAATGGTCCGAAAGCCTGCAGGCCGTCCTGCGGCAACTGCCATAGACTATACATATAAGGTGGAAGAAACTGAGCTCGACGGAATGCCTGCCAGAAGAATCTTAATAGAATCCTCTGTCGGGGAACAGATACAGATACAGAATCAGCTGCTTCCCTTTATTCAGGGCAAAGCTGAGCTTGTACTGCCGGATTCAGACTTCATCCATGGGGATTACGCGCAGTCAGACGGTGTATATAAGGTTTCGCTTCCGATCATTATTGCTGCGAACGGATATCCCCACCTGAAAGAAAATATAGAATTTGATGTGCCTGTTCATAATGCGCCCTTAGAGATACTTTCTCCGGCTGAAAAGGAAGCATTGGCTGAAGGAGACTCCTTTCCCCTCATGCTCCAGGTTGAACCGGGATCAGAGGTATTTGTCAATGATTACAGAGCAACCCATCTGCTTGACGAACAGGGTCAGCTTACCATGCAGCTTGAAGTGCCGGAAGAGCCGGAAAACATCTTTGAAATCAGAGTGGAAACCAGAGGCTACAGTGATACCGTTGAGACAATAGTTTTAAAAAGACAGCAAATGGCCTTCCCTCTTTCCATAGACCAGGATTTGCCTATAACGGCATCAGGTTCGGGTGAATGGGTTGAAATTACAGGAAATACAGCTCCGGATGCTGTCCTTACCGCTAATCTGGAAATGCTGCGGGAACCTGAAATTGACCCGGTTACCGGTGATTTCAGTTTTTATGTAAAAGCCTCTGCCAAGGGGATGACCCCCTTAATCCTGACTGCAAAGCTAAACGATCTCGAGTCTGTTTTGGAAGCTGCTGTTGAACGTCCTGCCACCGAAATGGAATATACTACAAAGGCCTGGGCTTTTAACTATCAGGAAATGAAAGAAAAGCCCCACCTGCATAACGGAAGAGCCTTTGCCATTACCGGAACCATAACGGAACTCAGCACCACCGGAAGCAGGACCATTATTACCCTGGATATTGCCCGTTCAGGACAGGCGAGTCAGCCCGTTCATGTGGAGTACTGGAAGCCGAACACCCTGGCCGAAGGTCAGGAAATCCGTGTATTCGGGAACTACTGGGGCAGCAGGAATGATATGCCCTATATCATAGCCTACTTTATCTATTAGACTGCAGCTGTAAATATGAATATCTTTCCATGAAGTCAATAAAAGAACTCAGACAGATATCATTCCCGTCTGAGTTCTTTTTGTATTAATCCATATATCATTCAACCACGTCTACTCCGCCTAATTTTACCTTAAGGGTAAACTCTGTGTTCCTTCGCCACAGCTCTATTTCAATTACGTCCCCTACCTCATGGCTTTCTAAAACAGCCCTCAGATCATCGATAGTTTCAATATCCTTGCCATCCATTCCGAGAATAACATCTCCCGGACGAATACCTGCTTCCTCTGCAGCGCTGTCTTCCTGAATATCGATGACAATTACACCCACCGGGTATCCGTATTCTTTTGACAATGCTTCGGTAATTTCCCGGATTGTAATGCCCAGCCAGGGTTTCTGAGGATAGGTTACCTTGCCTGTCTCAATAATCTCCTGGGCAATAGGAACGAAAACATTGGACGGGATGGCAAAACCCAGTCCTTCTACCAGATTGCCGCCGAACTTAAGGGTATTCATCCCGATAACTTCGCCATTCATGTTTACTAAAGCACCGCCGCTGTTTCCCCTGTTAATGGCTGCATCGGTCTGGATCAGTTCCATGGTTCTTCCGTCCAACTCCAGAGTCCGGATGGGCGCGCTTATAACACCGAAGTTTACGGATCCTGCCAGCTCATGGCCAAGGGGGTTTCCAATTGCAATAGCAAAATCACCTTTGCGGACCTTGTCGGAATCACCGATCTTCGCTACGGTTAAGTCAGGCACATCTATTTTAAGCACTGCGATATCACTGTGAGGGTCTGAACCTATCAGTTCCGCTTCCACCGTTTCTCCGTCATGCATAATGACAAACAGCTGCTTTGCATTTTCGATTACATGATGGTTAGTAAGTACATATCCTTCTTCGCTGATGATAATGCCTGAGCCATAGCCTTCTGTTTCCTGAGTCCATTCTCTGAAGAAAAAGTCAGAGATTGTTATCTCAGATTTGTTGGTAATGCCTACTACTGCTTTTTCCACCTTTTCTGCAATGTCAGCTACCGGGTTGCTTGGATCGATGTAAAGGTCTTCCGAACTGCCCAGGGCAACCCTATTGTCATCCCTGTCCTTTTCTGAATCTTTCTCTTCGCCGGGAAGCTGGGCAATGCCTGAGTTGTCAGGCTCTCTGTTGTCAGTCGTCTGACCTCCGCTCTGATTATTATCCGCCATAATATACGGCGAGATGGCATAAAACCCCAGAGCGCCTATCAGGAGAAAAATTATTGCCACAAAAATATAACCCTTTATACGGCTTTTTCTTTGATAACGAGCCTCATCAAATTCATAAAAATCGTTCATGATTTACACCTCCTGCTGATTCAAAAAGCATACCGTTTTCTTTTGTTATAATTATAAACCCGCTTTTTGAATAGAATATGAACGTCTTGTAAACAAAACTTATATTTTACTATACTTTTGATGAGGGTCAGCAGATCAATGGGACTTGAAGTTTAACCGGGCTTAACAGATTAATGATTCTTTACAGACTGAAGTGAAAATATGAAGGCAGAACCTTTTCCTTCCTGACTGTTCAGCCATATTTTCTGGTCGTGGGCCTCAATGATTTTCTTGACAATAGACAAGCCGAGACCTACTCCGCCCTTCTTTTGAGTCCTGGATTTGTCTACCTGATAGAAGGGTTCCCAGATATGGGCTATTTCCTCCTTGGAAATACCCGGTCCCTCATCGGCAATTTTTACATATACATTCTCCTTGTGTTGCCAGGTCTTTATGGACAGAAGTCCTCCTTCCCTGTTATATTTTATGGCATTATCCATAAGATTAATGACCACTTGTTTCAAGCGGTCAGGATCTCCTTTAACCAGAAATACATCCTTTTCAAAATCCACATCCACATCCATATTTTTATCAAGGATGCGGTCTTCCCTTTCAATCAGAATACGCCGGATAATCTCATTTATATCCACTACTTTAAACTGCATCGAAAAGTTGCCCGTCTGAATCTGAGACAGATCCAGCAGATCGTTTATAAGGCGGTTCATTCGTTCCGTTTCTTCCAGGGCTATCTTCAGATACTTTTCCTGTCCCTCACCTGAAATAGCATGGTCAAGAACACCTTGAATATATCCCCGCATGGAAGTCAGGGGTGATCTGAGTTCATGGGAAACATTGGCCACAAAGCTTCTTCTCATAAGCTCAAGCTTTTCCAGGGAATCTGCCATGGCATTGAAATTCACTGCCAGCTGACCCACCTCGTCCCTGGTTTTGACTTTTACCCGGCGCTTAAAGTTTCCGGTAGCAATTTCCCGGGATATTTCATTCATTTCAGTCAGAGGTTTGGAAAAACGTCTGGAGATGAAATACAGAAGAATCATAGAAAAAATTGAGGTTAAAATGGCAGAACGCCAGATACTTTGATATGTGTCCCTAAGGGTACGGTTTATCCCCTCCAGGGGAGAGTGGAGAAAAATAGTGCCGCGGATTTTGTTATTTAAAGTCCAGGGCATTCCCACCGTCAGCACAGGCACAGGAAAGCTTTCGCTGAACTTACCTATCCGGGTAATGGTTTCTCCGCTTAAAACCTGGGTAAACTCATCCACAGTCACTTTCTGGTTATCCCAGTCCACTTCTTCCAGCATGGCTGAATTATGGCTGCTCCAGATATAGCCCAGCTCATCTGTGACCCATATGGTTGTTCCTAAAAACCGGTCTATAATCTGATACTGATAATGGAGGACACTGGAGTCAATATAGCCTTTAAGATAAAGGTTTATATACTGAGATATAGCTTTTCCTTCCCGTATCAATTCTTCCTTGCTTGTCTCCATGATATACCTTTGGAAAAAAGTTGACAGAAGTATGCCTAAAACAGAAAGGGCAGTAAGAATAATTATAAAATAGGCCACCATAAGCCGGACATAGAGGGAACGAAAATAAAACATTATTTCACCTCAAATTTATAGCCCACGCCCCACACGGTTCTTATCTGCCAGTTATCATTTGCATCCTGAAGTTTTTCCCGTATTCGCTTAATATGAACATCCACGGTTCGGGAGTCCCCGAAAAAGTCAAAGCCCCAAACCTGTTCCAGAAGCTGTTCCCGGGTGAAAACCTTATTGGGATTGCTGGCAAGAAAATATAGAAGTTCCAGTTCCTTTGGTGGTAATTCCAATTCTTTTCCATGATAGGTAACGGTATAGTTGCTTAAGTTTACTGTTAAGTTAGGATAGGTAACTTCTTTAGTAATTCCGAAGGCCGCCGGCTTGTGCCTTCGCAGCACTGCCTTGATGCGGGCAATAAGCTCCTTGGGGTCGAAGGGTTTTACTATGTAATCATCAGCACCAAGTTCAAGACCCAGCACTTTGTCAAAGGTCTCTCCCTTTGCGGTCAGCATTATAATCGGTACATCACTGCTTTTCCGGATTTCCCGGCAAATATCCCATCCGTCCATCCCGGGCAGCATTATATCAAGCACCACAAGGCTGGGAGGATTCGCCTTGAAGGATTTTAAAGCCTCAGTTCCTTCCTCGTAGGGCTCTACCGTAAAGCCTTCTTTTTCCAGATACAGCTTGATCAGCTGATTTATATTATAATCATCATCCACTACCATGATCCGTTGTCCCTTCATCCCGCATACCTCCAATCAAAATTACCGCTGAGTGCTGCTTATTTAATAGTTACTATGGTAACACCGGTTTCCCCTTCTCCGTATTTGCCCAGCCTGAAACTTTTCACATGAGGATGCTTTCTGAGCATCTGGTGAATTGCGTTCCTTAAAATTCCGGTGCCTTTACCGTGTATAATGGAAACTTCCTTCAGACCTGCCAAAAATGCATTATCCAGATACTGATCGGCCTCCATCATTGCAGCTTCAGAATCCCGTCCTCGCAAATCCAGTTCCGGTAATATGGAAATGGTTCTTAAGCTTGGCTTTTTTCCGGATGAAACTTCGGTTTTTTCTTCCTTGTCAGTTTCCCGCAGCTCAGACAAATTGGCATTAACCTTCATAATGCCTACCTGGAGCATTAGATTCCCTTCTGAATCAGGCAGGCTGAGAACCTGGCCCTGCTGATCCAGAGTAGTTATATAAACGGTCTGCCCCAACTGAATTTCTTTGGGTATTTTTCTCAGACCGGAAACCTTCGGTTTTATTTCCTCTCCCAGACCGCCCAGAGCATCCTTCAACCTTTTGCGGGACTGCTCAATGACCCGGTTTTGCTCTCTCCTGTCTGCTTCCTGTTTTAATTTCTGAAGCTCCCGGATCACCTGGTCTGCTTCCGCCCTGGCACTGCGTACCAGCCTTCGGGCATCCTCTCTGGCTTTGGACAGGTACTTGTCCTTTTTCTCTTCCAGCTCTGCCAATTTCTTTTCATGGGCGGCCTTAAGCATTTCCGCCTCTTCAAGCAGTTCCCGGGCTCTTTGCCTTTCCTTTTCTGCAGCTATTCGGTTTTGCTCGATGCTGTCAAGCACATTCTCAAAATGCAAGCTTTCCTTGCTCAGGTACTTATCTGCGCCCCGGATCAATTCCTCGCTGAGTCCAAGACGCTTGGATATTTCAAATGCGTTGCTCCTGCCAGGTACTCCGATGATTAACCTGTAGGTAGGTCTTAAGGTTTCCACATCAAATTCAACCGAGGCGTTTTCCACACCCTCATGGTTAACGGCATAGATCTTGAGTTCACTGTAATGAGTGGTGGCCATGGTAAGAATTCTTCTTTTATATAGATGATCCAGAATAGACATGGCAAGAGCGGCGCCTTCTGTGGGATCCGTGCCGGCACCCAGTTCATCAAAGAGCACCAGATCCCCCGGGCCCACATTCTTCAAAATTTCGACAATATTTGTCATATGAGATGAAAAGGTACTAAGGCTCTGCTCTATGCTCTGTTCATCCCCGATATCTGCATATACATTCTGAAAAACGCCCAGCTCCGTACCGTAATCAGCGGGAACATGGAGACCGGCCTGTGCCATCAGGACAAAGAGCCCTGCGGTTTTTAGCGTAACGGTTTTCCCGCCGGTATTAGGACCGGTAATAACCAGGGCAGTATAGTCACCGCCTAATTCCAGGGAAATGGGAACAGCCTCCTCAGGGTTTATAAGAGGATGCCGGCCGTTTCTGATTCGTATAAAAGGAGTACTCCTCAGTTTGGGGCGCGTCCCTCTTATGGATAAGCTGAAGGAGCCTTTGGCAAAAATCAGATCAAGCTGAATCAATATGGAATGGGATGAGAGGATTTCATCCCCTATTTCAGCAACGTCTGCCGTCAATTCTCCCAGTATTCTTTCTATTTCCTTTTCTTCTTTCAGCATAAGCTGCCTGATTTCATTGTTGGCCTCGACAACAGACATGGGTTCTATAAACAAGGTGGCTCCGCTTGATGACTGGTCATGAACTATGCCCGGCACCTGAGAACGGTATTCCTGTTTGACCGGTATCACATGTCTGCCGTTTCTGATTGTCACTATGGGCTCCTGAAGGAACTTGAGCATCTGAGGGGAATGCAGAATGCTGTTCAGCCTTTCCCGAACCCTGTCATTTGCCCGGCCGATCAGGCGCCTGATATTGGCAAGCTCAGGACTGGCATTATCATATAAACGCTCTTCCGACTCTATGCAGCTGCGTATTTTATCAAGCATTGTTCTCTGAGTCTGAAGCCTTTCTATCATGGCGGGGATTAAGCGAAGCTCAGCCTTTTCCTTATGTTCATTCATTCTGGATCTTACAGAGCTTATAAGCGACAGGACACTGGCTATGTCCAGCAGTTCCACGGGGCTTAAAACAGACCCGATTTTTGCTTTTTTGACAGCCCTTTCTATATCGGGAAAAGGCGCTATAAAGCTGCGGCCTTCCCTTGCAAGAATGGATTCGGCCTCTGACGTCTCATCCTGCCATATTTCTATCAAAGCAAGTTCAGATGCGGGTTTTAGATTCAGAGCCAAAGTCCGCCCTGATTCGGATTGGGCGAAATCGGCAAGTTTATTTATTATTTTATGGTATTCCAGAACCTTAAGTGTTTTTTCGTTCATCATAGCTCCTTGTGATGAAAATTCTTTTCTATTTAACGCCGCGGAAAAAGTGACCTTTGGTAAAACCTTTGTTCTTTACTGCCTTAGCATAATCAGCAAACTTTTCCGGCAAGGGGGCTCCGGGATTATCAAGTGCATAGCGGTAGGACTTAATCACCGGTTCCGCCTCCTCTTGGGACAGGCCTTCCAATTTCAGGCCCCATGATGAGAGAGGCAAATCGTGAAAGCTTTTCATGTCATCAGCAAGAAAAACAGGCTGACTGTTCAGTAATTCACTGTAACAGCGGGCGATTCGCTTCTTTCGGATTGGAAAAGTATATCCTTTCCGGTCCGTCAGGGTATACTCCCCTGTAAATCTGCAGTGTTCGCAGCTGTGACCGTTTTTTGCATGAGGACAGTATTCCAGTGTCATAAGCGGTATCCTGCCGTAAACCAAAACTTCACACATCATGCAGCTCCGCTTAATTATATCACGAATCTCTGCCATTGTTAACTCAGGCGACAGAGTTACTCCTGCAAGGCCCTGGGTTTTCAGCGCTTCAAGCGCCAGTGAATTCGTCGCATTCAGGTTGTAGCTTCCGTAAAAGCCTTCCACGCCCTTTTCCCTCAGCAGCTTAATCTGTCCGAGATTGCTTATCTGAAAGCTGTCAAACAAGTCCCAGAAGGAGTCAGGCAGGCTTCGCAGATGCGCCATATCCTGCATCCTGGATATAACAGGCAATGACAGCCGTACAGATATTCCTCTGTCTTTAATGGAAGTTACCTGATCCTTAAGTCTATTTAAATCAAACGAAAAAGAAGAGGGATTGAATGAGATAATATCCAGCCCTTCCCATACAGCCGGGGGATAATTTAGGCGGTCTGCGTAACCGTTCAATACTGCTTTCTGTCCGGACGCCGGTTCTGCATTTATAATATCTTCATGCAATCCTGGCTTTCTTTCTGAGATCAAAGCCCTGCAGCCATAAAATCTGATCCTGGCCTTCATCAGTTCCTCCGCAGCATCCCGGCGCAACTGATTGAGCACTGATACTGGCAAGAAAACCTGGGCATCCCAATCCAGCTCAAGTTCTTTCAGCTCAAAGGGAGTATCCCCCAGCCTGCCCAGCTGTTTTTCCACAGTTTCCCTGGTCAGAGCTTTATTTACGGCGAATTGAACCTGGAAATCTCCTTCGGATCTTCCTTCCAGCCCCTTATCATCCCGGAATATCAGCTTAGGCCTTTCGCCAATATGAAGAACCGCTTCTGCTGTTATGAGCATCTTCCTGCCATATATATCCTGAAAGAATTCTGCTGCCTTTTTCAACTGAGATACGCTGGATGTCCGATAAACTCTGGTTCCGGGAGACAGAGTCAGTTTAGTGTCAAATGCGGCTAGCTGCCCCTTCCGGCCTTTGTCTGTTTCCCTGCCCTTTATTATTAAGCGGTTTATGGTTTGCCCCATGTTATCAGAAGCAGCGCCCTTTGAGTCATCTGTCCAGAACTCTACCCCGTCCCCGGTTTCCACATCTTCTTCCAACGATACCCACACCATTCCTTTTTCCCACCGGGTTACCCTTCCCAGATAGATTCCCCAGTTGCTGGGTTTTTCTCCGGCATAAAGATTTTTGTGATCGGTTCCGTAATAATAGCCTTTTGTGAAACTTCCCCGGTTAAAAATCTGTTCCAGTTCCTTTATTGCAGCGGGATCCGGCTTATAACTGCCGGTCTTTATAATGCTGTCCAGGGCCTTGCGGTATTTCCGGGTTACCACAGCTACATATTCAGCCCTCTTCATTCTGCCTTCAATCTTAAGGCCTGTCACTCCGGCCTTTAGGATTTCATCAAGAAACTCCAGAGTGGAAAGATCCTTTAGGCTGAGATGATAAGAAAACCGGCCGGCATCACCTTTTTGTTTGTTCAGTATATAACTCAGGCGGCAGGGCTGGGCACACATTCCCCGATTGCCGCTTCTTCCCCCAATAAAACTGCTCATGAGGCACTGGCCTGAGTATGATACGCAGAGGGCGCCGTGTATAAAGGTTTCCAGTTCCAATGAAGTGTTGTCGGACAAATGCTTCAGCTCTTCCAAAGTCAGCTCCCTTGCGGGAATCACCCTGTCAAAGCCCAACTCTTCCAAAACTTTGGCTCCTTCCGCCTGATGAATGGTCATCTGGGTGCTGGCATGGAGGGAAAGCCTTGGGTGATTTCGGGCAACATAACGGGCAGCCCCAAGGTCCTGAACAATAACCCCGTCAACGGACAATTCCTCCAGTTCCTTAACAAATTCCTTCATTTCTTCCAGTTCTTTTTCCTTTAGAAGAATATTCAGAGTGATATAAACCCGGACACCATAAAGATGGGCATATTCTACTGCCCGCTTTAAGGCATTTTTATCAAAATTATCCGCCTGCCTGCGGGCATTAAACTTTGTGCCTCCCATATATACGGCATCAGCACCGTTTTGTACGGCAGCCGTCAGGGCCTCCCAGCTTCCGGCAGGACTTAACAGCTCCGGAGTTTTTATTTTCAAAGTCTTTCACTTCCTTCGTACAATTAATATACTATACCGGCTAAGCAGGAAAAATAATGCCAAACATAGAAAAGGACCAAAGCGCAGTCAAGAAAAAAGCGATTCCAGGATAGGAACCGCCCTTTATAAACAATTTTATTTATTATCGACTTCCTTGCGAAATACATCGTATATGGCAGGCCCGGAAGTTTTCTTTTCCGAAGAGGCTTCCAGGGCATCCTGCAGTGCTTCTTCCAGCTCTTCCACTTGACGCTTTAGATTTTCTATCTCTTCTTCAAGCTTTTGAACCTTATCCCTTTCCTTCAGCACTTCATCTCCAAGATTAATAACAGTCAGAATGGCAGCCATGGTAGTACTGAGGTTGGGCTGATTTTTGGATACTTCCTCCATTTTGCGATTAGCATAAATAGCGACCCTATGTATATACTCTTCCGGTTCATTTGCCCTGATGGTATACTCCCGTCCGGCTATCCGCACAACCGCCCTTGTCTTTTCCGCCATCTGCGCTCAACCCCTAAAATATTATCTTTATTGCTTTTATTATACACCATCTGCCAATTTCAGACAACGAAAAACTACTATATATTTAACGCAGTCTGGCGCCGATTTCAGCTTCCAACACGGAAACGATCTTTTCCTGGGCCTTATTTACCTCATCATCTTTCAAGGTACGATCGGAAGCCCGATAAGACAGGGAATAAGCCATGCTTTTCTGTCCTTCGGGAATCTGGCTTCCTTCATATATGTCAAAGAGGGATACTTCTTCTAAAATGGCGCCGCCGCTTTTTCGAATCAGTTCTTCAATCCGCGCTGCCAGCACCTTCTTGTCCACGACAATAGCCAGGTCCCTGGTTACAGCCGGATACTTGGGCAGGGCTTTATACTGCTTGCGGGTATCAGCCTTTTCAATCATTACCTGCAGATTCAGCTCTCCCAGGTATACCCTGGTATCGATTTCATAATTCTCGGCTGTCTTCGGATGAGCTTCCCCAAAGAAACCGATTGCTTGACTGTCCAGCAGCACCTCTGCTGTTCTGCCCGGATGCATTCCAAACCGGCGGGCTGCCTGGTAGGTTACCCTTCCTTCAAGCCCCAGCACCCTAGTCAGGGCTTCAACCTGCCCCTTCATTACATAAAAATCAACATCATCTCCATAAGCACCCAGGGCCAGAGTCAGCACTTCATCAGGCAGATCTTCTAAAGGAAGGGATTTGGGCAAGAATACCGGATTTATTTCAAAGATGCTGCAGCTGTCCAGACGGCGGTTGTAGTTTCTGGACAGAACCTCCAAAATGCTGGGAATGATTGTTGTGCGCATAATGCTCTGCTCTTCTCCAAGGGGATTTGCTATCCTTACCGCCTGCGGAACATCTTCTTCCGGTATACCTATAGACTCATAAACACCCGGACTTACAAAGGAATAAGTAAGAACCTCATACATGCCCATTCCGGTCAGTGCAAGCTTTACCTGATCCAGAAGTTTTTGTTCCCTGGTCAGACTGCCTTTTGCCGCTGACCCTTCCATAAGGGTCATGGGTATGCGGTCATAACCGTACATGCGGGCAACTTCCTCAGCCAGATCAGATGCCATTTCCAAATCATTGCGATAAGTAGGTATCCTGGCCGTCAGGTATTCACCGTCTACGGATATTTCCAGACCCAGGCTTTCCAGTATTGAAGATATTTCAGATACAGGAAGGCTGAGGCCGAGCAGTTCATTAATCTTATTCCAGCGAACCGTAATTTCTCTTTTCTCCGTGGAAGCGCCCAAGACATCAATGCTGCCTTCTACAACGGTACCGGCGCCCAGTTCCTGCACCAGCTGCGCTGCCCTGTCAAGTGCAGCCTCCACCATGTTTATGTCCAGTCCCTTTTCAAAACGGCTGGACGATTCGCTTCGAAGGCCCAGGGCTTTGGAAGTTGAACGAACGCTGGCAGCCTGGAAAAGGGCACTTTCAAAAACAATCTGCCTGGTTTCGGATGTGATTTCCGAATTGGCCCCTCCCATAACACCTGCCAGGGCGATAGGCTTTTCAACATCTGCTATCACCAGCATGTCCTCAGTGAGCTTTCTTTCCTTGTCATCCAAAGTGACAATGGTTTCACCGGGTTTCGCAGGCCTTACAATGATCTTCCTGCCGGCAACCTTATCCAGATCAAAGGCATGCATAGGCTGTCCCAGCTCCAGCATCACATAATTGGTTATATCAACTATGTTATTAATAGGTCTGACTCCTGCCGCAGCCAGGCGTCGGCGCATCCAGCGAGGAGAAGGCTCAATTTTTATGTCCTTTACCACTTTGGCCATATATCTGGGGCAAAGGTCTGCATCTTCCACCTCTACCTGCAGTTCCTCATGAACAGAGCCTGTACCTTTTCCTACATTAATCTCAGGCATAAACCAGGGTCTGCCTGTGGTTGCTCCGATTTCTCTGGCCATGCCTACCATGCTGAGGCAGTCAGGACGGTTGGAAGTGATCTCAAATTCTATGACCTGGTCTGTAAGTTCAAGAGCTTCCTTTACATCCATGCCAAGGGGGTACTGCTCCCTGAGAATGAGAATGCCGTCCACTTCAGCACCGGGGTAATCGCTGTCCTTAAGTTCCAGTTCTTCGCCTGAACACATCATCCCATGGGATTCAACCCCGCGGAGTTTTCCTTTTTTAATTGTCACTCCGCCGGGAAGCCTGGCACCATGAAGAGCAACGGGAACCAATTGGCCGGTTTCAATATTGCCGGCGCCGGTTACAACCTGTATGATTTCAGAACCTGTGTCCACCTGACATACAGTCAGTTTATCCGCATTGGGATGAGGATCTATGGAAAGGATTTTCCCAACCACTACCTTCGATATTTCTTCTCTTAAGACCTTTATATCTTCCACCTTGGAACCGGTCATGGTTAACTTATCCGCCAGTTCTTTAAGGCTTTCATTTTCCGGGATTTCCACATAATTTTTAACCCAGCTGATCGGTACTAACATCTTTCTTCCCTCCTAAAACTGTTTCAGGAACCGGATATCGTTTTCAAAGAGAAGACGAATATCATCAATTCCATATATTAAATTAGTTATTCTGTCCAACCCCATGCCAAAGGCAAAACCGCTGTATTCCTCCGGATCAATGTTGCAGTAACTAAGCACATTGGGATGCACCATGCCTGCACCCAGAATTTCAATCCAGCCTGTGTAGGAACATACGCGGCAGCCTTCTCCGTGGCAGATGGCGCAGGTTACGTCCACCTCTGCACTGGGCTCGGTGAAGGGAAAATGATGGGGACGGAATTTGGTTTGGGTTTTCGGCCCGAATACCCTCTTGGCGAAAACATCCAATACCCCTTTTAGGTCGCCCATGGTAATATTTTTATCCACTACCAGACCTTCAATCTGATGGAAGATGGGAGAATGAGTGGCATCCACCGCATCGGACCTGTACACCCTGCCCGGGCAAATGATCTTTATGGGAGGCTTCTGCTTCAGCATTGTACGGATCTGTACCGGTGAAGTATGGGTACGTAGCAGAATATCCTCATTTATGTAAAATGTATCCTGGGTATCTCTGGCAGGATGGTTCTTAGGAGTGTTCAGAGCATCGAAATTATAGCTGTCCCACTCCACCTCCGGACCTTCTGCCACATCAAAACCCATTCCTAAAAATACGGCTTTCAGTTCATTCATCACCGTGGTAAGAGGATGGAGTTTGCCCAGCCTAGGCATTTTTCCCGGAACGGTAACATCTATGGTTTCCGCCTCCAAACGCTTCTCCAGGGCGGCATTCTTAAGTTCAGCAGTCTTCTCGCTTAATGCCTTTTCTATGGCAGACCTGATTTCATTGGCCAACTGGCCCATTACCGGTCTTTCCTCCGGAGGCAGACTGCCCATTCCGCGAAGTACCAGGGTCAATTCCCCCTTTTTGCCCAGGGTTCTTACGCGGAATTCTTCCAACTGTTTTAAATCATCCAGTTCTTTCAAGGCTTCCATGGCATTTTTTCTGATCTGTTCCAACTTATCCTTCATTTGCGTTTCTCCTTCCGCATTTCCATGTGTATCTCCCGTTTAGGCTCTCTTATATGGAAAAAACCTTCCTCCCCGAGATGTCTGGGACGAAGGCTGTTATTTTATGCCTGTTAACATACCTTAATAGCATTAATTATAACATAGGAAAATACCCCGTTCAAGGTATTAGCCTTCCTTTTCTATTTCTTTTCGGAAAATTTCGTATATCATTATGCCCGCTGCCACTGAGGCATTGAGAGATTCCAGACTGCCCTCCATGGGAATTTTAATCAGGCTGCAGGCTTTTTCCCTTACCTGCCCGGATACGCCGTGTGACTCGCTGCCGATAACCAAAGCCGTCTTCTTATAACCGCCCTGCCATGAAAACAGATCCTCGCCGCTTAAGTCGCTTACAGCTATATGCCAGCCCTTGTCTGCAATCTCATTTAAGAATTCCTCTGCATCTTCTTCCCGAATTACAGGAACCCGAAGCAGGGATCCCATGGTGGCTCTTACAACTTTGGGGTTATAGAGCTCCACTCCCCCGTTTATGAGAACCACACCTTTGGAATTTCCTTCAGGACCCTTAAGACCTCCCCCCACTCCTTCCACCGTGCGGATAATGGTGCCCAGATTTCCGGGGTCGCTTATGCCGTCAAGTACGGCCAAAAATCCCTTCGTCTGGTCAATCAGCTGCTTTCTGTCCCATTCTTTTTTCTTAAGAACTGCTAGCACCCCCTGGGGGGTTTTGGTGTCGGACAAGGTTTTGAAAACCCTATCATCCACATATATGCAGGGTACCCCAATGTTCTTCGCCATATTCTCCAGAGATTCAGAAAACCGGCATTCACTGGAAAAAACAACCATCTCAATATTCCAGTCGGAACGGAAGGCTTCGCTTACCATCTTTTCTCCTTCCATCAGAAAACAGCCGGTCTCCTCCCGGTACTTCTTCTGAAGAAGGTTCCTTATGTATTTTATTTTAGGATTTGAAGCACTTGTATATACCGTCTCTCTATGCATGCAACTATTACCGTAACCTGCCTTTCTTGCAACCTTTATATGTACTGATATAAAACCCGGCTGTAATGGGTATAAGGGAATATTAAAAAAGGGCGCCAAACCAGGAGCCCTTATTGTTTATGCATTCAGTTTTTCTTTTGCAATATTAACCAGTTCCGCAAAACCTTTTGCATCATTAACTGCCATATCAGCCAAAATCTTTCTGTTAACCTGAATGTCAGCTTTTTTCAATCCATTAATGAACTTGCTGTAGCTAAGACCGTTAAGCCTTGCTGCTGCATTAATGCGCGCAATCCAAAGCTTTCTGAAATCTCTCTTTTTTTCTTTTCTTCCTCTATATGAAAAAGCCAACGCCCTCATAACGGCCTGGTTTGCCGGTCGAAAATTCTTTCGTCTGGCACCATAATAGCCCTTGGCAAGCTTTAAGATCTTTTTGTGTCTCTTCTTGGCAGCTACTGCAGTTTTGACTCTTGCCATCGGAACAACCTCCTTTTATTTATTACTTATAGGGAATCAGTTTCTTGATGTTTTTTTCCTCCTGTGCGGCGATATAGGTACCCTTGCGGAGATTCCTCTTTCTCTTCGCCGTCTTTTTAGTCAGAATATGACTTTTATACGCTTTTGCACGTTTAACCTTACCGGTACTGGTCAGGCTGAAGCGTTTGGCTGCACCCTTATGGGTTTTCATCTTTGACATATGGTCTTTTCCTCCCCTCTAGCCTTCATGTGGTGCCAGAATCATGATCATGCTTCTTCCTTCGAGCCTTGGCTGTCTTTCTACAACCATATCAGCAGTCAGAAGCGTTTTGAATTTCTCCATTACCTGATATCCAACTTCTTGATGGGCCATTTCGCGCCCGCGGAATCGAATAGACACTTTTACCTTGTCACCGGAACGCAGAAATTTATCCGCATTTCGTGCCTTAACCGCCATATCATGCTCTTCTATGGAAGCAGACAGACGTATTTCCTTTACATCGATAACCCGCTGTTTCTTTCGTGCTTCCTTCTCCTTTTTGGCAATCTCAAACCTGTACTTTCCGTAGTCCATAATCTTTCCTACGGGAGGATTGCTTTTAGGAGCGATTAAGACCAGATCCAGCTGCTGCTGGTCTGCCAGTTCCAGTGCCTTGCGAGTCGGCATAATACCCAGCTGATTGCCGTTGCTGTCTACCACCCGCAGTTCTTTTGCCTTGATTCCTTCATTGATGGAGAATTCCTTATTACTAATATTCATTCACCTCCGGTAAAATTGAAAGCCGGCTTTACCAACTTCCTCGACTGCCTGCGCCCTGTTTTACAAACAAAAAAGAGCGGGCAGATTCTACCCACTCCAAAATATGCATAGGAAAACATATCATTGCTGAACCTTGCCTGACCTCGGGTCGGAAGGTGAGAAGTGGATAGCTTCTACTTGTTCGCTCATCAAGAATACCACAGACTATTGTCTGTTGTCAACTGATTCATGCATATTTTTCATATTTCATATATTACACACATATCACAGGGATTTTTCAGCTATTTCCTTTTGCAGCATTGCCTTGAACTCTTCAGGCTTCATAGCGCCCAAATCGCCTTTTTTCCTTGAACGTACTGCTACAGTGCCGTTTTCCAGTTCCTTGTCGCCCACTATCAGCATATACGGAACTTTCTCAAGCTGCGCTTCCCTGATTTTAAAGCCCACCTTTTCATTGCGCAGGTCCATTTCAGACCTGATTTCACTGTCTATAAACTCGCTGTGAAGCTGCTTTATAAATTCATTGGAACGATCGGTAATGGACAGAAGCTTTACCTGTACAGGCGCCAGCCAGGTCGGGAAGGCTCCTGCGAAATGCTCGATCAGAATGGCTATAAAGCGCTCAAGGCTTCCAAAAATCGCCCTGTGAATCATAACCGGTCTGTGCTTTTCCCCGTCAGGCCCTACATATGTTAAATCAAAGCGCTCAGGCATCTGGAAATCCAGCTGAATGGTGCCGCACTGCCAGGAACGTCCCAGAGAGTCTTCCAGATGGAAGTCGATCTTGGGTCCGTAGAATGCGCCGTCTCCCTCATTAACCTTGTAATCAAGTCCTATCTCTTCCAGGGCTTCACGCAGCGCCGCAGTTGCTCTGTCCCAGTCTTCCACGCTTCCCATGGCATCTTCCGGTCTGGTTGACAGTTCCACCCGGTATTTGAAGCCAAACAGGCTGTAAATATAATCTACCAGGTCAATTACCTTAATTATTTCATCCTTTATCTGCTCAGGCAGCATGAAGATATGGGCATCATCCTGGGTGAAGCAGCGCACTCTCATAAGGCCGTGCAGAACTCCGGAAAGCTCATGCCGGTGAACCAAACCCAATTCAGCCATTTTAACCGGCAGATCACGATAACTGTAGATCCGTCTTTTATAAGTAAGCATGCCTCCGGGGCAATTCATGGGTTTGACCGCATAGTCGCCTTCATCAATTTTAGTAAAGTACATATTTTTCTTGTAGTGATCCCAATGTCCGGAGCGTACCCATAAGTCCCGATTAAGAATAATGGGAGTCTTTATTTCCTCGTAACCTCTGCGGATATGCTCCTTTCTCCAGAAATTTTCAAGTTCGTTGCGGACAACCATTCCCTTGGGATGGAAGAAAGGAAAACCGGGGCCTTCTTCATGGATACTGAATAAATCCAGTTCCTTGCCCAATTTCCGGTGATCTCTTTTCTTCGCTTCCTCAAGCCGGTCCAGATATTCCTTTAACTGACTCTTCTTCGGGAAGGATATGCCATAAATGCGCTGCAGCATTTTGTTTTCTTCACTTCCCCTCCAGTAAGCTCCGGCGACGCTCAGAAGCTTAAAGGCCTTTACCGCACCCGTGGACATTATATGGGGTCCGGCGCACAGATCCGTAAAGTCACCCTGTGTATAAAATGAAATGGTTGCATCTTCCGGCAGTTCGTTTATAAGCTCTACCTTGTAGGATTCACCCTTTTCTTCCATATACCGAACGGCTTCTTCCCTGGGAAGTTCAAATCGGCTGAGCTTAAGATCTTCCTTTACAATGCGCTCCATTTCCTTTTCAATGGTGTCAAGATCTTCAGTGCTGAAGGGGTGGTCAACATCAAAATCATAGTAAAAACCATTGTCAATGGCCGGACCTATGGCAAGTCTGGCATCCGGGAATAATTTTTTAACCGCCTGGGCAAGAATATGAGAAGAAGTATGCCAGAAAGCCTTTTTACCCTCAGGATCATCAAAGGTAAGTATATTTAAATCGGCATCTTCGTGTAATTCTTCCCTTAGATCCACTGTTTTCCCGTTAACCTCTGCAGCCATTGCGGCTCTGGCCAGGCCGGGGCTTATGTCCTTTGCGATATCCAGTACGGACATGCCTTCTGGATATTCCTTTACAGAATTATCCTTTAGTCTGATCTTCATTATATTTCACTCCTGTTAATAATTTCCTGAATTTTAACCCAAATAGAATAAACCTATCCTGGTCTGATTAATAATTTTAAGTATAAAAAAAGCGCCCATCCCGAAAGGGACGAGTGCTCTGCTCGCGGTTCCACCCTTGTTGGCAGTATACTGCCCAACTCATTAGGATTTTAACGGCTTCCGGCCGAAATGCTCGGAGGCTGGTCTTCAACCAAGTCTGACCGGGAAACCTTTCAGCCTCTGGATTTCCCTCTCTGATGACAGATTGTTTGGTCTACTCGTCCTCGTCATCGCATTTTAATATGCATCTTTTCTTTATTTATCCTATTATAATCTGCCTCATTCCGCCTGTCAAGACAGATTTGAAAGGTTACAGAAACCTTATTATCAGACCCTGGACAAGCCCGATTACCCCGCCCAGAATGCCGCCTAAAAGCTCAATGTATTTTAATTCCCTGCCGGCTATATCAAGGATAAGCCTTTCCACTTCCTGCAGCTCCAGGCTGTTAATCTGTTCTTCCACCATACTGCTGATATCGATTTTCTCAACGGTTTGTTCTATCATCTCCACCAGGGAATTGTCAATAAAGTTCTCTATTTCCTCTGTCAGCACCATCTTCAGGCGAGCCAGCAAGGCCTGTGTTATCCCTTTAGGTATTATGGACGGAATCTTATCTTCAATAACGGATAAAATTTTTACCCGAATAATCCGAACAAGCTCGGCCTTATTTTCTCCCTCAACAAGCCTGCCGGCCATATACTTTACTGAGACCAGCTGCTCTTCTACAGTTTTGCTAATGCTTGAGGTAATTTCCGCCCTGCGCCTGGGGATGAGGCCCTGGAACTCAATTTGGGTAAAAGGAATGCGCCAGGGCTTTAGAGGTCTGAACAACATCTTTATGGCTACAGTGTTTGTGAACCATCCGATCAGGGCGCCTGCCGCAATCATTATAATTATTTCTATCAAATAAATTCACCTCATATGGCAAGCATAATTATCCGGATATACATTCTATACCATCATAAGATGAATTGAAAGGCCCAAATTCTGCAAGCCTGCAAACAAATTGACTCTTACTGCCGGGGCAGAATTCCGTCCCTGGACATTATCACTCTGCCGTTAAATACATTTTTTATAGTATTTAACAGTTCTTTATTCTGTATGCGGTCGAACTGATGTATGGTGATTTGCTTTGGCGCTATGGTTATCAGAGAACTTATAAGCAGATCATCGTGGCTGATATCCCCGTCACCGATTTCCCTGGCCATATCTTCCAGAAACTCGTTATTTATAATGCGGAGATTGGAATCAAGCAGAGTATACTTTTTATCCTCTCCCATCAGAACATGAACTTCTTCAACCTTAGGTTCCTGGACTTCCACAAAGTATCTGAGCAGTTTTATGAATTCACTGTATTCTTTTTCGATGAGTAATTCATCAACCGCCCGGTCAACTGCCTCTTCCAACTCCTGCCTGAAGTCTTTTAAGCGAAACCGGATAAATCCTCCCAGTACCAGCTCATCGTTATTCTCCAGATGCTCCATGATCCTCTGCCAGACCCTGGCCCGCCACCTGCTGCGTATCACCTCGCTCCGGATCGTCGGATTTCCGCCCCACATAATGGCCATGGCATCCCTTAGTATCCTGTTCCGGTCTTCCTGTCCGAAATAATAATACTCATCCTCTATAATCTTTTCCACCATATAGGACTGAAGATCTTCCAGTATTATTTCCGATATGATGTTTGCCATATATTCCTTCAGTTTTTTCCGTATTTCGCCAATGTTAGGATTGTCCTTTCTGTCACTGATATAATTAAGAAATAATAAATCCCCGCTTTTTTTCTGTTCAATATTCAATCCATCAGGTTTCCCTATATGAACCTTACGAATAAGTGCTTTCTTTATATCTATGTCCCGTTCTTCCACCCCGATGGAAAAAAGCTGCATATTATCACTTCCCTTCCATCCTCTGAGATTCTATGAATATGCTTCTTTTCTTCAGAGGAATGATGCTTCTTCTCCAACGCGCTGTTACATTATATGCAATTTTTTTTGATAGTTTCCCGCATGACTAGTATTCCCAGCCATGATTTACAGCTTCGTTGTATTTAATGGTTATTAAGTAAGACAATGCAATATAAGAAAAAATAAAGCCGCAGAATTTTCCTGCGGCCAAATACCAATGCTTTTTTAATTTATGTTTTTTAAAGATTTTTTGCGAATCAGTCTGATTATTCCATAGGGTATTAAAAGTACAATGCCCAGTAAGAACAGAAAGGGGATGGCGCTTATGAAAAACAGCAGCACGCCTTCTGCAAATCTCCCGGCAGCTTCAATGGAGTCCCGGAAGCGTTTTCCTATCTTTTCCCACAGTGTAACCGGTTCCTTCTCGCTTTCTGTAATCCTTTCAACTTCCCGCACCTCTATTTCCAATGTGGAGTAAGCTACCAGATTATCGTATTTGCGAAGGGTTCCGGTTAAGCTTTCAATCTCATAACGTACGGTTGAAAGCTCCCGCTCCAGCTCAATAATATCCTTAAGTTCTTCTGCCCTGGAAAGTATCGTAAGCAGACGCTCTTCCTGAATTTCCAGAGATCTGAGCCTGGCCTCCGTATCAAAATACTGGGCAGACACATCTTCTCCCCAGCTTTCACTGCGGATTACGTTACCCAGCTCTCCAACCGCGTTCATGAAGTGTTCGAATTTTTCACTGGGGATCCGCACCTTATAGCTGGCAGTGCGCATGGGCTTGTACTTTGCATCTTCCCTGGACCAGCCCTGAATATTGGAGGAGGCAATAAAGCCGCCTGCTTCCTGCACCCTGCGCTGTATGGCAGAAGTAGTCTCTTCAAATTCCAGGGTTTCCACAGTCATTGCCCCTGACTTAATTATTTTGGACCCCATGCCGGCAACCAGCCGGTTAACCCCGCCGATGTTTTCGGTCTCCGGCATAAACTCTTCACTTCCGCCGGCTGTGTCAGCCGGGGGCCTTGCAAGATCTTCCGATGCCTGAAGCGACCCCTTCTCCCCGCCCCTGTTTATGCTTTCACCATATGAGCTATTTCCGATACTCTGTTCACTTGGGGCTTCATCTCTTGCTGACTTGCTGGAACACCCGGCTGCAATCAGCAGAATCAATACTATAGACACCAAAAGCAGGAAGGTTTTCTTCATCGCCTACCACTCCATTTCAAAATAGATTTTTTAACCGGGGCATGCTTAACTTTTCAAAATATTTGCTCTCTTAATTGTACTGACGACGGCGATGATGCTTTGTTTCACTTATATTTTTACCAGGAAAATTTATTTTTTCCCCAGTTCATATTTGTCGACTAAATAACGGCCTACATCCAGCATCATTTTTGCTGCAGATACTGCCAGTTCGTCAGGGAACTGCATGATAAACTGTTCAGCTTCAAAGGTAAAGTCTCCATTATATCCAATTTCTTTCAATGCTGTCATGACTTCATCCCAATTAATTTTTTGAGTGAAGGGAAGCGTATGACGGTCATGTACTTTATCATTGTCATGGACATGAAGCGCTTTAAGATGGCTGCCCAATGCCCTAATCATTTCTGCAGCTGATCTCCCGCCTGTATTTTCCATTTCACTGTGGCCGATATCCAGTAATGCTATGAAATAATTTGGATCCAGGGCATCCATATATCTTACAAATTCCTCAGGAGAGGAACATGTTGCAGGTGAAGCGGTTGCATCTCCTTCATACCAGTTGAACATATTCTCAACCGCAATTTTTACATTATTATCCTTTGCATAAGGAAGCAGGTTATTATAAAACTCCATATTGGTTTCCCAGACTGCCGAGTCTCCGCCAATTTTATGGCCCGGAAAAACAGCCGGATGGATTACTACACTGTCACCGCTCAGCATACCTGTTACCTCAATAGCCCGGACAAGGTAGGGAAAAATATGTTTGTTATATTCCTCATTGTTAACTAAATAGCTCGGAAAAGGAGCATGGGACTGGTTGCATACGATACCGCTTTCATCCGCTGCCTTGCGAAGATTTTTCACATAGGCCTTATAATCTTCGCCTCCTATGGGATGACCGCCCCTTGCTATATCAAACATGGAGAAATCATAGGCATCAAAACCAATTTCAGCAAGTTTGCGGATAGCACCTTCCTCCCCGAATATATTGGCAAAATGACTCATCGATGTGGATATTCTCATAATATCTTTCCTCTCTTTCTAAATAGAATTGTCCTTTGATAGATGCTGCTGCGAATGACAAGAAAAAAGCTATGAGATGCTAAATATTCATATGCATCTCATAGCTATTATATCAGAAATTATACCAATGTTAATCCTGTTTATATGTATATTCATTTATATTACCGTTATTATTTTTATATTTTCTTTTTAAGGTGTAAATTCACCCCAAATACCTTAACTTTCTTTGATAAATTATTTATTATTCATCGGCGAAGCCAGTATACGCGCTGAAAAAACAAGGATTTATGTACCTGATATATTAAAACATAAAGTCAGTTTAGTTCCTTTCCCGACTTCTGAAATGATAGAAAATGAATCCGAGCACCTCTTAATATTGGAAAAGCCTCTCCCGGCCCCAAAGCCTTGACTTAAAACATAATCCGAAGCTGTTGAATATCCATCTCTGAGTGCAAGTTCCACATCCGCTATCCCAGGGCCGCAATCCTCAGCAACAACAATGACCTTATCATTATATACTTCCAATTTAATGCTGCCTCCGCAGGAATATATAACCATATTCATTTCTGCCTCATAGCAGGCAATGCTTACTCTTTTAATAAAATCCGAATCTATCCCTAACTTTTTTAATATCCTCTTTATTTTTACGGATGCTTCCCCGGCGTGTTCAAGATTCCCAGCAGTTACGGGAAAGCATTCCTCATACAATAGTTTACATTCGCTTTTCATTTTCATAACCTCGTTACAGGAGGAAGCCCTGCATTGTACAGCTTCCCGCATGCTTCATACATGATCAGATCTGTTCCCAAGAGGCAAATGTCCTTTCCGTGAGCCAGATCAATAATACCTTTATCAGGGGTTCTGCCTCTTACAAATATTATTAAAGGAATATCGCTTATCTCTGCTGTGCGAATAACCTGATGACTGTTCAGCCCGGTTAGGAGCGCCATTCTTCCGCGGGCAAATGTAAGTACATCGCTTAACATGTCTGAGCCAAACGCACATTCTATATCAAAATCCATCATCTCTTCTCCGGCGAGCACTCTGGCGTTTAATATTTTACATACATCTTTTATTTTCAATGTATTACCTCCTTTCAGCAGATTTGATATTTAATAGTAAAATACTTTTAAATAAATACTACTCCTGTTGTTGACACAGTTCAATAACTATTAGTGGTAAAAATTAGATTGTACACATAAAACAAGCCGAAAGAAACAAGGGCTTCAGTTAAATCGCTGAAGCCCTTGCTGTGGTGCCGGAGACCGGAATCGAACCGGTACGGTTTTCTTCAAACCGCAGGATTTTAAGTCCTGTGCGTCTGCCAGTTCCGCCACTCCGGCGTATTTATTTATTATTATGCGCTGCCTGCGGTCAATATAATCTAAATTGAATAAAATGGAGGCGGCACCCAGATTTGAACTGGGGATAAAGGATTTGCAGTCCTCTGCCTTACCACTTGGCTATGCCGCCTTATTATGGAGCGGAAGACGGGATTCGAACCCGCGACATTCGCCTTGGCAAGGCGACGCTCTACCACTGAGCCACTCCCGCTCATTTAATGTTTGGAAATATGAAATTGGATGTTAGGCTTTGAATTTGGTGCCTCGAGGCGGAATCGAACCACCGACACGTAGATTTTCAGTCTACTGCTCTACCAACTGAG
>ERZ773359.578-NODE-578-length-52459-cov-19.017632_pt1 | contig 52459 bp, 49 predicted proteins | sample MGYA00374955_ERZ773359 | MGnify/ENA primary metagenome ERZ773359 (study PRJEB29098, sample SAMN04486028) | biogas fermenter metagenome | study: EMG produced TPA metagenomics assembly of the Biogas fermentation microbial communities from Germany - Plant 4 DNA1...
GGCGGCAATCTGACCGAGTGCATCGTCTGCGGACGGCAAGCTGGCCGGAATGCGGCGAAACTGGCTCCTTGGAGCTAATACCGGTAATCAGGAGGGTCAGTACTTGGCCCTCCTGCCAATTTCCTACCTAGCGCCGGACAGCTGCCTGCGCCGAGGGTGAAGGGCCAGGGAGGAAACCGCCATCATCGAAGGCCTCGGTTAAAAGGCAGCCGATGAATAAAGGGCAGCCTGTTGGTTGCCCTTCTTTGGTCTTAGCTTTCCGGCAGGACACCCATTTGCAAACAAGCCATGGGGTAGATGGCGACGAGGGCTTTAGAACCATGGCGCTTGATGAGATCATCGAGAAGCCCTTGCCACTCGGCATAGAGGGGCCGGGGCGGTCCTGTGAAGAAGGGCCTGATTTGAGCCAAAGACAGGTTCGGCGAATAAATCCAGGTGGTTATACCCGCTAGGGACTGGGGCGGCAGGCTGTTATCATGGGGGGTAAAGAGGGCCATGCCGGGACCTGCTAGGGTATGGAAGCCGGCTCCCTCGGTGGATGCGCTGGTGACGATGATGGTGCTGTCTTGGCCTTTAAGAAGGGCCATGCCGTATTCATCCGCGACATTGAAGGCATTCGTTATCTGCACATACTCCGTATCCTTCGGATAGGCATTGAAAACAACAATATCGGCCTGGGGCACCAGCCGGGTTCGGTAGACCTCTTGGGCTAGCTCTGAGCCGGCCCGGTGGGCCGCCACCAGGTCTCCAGCAAACAGGCCCGCCACTTCCAGTCTTGCATTAAAGACAGCATTAACAATGAATTCCAGTCCAATCTTCCTTGCGATATCCTCCATATCCTGTCGGAGGGGATTGTCGGGATTGCCTACCCAGCGGTGGGCAAAACGCTGACCGTCTTTCTCGTAAAATGCCGGTTTGTGGTTGGCTTCTAAGGTTTCCATCCCCCCGATGCCGGGGATGATGTTTTTTGCTCCCCCACCAAAGCCCGCCGCGGGATGGGGGATGATGCAGCCAACGGAGATTTTCAGGTCTTTTTCCGCAAATCCCCGGTTGATGGTAATGGGATGGCCCATCTGGGAGGTCCCGAAAGAGACCAGGTCGGCGAAAGGATTATGATTGAGGACCTGGATAGTCGATACTACTTCTTCCCCCAGCTTCTTAATCATGTCCGCCCTAGTCATAGGTCGGTGGGCGCCGAGACTCAAGTAAATCGACATGTCCTCCCGCTTGATGCCGCCTTCTTCCAAGCGGCGGATGATGGGTGGGAGAAGAAGGGCTCCCGGGGTGGGGCGGGATATGTCGTCAATGATGATGCCGACGTTTTTCCTTCCCCGGGCCAGTTCCTGAAGGGGAGGACTGTCGATTGGGTTGTCGAGGGCCATCTCGACAGCCTTTTCGTCGATGCTGGGTGCTCCTTCCATTTCGGCCACTACCACTTCCCACTCATCGGGAAACCAAAGGGGATGCTCCCCATTGCCGTACCAACAAGCCCAAGGGATCCGGACAGTCTGCATAATGTCAGCTCTCCCTTCGCAAGTCTCTCTCCAGGATTCTCATGGCAGATCCTGATTGGAGCACGGAGTGGCCGTCAACACATCAAGCGGAAATCCACTGCTTACTGGGGAGCGCGTAGTGACAAGCCACGTAGTGACCATCATCAATTGCCACCAGTGGTGGTTCCACAAGGCACGCATCGCCCTTGGCCGGATGGAAGCAGCGAGTCCGGAAGCGGCACCCTGAGGGTGGGTTCACAGGGGAAGGAACGCTCCCCCGCAGAATGATCCGCTGGCGGCGCCGTCGTCCATCAAGTCGTGGTATGGCCGAAAGCAAAGCCTGGGTGTAAGGGTGGTGAGGATTGGCAAAAATTGCCTTCGTCGAGGCCAGCTCAACAATTCTACCCAGATACATCACCGCGATCCGGTCGCTGACGTAGTTGACCACACTGAGATCGTGGGTGATGAACAAATAGGTCAAGCCCATCTCCCGTTGCAATTGCTGCAACAGGATAATGATTTGGGCCTGGATGGACACATCTAGGGAAGAGACGGGCTCATCGGCGACGATGAAGCGGGGGCCGACCGCAAGGGCCCGGGCGATGCCGATCCTTTGCCGCTGTCCGCCGCTGAATTGATGGGGAAAGCGATCGATATGGCTTTCCTGCAGGCCGACCTTGGGCAGCAGAGCCTTGACCCGCTCCCGGATCTCCCGCTGGGGCACTCCCTGGAGGGCTAAAGGCAGTCCGATTATTTGACCGACCGTCCGCCGGGGGTTGAGGGAAGCGTAAGGGTCTTGAAAGACGATCTGCATCTCCCGGCGTATCTCTTTCATCTCCTGGGGAGACAGGTCAAAGATGCTTTTCCCATCGAAGTGGACCTCTCCCGCGGTCGGCTCACAAAGCCGGAGAATGGCTCTCCCCAGGGTTGACTTGCCGCAGCCTGATTCGCCTACAAGACCAAGGGTCTCCCCTGGATAGATGTCCAAGCTGACCCCATCGACGGCTCTGACGGGGTTGTCTTCTCCGTAGTACACTTTCAGGTCTCTAATCTTGACCAAGGGTGTAAACAAGGCGCAACCTCCTTTACTCAGGGAATCATTAGGCAGCTGACCAGGCGGCCCGGGGCTGCCTCCCGCAAGGAAGGCTCCCATTTGGCGCACCTTTTGTCCGCCAACGGGCAGCGGTCATGGAAGGAGCAGCCCGGAGGGAGCAGGTGCAGTTCCGGAACCAATCCCTCAATAGGTTCGATCCGGTGGCGAGTCTCCTGCAAGCGGGGAATGGACTTCAGCAATCCCCTGGTATAAGGATGGAGGGGGTAGGTGAGGACCTGCCGGACATCACCGACCTCCACCACTTTCCCCGCATACATCACCGCCACCCGGTCACAAAACTCGGCCACCACACCCAAATCATGGGTAATGAACAGGATCCCCATATTCAACTCCTGCTGCAGCCTGGCCATGAGGTCGAGGATCTGGGCCTGGATAGTCACATCCAGGGCCGTCGTCGGCTCATCGGCAATGAGGAGAGCCGGATGACACGACAGGGCAATGGCAATCATCACCCGCTGACGCATCCCGCCGCTCAGCTGATGGGGATACTCCATCATCCTCCGCTCAGGGGATGATATGCCCACCAGCTCCAACATCCGCACGGCCTTCTCCCATGCCTTTTCTTTACCCTGGTGGATGGCAATGGCCTCGATGATCTGGTCCCCCACCCGGATGACGGGGTTCAGGGTCGTCAGGGGGTCCTGGAAGATCATCGCGATCCGTCCTCCCCGAAGCCTTTGCATTTCCTGTTCAGGAAGGCTGACGAGATCCTTCCCCTGGAACAGGATCTGACCGTCGACAATCTTGCCAGGCGGCCTGATGAGCCCCATGATGCTGAGGGCGGTGACGCTCTTGCCGCAGCCTGATTCGCCAACAAGCCCCATAACCTCACCGGGGGCAATAGTCAGGTTGACTCCGTCGACAGCTCTGGCCACACCAGCATCGGTATGAAAATGAACTTTTAAGTTTCTTATCTCCAGCAATGGTCCCTTCATAGTAACTACCTCATGCGCGGATCTAAGGCGTCTCGCAAGCCTTCACCAATAAGATTGATTCCTAACGCGGTCAGCAGCACGGCGATGCCAGGGAAGGTGGATATCCACCACTGGGTATTGATGAATCGCCGTCCTTCACTGATGATGGTTCCCCAAGCGGGGGCCGGGGGCTCAACGCCTAGTCCCAGGAAGCTTAAGGAGGCCTCCATCAGGATGACCCAAGCCACCCGCAAGGTGGCAACTACGATGACTGACCCGAAGACATTAGGGAGGATTTCCCTGAACATGATATGCAAATCCCCTGCCCCCGCGGCTTTCGCCGCCTCCACATACTCCTTGTTCTTTGCGGCCAGAACCTCGCTCCTGACCACCCGGCAAGGATAGATCCATTCCTTGTAGGCCAAGGCCACCAGCATATTCTGCAGCCCCGGCCCCAGGACGGCAACTAAAGCTGTTGCCAGGATCAAGTAGGGGAAGGACAACAAAGTATCGACGATGCGCTGGATGACGGCATCGATGCGGCCTCCGTAATAACCTGAGATGAGGCCCAAGATGGTGCCGACGCTAGTGGCAAAGAAGATCACCACCAGCCCAACGGTTAAAGATATGCGGCCGCCGTGAATGATGCGAGTCAGCATATCCCTCCCCAAGTGGTCTGTCCCTAAAGGATGGGCCAGGCTCCCGCCGGGCATCCAGAAGGGCGGCTTGCGCAAGGCGGTAAAATCCGGCTTTTCCGGGTGGTAGGGAGTAAGGTATGGGGCGAAGATCGCGGCAATTACCATGATGGCGATGACCGCCAGGCCCCAAACAGCCAGACGGTTCTTCCGGTAAAGCCGCCAGAAGTCCCGCAAAGCGGACCACATCGGGGATTCCTGGTACAATACCTGCTCAAGCTCCATGCCTTTCCTCCTTTTCACAGCTTCACCCGGGGATCCAGCCGTGTATAGACAAGATCGGCCGCCAGGTTCATCGCCACATAAGTCAACGCATACAACATCACCGAAGCCTGAACGACGGGGTAGTCGTAGGTACGGATGGAGTCGACCACCAGCTGCCCCAGGCCCGGCCAGCTGAAAATCCTCTCGATGATCATGTTGCCCCCCAGGAGCGTGCCCATGTTCAGCGCAATGACGGTGATGGTGGGGATCAAAGCATTGCGCAGAGCGTGCTTGATGATGACCACAGCCTCCTTCAGGCCCTTCGCCCGCGCGAAGGTGATGTAGTCTTGTTTGACCACATCGAGCATGCTCGAGCGGGTAATCCGCATAGTGAGGGCAGCCAAAGGAGCTCCCAAAGCCAGGGAGGGCAAAAGCAAGTGCTTCATCGCCGCCCACAGGGCCTCCCAATTCCGAGCCAGGAGGGAGTCCACCAGCAAGAGCCCAGTCACCGTCGGGGGCGCCGTCACCTCAAAGCCGAGCCGGAGGCCCCCCGGCAGCCACCCCAGTCCCACAGAGAAAATGAGGATCAAGACCAGGCCTAGCCAGAAATCCGGCAGGGACACGCCGATCAAAGACACCAGCGTACTCACCTGATCCACGATGGAATATCGACGGATTGCCGCTACGACCCCCGCCGGAATGGCGATCAGCAAGGAAACCGCCATGGCTGCCAGGGTTAATTCTAGGGTTGCCGGGAGGCGCTCCCGGATGAGGTCCTTAACAGGCACCCCATAGCGCAGGGAGACGCCCCAATCACCCCGTACTATTCCTCCCAAGAACCCCAGGTACTGCTTCCACAGGGGTTGGTCAAGGCCCAGCTCCTGGCGGATGAGCTCGATGTCCTCCTGGCTGATATGGCCGACCGACCCCAACATTGTCTCCACCGGGTCCCCTGGAGTCAGGTGCATGAGGGAAAAGACGACCAAGGTGATTCCCAGCACCACCGGAATTGTCTGCAGCATGCGATGGAACAAGAACTTCTTAGACATCAGTGTGCCAACTCAACCTCTTTCAAGTGGATGCGGCTGTCGGGACTGGGACGCCAGTTTTTCACCCTACTGCGCACACCGTAGATTTCATGGGCTACGAACTCGAAGACCATGGGCACCTGGGCGTGGATGATCTCTTGGGCCTGGCGAAACAGCATCAGCCGCTCTTCGTTATTGTCTGATTCCAAGGATGCCTCTAGGAGCCGATCAACTTCGGGGTCGGCAAACCCGGAGAAGTTGCCTCGGCCAAGGCCCCGATGGTCCGAATGGAACTTGGGGATTAGGATATCGAAGGGGTCAAGCGATGCATTTCCCCAATCGTTGAGGAAGGCATCCCGTTGTTCCGCTACCGGTTTGTCCTTCATCTGCATCCAGGCTTCCCGGACGGCTCCCCAGGTTGGCCAGGTGCGGATCTTGACATCGATTCCAACCTCGGCCAGCATCGCCTGGTAAATCTCCGCCCTGGCCCGGTGCGCATCGACTGTGTCCAGCTCGAAGGAAAACCCGTTGGGGTAACCTGCCTCGGCCAGGAGGCGGCGGGCTTTCTCCGGGTCGTAATCAAACATCGGCAGTCCGTCGTGATAGGCGAAGGCCTGGGGCGAGAGGATGAAGGGTATTCTGGTAGCCCTACCTTCATAAATGACGTTAATGATCGTATCCATGTCGACGGCATGGTTCATGGCCTGCCGCACCCTGATATCGTTGAAGGGCGGCTTATTGACATTCATCTCGAGGAAGTAGCTGCGCGTCCCCAGCACCGAGACCACGTCGATCTCCGGGTGGTTTTCCAGAGAGCTGATTTCATGGACGGGGATGAAGGTAGCGATGTCGACTTCACCGGACCTCAACGCCGAGACGCGAGCTGACTCATCGCCAATGACTCTGAAGACTACCCGGTCCACTTTCGGGGGATCGCCCCAGTATTCTGGATTCCTCACTACGCTGAAATGACTGTCGCGAACCCACTCCTCGAAAACGAAGGGTCCTGTGCCCACAGGTTTGTCGATGTAGCTGTCGCCCACGGACTTGGGTACAATCATCTGCCAGGGAATGAAGCGTGGAAACAAAGGCCAGGGATTGGCCAGCTCCACATGGACTGTGTACTCATCCACCGCCACCGCACCTTTAGTCGGTCCCATGAGGCCCCTGCGCTGGGAGGTCCTGCCGGCCATGGCCCCTTCCTTCACGAGGCGGTTGATGCTAAAGGCCACATCCTCCGCGGTTAGGGGACTGCCGTCATGGAACTTGACGCCCGGTCGAACTTTGATCTCATAGAGAGTCGGTTCGATGGCTGTGATCGACAGGGCCAGCTCGGGGACGATCTCCCGATCGGGAGTATAAGTTGAGAGTCCCTCGTAGACTTGGCGAAGCATAGCTTCCGTTTGGCGGTGGCTAAAATCCGCCGGATCGAGGGTGACGAGATCGTCATCAAACCCGATGACCAGCGTCTTGGCGCAAACGAGCCCAGACAGCAGCAAAACCAACACAACAGCCGTGATACCTTTTTTCATGGATATTCCCCCCTTTGAGTAACAAAAAACCACAATCAAGTATTGTGGTTTCTCATCGATGCAAGTACGCAATGAGCTACCACATACTCTCTTTCACGCTGACGAGGTTAGCTGGCGGGTTCGGATCAAGAGTAACCCTACCCGATGTCGCCACCGGGATTCACCCCAAAAAGTTGGTTCCCCCGCTCCGCCACAAGCGGATTGAGCGCTCTAGTACATGTAGCCTTGCCATATTCAGTTATCAGGTATGTGCAGCCAACACCCTTTGTGCGTTTAATATACCACAGGGTGGGTTTGATGTCAAATCGGGCAAAGGAGGGCAGAATCAACAGATTCCTTCCCGGATTGCCCGTTTTCCCCATATTTCCGCCTGCAAGACGGTTTTAATACTGGGGGACGAGATGGCTGGGATCTGGCTCCAAGACCACCATGTTCCGATCCTTCTTGGCCAAAAGAAGGGCCCGATCGGCGTTCGCGAGGAGTTCCTCCTTGCCTCCAGCATGGGTGGGAAAGGTGGAAACGCCTACGGAGATGGTGATGGGCAACGATGCCTTTTTTTCCACATGCATGCGCAGACGCTCCGCTAGGACCAAGGCTCCTGCCGCCGAAGTATCTAGCAAGGCTAAGGCAAACTCATCGCCCCCCCACCGGGCGGAGACGTCAGCCGCCCGGCAAGTCTCCTTGATCAGCCTAGCCACCTGGCAGAGAACTTGATCCCCATAGAGGTGGCCGAAGCTGTCATTGATGGACTTAAAACCGTCAATGTCCACGATGGCCACCGATAGGGGGATTCTAAGCCTTTCCGCTTGGGCTAGATGCTGATCCAGGTAGAAGATGAACCCACGCCGGTTGTATAGACCTGTCAATTCGTCGATGAAGCTTCGTTTGTGCAGCTTTTCAAAGAGGAAGCCGTTGATCAAGGAAAAGATGCTGATTATAACAAGGGGGCCTGTCCCATGGAACGGCCCGGATAAGGCAGTGAAGATAGCTAAGACCCAGCTGGCGGCAACCAGCAGCAAGGCCCCCCGTGCGCCCCTGTAAAACCCAAAGATCTGGGCCGGAACAAGATGGAGCAGCCAAAGGTTGGCGTGTCCTCTTATCACGGGTAGGAACAAAGCTGCAATGGCAACGCCGGCGAGAACAAGGGGAACCCTCTGCTTGAGCATGGCCATCCCTCAAATACATAGGTGTTAATTCTAATATTCCCTATGTTGTCGACAAACCCTTCGTCATCTTTCCCTTAAAGGAAAAACTATGCCTTCTACAGAAAAAAGAGCCAACAGCTGTTAGGAGGCGGTGTCAGGATGCTGCGCATCAGTAGAGACAAAGTTTGCTACGAATTAAGTCCCCATCTCGAGCCTGTTGCCTACGTCGATCCGGGTGAGCGGGTAGTCCTTGAGACCCATGATTCCCGCACCGGTCGACTGCAACGGCCCGAGGACGTCCTTACCAGTGTACCTGAACCAAAAAACGGCAATCCGATGGTCAATCCGGCGACAGGTCCCCTCTACATCCGGGGGGCCGAGCCTGGCGACACGCTCACCGTCGATATCCTGGACATCAAGCTGGGAAGCCAGGGCTACCTCCTGGCAAAGCAGGGAGTCGGCCTTCTCGGTGATACGGTCCGGGAGACAACGGCCTGGATCATTCCCGTGTCCGAAGGCCAGGCCCGTTTTTCCGACCGCATCTCCCTGCCCGTCCGGCCCATGATCGGGGTGATCGGCACCGCTCCCGCGGGGACGCCTGTCCCCACCATGCACGCCGGTGACACAGGGGGCAACATGGACAACGCCCGGATCACTACGGGGACCCGGGTCTTCCTCCCCGTCCAAGTTCCCGGCGCCCTCCTTGCCCTGGGGGACGTCCACGGGATGATGGGGGATGGGGAGCTCAACGGCACCGCCCTTGAGATGCCCGCGGAGGTCCTCATTGAGGTCGGCTTGATCAAGGGTCAAAGGACCGCCTTGCCTTATCTGGAAACGGCCGATCTAATGATTACCACCGGCTACGGCGACGACTTCCTCGCCGCCGCCCGACGGGCAGTGCGGGAGATGGCCGAGAGGCTGATTGCTGCCCACAACCTGACTTGGGAAGAGGCCGGCATGCTCCTCAGCGCCGCGGGTGATCTGCGGATTTGCCAGTCCTATGGCGGGCAGGAGATTATCGTCCGGCTCGAGTTTCCCAAGCTGCCGCGGACCGGGGAGTAAGGACGATAGACAGGAAAGACAGGCGAGCATCAGGGGCCAATTGGCCTCGAGGGAAATAGGCAACGCCCCCGGTGGGGCGTTGTTCTCTTACGGGGCTTGGGGAGCGGCTAGACCCACACCAGTCCAAAGATGAGAGTCACCATAAGGAGCACCCCCGTTGGCAGCCAAGCAAGGCGCCATGTGGCCGCCAGATCCCCTTTTAAATACTCGATGGTGCCGATGAGGCAGACATGGGCGGGTGACATGAGGTAACCCCCAAGGGAAGCCATGTACAGCAGGGCGACTAACCGATGGCCATTGGGCTGACCGGCGAGGAGGGGCAGGAGAATGGGGAGCACAATGCCGATGGCCCCTTGATGGGATCCAGTGATGAAGCCAACGAGAAAGGGTACGGCCAAAGCCAGCATCAGGAGCGAGGAGGCCTTGAGGGAGAACCTGGCGGCAAGGACGGTCACAGCCCCCGAATTAACCACGACGCGGCTGAAAAAGACGATCCCCGCCACCGCGCTGACGATGTGCCAGTCGATGCCGGCGAGGACTCCTTCCCTGAGGCGCTTCCCGAGATTATCCGTGTTGAGGCCTTGTCCCGGCACAATTAGCAGGGCAAGGACGATGCCGATGAGGACTGCCAAGGGGAAGCTAAGGCCGGCGCCTAATGACAGTCCAAGGACGGCAACTAAGGGCAAAACCGAACTGATGAAGGCAGGGAGGGCTTCTCGGGCATGGCTTTCTTGATGCTCAACGGGGTTCGCCGCGCCGCGAAAGGACACGTAGGCCGCGGTCGCAAAGCTGGCCGCCATAGCAATCAGTCCAGGGAAAAGGAGGGCTTGATAAGGAATCCCCGACATTTGCTGAAGAAGGATAAAGGGAGGATACAGGGGGTAGACCAGATACCAAAGGTGACGAAAATAGACATTGGCAACTGCCCGTTGCTCAGTGCTCATGCCTAGCTGCCGGCCAGATGCGTCAACCATTGGGGCAGAGAAGATGGAAGCGCCAGGTACGCTGAGGAAACCAACTAACGCCGGCAACACAAAAATCGTCCCCTTTGGCGTGCGAAAAAGCTTCTGGGTGCTGTCGGCCAAGGTCGTCATCGCCCCCGATACTTGCATCGTCTTGCCGAGGGCAGTAATGAGGGCGATGGCCAGGAGCAACGTCCGGTTGCTGGGGGCAAGGAGCGTGTCGACAAGGGATACTGTTAAGACCGTCCATGCCTGGCCGCTGAAAAGGCTGAGAATTACCGCGGCGACGACGGACGTCAACCCGATATGGAACTTGCGCTTCACCCCCGTCAGAATAATCGTGACCCCCGCGACTAGGCCTAATGCTGTTACCATGGTCTGCCTCCTTGAGCTAGACGATTACTACCAATAGTTCTCGCCGAAGGGCCGGTTTGCCTGCATGAAAGGTTAGGTGGCGGGAGCTATCTGGGCCCTGATCAAAGCAGGCCTTTCTTCCAGGATGTTGAGGAGGGCATTGACCACCTGGGCGCTGAACTGGGTCCCCCGATTCTCCTTCATCACCTGGAGGGCTTGCTCAACAGACATGGCTTTGCGATAGGGACGATCGGAGGTCATGGCATCCCAAGCATCGGCGACGGCGAGAATCTGGGTCAACAAGGGGATGTCCCGGAGGGTTAGTCCGCTGGGATAGCCGCAGCCGTCGGGCCGCTCGTGGTGATGTTTGACAATAGGGATGATTGGCTGCAGAACGCTGATCCCCTTGATGATCTCTGCGCTTTTCTGGGGATGGAGCTTGACGATTTCGTACTCCGTTCGCGTGAGGGCCTCCGGCTTATTCAAGATAGCTTCCGGAATGGCTATCTTGCCCACATCATGGAGGACTGCCGCCAACCGCAGTTTGTTCAGCTCCTCTTCGGGAAGATTCATCTCCTGACCAATGAGTACCGCTAAGTTGCTCACCCGCAGGGAGTGGCCCTGGGTGTAGCGGTCCTTTTGCTCAAGGGCAGTCACCAAGGCCGCGATGGTCTCCAGGTAGCTGTCCTGGAGCTGAAAGCTCATCTGCTCTAAGGAGCCTTTCAATGCTTGAAACTCCAGTAAGGGGGACTTGATGCTCATCCTGGTCGGGAACTCGCCATTGGCGATTCTGGTCGCATAAGTCGATAGTTGACTGACTAATCGGGTAATGGAGCGAGCTATAACGAGGGCCATTAGACAAGAGACCCCTATGCTGAGGGCAGCGATCAGCAAAGACCGATTGCGCAGCACCCGCAGCAAGCGCGTGGCATCAACATGGTATTGGGCCAGCCCCAACCACCAAGTTGTCCCCGGGATAGGGGTGAGGACCGTCTCCCGGGCTTTGCCCTGCCACATGTATCGGACCACCTGCGTCTCCGGCTGGGCCATTATGTCGGTAATGGACAGGGGTGTTTTGCTGTCCGTCCTCGTCATATCGATCCCGGTCAGATTAATTCCGACAAAACTTGGCTCCGAATGGGAGATAACGTTAGCCTTGGCATCGAGCAAGAACACGTCTGTATCCGTTATCGCCACCGGCCAGGACAAGATGCTGCAGCAGATGTTCGATGCAACGAGGGCGCCGATGCCTTGGCCCTCTCCCATAATGGGTACGATCAAGGAGAGGCTTCCCGTACCGTCTTTGAAGAGGACTTCCGTCGAAAGGGGCTGGCCAGTCCGGAAGACTTGCCCCAAGAGCTCTGTCGGGAAGGTGAGGGCTTTGTCGGAAGGAACGGCGGCGATGACGTTGAACTCGGCATCGAGGAGGATCAGCTCTTCGAGGAGGGATCTGTCGATGGTGGACCGCAGGATCTCATGGACGATGGGTGAGGAAAGCTCGACGTAGCGAAGGAGGGCGGCCGTTTGCTCCATATGGTGGACAAGGTTGCGAACGTCATGGGAAATGCTCTCCGCTATGTTTACCGCCAGGCGGGTATTGCCCTGGGTCAAGTACTCGCAACTGGTCATGACGCCATGACGGAACATGAAGAACCAATTGAGGGTTAATCCCAACAACGCGACGAAAATGATGCTGAGGAACAGCTGATGAAACAGCGAGTGATGTCGAAGAATAGCGAACAAGGGATCAACCCCCCACATATTCCGCCGTTTGTAACAATTTCTGTTCAACCTCGAGGAATCCTGCCATTTTTCTCGCTAAATAGCGGTGAAACATTTCGCGATGGCGGTTTTCCAGCAAGGATTTCATTTCACGATGAAGAAATCACTACGATAGTCACTTTGCCAATAGTTGTCAACGCACGATAATCGTCGAAAACAGCAGCGGAGGGCTGAATCTTGATGGAACAGCCAAGGAGACTAACCAGCTATTTTGTAAGCGTCTTTAATTTCATGGCCCAGGGACTCTTCGCGTCCCTGATCGTCGGCCTCATCTTAGAGCAACTAGGCCGTTTGACCAACTTAGGTTTACTGACCAGCTTCGGTCAGATGGCCAAGCTGCTAATGGGGCCCGCCATCGGAGTGGCGGTGGCGGCAGGGATCAACGCCCAGCCCTTGGTCATCTTCGCCTCGGCAGTCAGCGGTGCGATCGGTGCGGGCAGCATTTCCCTCCCCGCCGGGACCCTCCAGATTGGCGAGCCGGTGGGGGCGCTGATTGCCGCGTTGGCCGGCGCTGAAACGGGGCGGCGGCTGGCAGGCAGGACAAGGGTCGACATCGTCATCCTGCCAGCTTCGGTGATCGTGGTGGGAGGTTTGGTCGGGGTCTGTGTCGGTCCCCCCGTCGCCTGGTTGATGAAGTCCTTGGGTGCCATTATCAATAGGGCAACCTTGCTCCATCCCATCCCCATGGGGATTATCGTGTCGACCATCATGGGTATGATCCTGACTTTGCCCATCAGCAGCGCGGCTATTGCCATCAGCCTCGGTCTGGAAGGATTGGCGGCCGGTGCAGCCACCGTCGGGTGCTGCGCCCAAATGGTGGGCTTTGCCGTGGCGAGCTACAGAGAAAATGGACCAGGCGGGCTCATCGCCCAAGGGCTTGGGACCTCCATGCTGCAGATGCCCAACATCATCAAGAATCCTCGGATCTGGATCCCTCCCACCTTGACTAGCGCCATCCTCGGCCCCCTGGCGACCCGGGTCTTTCACATGGAAAACACTCCTGTGGGTGCAGGCATGGGCACTAGCGGGCTGGTGGGCCAGATCGGCACCATAGCAGCCATGGGTCCCAGGGCCATCCCCTCCATCATCTTGCTGCACTTTCTGTTGCCGGCTCTGCTGACATTGGTCTTTGCCAACTGGCTGCGTCGACGGGGCTGGATCAAGGCGGGGGATATGGGTTTAGATCTCTAGAGAGACGGCAAATCAGAGGAAGGGTGGTTGCGAATGGTTCGGTCAGAGCAGGAGATGGTTCGGGAGTTGAGGAGCAACTTGCGGGGCGGGGAGGGAGAGGTCGAGTTCATTCATCTATTCACTCAGGAGGAGATGGGCAGCAAAACGAGGCTGTTTGCGAAGATCATCATCCCTCCGGGGGCTTCTATTGGATTCCACGAGCACCACGGGGAAGAGGAAATCTATTTCATCCTCCAAGGGTCCGGGCTGGTGAATGATGACGGTCGGGAAGTGAAGGTGGGTCCGGGGGATGCGGTTCTCACCGGCGGCGGCGCGGGGCACTCCATTGCCAATGTTGGTGATGGACCTTTGACGATGGTGGCTGCCGTCCTGTTGTATTAGAAACACCCCAACTAAAGCTAAAACAAGGGTGCTTTTCTGCCTTGAAAAGCACCCTTGTTTGACCGCCGGAGAAGGGAGACTTTCGTCTCCCTTTGCCCGTTCTATTTGCTTGCTGCTTCCAGAGCAGCCGTGATGGCGGCGATGACGCCCTTGGAGCTGCCGGTGGCACCGGTGACGGTGTCCACGTCGACGCTCTGGGTCTCAATGACCGCGGGAATGATGTTCTCGAAAGCCGCATCGGAAATGCCGGGGGTGTCTCCCGAGTCCACTACCTCGATGTCAACGATGGCGCCGTTTTCGATTGTGACGGCAACGGTGATGATGCTGGAGAATCCACGCCCTGTACCCTCGAAGGTGCCGTCATTCCAACTGCCTGCGGCAGCAACGAGGGGCAGGCACATGGCTACCAGGACCAGTAGCGTGATTAGACCTTTGTTCTTGCGCATTACCTTGTTCCTCCTTCAAGAAGTTGACTATTAGTCTGGACTTCGACGACCCCAGATGTGAGGGATTGTCCGCGAAACCCAGAACCTGAACGAGATAACCACTTCAACTTTGATCCTGCGATCTCCTTCTCTTTGTGAGCAAGAGCCCTTATGATTTTTTCAAAGCCCTGGGCGCCCTCTGCCGAGCAGGTGGACCCTTCGTCCATACCGAACTTAAGGGGTGGAAAGGGGGAAGGGAAAGTGGGAGAGAATCCCTTCGGTTTGACAGGCAAAGTTGCTTTGGTCACAGGCGGGGCCCAGGGATTAGGCCTGTCCATCGCCCATGCCTTGGCCGAGGCGGGGGCGTCCGTTGTGCTCGCGGACATCAACGGCCCGGGAGCGGAAAAGGCCGCTCGGGAGCTCATGTCCCTCGGCAGGAAAGCCTTAGGTTTAGCCGCCGATGTCACCAGCGCGGCAGAAATTGCGGGGATGGTCCAAAGGACCCTGGAAGAATTTGGCCAGATCGATATCCTCGTCAACAACGCGGGGATCAATCGCCGCATACCGGCCTTGGAAATGTCGGAAGAGGATTGGCGGGCTGTCATCGATTTGAACCTAACCGGCGTTTTCCTCTGCTGCCAGGCCGTGGGCCGACACATGGTGGAGCGCAGGCAGGGGCGGATTATCAATATGGCCTCGATGAACGCCTTCATCGTCGCCAGGGACCGCTCCCTCTCCGCCTATTGCGCCTCGAAAGGCGGCGTCGTCATGCTCACCAAGAGCTTAGCCGCCGAATGGGCTCCCTATGGGATCAATGTCAACGCTATCGCCCCAGGCTATTTCCGCACTCCCCTCAACGAGCCTTGGATTCGCGATCCGGTAGTCTGCCAGCGGTCCATCGACCTGACTCCCCAAAGGCGGATCGCCGCTCCCCAGGAGATAGGTCCAACTGCCGTCTACCTGGCATCGGCCGCTTCTAGCTTCGTGACGGGGCAGGTAATCGTCATCGATGGAGGTTACACCATCTGGTAGATCACCCCATGGGCTGCCTGATTAATGTCCGCATCTTCTCAGGGGCGGTTCGGCTCGGATCGCTTAGGTAGATCTCGTGGTGCCTGCCCCTGAGAGCGCGGCCTTGGGCCGCGATAAACTCGTGCAAAGCCGCAATCGCGGGCCCTTCCGCGGAATAGGGACCGATATGCATCACCTGGGCGGCCAGACCCTCGTGGAAGCGTTCCAACCTGGTTGAGGCGGGGACTAGGGTGCCCTTCTTGGCCACCTTGGCCATTGCCTCCTCGACCATTTCTTGGGTGATGACCTCTGGCTGCATGATCATCAATGTCCACCGCCAGTCGGTCCTCTTTCCTTCGGTGAAGGCGGCCATGTCCTCAGCCCACCACAGGCCTTCCAGGGGCATGACGACGTAGTCCAGGGTCCCTTTCACCATCGCCCGTAAAGTGTAAGACAATCCGTACAATGCTTTGATGGCTGTTTGAAACTCCTCGGAACTGTTTGGATCGCCTTTGCCGTCCACCATGAGAAAAGACATCTCCGGCACGTCGACTTCCACCGGAGTTTTCGGGGCATGGTAGAGGTGCTTCAGGGACTTCTTAAAGTCAATCCTGGCCATGGTCGGGCCTCCTCCCTTGATCGGTAAACTGCAAGCAAGCGACAAAATGTCCCGCCTCCACCTCTTCTAGCAGAGGCTCGATTTCCCTGCATCTTGGCTGGGCCTGTCGGCAGCGGGTGTGGAACCGGCACCCGGCCGGGGGATGCAGGGGACTTGGCACATCGCCTGCAAGGATAATCCGCTGTCTCTTGACCGCTGGGTCGGCGACGGGGATCGCCGACAGCAGGGCTTGGGTGTAGGGATGTTTGGCCGCAGCATACAGCCGGTCTTTCGGGGCAATTTCTACTATCTTGCCCAAGTACATCACCCCGATGCGGTCGCTTACATGCTTGACCACACTTAAGTTATGGGCGATGAAAAGATAAGTGAGATTGAACTTTTCCTGCAAGTCCTGGAGGAGATTGAGGACCTGGGCCTGGATGGAGACATCCAAGGCGGAGACTGGCTCATCGCAGATGATCAACTGGGGATTTAGGGCCAAGGCTCTGGCGATGCCCACCCGCTGGCGCTGGCCGCCGCTGAACTCGTGGGGATACCGCTTGGCATGGTAGGGGCCAAGGCCCACTACCTCCAGGAGCTGCTGGACCCTCCGGTCCTTTTCTTGCCCGTGGGCTAGACCGTGGATGACTAGTGGTTCCCCGACTATATCGCCGATGGTCATCCGCGGATTGAGGGAGGAATAGGGGTCCTGGAAGATCAGCTGGATTTCTTTGCGCAGGGAGCGAAGCTCCCTTCGGTCGACCTGCAAGATATCCAGGCCGGCAAACTTGATGGCCCCTGAGGTTGGCTCCATCAGCCGGGTGATGAGCCTTGCGGTGGTTGATTTGCCGCAGCCGCTCTCCCCGACCAGTCCGAAGGTCTCTCCCTTGCGGATATGGAAGCTGACGCCGTCGACGGCTTTGATGGCCCCCACCTCGCGTCCAAACAGTCCTCGTCTGATGGGAAAATGCTTCTTCAGATCGTGTACTTCCAGAATAGGAGCGTCCACTCTTAAACCTCCCTCCAGCATTGGACCAGGTGATCCCCCGGCAGCCTGGTCGTGGGGGGCTCTTCTTCACGACAAATAGCCTCGACAAAGGGGCACCTTGGGTGGAACCGGCATCCCCCCGGCATATGCAGCGGATCGGGCACTAACCCTTCGATGACTTGCAGGCGTTCCCTATCTTCATGGAGCTTGGGGATAGAGCCCAGAAGACCAATGGTGTAGGGGTGGCGGGGATTAGCGAAGAGCTCATTGACCTCCGCCTGTTCCACGATGCGGCCAAGATACATGACCGCAACTTCTTCCACCGTCTCCGCCACCACTCCCAAATCGTGGGTGATGAGGAGGATCGCGGTCTTGAGCTCTTCCTGCAGTGCCTTCATCAAGTCGAGGATTTGGGCCTGAATGGTCACATCGAGGGCCGTGGTCGGTTCATCGGCGATTAAGAGTTTAGGGTTGCAGGATAGGGCCATGGCGATCATCACCCGCTGCCTCATTCCCCCGCTCATTTGATGAGGGTAATCATCCACCCGCCGTTCAGGGGAAGGAATGCCCACCAGCCGGAGCATCTCGATAGCTTTCTGCCGCGCCTCCCCCTTGCTCAGGCCTTGGTGGAGGATGATGGCTTCGCTGATCTGCCTGCCGACGGTAAAGACGGGATTGAGGGCAGTCATCGGTTCCTGAAAGATCATGGAGATTTCATTTCCCCGGATGGCCCGCATCTCGCTTTCCGTTTTCTCCAGGAGGTTCTCGCCGTTGAAGATGATCCGGCCCCCCGCAATCTTGCCCGGGGGCATCGGGATCAGGCGCATGATGGAAAGGGCGGTGACGCTCTTCCCGCAGCCCGACTCTCCCACCAGGGCCAAAGTCCCCCCCGGCCTGATGGCGAGATTGACGCCGTCAACGGCAGGAACGACTCCCTCCCTGATGTAGAAATGGGTCCTCAGATCCTCGATGGCGAGGAGGTGTTCTGTCACTTAAACTCCCCCTCCTCGTCGGTGACTTTGGTGGGGGATGCGGGGCCTGATAGGCCGCTCCTTCAGTTCTTGAATGATTTCCGCCAGCTCCCTGGCCGCCGCTTCGATAATGATCCTGCCCTTCGCGGCGGTGGCCTTGGTCGGATCACCCTTCACCCCGTTTTCCGTCACAGTGCTCCAATACTCCGTGAGGCGGACAGGATTCTTAAAATCCGATCTCGGCTTGCCGCCGGCCAGGTCACTGTAGAAATGGGGCGACATGGGGACGCTGATGTCTTCATCAGCCTTATCCATCTGCACCCACTCAGGATCGATAGCCAGGTACAGGGAAGTCTCCAGTTCACAAGCATGGCTTGCCACCGTCGACTCCCGAAACGCGGCGACGGCCTTGCGGACATCGGCCAGCTCCCACCAGGAGACGAAAGCGCACTGGGCCTCCGGGTGTTCAACGACCCCCAGTCTTGCGGCCATTTCCCCTAAAGGGCCATTGCTGCCGTGGCCGTTGACGATGAGGATCTTCCTGAAGCCGTGGTAGATGAGGCTGCGCAGAATATCCAGCAGGTACTCGACAAAAGTCGACCACCCGATGGTCACCGTTCCGGGGAAATCCAAATGGTGGGGGCTGTAGCCATACTGAACCGTCGGCATCAGCAGCACCTCGTCCGGGATGAGTTTAGCCGTCTCGAGGCAGATCGCGGTGGTGATAGCCACATCTGTATCCACCGGCAAATGAAGACCATGGTCCTCGATGGTGGCAATAGGCAGGAGAATGAGCTTCCCAGCCTGGGCGGCGGCATCAATTTCGGGCCAAGACAGTTTCGCAAACAAGAATTGATCTGATGGCAATGATAATACCCCCTTCAAGCTCAATTAGCGCAGCCGCGGATCGAGGACATCGCGCAGACCATCCCCAGCTAGATTCAAACCCAGGACCGTGATGGCGATGGCCATGCCGGGAAACAATGTGATCCAAGGGGCAACCCGCATGTAAGAGCGGCCTTCACTGAGGATGTTGCCCCAGCTGGGGGTGGGAGGGGGAGGTCCAGCTCCGACGAAGCTCAGCCCCGCCTCGGCCAGGATGGCATAGGCGAAAATGAAAGTGGCCTGGACGATCAGAGGCGAAAGACAATTGGGCAAGATGTGCAGCAGCAGAATGCGGCCATCTCCCGCGCCGGCGCTCCGGGCTGCTTCGATGAAGTCCTGGTCCTTGAGGGCCAAGACCGACCCCCGGACAACCCGGGAGGTGCGGGGTGTGTAAACGATCCCTAAGGCGATGACCACGTTCAATTCGCTTGGGCCCAAGGCGGCCATGATGGCGATGGCCAGCAAAATGGCGGGAAAAGCCATCAGGGCATCCATTACCCGCATGATCACGTTGTCGAGGCGGGGGTAGTAACCCGCGATGAGGCCGATGAGAGTCCCAAAGAAGCTGGTGAATGCCACAACATAGGCACCCACCTTGAGGGATAGGCGCGCCCCCAACAGGACGCGGCTGAGAAGATCCCGCCCGAAATTGTCCGTTCCGAAGGGGTGCAGGGAGCTGGGCCCTTGCAAGCGATGGGCAATACTGATGGCCAGTGGATCGTAGGGAGCAAGGACGGGGGCCAGGATGGCGAACAGCACCATCATCCCCGTCAAGATTATGCCTAAGACTGCCAACCGGCTCTCTAGCAACCGTCTAAGGAATTCTCGCCGAGGGCTGGAGGGCCCGTCGGCTCTTTCGAGGGCAAGTGTTTGTTCGTTCAGGGTTGGCAAAGCTACCCCCCCTAATTGTACTTAATGCGCGGATCGATTAAGGTGTACAAAACATCAACTAAGAGATTCACCAGAACGTAAATTGCTGAGATCAGCAGCAGGGCCCCTTGAATGACTGGATAATCCCGCCTTTGTACCGCCGAGACCACTAGTCTTCCGATCCCCGGGTAAGCAAAGACCGTCTCGACGATGACTGCGCCCCCCAAGAGCACGCCGAAGGCGGTGCCGATGACGGTCAAGATGGGGATCATCGCATTCTTCAGGGCGTGCAGACCCACCACTACCTGCTCCGATAGGCCCTTGGAGCGGGCGGTGCGGATGTAGTCCTGCCGGAGGACTTCCAGCATGCTCGACCGGGTCATCCGGGCGATGAGGGCGGCTTGCATGAAGCCTAGGGCGAAGGCGGGCATCAGCAAGCAGCGCAGTCCATCGATGAAGTTTTCCGTCAGGGGAACGTAGCCTCCCGAAGGCAGCCAGCGCAGATTGACGGAAAAGACCAAGATCAGATTCAGCCCGATCCAAAAACTCGGGAGGGATACTCCGATGAGGGCGATGACCATGACCAATTGGTCGATGACGGAACCTTGCTTGACTGCCGCGATAATCCCCGCGGGCATCCCGATGAGGATGGCGAAAAAGAGGGCTGCCACTGCCAGCAGGATGGTGGCCGGGAGCCTTTCCATCAGGGCGACGGCCACCGGCCGACCCATGAAGAAGGAATCGCCCAAGTCGCCCCGGAGGACTCTGGATATCCAGCGGTAGAATTGGACGTGCAAAGGTTCGTTGAGGCCCAAGTCCTCCCGGAGCTTCTCTATCTCCTGGGGGGTGGCATCGGTCCCCAGCATCACCGCCGCTGGATCGCCGGGAATAATGTGGATGAGGAGAAAGGAGACCACCGCAACCAGGACTAGAACTGGAATTAAGCTTAAGACCCGTCGGATGATGTATGCTCCCACTTTGTCCTTACTCCTTAATAGTCATTTCGGCGGGCGACCGTCCATCGCCCGCCGGCTAGTCTCATTTGTCCAACCAAACGTTGTTGAAGTTGATCATGACCCAAGGTCGATAGCCTTTCACGTATTCTTGCCAGCCCTGCCAGATGCCAAGGTCATAGAGCTTGATCATGGCCACATCCTCGTAGAAGATGCGCTGGGCCTGTTCATAGGCTCGATAGCGATCCTCGAAGGAGGTGGAAGCCATGCCTTGCTGGAGGTACTTGACCATTTCCGGGTTGTCGTAGGCAAAGAAGGTAGTCCCCGGCATGAAGTAAAAGTCATTGGCGCTTGGATCGAAGCGGGTGGAGTGGCTGGAGAAGAAGATGTCCCACTTGGTTAGATCGCTTCGCAGATCCAAGGATCCCGGCCAGTCGAGGACCACCAGTTTGACGTTGAAGCCCATTTTCTTCAGCTGCTGCTCCAAGACGATGGCCGCTTTGTACATGTACTCATAGTCGGTGTTGGTGACGACGATGATCTCCTCGCCCCCGTAGCCTGCCTCCTTCATTAACGCCTTGGCCTTCTCCAGGTTCTTTTGGTTGTAAAGCTCTGCGCCTACGTTGGAGTGCCAGACCTGCTCCTGGAAGTACATCCCCGGGTCCAACCGGCCGGCGCCGTCACTGCTGGCGATCATGATCTCCTCCAGGTCTAGACCGGCCTGCACTGCCTGGCGCAGTCTTAGGTCCCCGAAGTGGCGGGCGAAGTTGAAGTAGATGACCGGCCACGTATAGGGCATCAAGCTGTCGAGGACTAGGTCGGGCCGATCCATCAAATCGGGGACGCTAATGGCCGGTAAAAAGTCGGCAAAGTCGTAGTCGCCGGCTTCCAGCCCCGCGACCCTGGCACCAGGCTCGGGGACAGGAATGAAGAGGATTTCATCGATGTAGGCGGCCTTGTCGCCGGCGAAGCCGCTGCTTGGCATGGCGATGGGCTTGTAGTCCTCGAAGCGGACCACCTTCACATGGCGGTCGGGGATCCATTCAACGAACTTGTAGGGACCGGTGCCGATAATCTCCGCCTGCCGTGCCGGCTTGCCCTCCACAGCTTCCCTGGGCATGATCGCCAGCTGGGCGATGGGGTTGGCCAGGGCCGCGAGGAAGGGTCCTGTCGGTTGGGAAAGTCGAAACTCCACGGTGTAGTCGTCGATGACCTTGACTTCTTCCAAGTTGGCCAGTTCTCCCTTGCGGGGGGATACCTCCAGGAAGCGGACCACCGAGGCCCAAACATCCTCGGCTTTCATTTCCTTGCCGTTGTGGAAAGGAACCCCTTTGCGCAGGTAGAAGGTGTAAACCAACCCATCGGGGGAGATGTCCCACGATTCGGCCAGCATGGGGACGACAGCAAAATTCTCATCGAAGGTAACTAGGCTCTCGAAGATGTGCATACCCACCTCCCGGGTGGCAACGTGGGTGACGACCATAGGGTCGAGGGTAGGCACGCTCGTTGTGGTTGCGACCCTGAGGGTGCCGCCGTATTTGGGCTCCTCAGCACCCAGCGCGACTGGGGTGACCAGCAAAACGACAACTAAGGCCAAAAGGAGCAAACGTCCTAATCGTTTTCGCATCAGCATCTCTCCTCCAATCGTTAGCATCGAATCGAGTTCCGCCTAGTTCAAGGTATCGCTGCCTCGACCTCCTTTCGCCCAAAGGATCTGTCCTTCTTTGATGACCCAGACAGGCCGCTCTAAAGCCTGCCAGTCCTTTAAGGGGTTGCCTTCCACGATCAAAATGTCGGCCTTGTTTCCCGGCTCAATCGTCCCCACATCGGGCAGACCCAGAGCCTCGGCCGCATGCTTCGTCGCCCCTTGCAGGGCCTCCATGGGGGACATGCCGAGATACTCACTCAGCAATCGGATGGCCAAGGGCAGGAGATCGAAGCCCACTTGGGGACAGCCCCCATCGGTCCCGGCGATCATCTTAACGCCCTGGCGGTAAGCTAGCCGCAAAAGTCCAAGGCGCCCCTCCTTCATCCGCTCCCGCTCCTCGGCATCGCGGACCTTCCGGGACAAGAACTGATACATTGCGGGGAAGCAGGGATTCACATAGACTCCCTTCTCAACCATCAGTTCCACTGCCCTTTCATCGTAGCGGAAGCCTTCCCTTTCATCGAACCAGGCGCAGTGTTCGATGGTGTCCACCCCGGCCTCGGCGCAGGCGAGGATGCCCTCTGTCGCCAGGGCATGGGCGGCAACCCGTTTGCCTAGCCGGTGGGCATCGTCGACTGCGGCCTTAAGCTCCTGAAGGCTGTACTGGGCCCGGCGGGGGTTGCTTCCCGGAGTCAAGTTGCCCCCCGTGGCCATGATTTTGATAAAATCCACTCCCTCTTTGACGAGGGTCCTGACTGCTTTGCGGATCTCAAACTCCCCATCGGCCTCCAGCCCGAAGTAGTGACAGTGGCCCGCCGTAGTTGTAATTGGCGGGCCGGAAATGAGGAGTCTCGGTCCGGGAATGATGCCCCGTTCCACAGCTTCCCGTAAGATGAAAGGAATGACCCGGGCATTCCCACAGTCCCGCATGGTGGTGACCCCAGTGGCCAGCGCCTCTCTCATGAAGTTGGCCGCCTTCAAGAGGAGGATCTCTTCCCGATCTTGGTCCTCCCGCGTCCAGGGGAGGTGTGGATCCATATGCAGATGGACATGGGTGTCGATGAGACCTGGCAGCACCGTCAAGTTTCCGGCGTCAAGACCTTGGGAGTCCATGTGACCCTCCTCAATGACGGTGATGCGGCCCTCATCTAGGTGGATGGTCACGTTTTCCTTTGGTTCGCCCCCGTGGCCGTCAATTAAGAGACCTGCGTGGATCATTCGTAAGGGCATAGACTTTCCTCCATCCTGGCATTATTCAGGGGACATGACCCATAGGCAAAGATTGAGGTAATTGGGCGCATAGTATGGAAATTCTTCATTCCAGCCGCTTTCCCTCCCGTTGCGAAGAAAATGCCGCCCCAGGGGCGGCATCCTTTAGAAGCTAAATTCAATCCCGGCTTTGACCATGTCTTCATCCTGGGCCTGACCAAACTCGCTATCCCCATCCCCGCAGAAAAATCTACCGCCTACATAAACCTTGACCGCGGGGGCCGCCCGGTAGGCATACTTGGGGTTGAGGACCCAACTACCGTCGGTAATGTTGGTCATCCCAACAAGCTCCAATTCATGGTCCCAGTGGGTGTAGCGGCCCTGAAGGATGAGGTAGCTTTGGGCCTTATCATCTTGACCATAGGGAATGAAGGCGGAGCCACGGCTTTGCCAAAGGTACTGGACCGATGTGTAAAGATCAGCCAGGAAGGTGTAATCTAGCCCTACAATCATCTGGGTCCATGGATCATTTGCGGAAAAAGCCAGGGGATTATCCTCGAGCTCACGGATCTTCTCTGGCCACATCCGGGCCCCTTCCCCCCAAAGGCCCACATCGCCTAAAGTTCCGGCAAAGGCCAGGCCCGCCTTGGTGATGCGCCGATAGCTCGCATGAGGACTCAGGATCACTGGCGGGTCCCCTTGAGGGTTTGGTTGAGCTATGGACCACAGGGCAGGGTACGGGTCCCATCCCCGGTAAAGGCTTAGCTGCCAGTCGTAGCCGGCCAGGTAGGTCTCTGCCCGGAGGCCGTACTGGATTCTCTCTTGCCAGTCCTCAGGCTCATTTGGCTCAGGGAACTCAATAGGGAAGGACTCAGCCACTTGTTCAGGCACTTCTTGGCCGTTGAACTCAGGGACGATCACGCCGGTGATGCTGCCTTGCGATCCGTAGTAGGTGGCCTGGACCATGGTTAAGGGCTTCTTCCGGAATTCTGCCTCGAGGGGATCGAAGAGGTCTTTTGGATTGATGTAGTCCGTCGGGTTGATCCCATCCGCGGTGCCCCAGCTGACAAGCTGCCGCCCAATGCGAAGATCCGCCGAGGGGGTGTAGATATCGACATACAGCTGCTCAAGTTCTAAGTGGTCTTCATCTTTCGGATCTAGCCATCCCAACAGGGAGCTGTAAAGCCGGCCGATGGGGAGCTGCTCTTGGATGCTTGCTTTCAGAGCCAAGCGGCTCCGGGCCAGTTCTTCCTTTTCCAATTGGTAAATGGCCTCGTAGGACAAGGTCCCGCCTACCTCCAAGGCCAAAGCGGGGGAGGCCATGAGGGACAAGGCTAGAAATCCTAAGCAGAGGCTCCTCAGCATACCTTTCCCTCCCCTTAGCGCCGAAGCTCCCGCAGGCTGAATAGGTCATCGGGCAGTTCGACTTCTTCCACATCTAACAGATTGATGATGGTTTTCGTCCGCTTCAAGGTGTTCTCCATGGTGATCTGGTGGGGTGTCAGCCGTCCGGCTGCTTCTTTGATTTCCCGATTGATGAGCACCTTGCTCTGCTCCAGCCCTTTATTGAAGAACTGGATCTGGAGGGGCAGGAACTCATCTTGCCATACCCACATTCTCACCAGCCCGTATTCCGCCCCATCCGCGGCGGGGGATAGCTCGAGGACGTAGCACGGGTAGCCATCGAAGGTTTCATCGGGCAGCCGTATCGCCTTGTATTCCTTGGTGAAATCCCGGGAGCCGCCGATCTCTTCGTAGGTGAAATCGGTGCCCATGAAGGTGTCTTTGGTCGTATGGCCGGCGATCCGGCGCTCCCTGCCCAGGGCCGGCAGATAGAGCCACATGGATGAGTCGCCTTCCGGCGGTGTGATGCTGAGAAACTTGGTTCCCTTGACATCAGGGGGGCTCAAGTATTCGAGCAATTGCTTGCTAGTCTCGTCGGGGTCTTCCTTCCGCCATACCTTTAGCTCGTGCTTGCGCTGGGCTCCCTTGGGATTGACGGTGATGAGTTCAATGACCGCGGTGCCATCGCCCGTAAAGGCCATTTCACCTTCCACCCGGTCGAGGATCTCATCGGCCGTGAGATCCGCTGCACCTGCCGGGAAAACCAGGACGAGGAGGGAGAGAATTGCAATCACTGCCTTTTGCATCCCAACACTCACTCCTTCAAAATTGATTGTTGCTGGAGGATGGCGCCCATTCTAGCTGGGCTAATCCTGCCTAAGACGGTGGGGACCAGGACGAGGGTGGCCGTGCAGCTGATGACCATGGTCAAGGCGATGAGGAGCCCAAACATGATCAGGGGGTTGAAGTTGGACAAGACGAGGATGCCAAAGCCGAGGATCAAGGTTAGGGCGTTGAAGAAAATGCCCATCCCCGTGCTCTTGATGGTGATGTTGACAGCTCCCTTGTGATCTAGCCCCCCAGCCCTCTCCTGGATGTAGCGGCTGACGAAATGGATCGCGTAGTCGATGCCCATTCCAAAACAGATGGAGGCAATCATGGTGGTGGCAAAATCAAGGGGGATGCCAAAGTAACCCATGACGCCGAAGACGATGCCAATGGTCACCGTCAAAGGCAGAGCGGTGATCATCCCCAAGAGCCAAGACTTCATGATCAAAACGACGATGAGGGTGACTGTGGTGATGGCCCAGAAAAGGCTGGTGATCTGACCCCTGACGAACTGTTCCATGAGGACAACGGTGATCTTCGGCAGCCCCGCCACCCGGCCTTTTAACCCCGCCGCGGCCAGCTGACCCTTGGCGTATTCCTCCAGGTCGGTCACAACTTGGCTCGTTTGTTTAGTGGTAAGATTGGCCAAGGCGCCGGTAATCAGGCCCCGTTGGAAGTCGTAGCTGGCCAGGGAATCGATGCCCGAACCGCCGGACATGGTGAAAAGCAGGAGCTGTTGGGCGATCTCCTCCCTCGTGTCGGGTATGCGGTAGTGGGACTCATCGCCGTCATGGAAGGCCTGATTGATTTCCTTAACTAGTCCCACCAGGGAAGAGGTCCTGGAGATTTCCTTCCTGCCTTCCATGTAATCTTCCAAGGATTGCATCAACCGCAGGTTCTCCGGCTCCTTTAATCCGTCTTCTTCCCCGGTGTCAACTACCAAGGCCAACTGGGAGAATCCGCCGAAGAGCTCCTCCAATTCCCGGATGGCCCGGACGATGGGGCTGTCTTGTCTGAAGTACTCGACGAAATTGGCTTCCACCGTCAGTTTGGGGATGCCAAAGAGGAAGGCGACGAACACCAGCCCAGTCCCCCAGATGATCTTCTGGTGGTGATTATTGACCAAGGCCGCCAGGCTGCCCAAGGCGCGGCTTAACCGACCTTCTTGATTCCCCCTCGCGGTCTCCTGGATGCCAAGGCATGTAATGACGGCGGGCAGGCCAACGAGGGAAAAGAGAAGGCCGATGAAGATGCCGAAGGCGGTGAAGCAGCCGAACTCGCGGATTGGCGGGACAAAGGAGGTGAGGAGGGTCAGGAAGCCGGCCACTGTGGTGAGGGCGCTCATGGTGATGGGACTCGTCAAGTGGAGCATCGTCTGGATGATGCAGTCCCGCAGGTCTCCTCCAAGAGCCAACTCCTCCCGGTAGCGGTTAAGGATGTGGATTCCGTTGGCGCTGGCCATGGACACCAGGATTACCGGGATGATGGTGGAGACCATCGTTAACGGATATCCAAGCAGGACGATGAGCCCTAAACACCAAATGAGGCTGACGAGGACAGTGAGTAAAGGAATGATGATGCCCCAGTGGCTGCGGAAGCAAAGGTAGAGGATGGTGAAAATAACGAGAGCGGCTAGGGGCAGCATGCGAGCCACATCATTGAGAATGTAAGTATTGGCATAGTAGTTGACCACGATGTCGCCGTTGGCGTAGAGCTCGTAGTCTTTTTCCCGGGCGAGCAGGTCTTCCACCCGCCGGGCGAGCTCCCACTCGCCCTTGGTGCCCAGGATGTCCGGGTCCAGCTTGGCTATGATTAGCGCGCCTCGCCCATCGGCTGACACCAACTGCCGCCCGTGGGCGTTGGCCAAGAGGCTTTGGCGAAAAGCCTCGATCTCCTCCCCGGTGGTGGGGAGGGATGCGACCACCGGCCTTATCTCAATTCCCCACTCGCTCCCTTGGATGATCTCCAAGTTGAGGGGGTGGCGGACTTCGATCACTCCCGGCAGCCCTTCCACTTCATCGGCCACCCGCTGGAGGAAAGCTAGGGTCGCGGGGTCGAATACGTCGTCTGCTTTCAGGGTGATCAACAGATAAGTCTGCGCGCCAAATTCATCGACGATTTCGTCAAGTTCAGCGATGACGGCCTGATCCTTGCCCACCATGCGCCTGATGTCGGTGTCGATGCGCAGCCGGAAGAGGAAAGAACCCATGAGTAGGGTGATGACCAAGAATACCCCCAGGATCGGCTTGGGATGGTCGACGACGAACGCAAAGAATCTTCGCACCCTAGTCTATCCCTCCATCGCAGCGTAATCACCTGCATGGCCATTGGTTCGCCGCGGGCGGTCTATCTCCTGCGTCGGCGGCTGGGAAGAGACTGTCAGTTATTACCGAGCTCTCTCTGAGACGATGCCCTTCACTCCGCGGAGAGCATAGAGGAGGATGGAGGCGAACAAGATGCTCGCGCCACCTTGAATCAAATTGGCGGGGATCTCCGTCAGGGCTACCTTGAAGCCAAGCATGAATCCTCCCGCGAGGTAATAGCCGAGGACCATCCAGGCGGCGGCCAGGGCCTGGGCCATGATGACTGACTTTGGCAGGCCCTTTGCCCCGCGGAAGCTCGGCGATCCCAAACGGCCGGCGATCCATCCCTCAATTCCCTTGATGACCAAAGTCCAGGGGGCCCAATGGGAGTAACCGAGGAGAACATCCGCGAGGGCTGAACCGATTCCTCCGGCAAGGAGTCCAGCCTTTCCGCCTAGAAGGATCCCGGCGATGAAGATCATCGCATCCCCAACGTTGACGAAGCCTCCGGTGGCCACCACCGGCACATGGATGACCATGGTGGACAAGGCGACCAAAGCTGCAAACAATCCGGTCAAGGTAAAGGTGCGCATTCTGTCCATGACTCTCCTCCTCTCGAAACAAAAGCCCCCCGGATGGTTCGGGGGGGGGGTGGCGGCAAAAGGAATAAGGATCTAAGGCTCGTTCCTTCTCCCAATCGGACTATACCGTCGGCTCTGGATTCTCACCAGATCAACCGCTGGGGCTGATGGGCTCGTCCTCTCATGGAGGCATCACCACCGGTGGGGAATAGAAGGCTGCGCTTCGCACCCCGCCCCGAAGGACCCTGTTGGTTAGATTATATGCCCGCGGCAGCGCGGTGTAAAGGGGAAGTGGCGGAAGCTTCATCCTGTCGATGGCGACTTTTCATTGTTGGAGGATATTGGCAGGAAAGGGAAGAGTCGGCAAGGAATACTGAAAACACCGGGGTAGAGTAAAAGGAGCGCAAGTACTGTCAAGGGGAGGAGCGACGGTGAATACTTTAGGAGTCAGCAAGCGGATGGCAGGGATTCCTCCTTCAGGGATTCGCCGCGTTTTTGAACAGGCGCGGGCCCTCGAGGCCGAAGGAAGAAGGATTGTTCACCTGGAAATCGGCCGCCCGGATTTTGACACCCCGGCCCACATTAAAGAAGCCGCGATGGCAGCCCTCCAGGAAGGCAAAGTCCACTACACTTCCAACTGGGGCATCCTTCCCCTCCGGGAAGCTGTCAGCAAGTCCCTGGAAAAGGAACTGGGAGCAACCTACGACCCAGAAGGGGAGATCATCATCACGGCGGGAGCTGCGGAAGGGGTGTTCGATACTATCATGGCCTTGGTCGATCCGGGCGATGAGGTGCTCGTCCCCGATCCTGGCTGGGTAAACTACCCGGTGGCTACCTCTATGGCCCATGGCCGCCCCATCCCTTATGCCCTCAAGGCAGAGATGGATTTCCAAATCGACTTGGAGGAATTCCAGAGCCTCCTTTCGCCGAAGACCAAGCTGGTAGTCCTAGTCACCCCCCATAATCCAACGGGGGGGATGCTCGCGAAAGACATTTTGGAAGCCATCAGCGTCCTGGCCAAGGAGTACGGCTTTTACATCATGACCGACGAGATCTACCATAAGATGACCTATGATGGCCATCAGCATGTTAGCATCGCCTCGCTCCCGGGGATGAAAGAGCGGACCATCATCATCAATGGCTTTTCCAAAGCCTATGCCATGACTGGCTGGCGGGTAGGTTATGTGGCCGCCCCGAAGAGTCTGGCAGCCACCATCAACAAGGTGCATCAACATAATACCACCTGTGCCGCATCCTTTGCCCAGTACGGGGCGCTGGCCGCGCTCACAGGACCCCAGGATTGTGTGGCGAATATGGTCAGGGAGTTCGACCGGCGCCGGCTTTTGCTCTGGGAGGGACTCAATGCCATCCCGGGCCTTCGCTGTCCAAGACCGCGGGGCGCTTTCTATGCCTTCGTCGATGTACGGGGGTGTGGACTCGCGGCAGAACAGTTCGCCTCCCGGCTCCTCGCGGAGGCGGGGGTGGCTGTGGTGCCTGGGGACGTTTTTGGCCAAGCGGGGGCAGGATTTGTCAGGATTTCCTATGCCAGCAGCTACGAGGAAATCGAAGAGGCGCTGGAGCGGATCAAGTTGTTTGTCCAATCTTTGGGAGGGACGACCTGATGATACTACAAGGCAAAGTAGCTATGATCACCGGAGGCGGCAAGGGCATCGGCCGGGCCATCTCCCAGCGTTTGGCTAGAGAGGGTGCGGATCTGGTACTCCTGGCCCGGACGGCAGGGCCCCTGGAAGAGGTGGCCGGCGAGGCCAGGAGCCTTGGGCGCAGGGCCCTGGTTCTCCCTGGAGACGCATCCCAAGAGAAGACCGTGGAGGAGGCGGTCAATCAAGCCATCGCGACCTTCGGCAAGGTCGACATTCTGGTGAACAATACGGGCATTGAAGGTCCAAACAGCCCCATCGAAGGGATCTCCCTGGCCGATTGGGACCACACCATGGCGGTGAACTTGACTTCAGCCTTCCTTTGCTGCAAGCAGGTAATTCCCCACATGCGTTCCCGAAAGCAAGGCTCCATCATCAACATTTCCTCCCTGGCAGGGACCCGGGGGATCATCAACCGCAGCCCCTACTGCGCCTCCAAGTGGGCCATGATCGGCATGGCCAAAGCGGTTGCCTGGGAAGTGGGGCCTGATAATATCCGGGTCAACGTGATTTGTCCCGGCGCGGTGGAAGGCGAAAGGATCGAGCGGGTCATGCACAAAAGGGCCCGGGATCACGGCTTGACCTATGAAGAGATGGTTGCCAAGACCACTAGCGACACGCCCCTGCGCAGGTTCGTCACTCCCGAAGAGATCGCGGCAACGGCCCTTTTCTTGGCGAGCGACGAATCGGCGGGGATTACCGGTGAGGTAATAATCGTCTCCGGCGGTCGGCGGTAAGAGACATAATAAGGCAAGCCGCCTTCTTGCTGCTGAAGGCGGCTTGCACTTTCAGCTGGGAGACCAGCTGTCCTATTTGTACGGTTCGAAATCGACGGTGACGGTCTGGATGTGCCGCTCGCCATCGGGGCCGGGGTCGACTTGGATCACGTTGATGGAGTGGATCATGTTCTGCCAGACGTCACAAGTCGCCTTGCCCAGGGGTGTTTGCACGTCCTTGGTTTCGCGCAGAGCATCCCGGATGCGCCTGCGGGTCTCCTCGAGGGGCCGCATGTAGTGCTTGCCGTTTTCGGTCTTCAGCACATCGGCCCGCTTGATGGCATCGGCCAGAATGATGAGGCCTGTGCTGGTCCAAGTGGTATCCGTATCGGGCATGATCCCCCACTTCTCATTCATCTGGCGGATATGCTCCTGCTGATAAGGATCCGTGTTGGTCCAGCTAAAGTCGGCCAGGCTGTAGACGCCAAAGACAGTATCGCCGGCAATGTCCCGGGTGGTTTGCGTTGAGTAGGATGCTGAGCCGACGAAATCGAGGTGATCGAGCCCCAATTCCTTCCGCTGCCTGAGGATAATGCCGTCGTCCTCGGAGCGGGTTCCCCAACCGAAGACGGCGGTGGCGCCGCTGTCCCTGATGGCCATCCACTGGGCGGTGTAGTCTTTGGTTCCCGATGCATACTTCTGCACTGTGACCGGTTCGATGTCATAAAGCTCTTTCAAGGCCCGAGCAGTCTCCTGGTAGCCTCCGGTGCCGAAGGAGTCCGAGTCGTGGAGGGCGGCGATCTTCTTGTGGCCTAGGCCTTCCACGAGGAACTTGGCCATGGCGGTGCCGACAGTCCGGTCGTCGCAGCGAACGCGGAACATCCAGGGATTGCGCAGTTCGCTGAGGGACCAGGCACTGCCTCCGAAGATTGCTGGAATCTCCTCGTCTTGGATAATTGGGGCTAGGGCGTGGACCATGGTGCTGCGGACGGTCGCGAAGGTGACAACCACTTCATGGTCATAGAGGAGCTTGTTCAACGCGGAAATGGCCCCCGGGTTCGTCCCCATGTCATCCTCGTAGATGACCTTGATGGGCACTCCGTTGATGCCTCCGGCAGCGTTGATCTGATCGAGGACGAGCTCTAGTCCTTTCCGCTGCTTCTCGCCGGTTAAGGCCACGTCTCCCGTCATATGCAGTACTTTGCCGATCTTGAACTCATCGATTTCAACCCACTCTTTAGCCGAGACTGATCCCAACAGGCCCATGACCATCGTCAAGGCGAGCAAAACTAAGATGAGTCGGCGCATCCGTTTATCTCCCCTTTCAAATAGTGAATGCAAATCATATATTCTCTAACTAATACTACATCCCTGCTAACGAAAGAGTATTTTAACGGTAGATAGGAGGCACTAGATGATTAACAATGATTACGAAAGAGTGAAAAAAGGCACAAGAATATTTGGGCGCCGTCGGACTTCGTTGTCCGCAAAGCCGGCGCCGCAGTAGTATTGTTAGCCTCCCAGGTAAGCTTCCCGTACCTCGTCGGCATGGAGGAGTTCCTTGGCGGGACCTTCCAGGACGATGCTTCCCGTCTCCAAGACATAAGCCCGATCGGCTACCCTGAGGGCCATCCTGGCGTTTTGTTCAACTAGCAGGACGGAGGTTCCCTGTTCTCGGATAGTCTGGATGATGGCGAAGACTTCCTTGACCAGGAAGGGGGCTAGCCCTAGGGAGGGCTCATCGAGGAGGAGAAGTCTGGGCCTTGCCATCAAACCTCTCCCGATGGCGAGCATTTGCTGCTCGCCTCCGCTGAGGCTCCACCCATATTGATTAATCCGTTCCTCCAAGCGGGGAAACATCTTGAAAATCGCCTGTAGATCCCCTTGCATTTCCGCCTCGACTTCTTCCTTTGGTCTGCCTTGTTCTAAGCGGTTGACACCGCCGATCAAGAGGTTTTCCCGCACGGTGAAGGCGGGGAAGACCATCCGTCCCTCCGGGACATGGGCAATCCCGCGGCGGACGATCTCGTCGGGAGGGAGCTGGTCGATCCTTTGGTCGGCGAAGATGACTTGCCCCTGGCTGGGTCGGACCAGTCCGGAGATTACCCTCAGGAGGGTCGTCTTCCCGGCGCCGTTGGCGCCGATCAAAGTGACGATCTCCCCTTCATCCACATGAAGATTGACGTCCGAGAGGGCTTGCACGGTGCCGTAATGACAGCTAAGATTCTCGAGCTTGAGCAGCATCGTCGAATCCCTCCTCTTCATCGTCTTCCCCGAGATAAGCTTCGATCACGTCGGGATTGTGCTGGATCTCCTTCGGCGTGCCTTCCGCGATCTTGCGACCGAAGTTGAGGACGGTTACCCGGTCGGAAATGCCCATGACCACCCGCATATTATGCTCAATGATCACCACCGTGATCCCCGAATCCCGAATCTTGCGGATGACATCGACGATCCGTTCCTTCTCGCTGGGGTTCATGCCGGTAGCCGGTTCATCCAACAAGATTAACGCGGGGTCCGTCGCTAAGGCCCTGGCAATCTCCAGGAGGCGCCGTTCCCCGTGGGGAAGGCCAGAGGTGACGAAGTCAGGTGGACGATTGAGCCCGACAAACTCCAGACACTCCAAGGCCTTCTGCCGTGTATCGTTCATTTCCGCCTTTGCGCTGCGAGGTCGAAACAGGGCGTGGGACAGCTCCGACCGCGTGCGACAGTGTCGACCCACCATCACGTTTTCCTGAATGCTGAGATTGAGAAAGAGGCGGTTGTTCTGGAAGGTGCGGGCAATGCCCAGCTCGGCGATCCGGTGGGGCGCCAGCCGGGTGATCGGCTGGCCGTTGAAATAGACGTCGCCTTCGTCGGGCACGTAAACACCGCTAATCAAATTAAGCAAAGTGCTCTTGCCCGAACCGTTGGGACCAATTAGGCCTCGAATCTCCCCTCGGCTGACTTGGAAGTCAACAGCATCGACGGCCACTAGTCCTCCGAAGCGTTTGGTAACCCCTTTTGTTTCTAGGATGTATTCCATCTATAGCTACCCCCAAAAGCGTCTATTGCCCAGGATAAACCGGCGCATTCTTCTCGCCGAAGAACCTTTGTCTGATCCTGGCGCGCAGCGTCTCCGTGGCTCCCAGGATGCCCTTGGGCATGTAGACTGCCATCACCACGACGGCAGCTCCATAGACCAAGGCTTTGTATTCGTTCATGAACCGCAGCCACTCGGGCACGATGGTCAGCAGCAAGGCGCCGATCACAGGCCCCCCTACATAACCCGAACCGCCGATGAGGACCATGCACAAAACGGTTACGGCTTCTTGAAATACGTACACATTAGGACTGATGTAGCCTACGAAGTGGGCATAGAGGCTTCCGGCTACACCGCCGTAGATAGCGCTGAGGGTGAAAGCTAGGACTTTGTAGCGGAATGTGTTGACACCGATCACTTCCGCGGCCAGTTCATCTTCCCGAATAGCCTGCATGGCCAGCCCTACTCTGGAGTTCTTGATGATGTACGACAGGGCTGTGAGAATGATGACGAAAAACAGGGAGATGTAGTAGAACTTGTGGGGGGTATTGAACCGAATCCCCCAAAGCACGGGCCTGGGAATGCCCGGCAAACCGTCGGCGCCCTTAGTGAGGGATTCCCAGTTCTCCAAGATCAGCCTGGTTATTTCCACAAAGCCGATAGTGGTTACAGACAAGTAGAACCGCTTCAGTCGGCGCATGCTGGGGATGGCCAGCAAAAACCCGATGAGCCCCGTAAACAAGGCCGCAAAGGGCAGTGCCGTCCAGAAGGGCATCTTCAGGTTGATCATGCCCAGGGCTGATGCGTAACTGCCAATACCCCAGAAGGCGACCTGGGTGAAGCCCATCATGCCGGTGTAGCCAAGGTAGATGTTTAGGCCCGCCGCCAGGATCAAGTAGACTGCAGCCAAGTTGAGGACGCTCATGTAATACCTGGATTGGACGACTTGGGGGATTAGCGCGGCGATCACGATTAGCGCCAGATAAAAAAGGCTCTTGCGGTTGATTACACTAGTCACTTGCACTCGTATTGCCCCCCTTCGCTAGACCTTTTCGGCCACGATTTCGCCGAATATGCCCTGGGGCCTAACCAGCAGGAAGAGGATGAGGAGCAAGAAAGCCCACGCATCCCGGTAGGCGGAAGACAGATAGTAGGCGGCGAAAGTCTCTGTCAACCCGACACAAAGTCCTCCGATAATGGCCCCGGGGATGCTGCCGAATCCCCCTACTACGGTGGAAGCAAAGGCCTTGGAGAGAATCTGGGCGATGGCTGGCGAAACGAAAAACAGGGGTGCGGCAAAAATACCGGCGATCGCCGCTAAAATAGTGCTGTAGGCGAAGGTGAAATCGATCATCCTTGGCACCTTGATGCCCATCAGGGCCGCGGTATCTTGGTCTTGGGCCACCGCCCGCATCTTGCGTCCCAGCCAGGTTCGTTTGAAGAATATGGTCTGGAAAAGAAGCAGTGCCATGGTGATGGCGGCGATAGCGATATTCTGCGGTGGGATCCTGGCCCCTAGCAGCTCTAGGGGCGGCCCCCCAAGAAGGGGTGGGAAGAACAAAGGCGCCCTGCCCCAGAGGACGTAAACGCCATCGTTGAGGAAAACTGACACCCCAATGGTACTGATGATGACAATGGTGGTTCCCTGGTCCCGTAGGGGGTAATACGCGATGCGTTCGAACACAACCCCAACAAAACCCATAAGGATTGCGCAGCCGATAACGGACCAGATCACCGGCAGTCCTGCTTTTGTCAGGAACGTAACTCCTATATAGGCCCCAAGCATTACCAAAGAGCCCTGGGCAAAGTTGACCACACCTGCCGAAGTGTAAATCAGGACGATGCCGAGGGCGCACAAAGCGTAGACAAAGCCCATGGCGATACCGCTAAAAACGAGTTGCAAAACAGTGTTCAATGCTCCGCCTCTCCCATCCCCGTGGATTTTGATCCAGCGAGGCGGCCCCGGTGGGGGCCGCCGACGCTTTACTGGTAGGGTTCAAAGTCAACGGTCACAGAGGAGATGAACCGTTCGCCGTCGGGGACGACCTGGATTACGTTGATCGAATGGACCATGTTCTGCCAGACATCGCAGTTTGCCCTCCCTAGGGGCGTCTGCAGATCCTTGGTCTGTCGCAGGGCATCCCGGATGCGCTCCCTAGTTTCCTTGAGGGGCCGCATGTAAACCTGGCCGTTCTCAACCTTGATGACGTCGGCCCGCTCAATGGCATCGACGAAGACGAGCAAGCCTGTGCTGGTCCAGGTGCAGTCGCCGTCGGGCTTTTCGCCCCATTTCTCCTCGAATCTCCGGATGTAGTCCTGCTGATAGGGATCCGTTGTGCTCAAGGTGAAGTCGGCAAGGCTATAGATACCGTAAGCCGTATCGCCCGCGATGTCCTTAGTGGTTCCCGTCGAGTAGGAATTGGAGCCGACAAGATCCAAGTTGTCCAATCCCAACTCTTTCCGCTGCCTCAAGATGATGCCATCGTCCTCCGAACGAGTTCCCCAACCGAAGACGGCGGTGGCGCCGCTATCCCGGATGGCCATCCATTGGGCGGTGTAGTCCTTCGTCCCCGAAGCATACTTCTGGACTGTGACCGGCTCAATGCCATAGAGCTCCTTGAGGGCCCGGCTGGTCTCCTGGTAGCCTCCGGAGCCGAACGCGTCGGAGTCGTGGAGAGCGGCGATTTTCTCATGTCCCAGGCCTTCCACCAAGAACTTGGCCATGGCCGCACCTACGGTCCGGTCATCGCAGCGCACCCGGAACATCCAGGGATTGCGCAGTTCGCTGAGGGACCAGGCGCTGCCCCCGAAGATCGCGGGAATCTCCTCTTCCTCGATGATGGGAGCCAGGGCGTGAACCATCGTGCTGCGGACGGTAGCGAAGGTGACAACCACTTCATGGTCATAGAGGAGCTTGTTCAAAGCAGCGATGGCGCCTGGATTGGTTCCCATGTCATCTTCGTAGATGACTTTGATGGGCAGTACGCCGTGGATGCCGCCGGCCGCGTTGATCTCATCGAGAATGAGTTCAAGTCCCTTCCTCTGCTTCTCACCGGTGAGGGCTACGTCACCCGTCATGTGCAACACTTTACCGATCTTGAACTCATTAACCGGTATCCATTTCTCCGCGGACACTGTTCCCAGTAGGCCCACAACTAGCATGAGGGCTGCTGTTAGGGTTGCGATGAGTCGACGTTGCATTAGGTATTACCGCTCCTTTCAAGATTGAATGTAAAGTAGATGTTCAACAATGAGTGTCTAATTCCTGCAACCGTGGAAGTGGAGAAAAAGGGGGAACATAGGGCCTATTCGCGAAAGGATGCACAAACTTCTGCGAGATTGTCAGGATAGACTGATGGCCACGGAGCCGTTGGACACCTAGAGGATTGGAGATAAAGATCGCAGAAGGTTATTGGCAGGAGGGATAGGATTGACAATTATTGACTTGACTTTGCCCCTTTCCCAAGACTTGCCGACCTGGCCGGGGGACCCGCCGGTCGAGCTTCGAACCTATGCCGGCCCTGAGTATCGGATAGGGACGATCACCATGGGCACCCATAGCGGCACCCACATGGATGCCCCATGCCATTTCATCCAAGGGGGGGCCTCCCTGGACATGGTCGACCTTAATCGCTGTGTGGGCAGGGCCGCCGTGCTCCCCTTGGGGAAGCTAGAGCCTGGCGCAAGGATTACCCGGGAAACCCTGCTGCCTTACCAAGATGCTCTGCAAAGTGGGGGGATGGTCCTGCTGCAGACGGGTTGGAGCCGACGGATCAAGGAGGACTACTTCACCGCTTTTCCCTCCATCGAGCCTGATTGTGCCCAGTGGCTCATCGACCAAGGGATCTCTTTGCTTGGAGTTGAACAGCCCTCTCTCCACGTCCAGCTAGACACGTTAGTCCACCGGATGTTCCTGTCGGCTGGGATCATCATTGTCGAAGGTCTGACCAACTTGGACCTAGTTCCTAATGGAGGGTTGGTGGCTATCCTGCCCCTGCGGCTGATGGAGGCGGACGGAGCCCCCGTGCGGGCTGTATGTATTCTTGAGGACTGACTAGGAAAACAAGAGCCTGGGGAAGGGCAAAGACTTTAGTCCCTGGACTGGGCTGGTGGGCTGATATGCCTGTGACTTTGGGTATGGCAACATGTACTGGGGAGATGCGGTCGGGGAATTCCCCGACCGCGGCCTGTTAAGACAAGTCTCTGACGACATCGATGGTGTAAAGAACATCGTCCCGGGAGATGTGCCGGTGGGTCACCATGCGAATGGCCGTTTCGCTGACTCGGTGAACTAGGATGTTCTTTGCGGCCAGCTTATCCACGAAGGCCGCCGCACCGCTTTTTACTTTGAAGCGAATGATATTGGTCTGGACGGTGGAGAGGTCAAGGTCGATGTCGGGCAGTTCTACCAAAGCCTCGGCCAGGAGCCTGGCGTTGGCATGGTCGTCGGCCAGGCGGTCGATCATGGTCTCCAGGGCAACAATTCCCGGCGCCGCGATGATCCCCGCCTGGCGCATGCCGCCGCCGAGCACTTTGCGCACCCGCCGTGCTTTGGCGATGAATTCCTTGGTGCCGCACAATACTGCCCCGACAGGACAGCTCAAACCCTTGGATAAACAGAAAGTGACCGAGTCTACCTGGGCCGCGATCTCCTTGGCCTCTACCCCGAGGGCAATGGCCGCATTGAAAATTCTAGCACCGTCGAGGTGGACCTTCAGTCCATGCTCCTCCGCGACCTCCTTGACGGCCTTCATCTGCTCGATGGTGATGACAGTGCCGCCGGCGCCGTTATGGGTGTTCTCGAGACAGATGAGACTAGTACGGGGGTGGTGCTCGTTGCCTTTGTCCCTGATGGCCTTCTTTACGTCATCCGGGTCCAAAGCGCCTTTATCCCCGGGAATCAGGTGGGGCATACAGTTGGCCACCGCGGCTATGCCGCCGGCCTCCGAGGTGAAAATGTGGGCGTTTGCCTCCATGATCACCTCATCGCCCTTCTGGGTGTGGGAGGCCACCGCGATCAGGTTGCCGGCAGTACCGCTGGTGACCAACAGGGCCGCCTCCTTGCCCATCTTGGCTGCAGCCATCTCCTGGAGTCGATTAACTGACGGGTCTTCGTTTTTCACATCATCTCCCAGGGGGGCGTTCATGATCGCCTCCAACATTTCCTTCGTCGGCAGAGTCACTGTATCACTGCGATAATCAATAAAGTTTGCCATCGGCAAGGACCCCTTTCCGCTCGTTGTCGCTCCTTGTTGCTGAATTGCCTTTCTTCCCTGTCTATTCACCCTTCGCGCCGGGATCTCCTGTCAGTGGCAATTGCACTTGTCTAGGAACAGGCGCATATCACCTAGGAAAAAGGGATTGGCTATGCTGGGGCGAGGGGCGCCGGGTTAAAACAAAAAGATTAAGAGGAATCGAAAGAGTCTGGGAAGAAGTATTCGAGGCGAGATATCTGAGAAGGCAGGGGATTGTATGGGTGTAAGAAAAATTCAACACATACTGAATGTTATCTTGCGCACCCTGATCGTTGTCATGGGTGCCTCCATGTTCGTTACCGTTGTCTTGGGGGTTTTCTTCCGTTACGTGCTCAACAAACCATTAGCTTGGACTACTGAGGTCGCCACCTATTTGCTCATCTGGTCTACTTTGGTTGGAACCTATTACGTCCAACAGGAAAATGCCCATGTCCGTGTGGCGTTCGTTGTTGACAAGTTGTCGGGTCGGCCCCGCAGGATCGTCAACATCATCGGCAACATCGCCGTTCTAGTGTTTCTAGTGGTGATGGGCAAAGAAGGGTGGCTGTTGGCCATGAGAATGGCCCGCATCAGGACGCCTGCCCTGCGGATATCCATGTCAATTCCTTTTCTCAGCATTCCTGTTGCCGCCTTTCTGATGGCCGTGCCGTGTTTAATCGCCATCGGTACGGAGCTGATTGAGGTAGCTGCGGACAAAGGTCCAAGGGGGGAAGGGGTGGCCAAATGATCGTCTTTCTGTTAGTCGGTGTTTTGGCAGTGACCTTGATGATGGGCATTCCTATTGCCTTTTGCATAGGTTTGGCGACAATGGTAGCACTAGCCGTGCAAGGTACGCCCTTTACTGAAATACCTCGCAACATGTTCGCAGGTTTGAACTCCTTTCCTTTGCTCTCTATGCCTTTGTTCATCTTGGCTGGCGACATCATGCTGCGGGGCCGCATCACCAAGATGCTCTTAGACGTTTCCGATCTGGCCGTGGGCCGGATTGTCGGAGGATTGGGCCACGTCAACATCCTTGCCAGTATCCTTTTTGCCGGGATAACGGGCATGGCCACGGCTGATACAACCGCCCTCGGCTCCGTCTTGATTCCGGCTATGGTCGAGCGAGGGTATGAACGGGATTACAGCACGGCGATAACAATCGCTTCCTCCATCATCGGCCCGATTATCCCCCCTAGTTTGACCTTTGTCATTTATGCCCTGGCCGTTGGACAAGTGTCTATCGGGGGGCTTTTCCTGGCGGGGGCTGTTCCTGGGCTCTTGATGGGTTTAGGGTTGATGGTGGTCCACTACTTCATCAGCCGGAAGCGAGGCTATGAGAAGCGGGAACACCCTATCCCTTTGGCCCAGGCGCTGGTCATTATCAGAGAAGGTTTCCTGGCCCTGCTGATGCCGGTGATCATCATCGGGGGGATCCTGACCGGGGTATTCACAGCCACCGAAGCCGCGGGCGTGGCCAGCTTGTATGCGATGGTAGTCTGCTTATTCGTTTTCCACACCATCACCTGGCGGGATCTGCCCGACATAATCCTCAACATGGTCAAGGTCAGCGCCATGATCGCCTTGATCCTAGGCACAAGCAAGGGCTTCTCGTGGGTTTTAACCACCCAAAACATACCCCAATACATCGGGGGTGTGCTCACGGGTCTAACCGACAGTCCAGTCGTCTTTCTGATGCTCGTTAACATCATCTTGTTAGTCATCGGGTGTCTTGTTGATACGTATCCAGCCATCCTCATCTTTGCGCCCATCTTCCATCCTATTGCCCTCAGTTATGGCATACATCCCTTACATTTCGGCGTTGTCATGTGTGTCAATCTGTTGATCGGACTTAATACCCCGCCGGTAGGTACGGGTCTTTTCCTGGGAGTGGCGATCGGCAAAGTCTCGCTAGAAGAATTGGTCAAGGCGGTCATGCCCTTCAATCTAGTTGAAATGGCGGTCCTGTTGGTCCTTACCTATGTCCCGACCTTGAGCCTCTGGCTGCCGAGCGCGGCCGGTTTTCGTTAGACAAAATCGAAGGGGGGCAGGAGCGACTTACAGCTTCTTGAGGGAGCCGGGGAAGTGGACATGAAGGAGGGGGATTGTCATGGGGAAGCCAAAAGGATTGTGTTTACTGCTCGGGCTGTTGCTGGTTCTATCCCTAGGTGCGCATGCACAGCAAGTCTATCATATTAAAATGGGTCACGTAGAGCCTATTGGTACACCGCTAGATCAAGGATGGAATGTGTTTAAACAATATGTGGAAGCAGAAAGCGGCGGGCGAATCAAGGTCGAAATCTATCCCGCCTGTCAGCTCGGAGGGATGGAGGAGCTCTTCCAATCGGTGATGACCGGGACTTTGCAAATGGCCCAAGGGGATGAGGGAGCGATGGCTTCCTACTATGAACCATTCCTCGTCGCATCCATCCCTTACTTGTTCCCCAACGAAGAGGTGGGCCTGCGGTTCTACGACAGCCAGTTCTTCCAGCAGGTGATTAATAAGGGTTTGATCGAGCACACGGGGGTAAGGTTCCTGGCCGGGGCCTCCTACGGGTTTCGCTGCTGGACAAATAATGTTCGGCCTCTCAAGGAAGTCAAGGACTTCGAGGGTCTCAAACTGCGGGTCATGGCCACACCCCTATTCATCAAGTACGTCGAGGCCTTAAAGGGAGGCGCAACCCCGATCTCCTTTGCCGAGCTGTATTCGGCTTTGCAGCAGGGGGTGGTGGATGGTCAGGAAAACCCTGTCAGCGTTATCTGGGATCAGCGACTCTACGAAGTGCAGAAGTACCTGACGGTCGATGAACACGTATTGGGCGTCAATTCGATGCTGATCAACGAAGACTTCTATCAGAGTCTGCCCGACGATCTAAAGATGATCATTCTGACGGGAGCCCGCCTATCGGCCAAAGTAGAGACTGGCGGACGCACATATCAGAACCGCATCGCGATCCTAGACATCCTGCGGAAGGAAGGTATGGAGATTTATGTTCCCACCGCGGAGGAGAAAGAACGCTTCAAGGAAGCCTCCCAAGAGCCGGTGGTTGATTGGTTGAAGACGATTATCGGGGAAGAGCTGGTCCAAAGGACCTTTGAGGTAGTAGAGGAAATCAAAGCCCAAATGGCCGCGGAGACCAAACCTTTTTGAGCTTGTTGGGTGCGGGGGCTCCCTCGCACCCTCGATAGGACATGTAAGGAGGGGGAGGAGCCCATGCGTTCACGGGAACTAACGGAGTTTGCCGGCAAGTACATGGCGGGAGGAGTGTCTTCATCAATCCGGGTCAATCGGGCCATCGGTCGGCCCTTGTTTATGGCCAAAGGCGATGGGCCTAAGGTCTGGGATGTAGATGGCAACGAGCTATATGATCTTAACAATTCCCACGGAGCAACCATCTTGGGGCATAATCACCCAAAACTTCGGGCCGCCGTGGAGAAAGCCCTCGACATGGGGGTTATTTGTTCGTACGAAACAGAGTATCAAAGCCAGCTGGCCCAGAAAATCTGCAGCATGGTCCCGGCGTTGGAAAAGGTCCGCTACACTTGCTCGGGCACTGAAGCTACCATGCACTTAGTGCGGCTGGCGCGGGAGATCACCGGCAAGGATAAGATCATCAAGTTTGAAGGCCACTTCCATGGCTACCATGACTACGTCCAGTTCAGTTCGTCGCCCCCTTTACAGGAGGCGGGCCCCCCCGATTCCCCCACACCCTATTGCCAGTCCGGGGGCATTCCCGGCATTATCGCCGACCTAATTATCGTAGTTCCCTTCAATGATGTGGACGCGGTGGAGAGGGCCATCGAAGAAAACAAAGATGATGTGGCGGCGGTCATCCTTGAACCCATCAACTACAACTCGGGCTGCATCGTCCCCACCAGGGAATACATGGAGGCCCTTCGCCGGTTGACTAGGGATAACGATGTCTTGCTCATTTTCGATGAGGTTCTTTCTGCTTTCCGGACCAATCCGGGTTGCGCCCAGGAGTACTTTCAGGTGGTTCCGGATCTTTGCGCCATCGGCAAGTGCGTCGCGGGCGGCTACCCCTTGAGCGTCTTCGGAGGAAAGAAGGAATTCATGGATCATCTGCGACCACTAGGGCGATCGGAGCACAGCGGCACCTACAATGGACACCTGGTTCCAGTCCTGGCGGCCCTGGCTTGTCTTGAGGAAATTGACAGCCCCGGCTTTTTTGACCATGTAAACCAGCTGGCCGATAGGTTCTACAATGGACTAGACCAAATCTTTAGGGAGACGGGCCTGGGAAGGGTTCAAGGCTTAGGCGCCCGCTTCGGCATGTATTTTGGGATCGATGAAGAAGTGACCAACTATCGGCAAGCCGCCAAGAGCGACCCGGAGCTGTCCCTCAAGTTCACCGCGGCAGCCATCAACAATGGCGTCTACATCGCTGATTATGGCGGCAAAGCGGCCCACCATGGGTTCTCCGCCGCCTACACCCTAGCCGATATCGATGAGGTCCTCAATCGTCTGCAAGATGCCGCCCGGCAAGTTAGGCAAGGCTAGTATTCGGCCTGGCCCATCGAGGGCCAGGCTGCCTTCATCTTCTTCCTTTGCTGAGTGACTAGAAAAAAATAGAGCCGGTTTGCAGGAACTCGGCCTGGCCTATTGAAACTACATGGAAAAACAGCTGGTCAGGGTTAGACCGGCAAAGGCACGAGCTATGCTGGTATCCGAGTACGGGGGGGTAACATGGCGGAAGCCAGCATAGCTTAAATGAGTTATCTTTGTGAGGAACGTGAGGAAGGAGATGAACTTCAGTGCAAAGCATTGTCCCCTTTCAAGAACCGGTGACGAAGTCCATCGCTTACGTCAAGGACAGTTGCAGGCGACTTGGCCTTACGGAAGAGGAAACGAATGCGATCTGTGATCCCCAGGAGGTTCGGTTGTTCAAGCTGCCCTGCAATGTATTGGGTGAAACGGTCATTTTCCCTGGGATCCTCTGTCTGCACAATAATGCGCGGGGGCCGTACAAAGGCGGCATCCGCCTCGATGGAAGTGTGGACATCTATGAAACCATCGAGCTGGCCCGGGTGATGACCTTAAAGACAGCAGTTACCGATATTGAATTTGGCGGCGGCAAGACAGGTATCCGGGTCGATTGGCCGCAGGTTTTGGCCAAGTACGGCAAGAAGTCGGACGACTGGGCTTTCATGAGGGTTATTGCCCGGAGCGTCATCGAAAAGTACGCCCAACTCTATGGGGATTTGTTTAGCAAACACATTTACGTCCCCGCTCCCGACATGGGAACCGGGCCGACGGAGATGGCGATCATCTACAACTATACTCAGGATCCGGCTTCCGTTACGGGCAAAGCCGAAGGAGTGGCCGGATGGCTTCCCGGCCGCAAAGAAGCGACGGGCCTGGGAGTTGCCTGGGTGACGAAGCTTTATGTGGAAGAGGTCCTGGGGAAGGACATTTCCCAGATGACCGTTGCCGTCCAGGGCTTTGGCAACGTGGGCAGCCATGTGGCCAAGTACATTTATGAGATGGGCGCGAAGATTGTGGGTATCAGCGATGTTTTCGGCGGCCTGTATGATGCCAAGGGCATTCGGGTCGACCAGCTGTTGGACCATGTGGCGAAGAAGGGAACGGTCGTTGGTTTTGAAGCGGAAAGCATTTCCAACGATCAGCTGCTCCGACTCCCGGTGGACATCTTGATCCCCGCCGCCGCCGGGCACGTCATCGGTGTCGACGAGGCTAAGGAGGTCCAAACCAAGCTCATCGTGGAGGCAGCCAACGTTCCCATCACCCTCGATGGGATGGAGATTCTAAACAGCCGAGGCATTCCCGTCATCCCCGATATTATTGCCAATTCCGGCGGCGTAGTAGCCTCCATGGAGGAATACTCCCGCTCCCTGACTGCCATGCTGCGGACTAAGGAAGACGTCTTCGATGTGATCAGGCATAAACTGGAGAACTCCCTGCGAGGGGCGCTGGCCGTCGCCGAGGAACAGAAGATCGATCTTTGCCGGGCTGGGGTTGAGCTCGCCGTCCAGAGGGTATATCAGTCAATGAAGAACAGGAACCAAATTTAAGGAGTTGTCTCTGGCTGAAGAATTGCCAAATAGGAAGCTGTAGGGCTTCTCCGTCCTTTCTAGATTGATATCCCGGTGTGAGCAACCTGCGCAGGAAATGGAGGCAAGACAAAGAAGAATTCAAACAAGCCAGTGCGATTCAAAACTCAAAGACTTCGGATAAGGATGGATTCTAAAGGAGGTTGGCTGACATCACCCCGGTATGCCGATGATGGGGGAGCTGTTTGTCTTGGCGGTGCAACAGTACTTTGCAACTAGAAGGGAGCTATTGCCATGTCTGTCTACGATCGTATTGCCAAACTGGGTTTGGAAGTGCCACCAACCCCTAAACCGGCCGGGGCTTATGTGCCAGCGGTTATTGCGGGCAAGTTGGCCTTCTCGTCGGGCCAGACCAACACTGTTGACGGCGTGCCCACGGTGAAAGGGAAGGTAGGTCGGGAAGTGACCCTTGAGGAAGCCTATCAGGCAGCCAGGGTAGCGGTTCTAAAATGCCTGGCCTGCCTGGAGTCCGCTTTGGGGAGCCTCGATCGAATTGAGCGCATCGTCAAGGTTACCGGGTATGTGGCCTCCGCGGAAGGATTCGGTGAGCAGCCCCGGGTGATCAACGGCGCATCCGAGCTGCTTCTGGAAATATTCGGCGAGAGGGGACAGCACGCAAGGGCTGCTTTGGGCGTGGCGGAGCTTCCCTTCGGAGCCCCGGTGGAAGTTGAGTTGATTGTTGAGATTGCTGATTGAGGTACTAATTACTGCAGTTAACAGGGGCTCGTACAAGCTGCGAGCCCCTGTCAGTATTTGGCCTCTTGGCTATTCGAGCCTGTCTATGGACGACTACCTAATGTCGTCCCCTCTTCCCTATGTCGGTGCCAATCACGGCTCTCGCCCGGTCTCGGTAGTAGGCCGGAGAACCCCCGTGTCTCAATCCATCTCAACCTGGCGGTCTACTCGGGATATGAAACGTTGCCGCACATCAACGTTCTGGTCGGAACATCTCCTATGTTCAGCGCTCCGCCTTAGCCTGCCATCCCAAGGCGGCACCACTTAGACTGCCACAAGTGGGATCCCTATGGGGTTCTCAAGTTCAGTAACATTGACTCTGCATAGTATATCGGCAACCTTGGTGCGCAAAGAGGGAATTAGGAAAGAGGGGCGTATTAACAGACGTCGCCGGTATGGACCGTTTTTTCTTCCAGCTCTCAGTTATTGATGTGTTTGACCGAGAAGTGATGGCCTATCACTTAGGACTGTGCTGCACTGCCAAAGATGCTGTGCGGGTACTTAGAAGGGCAGTGGCTAAACGGGGACTTAGCGCTCGCTGCCAGCTGATTCTAAGGACGGACAATGAACCATAATTTATCGCTCACGCTTTCGCCAGCACCTGTGAGGAGCTAGGGATAAGCCATGAGCGGATCCCGACAAAGACGCCCAATATGAACGCTTACATCGAGGCGTTTCATGCCATCCTGGAGGAGGAATGCTATGGGCTGAACGAGTTTGAGAGCTTCCTCGATGTCTACACCGTAGTCAGCGAATACATGCAGTATTACAACCAACGACGCATGCATGGCAGTCTGAAATACATGGCCCCTAGTCAGTTTCACCAAATGTTTCTTAATGGTAATGCGGAAGGACAAGCTATCGTAGCATAATGTCCAATATTGGGGGGGTCAGACCGCATACCTTGCAGCCCCTGGACTTGGATTGTTTGCGTTCCGCGGCGCTGGAGACGAATCTGATCGTTACTGTTGAAGAGCATTATGTTGTAGGTGGTCTTGGCAGCGCTGTCTTGGAGGGTCTTAGTGAACTAGGCATTTCGGCGCCTGTCATAAGAATTGGAATCCCCCACTTGTTTCCGATCATCGGGCCGACCAATCAGCTCAGAGTCCACTATGGTCTATGTGCTGACAATATCGTTAGGAAGGTCAAGGCTTTTTCTGAGATCTAGAGCTGAAGTCGCAAAAAGGATTGTTGGGGATCGCATCGAATTGCATGATCATACAATTATAGAAATGCCACAACCGTGAGACTTGACAATGATTAATTGCCCGTTGACAATTGCTATCACTCGGGAGGAGGAGACATGTGTTAGATCACCCTGAGAGTAGTCCAGTATTCTATCGCGACATGACGAAGGACTATCCGGTCATGGACCGGGGGGAAGGGGTTTACCTCTTCGATGAACAGGGGAACCGCTACCTAGATGCTGCGGGCGGCATAGCGGTGGTGAACATCGGCCACGGCGTCGCCGAGATCGCTGAGGCAGCGGCCAGGCAAGCAAGACGGCTTGCCTTTGCCTACAGCGGAACTGGCACTTCCCGACCTCAAATAGACCTGGCGAAAAGGCTGGCCGCCATGGCCCCCCAGGGTATGGGCGAAGTCAAAGTCTTCTTCTGCTGTGGGGGCTCGGAGGCTACGGAAACGGCCCTCAAATTAGCCCGTCAGTACTACTTGGCGAAGGGGATGGGAGGAAAGTATAAGTTTGTCGGCCGGTGGCAGGGATACCATGGCAACACTATAGGGGCCTTGTCCATCACCGGCCGGACCCAGTGGCGGGAGCCTTTTCTGCCGTTGCTCCTTGGTTTCCCCCACATCTGCCCCCCCATCTGTTATCGGTGTCCGTTGGGCAAGACATATCCCGAGTGCAGCGTTCAGTGCGCCTGGGAACTCGAACAGGTCATCCATCTTGAGGGTGCCGATGCCATCGCTGGATTCATGGCCGAGCCCATCATCGGGACCTCAGCGACGGCAGTAGCCCCTCCGCCCGAGTACTACCATATCATTCGCTCTATTTGTGATGAACACGACATCCTCATGGTCGACGATGAAGTCATCACGGGCCTTGGCCGGACTGGGAAAAACTTTGGCATCGATCATTGGGATGTAGCCCCCGACATTATTACCACCGGCAAAGCCCTCAGTGGGGGGTATGCGCCGCTGGCTGCGGTCATCGTCGCCGAGAGAGTATGGCGAACCTTCTGGGACGAAGGAGAAGTATTCTATCATGGCCATACTTATGTTGGTCATCCCTTGAGCTGCGCCATCGGCGATGCTGTTCAGGGCTACATTCAAAAACACAACCTTATCCAGCGTTCCGCCGATATGGGAGCGGTCCTCCTAGAGAGACTCAAAGGACTCTTGGATCTGCCTTATGTGGGCGAAGTTCGGGGCAGGGGAATGCTCCTGGGCGTTGAACTGGTGAAGAACAAAGATACTAAGGAGCCCTTCCCCCGGGAAGTCGGCTTTGCCCAACAAGTTGCCGACCGGGCTATGGAACTAGGGGTCATCGTTATCCCTGGGGTGCAAGGGACGGCTCCCGGGCTTGCTGGCGACCACTTGCAGATAAGTCCGCCTTTCATTTTCGATGAAGAAGATGGAGCCTTGCTGACGGAAGTACTACGACAAGCTATTCTTGAAATTGGGGAAGATCTAACAGGGCCCTCGCCCATCTAAACTACATACTAAGGAGTCCCGATGCAGATGAAGAAGACAATAACGGATAGAGTATCATGGGTTGGCAAAGTCGATTGGGAGCTGACAACATTCCATGGGGAGGAGTACTCGACTTGGCGGGGCTCATCCTACAACTCCTACTTGGTGCGGGACGAAAAAACTGCCCTCATCGACACTGTCTGGCTGCCCTTTGCCGAAGAGTTCGTCTCCAACTTGAAGCAGACGGTGGATTTGAACACAATCGACTACATCATCGTCAATCATGCGGAGATCGACCATAGTGGGGCCCTGCCGCTGCTCATGAAAGAGATCCCAGATAAACCTATCTACTGCACCAAAAACGGCATCAAGTCCCTCCAAGGCCATTATCATCAGGACTGGAATTTCGTCCCCGTCAAGACGGGCGATACTATCCAGCTGGGCAGCACGAGCTTGGTCTTCGTCGAGGCCCCCATGCTCCATTGGCCCGACTCCATGTTCACTTACATGACCGGTGAAAACATCCTGTTCAGCAACGATGCCTTCGGACAGCATTATGCCACTGAGCTGTTGTACAACGATCTGGTCGATCAATGTGAGCTGTTCGCCGAAGCCATTAAGTACTACGCCAACATCCTGACGCCCTTCAGCAGTCTGGTCACCAAAAAGATCAATGAAGTGTTGGATCTTGGGTTGCCGGTCGATATGATCTGCCCCAGCCACGGTGTCATTTGGCGAAAAGACCCGCTGCAAATAGTGCAGAAGTACTTGGCATGGGCTGATAGCTATCAAGAAAACCAAATCACAATAGTCTACGACACAATGTGGAATGCCACCCGGCGGATGGCTGAAGCTATCGCTGAGGGCATCCAAGAATCGGATGGGTCGGCAACGATCAAGTTGATGAATGCAGGCAAAGAGGACAAGAACGACATCATTACCGAAGTTTTCCGCTCCAAGGCGATTCTGGTTGGCTCGCCCACCATCAATCGGCGGTACCTTTCGTCCATCGGTGCTTTCTTCGAGATAATTAGGGGTCTCCGGTTCAGCGGCAAGAAGGCGGCTGCCTTCGGCAGTTACGGATGGAGCGGTGAAAGCGTCAAGCTGATGGCGGAAGACCTCGCCGAGGCAGGCTTCGAGCTGGTCGATGAGGGCTGCCGGGTCATGTGGAAACCGGATGGGGATGCCCTCGATGCTTGCCGGGACTTCGGACGTCGATTTGGACAAGCTCTGTAGGACTATCACCGTCGATCAGGCCCTAGGGTCTGATCGACGGCTGTATGTGAAAGATCTGCCCTAGAACTCTCCTTGTTCTATCCTGGCTTGGTTTGGTGAAGTAGACCCGGGAGACGGGCTCTAGGAAGGGATAACGTATTCTGCCTTGGCTAACCTCCTACTTGCACCTGCAATCCTTCCTGCTCGGCCCTCCTTTTGAGGGCCTCCATTTCTTCCTTCGTTATTTCACTGCGCACTGCTTGAAAGGGCTCTCTGTCCAACAGTCGATACTTCCCTTCCCCGAAGCGGTGGAAAGGCAGGAGATGGAGTTCCTTAATACCGAGGAGTCGACCTTGGCGGGCAATAGCAACAATGTCGGCTTCGTTATCATTGAAGCCGGGGATGACCGGGGTGCGCAAGATGATGTTCCTCGTTCGCCGGCTTAGCTTCTCCAGATTGGACAGGATCAGCCGGTTGTCTTGACCGATCCATTGACGATGTACCTCGGGATCCATGTGCTTGAGGTCATACAAGAAAAGGTCGGTGTAGGGGAGGACTTTTTCAAAGCTTTCCCAGGGCACATGGCCGGCCGTCTCGACGGCAGTGTGCACGCCTTTGGCCTTGGCAGCCTGGAGGATGGCCGCGGCGAAGGCCCCTTGAGCCAACGGCTCACCTCCTCCCAGGGACATTCCGCCCCCTGAGTTGGCATAAAAGGCAGCATCCTTGAGAACCTCTTCCAGGACTTGGTCGACAGTCATGGAAGCTCCTTTCATGACCCTTGCCTGCGCGTAACAAACTTGGCAGCAGGTCCCACATTCCTGGCAAAGGTCCCGGCGGAAGGTTAGCTGCCCATGATTCATACGGACGGCCTCGTGGGGACAGATTTCCAAACAGGCTTGACAGCCGATGCACTTTTCGGGCTGAAATAGCAGCTCTGGCCGAAACCTCTGGGATTCTGGATTAGAGCACCATTTGCAATGGAGGGGGCATCCCTTGAGAAATACTAGTGTTCGTATACCTGGTCCATCATGGATGGAAAACCTTTGCACATCAAAAACGATTCCTTCCGTTGTCACAATGGCTTCTCCCTTCCCAGACGAATTAGCAAGCCCCTCACTACCGAAGGCTACTTGCCAGCTCCTTAGCCAACCCTTGAACCACCACTTCTTCGTCCCCGGCCCGTAGGCTTATTGGATTTACGATCAAGATGCCTTGATGGAGGAGCTGTTCATTGAAAGCAATGCGGGGATTGCCATAGCGTAGACTGGTGGATATTTCCCAAGGGGAACGCTTCAAGCAAGCTTCATCGAGCTTGATCTGCAGCAGGGGAGTAGGGGCATCAAGGACTAGTCTCACCTTGTCGACTCCCGCCAGGCCTTCAACCTTGCTGGCCATGTGACGGAGTAGTCCCACCATTTGGTCATGTCTTTTTTCCGCATCGACAAAGTGGCGCAGGGCCACCATCAGGCCGACGATTTCTTCTTTCGACACCTTGAACCCCCGACCTATTCCATGGTAGGGCATGCCTTGGAGGGCTTCCTTAGGGAAAAGCAGCCTGGGTGGATTCCAAGCCTCCCAAGGCACATCCAAGTCCACCATTTGCAAAGCTGCGGAAGCCACCAGCTCCCTCTTGCCGCACAAAATGCCCGTACCCTGGGGTCCGCCAATCGCCTTGCCTCCGCTAAAAATCACCAGATCAGCTCCCTCTGCGATGAAACGACGCAGATTCTCCCGTGGCGGCAGTTGGGCGGCCGCATCCACGATGACGGGAAGACCATAGCGCCTAGCGACTGCAACTAAGGCCTTAAGGCTCATCCGTTCCTCGCGGCGGGCCAAGTAAAAAATGGCGGCGGTGCGATCGGTGACCGCTTCGGCAAAGATCTCGGGCTCAATTCCCCGCACGCCTGCCCCGGCCGCCCAGTCGTCGACTCCTACATCGATGAGCTTGGCTCCGGCAAGGGTCAAAGCCCGATCGTAGGCATTGCGGTGGGAACGGGCGATAAGAATCTCATTGGGGATGCCTTGGGAATCGGGAAGCTGTCGCATCTTGGCCACATCGAGGCGGGCCAGACACGCCGCGGCAGCCAAAGTCAATCCTGCGGAAGCGCCGGAGGTCACCAACCCGCTTTCTGCACCGGTGACTTTCCTAATCAGCTGGGCTGCCCGCTCCAGGAGATCCTCGACATAAACACTTGCTTTACCAGCCTTCGCCATCGTCTCCGTCACCACCTCAGCAAGGGGAGGCCCCCCCAGGCGGGTTGCTGTACCTGCAGCATTGACGACGATGGGGACATTTAATTCTTCATAAATACATCCCATTCCTATCCCTTCCTAAGAAAGTTGTCTATTCATAAGACATATTCTCATAGTGGGGCACGGTCTCCTTGTAGTAAGGAACAGATGGGCTGGTCTTTGGGAATTCCGGTAATCAGAAAAGTAAGTTTGTAATAGCAGGAACTTAGTTAACCATGGCGAAAACCAATACATCAAACGCAACCATTTGTCTTTCGCAAGGATACATAAAGGGAAACGAATGTACGATAGTGCAGGGACTTGAGTGACTGTCCCCAAGTTCTTAGGAGAAGTCGCATCTTTCTTGAAGGGTAGAGTGTCGACAATTGATGGAAAGGGGAGATGCCAAGGGGATTAGAGGTTCGGTTTCC
>ERZ773359.579-NODE-579-length-52414-cov-14.016922_pt1 | contig 52414 bp, 53 predicted proteins | sample MGYA00374955_ERZ773359 | MGnify/ENA primary metagenome ERZ773359 (study PRJEB29098, sample SAMN04486028) | biogas fermenter metagenome | study: EMG produced TPA metagenomics assembly of the Biogas fermentation microbial communities from Germany - Plant 4 DNA1...
TAGTGACTGCTGCTTAGTATCCCGGGATGGGCCAGGACCGGTACTCCGCCGCAGTCTTTTATAAGGGCTATCACTTCCCTTGGCAGCAGTTTATGCCTTTCCACGTATGCGGGGCCGCCATAGCCGATATATTTTTCAAAGGCCTCCTTTACGGTTGAAACATAACCCTTTTCCATCAGCAGCCTTGCTATATGGGGCCTTCCCATAGAATCAGCTTTCCCGGCTTTTTTGAGCACTTGGTCAAAGGTTATTTCAAACCCCAGGCCGTTAAGCTTTTTGACTATTGCCCGAACTCTCCGCACCCTCGCCTCTTTAATGTTTTTTAGAGCGTCCAACAGCCTTGTATCGGTGTGGCATATGTAATAACCCAGGATATGCAGCTCCCCGTTGTCGGCACTGGTATTCAGTTCAATGCCCGGAACCACCCGTACCCCGTACCTGGTCCCCGCATCAAGGGCTTCGGAGATTCCTTCAACCGTGTCATGGTCGGTTATGGAAATTGCAGCCAATCCAAGCTTGGCCGCCTGCAGGACCACTTCCTCCGGGGATAGGATTCCGTCCGATTTGTTGCTGTGCAGATGCAAGTCAGCCTTTAACATTGATATCCTCCTTCTACTGCTCTACCGGCACTGCCCGATTACGTCTTCTATCACTCTCAGCATGTTGCCCCCCATAACCTTTGCCGCATCCTCTTCGCTGTAACCTCTTTTGAGGACCTCTTCATAAATTTCATAAAAACATTCAATACCGGTTATCCCCTCCGGCAGGTCTTCGGTGCCGTCAAAGTCACTGCCCAGCCCGGCACAGCCGGGGCCTCCCAACTGGACTATATGCTCTATGTGGTCAACCACCGTCGATATGCCATCCCTTTCCCTGCCCAGGAAATCGGGAACGAAATTAACGCCTATGACACCGTTTTTGTCGGCCACCGCCTTGATCTGCCGGTCGTCCAGGTTCCTTTTATTATTACATAGGGACAGGCAGTTTGAATGGGATGCAATAACCGGCCTGTCGGTCAGTTCTATTATATCCCAAAAACCTCTTTCTGATATATGGGACAGGTCTATCAGCATGCCCAAACGGTTCATTTTTTTTACAAGCCGTACCCCTTGGCTGCCCAATCCCCTGCTGTCGCTGTCCCCTATACCGCCGCAAAGCTTGTTTCCCGGGTTCCAGGTAAGGGATAGGCAGCGTATTCCAAGCTTGTAAAGCATGTCAAGGCGGTGCAGATTATCCTCAAGCAGGTATGCCCCCTCAACCGCCAGTATAATTCCCAGTCTTTTTTCTCGTATGCATTCGTCAAGGGATACCCTGTCGGTTATTACAACGGGGCTGTTCTCGCAGCTTGAAAGGTTCATGTAAAAAAAGTCCAAAAGGTCCCAAAGACCATAAAAGTGTTCCCTTGAATTGAAACGGTCGCAAAACAGCGCCATGAACTGTATATGCGGAACCATCCGGCTGAGGCTGGAAAGGGTTATATGGGTTTTGCCGCTGTCTTTGATAATGCTAGTCCCGGTTTCAAAGGCCTTAAGAACGGTATCGCAGTGCCCGTCTACACTGAGGATATTTTTCACTATTCGGCCCCCTTTCATGGACTTATTACAATTGGTGCTACATAATAAAAACCTGCCTTGTCAAAAGCAGGTTTTTAACAAGTATTTCTCTTACCTGGGCTCGACTATAAGTTTTATAGCCGTTCTTTCTTCACCATCTATCAAAATATCCGTAAAAGCTGGTATACAAATAAGATCCATTCCACTGGGAGCAACAAATCCCCGGGCTATTGCCACTGCTTTAACTGCCTGATTCAATGCGCCGGCACCTATGGCCTGCATTTCGGCGTTGCCTTTTTCCCGGAGAACGCCTGCTAGTGCACCGGCTACTGAGTTTGGATTCGACTTTGCAGACACCTTTAATACATCCATCAATAAAAGCCCCCTTTAAAATTGAATATTGCATTGTTGTTTAATATTCTACATATAGTAAAAAAACCCTTTTTTATATGTAATATTTTAACCTATAGGCTTTTACAAAGCGATATATTAATAGGAATTATATTTTTTGCCGACAAATAAAAGGGCTTTTTAAGCCCTTCTATTTTGCGTATTCAATCGCCCTTGTTTCCCTTATTACGTTTATTTTTATCTGCCCCGGATAATCCAGTTCCTCTTCTATTCTTTTGGATATATTCTTTGCGATAAATACTATGTCGGTATCGCTTACGTCCTCGGGCTTAACCATAATCCTGATTTCCCTGCCCGCCTGTATTGCATAGGACTTATCCACGCCGTTAAAGGAACTGGCTATTTCTTCAAGCTGTTCCAGCCTCTTTATATACGCTTCCAGGGTCTCTCTTCTTGCGCCCGGCCGCGCTGCCGAAATCGCATCCGCCGCCTGTACCAGAACCGCTTCTATTGTAGTGGGCTCTATGTCGTTATGATGAGCCCAAATGGCGTGTATAACTTCTTGTGACTCCCGGTACTTTCGCGCTATGCTTACCCCTATCTGAACATGGTTGCCTTCCATCTCGTGGTCGACCGCCTTGCCGATGTCATGCAAGAGTCCTGCTCGCCTGGCGAGTTTCGCATCGGCACCCAGCTCGTCGGCCATGGATGCGGCAAGCTGTGCAACCTCTATGGAATGTTTAAGTACATTCTGCCCGTAGCTGGTACGATAATTCAGCCTCCCGAGGTATTTTATCATTTCCGGGTGTACCCCGTGTACCCCCGTCTCAAAGGTTGCCTGTTCGCCGTGTTCACGGATCTTGATGTCAACTTCCTTCTTAGCCTTTTCCACCATTTCTTCTATCCTAGCCGGGTGTATTCGCCCGTCGGCAATAAGCTTTTCAAGGGCAATCCTTGCTATTTCCCTCCTTATCGGGTCAAAACCGGACAGGATCACCGCTTCCGGGGTATCGTCTATAATTAGGTCTATACCGGTCAGCGTTTCCAGGGTTCTAATGTTCCTGCCTTCCCGTCCTATTATCCTTCCCTTCATTTCATCGTTGGGTAACTGAACTACAGAAACGGTAGTATCTGTAACATGGTCTGCCGCACATTTTTGTATTGCGCAGGTTATTATCTCCCTTGCTCTTTTTTCGGCTTCATCCTTTGCCTGGGCTTCTATTTCCTTGACCATTACGGCTGCTTCCTTTTCAATCTCTTTTCTTATATCATTAAAAAGAATCTCCTTTGCTTCCTCCGCTGTAAAGCCCGACATCCGCTCAAGCTCTTTTTTCTGCTTTTCATACAGTTCGTGGATGTATTCCTGGTGTCTTTTGATATCTTCGTCCCGGCGATTCAAAAGTTCTTCCTTTTTTTCAATCGCCTCTATTTTCCTGTCAAGGGATTCTTCTTTTTGAATAAGCCTTCTTTCTATCCTCTGCTGCTCATTCCTTCTCTCCCTGGCTTCCTTTTCGAATTCGTTCCTGAGGCGGTGGACCTCTTCCTTGGCTTCCAGCAGCTGTTCCTTTTTAAGGGTTTCCGCCTCCTTCTCGGCATCGGCAATTAGCTTTTTCGCCAACTCTTCGGCATTGGTGATTTTTGCCTCCGCAATGATTTTCCTTACCAAAAAGCCGGCCAGGAAAGCCACCAGGGACGATATTAATGCTATTATCAGCTTATCTATACTGCAACACCTCCTTCTATTTCGGTTTTCTTAGGTATATTCTTAAAGGCGCTTAATTACTGAAAACAGGACTGCCATAATACTACCGTATCACAATAATTTTATATTCTTTTGGTATTTATGTCAAGCTGATTGCCGGGGGCGGCGGTTTCTAAGACCGGGACCTACCGAAATGCTGTGCCAGTACCCGGTTTATGGCTTCAAAGCTGAAACCTCTCCTCACAAGATAGCCCAGCAACCTTCTTTTTTGTTTTTCGTCCTTTACATCGCAGCCTTTGAGTTTTGTTTCCAAAAGTCCCTCAATCACTTTTTTCTCGTCAATGGCCAAGTATTCACTGCTGTTTTCAATCAACTCCTTTTTTATACCCTTTTGTTCCAGCTCCATTTTTATTCTGTGCCGGCCCATTGGGTTGAATTTCATCCTGTCCCTTATATAACAATCGACATATAACGCGTCATCTAAATAGCCGTCGTCCTTCAGCCTTTCAATCACCTGATCGGTAACCTGGTCGGGGCACCGGGTATTTAATCTCTTTCTTACTTCCGCTTCGGTTTTCATTCTTTTCGAAATAAACCTTAAAGCCGTTTTGTACCCGTTTTCAAATTCATCCATAGCCGAACTCCTTTCAAACAGGTTGAAAAGTAAAGCGGACCATCCCCGAATTACTGGGGACAGCCCGCCTTGATGGTCATTTGTCTGTCCTTTGGTCCTCGCCCTTTTCACTTGGAAGGGCTGCCAGGCAATGCTTTTCCCTGACCATTCTTTCGATTTGCATGCATATGTCGGGGTTTTCTATAAGGTACTGCTTTGCGTTTTCCCTGCCCTGCCCCAGCCTTGTATCGCCGAAGGAATACCAGGAGCCGCTTTTTGAGGCTATCCCGTCTTCAATTGCCATGTCCAGTATGGCTCCCTCCCTTGATATGCCGCTGCCGTACATTATATCAAACTCTGCCTGCCTAAAAGGTGGGGCGACTTTATTCTTAACAACCTTGACCCTTACCCGGTTACCTATGCTGTCATCGCCCTGCTTGAGGGTTTCAACGCGGCGGACGTCCAGTCTCACCGAGGCATAGAACTTAAGAGCCCTTCCGCCGGGAGTGGTTTCGGGGTTTCCAAACATAACCCCCACTTTTTCCCTAAGCTGGTTTATAAATATCGCAGTGGTTTTGGACTTGTTTATCGCCCCTGCAAGCTTTCTAAGGGCCTGAGACATGAGCCTTGCCTGCAGTCCCACATGGGCATCTCCCATTTCGCCCTCCAACTCAGCCTTTGGAACAAGGGCTGCAACGGAATCTATTACTATAACGTCCAAGGCGCCGGACCGCACAAGGGCTTCGGCAATCTCAAGGGCCTGTTCACCGGTATCCGGCTGTGATACAATCAGGTTTTCTATGTCAACGCCCAAGTTGCTCGCATAAGCCGGGTCCAAGGCATGCTCGGCATCTATAAATGCTGCATTGCCCCCGGTTTTCTGTGCCTCGGCAACTATGTGAAGGGCCACCGTGGTTTTTCCCGAGGACTCCGGTCCGAAAATTTCCACTATCCTTCCCCGGGGAACCCCTCCTATGCCCAGGGCAACGTCGAGGTTTAAGGCCCCCGTGGGAATGCTTGAAATGTTCAGGCTTGCCCCCTGGTCCCCCAGTTTCATGACAGAGCCTTTCCCAAACTGCTTTTCAATCTGGTTTATGGTAAGTTCCAGTGCTTTCAGTTTTTCATTGTTCATATAAACACCACCTTTTAAAAATAGGAACAGATGTTCTATATATATTATATAGTATTAACTCTTTTTGTCAATACTTGCTATATCACCGGCCAGGTACATTCTCAGAAGATTTAGCGCATTCTTGGCTGCGTAGGTTCTGACCTTTTCACGGTTTCCGGAAAACATAAGCTCCCGTACTTCCGTATGGCCCCCTGAGGATAATGCAATATATACAAGACCCACGGGTTTTTGTTCGGTCCCCCCATCCGGCCCGGCTATCCCGGTAACCGCTAGGCCTATGTCAGCGTCACATGCCCTTCGTACGCCCTCGGCCATTTGAAGGGCGGTTTCTTCACTCACCGCCCCGAACTTTTTAAGGGTTTGGTCGGTAACTCCCAGGAATTTTTGCTTCATTTGGTTGCTGTAGCTTATAACGGCTCCCATGTATGCCTTTGAAATCCCGGGAACCGATGTAATGAATGCGCTTAGCTTTCCGCCGGTGCATGATTCTGCAACGGCAAGGGTTTTCCCTGACTTAAGCAGCAGCTCTGCCGTGACCTCGTGCAGGGGCCGGTCGTTGTATGAATATATGTACCGGCCCAACCTTTCTTTTATCTTTTCCATCATATCGGTAATGGACGGGGGCACTTCGCCGCCGGCATCCGACCTTGCGGTAAGCCGGACCTTGACCTCCCCGTCACCGGCATAGGTGGCTATGGTGGGTTCTGTCTGTCCCTTGATTAGGTCGTACAGCGCATGTTCCAGTGCGGATTCTCCAATACCAAAAAATCTAAGGGTTACCGATACCAATGCCTGCTTTGACCTTTCCCGCAGGTAAGGTACAATTTTTTCCAGGAACATGGGTTTCATTTCAACCGGCGGGCCGGGAAGCATGATTATGGTTGTGCCGTTAAGCTCAACTATCGCTCCGGGAGCGGTTCCGTTGTCGTTGGGCACAACCAGGCTTCCCTCCGGCAGGTAGGCTTGTTTTATGTTGTTGGGTGTCATTTTTCTCCCGGACTTGTTGAAAAAAGCCTCGAGCTTTCTAAACTCATCCCGGTGGAGCACCAGCTTCCTTCCTGCCACCTCCGCTATGGTTTCTTTCGTGATATCGTCCGAAGTGGGCCCCAGTCCCCCGGTGGTTATTACAAGGTCGGACCTTTCCATGGCGGTCCTTAGGGTACTGGTGAGCCTTTCACGGTTGTCCCCCACCGTAACGTGGAAATAAACGTCTATACCCAGCTTTGCCAGTTCTTCCGATAAAAAGGCGGTGTTGGTATTGATTATGTTTCCCAGTAAAAGCTCTGTGCCAACGGATATTAACTCTGACCTCATGCTCATTTCCTTTCTGTTCTAAGTATTCGGTAGCTTTAGCTCATCTTGAGTTTATGAATATTTTCCTGCACTTGTACAGGTAATCTGCCAGGGATATCAGCGTGAGAGCCACCGCTGTCCAAATCGCTATCTGGTCAAAGGGTATTCCAATATAACTAAAGGGAAAATTATTAAGTATAATGGCAACCACCGCCACAACCTGGGATATGGTTTTAAGCTTGCCCCATATGCTTGCCGCTATGACCTGGCCCTCGGAGGCGGCAATGCTTCTAATCCCCGTTACCACGAACTCCCTGGCTATAATCACCATGGCTATCCAGGCGGACAACTTGTCCATTTGCACCAGGGAGATTAGCGCGGCTGTGACCAGCAGCTTGTCGGCAATTGGGTCCATAAGCTTTCCCAGCTTGGTTACCTGGTTGTGCTTTCTTGCAATATAACCGTCCAGGCTGTCGGTAAGCGCCGCCAGTATGAACACGCCAGCCGCCAGGTATTCACCATAGGTTATTTTGTTAAGCAAAAAAACCATGAATACCGGAACAAGTATTATTCTAAACAGGGTTAACCTGTTAGCCAAATTCATCCAACCACTCTCCCAACCAAATCGTATTCCAGGGCATGTTCCACTTTTACCCGCACGTACTCCCCCGCCTTTATTTCTCTATCCGAATGGAATAATACAGCATTGTCAATTTCCGGGGCGTCTCCATAGGTTCTGCCGTAGTACCCGTCCCGGTCACGGCCATCGGTCAGCACCTCCAGGACCTTTCCCACCATCTCACGGTTGTTTTTTAATGAGATTTGCTGCTGTTCCAGCATTAATATTTCCCTGCGCTGCTCCGCAGTACTTCGCGGTACCCTGCCGCTGAAACCATAGGCGGGGGTATCCTCTTCCCTGGAGTATACGAACACTCCCAGCCGGTCAATGTATCCCTTCCTGACGAGGGTCAGCAGCCTCTTGAAATCATCTTCAGTTTCACCGGGAAAGCCTACTATTACTGTGCTCCTTATAATCACCCCGGGAATGTTCTCTTTTACATAGTTAAGCAGTCTTTCGGTCTGGGCGGCGGTGGTCCTTCGATTCATGAGTCTTAAAATCCTGTCGCTGGCATGCTGTATTGGAATATCCAGGTAGTTGCACAGCTTGGACTGGTCTCTCATGGTTTCTACAAGCTCCCGGGTTATTCCGTCGGGATAGCAGTAAAGCAGCCTCATCCAATGTAAACCGTCAATCTCACATAGTTTATTAATCAGCCAGGGAAGCTTCCTTTCGCCGTAGAGGTCCCTGCCGTAACCGGTTGTATCCTGTGCAACCAGTATAAGCTCCTTTGCACCGCCGGATACAAGGGACTTGCCTTCCTCCAAAATATCCTCCCAGCGTCGGCTCCTGTATTTGCCCCTAATCCTTGGTATAACGCAGTAACTGCAGTGGTTGTCACATCCCTCGGCGATTCTTAAGTATGCAAAATGGCTTTTTTCCAGGCTGTCCCTGGGCAGTCCCTCCGGTATAGCAAAGTCGGGGTGTCGGATATTCAACACCCTTTTCCCCTGCGCCGCTTGTTTTACTGCCTCTATTATTTCCGGGAAGCTGGTGGTGCCCAACAAAACGTCTATTTCCGGCATTTCCCGCATCAGTTCCTTCCCATACCTTTGGGCCAGGCACCCCGATGCCACCATCAACCTGCAGCGACCTGTTTTCTTGTATTGCGCCATTTCCAAAAGAGTGTTTATGGATTCCTGCTTTGCATCTTCAATAAAACCGCAGGTGTTGACCACTATTATATCCGCCAGGGCCGGGTCCTGTTCATAGGTGTATCCCTTTTCCATGAGCAGTCCCTTTATCATTTCGCTGTCCGCCTGGTTCTTAGGGCAGCCCAGCGTTATTATCGAAACTCTTTGCATTTTGTTTTCCCCTTTCAGTCCTCCTTAATACCGTCCTCTTCCAAGTCTTCTCTACTTACCAAAACCCTCCGGGGCTTGCTGCCTTCAAAACCGCTTATGATGCCCCTAGCTTCCATTTGGTCTATGATACGCGCAGCCCTGGCGTACCCGATTTTAAACTTTCTTTGTAAAAGCGAAGCCGAAGCCTGTCCATGGTCCAATACGAGGCTTATTGCATCCGGCAGCAGCGCATCACAGTCCTCGCTTTCATCATCCTGCCGCTGTGCCGCGTCCATAACCTCTTCGTTATAATCGGCCTCAACCTGGCTTTTTATGAAAGATACAACCCTTTCTATTTCCTCCTCTTCCACCAGCGCTCCCTGTACTCTAATGGGCTTTTGCTCGCCGGTGGGGTGGTACAGCATATCCCCTTTTCCGGTGAGCTTTTCCGCCCCGGACATATCCAGGATTGTCCTGGAATCCACCTGGGAAGATACCGCGAAGGAAATCCTGGAAGGAATATTTGCCTTAATAATCCCGGTTATTACATCCACCGAGGGCCTTTGGGTGGCGACAACCAGGTGTATCCCCGATGCCCTTGCCATCTGTGCCAGCCTGCATATTGCGTCCTCCACTTCCGCCGGTGACACCATCATAAGGTCGGACAATTCATCTATTACGACAACAATTTGGGGCAGGTATTCCTTTGAATTCTCCAGTTGCTTTACCTGGTTGTACCGGTAAATATCTTTAACTCCCGTTCGGGCAAATTCCTTGTACCTGTTTGTCATCTCCTGCACAACCCAGTTAAGAACCGCAGTGGCCTTTCTTGGTTCGGTAACCACCGGTGCCAGCAGGTGGGGTATCCCGTTGTAATGGCTCAGTTCCACCATCTTGGGGTCTATAAGTATCAGCTTTACTTGGGCCGGTGTTGCCTTATACAAAAGGCTTGTTATTATTGAGTTGATACAAACGCTCTTGCCCGAGCCGGTAGCCCCGGCAATCAATAGGTGCGGCATCGCCGCAAGGTCCACGACCACCGGGTTCCCGGCGATGTCCTTTCCAAGGGCCACCGTTATATTGGAAGCGCTGTTTTTGAAAAGGCTGCTTTCTATTATTTCCCTGAGGGACACCGGCACCGTTTCCCTGTTGGGAAGCTCCAGTCCTATGGCGGATTTCCCCGGAATGGGGGCTTCTATTCTCACCGAAGTGGCCGCCATGCTGAGGGCAATGTCGTCCGAAAGGGCTAGTATTCTACTAACCTTTACCCCGGGGCTGGGCTGCAGTTCATACCGTGTTATGGAAGGCCCGACGCTGACCTGTACAACCTTCGCATCCACCCCGAAGGTATTGAGGGTTTCTTCCAACTTCCTCGCGCTGGATAGGAGCTCCTTGCGGTTGCCTGATTTTTTGTTTTCATATTCTTCAAGGAGGCTTACAGGGGGAAGGCGATATCCCGGATATTCGTTTACCATATTTATTTTATGGAAACCTGTTTCTTCAATTTCTGCAGCAGCGGCGGTTTCGGAGGCTGTCCTTTGATGAGCGGAGAAATCGATGATCCTGATGCTCTCATCCGGTTTAGGTGCCTCTTCTCGCGGTTTCACCTGCACCTCTTCCCTTATTTGCGGATGTATTTCTATATTTTTTTCCGTCTGGACAGGTACCATCACGAATTCCTTTACGGCCTTTCCCATGCTTTTCAAAAGGTTGAAAACACCCTTCAGAAGCCTTGCCAGCAGCGAGACAAAGGAAAGGTTAGTCAAAAGGGTTGCAGAAATGAGAAAAAGGGCCGCCATCGCTATTTTACTGCCAACCGGACCCAAGACCTTAAAAAACAGCAGCGTGAAAATGCTTCCCACTATGCCCCCGCCCTTTTTTTCCATCCCGTACTCAAAGGCCACCATGGTGTTTTCCCTTAAATTTTCCCAAAGGGTGGCGCCTTCCCTTAACATAACCAACTGCCCGTCCGCCGACAGCATATGTATAAGGTTGATAAGAGAAAAGTACAGTAAAAATAGCGGAAGGGCCCTGTTTTCAATCCCTGACGGGTTTATCTTAAGTATATATATAATTCCCGCCAGCATAATAAACGCGGGTATCCCGTAACCGCCCACGCCGAAAAGACCGAAAATATAATCCTTGAAGAATCCGCCAAATACACCGGCCTGTCCCTTTTCCATGCCTAGAAAAACCAGTATGGACAGGGCTATAAGCGCTATACCCGTTACCTCGCACCTAATCCTTTCTCCGGCCTTTTTTTTATTTGACCTTTTTCTGGAGCCTGCCAAAGGTTATCACCTCACTTTTTATTTCTACGCATGCTGCTAAAATCCTCTATTGGCCCCATTTAAAAGAAGGCATTGGCGCCTTCAAAACATAAGGTCCTTTATATTTTGGCAGCATGTACCGGGGATTTTAGCGGCTCAAAAATACCGAGACAAGTCCGGTCAGACCTACCAGCCAGCAGTAATAGGAGAAATAATTTAGTTTTCCCCTGTTGAGTACACCGATAAGAAATTTTATGGCAATTGTACCGGCAATTACAGCCGCAGCGGTACCGGCAAGCATTACGGTCAGTTCATCCAGTGAAACGGATGCGCCCCGGTAGTCGGAAAACTCCAGCACTGCAGCCCCTATTATGGCAGGTATGGACATTATGAAGGAAAACTTTGTGGCAAGCTCCCGTGAAAAACCCCGTAAAAGCCCTGCGAATATGGTGGAACCCGACCGCGAAATGCCGGGGGTTATAGCCATACCCTGGAAGACGCCAATTATCACTGCATCCTTTACCGTAATATCGGAAGGTCCCTTTCTGCCATCCTTCATGGCGTTTGCTGTATATAAAAACACCCCGGTTACAAGTAGCATTATTGAAACAACCACCGTTGAGCTGAAGGCCTTTTCAAAAAAGTCCTTGAATAGTATCCCAATTAGTCCCGTAGGTATGGTGGCCACAATCACCATGGCCGTCATTACCCTGTAGGGGCTGCTTTTAAGCCTCATTCCCCGCCCTTTGGCAACATCAGCTATTACCATAAAAAACTCTCTTACCATGCTAAAGATGTCCCTGTGAAAGACTATTATTACCGAAACGAGGGTGCCCACATGCAGCATCACTTCGAAAAGTATCCCGGTATTGGCTTGTATGCCCAGTAGTGCATTGGCCAGGACAAGGTGACCGGAACTGCTTACCGGCAGGAACTCGGTGAGACCCTGGACCAGCCCCATGATAATCGACTGCAAAAAAGACAAGCTTAAGTCCCCCTTTTTTATAGATAACGGCTCAAAACATAGCAATTATATCATTATTTTTTGGATTGCTCAATCAGCTCCCTTAGTTTTTGGAAGGCTTCCTTAACACCTCCCACCTCGTTTATTATGCCATGCTCCACAGTTTCCCTTCCTATAAGTATGGTGCCTATGTCATTGGCAAGCTCGTCGGTGGCGGTCATAAGTTCATGCAGTTTTTCCGCCTTGATACCGGAATGCTTTACAATAAATTCGGTTATCCGCTGCTGCATTTTATAGAAATACCTGAAGGTCTGCGGCACCCCTATAACCAGCCCGTTCATCCTGATGGGGTGTATAGTCATGGTTGCGCTGGGCGCGATAAAGGAGTAGTCGGCGGCGGTCGCCAGCGGAACCCCAATACTGTGGCCGCCGCCCAGCACCAAGGAAACCTTTGGCTTTGAAATGCTTGCTATCATTTCCGCAATGGCAAGCCCCGCCTCCACGTCTCCGCCTATGGTGTTCAAAAGCAGCAGCAGGCCTTCAATTTCGTCGTTTTCCTCCACGTTTACAAGCTGAGGCATTATGTGTTCGTACTTTGTTGCCTTGTTCTGGGTTGGTAATAAAACATGGCCCTCAATCTGACCTATTATGGCCAGCGTGTGTATTGACGATTTAGGTCCCGGTACATTCGAAACTCCAAAGGATTTAATATCCTCGGCGATGTCTTTTTGGGTTTTACTGCCGGTGCTGTTTTTCGGCCTTCTGCCGTAGGTTCTTTTATTTCTCTCCAATGTTTTTCTCTCCATTCATCCGGATATCTTTCTATTATTATTAGCACAAGACATCAAAATATTATCCGGGAATGGAGTATGAATTACCGTCTACAGTTTGAACTCGTCGTGAAGTACAATAACCGCATTCTTCGCGTCTTCCGTTTTTACAAGCACCGAAATGGTTGCATGGGAATCCGCTGTTTGATACACCTTAATATTGTTACGGTTAAGGGCCCTAAGAATTCTTGCCATAACGCCGGGCACTCCCCTTATACGGTTACCGATAACGGTAACCTTGCTGCAGTCTTTTTTTATGGAAAACTTTGCTTTTCTTTCTTCAAGCAGCCTCGCAACTCTTTCGCAATCTTCTCCATCCACTGTGAAAACCTTTTTGTCGGTAAAAATATTTATGAGGTCTATACTTATGCCCATTTCCGCCAGTTTGTCCAGTATATCGTCTCCGCTGTCTTCCCCGTTTCCGCCTGTATAGTCAATGACAACCTGTGCGCGGTTGTGGAGATACGCAATACCGGTAAGCAGTCCGCGGTCCCCCATTGCCAGGGTTTCATCGTCCTTCTTAAACCTTGTTATTATGGTTCCGGGCGAATCCGAGAAGGTATTTTTAATAACAATGGGTAGGTCGGATTTCATGGCTATTTCAACCGCCCGCGGATGTATGACCTTTGCACCGGAATCCGCCATTTGGAATATTTCCTCATAATCAACGCTTCTTATAACCTTTGCGCTGTTTATTATCCTCGGGTCGGCGGTCATAACTCCATCCACATCGGTATAAATCTCCACCTGGTGTGCATTTAACGCCTGTCCCAGCACCGCCGCAGTAATGTCACTGCCTCCCCTGCCCAAAGTGGTTACATCACCGTATTCGGTAACCCCCTGGAAACCGGTTATAACCGGCACCCTGTCCCTTTCGATATGTCGGTAAACCTTGTTGGTTTCCACCCTGAGAACAGAAGCGTCCCCGTAATTATTGTCGGTTATTATACCCGCCTGTTCCCCGGTTAGGGCTACCGCGTCCACTCCCCTGGCATTGAGTTCCGAAGCCATTATCACGGCGGATATGGTTTCTCCGCAGGAGATTAACAGGTCCATGTCCCTTGGGCTTACCTTTTTGCCCATACGGTTGGCATACTGTATCAGTGTATCGGTGGCATAGGGTTCGCCTTTTCTGCCTATTGCCGATACAACCACCACCGGAAAAAAGCCCTGCTCCTTCGCATTGATAATCTTTTCCACCGCAAGGTTCCTGTTTTCATCGGTGGCCACCGAAGTACCACCGAATTTTTGAATTATGAGCTTCATTTTTACCCTCCCCGCTCATGGGATAAACCCTAAAATATGTGATATATTTATATTAACACTATCCGGTGAAAAAAAAAGCCCCCTGTTTTACGGGGCTTATCCGAGAATTAAAAAACCCTTTCTTTTTTTTCTCTCCTCCTGCTCTATAATTATCATATCATTGCCTATTTTTTTTACGTTCTCCCAGGGTACTTCTATGAAATTCCGTTCCCCGAACAACGCAAACTGCGACCTTCCCTCCGGGATTAAAAGCCGTAGTATATTTCCGGTGGACTTGTCAATTACCAGGTCCGCCTCCGCAACCATACCCAGCCTTTCGCCGGTATTCAGGTTCACTATTTCCTTCCCGCCCATCTGGCTGAGCCTCATAATAACCGCCCCCTCTTTGTTAATTCTATGCGGGGGACTGCATCTATATTCCGGTATGTCCAAATCCCCCGGTACCCCTTTCGCTGTCCTCAAGGCATTCGGCCGGTACCAGTTCCACCCTTTCGTACCTGCTTATAACAAGCTGTGCAATCCTATCGCCCCTCTTTATCACAAAGGGCTCTCTGCCCAGGTTTATAAGGATTATTTTAATCTCTCCCCTGTAATCGCTGTCTATGGTGCCCGGCGTGTTGAGCACCGTTACCCCGTATTTTGCCGCCAGCCCGCTTCTCGGCCTTACCTGTCCCTCGTATCCGGCGGGAAGCTGCAGGTGTATGCCGGTTGGAATCAGCCTAAAACCGCCGGGATCTATCACGGTATCTTCATCCACCGCGGCATAGAGGTCCATCCCCGAAGAACCGCCGCTCATATACCGAGGCAGCGGTAAATCTTCAGCCGTTTTGTTTATCTTGACCTTTACCTTTATCATACCATCATCCCCGGAATCGTTTTTACTCCTTCATCCACACTGCCCAGAACGGTAACCGCCATATTTTCAAAATTTATTATCCTTTCTATCATATCCGAAAGGCTTTCCATATTTACCGCATCGATGTTGTCAAGGGTCTCCTGCTGTGTGAAAATCTTGCCCAACAGCAGTTCCGACTTGCCCATGGATGACATCCTGCTGCCGGTACCTTCCATGCTTAGTATGAAATTACCCTTCATCTGTTCTTTAACCCTTAATAGTTCTTCGGCGGTTACACCGTTTTTCTTTAAATCTTTGAGCTCTCCGGTTATTGTTTCGATCACTCTTTCAAGCTGGGAGGCACTGGTACCGGCGTAAATGGTCATAAGCCCCACGTCCCTGTATGTTGACGGGTAGGAGTATATGGAATATACAAGGCCCAGTTCTTCCCTTACCCTTTGAAACAGCCTGGAACTCATCCCGCCGCCCAAAAGATTGTTCAGTGCAAGGAAAGAATACAACTTTTGGTCTTTCTGGTCCAAGCCCTTGAATCCCAGGCAGAAATGCACCTGCTCGGTGTCTTTTTGCTTTATATTGCACTCAAAGGTCAGGGACGGCGCAGCCGTGGAAATTGATTTATTATCCCTGTCGCCCCAGTCTGAAAAGTATTTCAAGGCCAGCTTTTCTATATCCTTGTACTTGACATTGCCGGCCACCGAAATCACCGTATTGTCCGGGCGGTAGTTTTCCCTCAGGTATTCCAGTATGTCGCTTCGCTTTATTGTCATTACCGTCTCCAAGTCCCCCAGCACCGGAAAACCCAGAGGATGATGCTTAAACACGTTTGAAGCGTAAATATCGTGTACAATTTCCTCCGGGGTGTCCTCGTACATGTTTATTTCTTCGCATATTACGTTTTTTTCCTTGTCAATCTCAAGGTCGGAAAATTCCGAGCAAAAAAGCATATCCGACAAAATATCAAAGGCGAGCTCCATGTGACTGTTGAGCACCTTGGCATAATAGCAGGTGCATTCCTTGCCGGTAAACGCGTTTAGCTGTCCGCCCACGTTGTCTATTTCCTCGGCTATATCCCGGGCGCTTCTCCGACCGGTCCCCTTAAAGACCATGTGCTCTATGAAATGGGAAATGCCCTTTAATTCCGGCTGCTCGTTTCTTGAACCCGCTTGAATCCAGACTCCTATACTCACCGACTGTACATAAGGTATCTCCTCTATTACTATTCTGAGTCCGTTTGGTAGTATAATTTTTTTATACTGCATTTTTATCCTCCTGTTTTGTATTAAGACTATTTTATTATATAGAGGCCAATACTAATTTTCAATCGTTTTTACTAAATCTTCCAGGGATATAATTTCATATCCCTTTTCCTTAATATATTCAATTATCGAGGGCAAAGCTTCCAGCGTTTGATCGGTAGGATGCATAAGTATAATGCCCCCGCCGTGCAGCTTTTTTTTCACCCTGGAGATTATCCTGTCGGCACCGTCCCTTTTCCAGTCTATTGTGTCTATGCTCCACAGCACCACTTCGCAGCCCAGGTCTTCCGACGCCTTAACGGTATGCTTATTGTATGCTCCCGAGGGCGGTGCGAAGAACCCGGGTATCTTCCCGGTTACCCTTTCCAGAACCTGCTGGGTGGTTTCTATCTCAGACCGGTTTTGGTCATAGTCAAGCTTTGAATGGTCCTTATGGGAATAACCATGGTTTCCAACAGTATGCCCGCTGTCCGCTATGACCTTGGCCAGGTCTGAATTTTTTTCCGCCCACCGCCCGGTCATGAAAAACGCTGCTTTTATCCCGGCAGCTTCAAAAAGCTTCAACATGTCCGGCAGGTATTCCTCACCCCAGTCTACATTCACAGTAATGGCCACACCATTGGATTCCTTGTCACCTTTGTAAATGGGCCCACCGAAAACAGGCCTTATATCGGTAAACCATTTAAAGGAGCCCAGCACCGCTGCCGCCAGCAGCACGGCGCACAGTACCGCGTAAATTTTTACCTTCCTTCCCCGTCGCTTAAAAATGCCTATTCCCATACAAAAATCCCCCTTTTTTGTTTTACTAAAGCATATTCAAAATCCCGACGGTTTAGAAAGGCGCAAAAAAAATTATGACCCGCCTTTGTATGACAGGTCTTTTGTGAAACGGTGATATCCCACAGTAAGGAAAAACATAAACCAGCGGTTTATGTTTTTAGCGTTTTTCCTTATTCTTATTCCCTTTTTCCTCCTTGGGCAGGGCATCCTTTCGGGAGAGGTTTATCCTGCCCTGCTTGTCTATTTCAATGACCTTAACAAGCACCTCGTCGCCTATTTGCAGAACGTCTTCCACCTTTTCCACTCTTTTGTGGGCAAGCTTTGAAATGTGAATCATGCCCTCCTTGCCCGGGGCGATTTCCACGAAGGCGCCAAAGTTGGTTATTCTAAGCACCTTGCCCACGTAGAATTCACCCACTTCAACGTCCTTTGTCAGCGCTTCAATGATCTTCAGGGCCCTTTCGCCGGATTCCATGTCGGGAGCGGCAATGAACACCCTTCCGTCGTCCTCGATGTCTATCTTGACACCGGTTTCGTTAATAATCCTGTTTATGGTCCTTCCTCCCGGTCCTATTATATCTCGTATTTTATCCGGGTCCACAAGGGTCCTTATTATCTTGGGCGCATAGGGAGACAACTCCTTGCGTGGCTCGGATATTACCTGCAGCATTTTGTCAAGAATGTACAGCCGTCCCTTCCTGGCCTGTTCCAGGGCCTTTTGCAGTATTTCCTTTCCTATACCGGCTATTTTGATGTCCATTTGTATGGCGGTGATACCCTTTGCCGTACCTGCCACCTTAAAGTCCATATCTCCCAAAAAGTCTTCCATACCCTGGATATCCGACAGGATTTGAACTCTTTCACCTTCCATTATAAGGCCCATCGCTATTCCCGCCACCGGCGCTTTTATCGGTACCCCCGCATCCATAAGCGCCAGCGTGCTTCCGCAAACGCTTGCCTGGGAAGTGGACCCGTTGGAACTTAAGATCTCCGAAACCAGGCGTATGGTATAGGGAAATTCCTCTTCGCTGGGTATGACCGGCTCAAGAGCTCTTTCCGCCAGCGCCCCGTGCCCGATTTCCCTTCTGCCGGGCCCCCTCAGGAACCTTGTTTCCCCAACGCTGTACGGAGGGAAATTGTAATGGTGCATAAACCTCTTGAATTCCTCCAGTCCCAACCCATCCAGTATCTGTACATCCCCCATGGCGCCTAAGGTGGCTATGGTAAGCGCCTGGGTCTGGCCCCTGGTAAACAGTCCGGAACCGTGGGTCCTAGGAAGCAGGCCCACCTCGCAGGCTATGGGCCGTATCTCTTCCGGTGTCCTGTCATCCGGCCTTTTGCCCTCTTCCAATATAAGCCTTCTTACCTCTTCCTTGGTTATATTGTACAGAACTTCGGAAATCTCCGCTTCGGACTCGGGGTATTTTTCTGCAAAATACTCCAGGGTTTCTTCCTTCACCCTGTCTATATTTGCGTTTCTTTCAAGTTTTTCCGGTGTCAGTATCGCATCTATCAGGCGGGATGTGGCATATTCCCTGACCTCCCTCTCCAACTCCGGGTTGATTTGGGCCAGTTCCACCTCCATTTTTTCCTTTCCCACCTTGGACACTATGTCTTCAATAAAAGTGACTATTCTTTTTACCTCTTCATGGCCATACATGATGGCTTCAAGCATGGTCTCTTCCGGTACTTCGTTGGCACCCGCCTCCACCATCATAACCGCATCCTTTGTACCGGACACTATAAGGCTGAGGTCGCTTCTTTCCTTCTGCTCAATATCGGGGTTCAGTATAAACTGCCCGTCCACCAAACCGACTTCCACCGACCCCGTGGGGCCGTCAAAGGGTATGGATGATATGGAAAGGGCCGCCGACGAGCCTATCATGGCCGCTATCTCCGGCGAATTGTTCCTGTCCACCGACAACACCGTAGCAATAACCTGGACATCGTTCCGGAACCCCTTCGGGAAAAGGGGTCTTATGGGCCTGTCTATAAGCCTTGATGTAAGTATTGCCTTTTCTGTCGGTCTTCCTTCCCTTTTAATAAAACCTCCGGGAATTTTACCCACCGAGTACAGTTTTTCTTCATAGTCACAGCTTAACGGGAAAAAATCCACCCCTTCCCTGGGCTTTTCCGACGCGGTAGCCGTAACCAGCACAGCGGTATCCCCATACCTTACCAGTACTGCACCATTGGCCTGGCCGGCCATTTTCCCGGTTTCTATAACAAGGTCCCTCCCGGCCAGCTGCATGCTAAAGGTTTCCAGTTTATATAGCTCCTCCATTCTTTACCTCCTCATCTGGGGTGTTACTATTAAAGACAATGGAGCGGAATGACCCGCCCCATGTTTACTTTCTCAAGCCCAACTGTTCAATAAGCTTTCTATACCTATCTATGTCCTTTTCCTTCAGGTAATTCAGAAGTCCTCGCCTTTTCCCTACCATTTTGAGAAGTCCCCGTCTGGAGTGATGGTCCTTTTTGTTCAGTTTGAGGTGCTCGTTAAGCTGGTTTATTCGCTCTGTAAGTATTGCAATCTGCACCTCCGGCGAACCGGTATCCGTCTCGTGAAGTTTAAAGTCCTCGATTATCCTCTGTTTTTCTTCGCTTTTCAGCATTGTTTCACCTCCTCATTAAATAGCCCCTAGAACCAAGTATAAGGCCGGAGTATCCTCAAACCTAGCTCAAGGTTCTTTCAACATTTAAATTCTATCATAACATTTAGGCTGTTGTAAACATTAACCTGGGTTGGTCTTTATACTCTATTTTTATTTTGTTAAAAATAGTTTTCCAAGTTTTTAATATCTAATTCTATTTGTCTTCTTAATTCCTCCCTGTTCTTAAACTGTTTTTCCTCCCTCATTTTATCAATAAACTCCACCCTGATAAAGCGGTCATACAGGTCCCTTTCAAGACCGCATACATGCGTCTCGATACCCATACGGTTCCCGTTAAAGGTAGGGTTTATCCCTACGTTGGTTATGCTCCTATATCTTTTACCCTCTATTAGCGTGCTGGTGGCGTACACGCCCCTGGCAGGGTAAAGTACTCCCTCCGGCATTCTTATGTTTGCGGTGGGAATGCCCATACCGTTGCCCCTGCCCTTTCCCTTTTCCACCCGCCCGGAGACAAAGTACCTACTCCCGAGACAGTAATTCGCTTTCTTAATATCCCCTTCGGCAAGAAGCTGCCGTATATAACTGCTGCTTATGAGCTGTCCCTCCAGCATAACCGGCTCCACCACGTCTATTTTGGCACCGGCCTTCTCTCCCAGGCTTTTGAGCAGCACCACGTCTCCCTTTCCGCCCTTGCCGAACCGGAAATTAAAGCCCACCACCCCGTATTTTATGTTGTGTTTTTTTACCAGGACTTCTTCAAAAAAACCCTCCGGTGACATTTGGGATACCCCGACATCAAAGGGAGCCATCTCTACCCTGTCCACGCCCAGCTCGCATAGTATCCGGTATTTTTCCTCCGGTGAATATATAAGCGGAACGCTGTTTTTTGGGTTTACTACGTTCTGCGGGTGATTTTCAAAGGTATAAACCATGGTCCTAAGACCCATTTTTTTGCTTTGCCGGCAAAGCGTTTCTACCAATTTCCTGTGCCCTAAATGGACACCGTCAAAGTAACCAAGTGCAATTCCCCAGCCAGTCAAGTTCATTTCCCCTTCACACCTGTTTGATAATGTCTTCCGTCGACCGTGCATCGGTCAGAAGCTTTTGTATTCTAATGCAGGGAACTTGTCCACCGCCATCAAAAATACCTATGCCTAACATGATATGCCGGTAGTATAGCCGGACCCTCTGCCCGTTTTTCAAGTCCCCTATCCTTTGCTGAATGTTATGTTTAAATAAAGGGTTTCCGTTTAACGCAAACCTCAAGGAATCTTCTTTTATAAGAACTTCGGGCATATCCTGCAGAGGATAGTCCATCGGCAGGACCAGGCTTTGTAAGGTCCCCCTTTGTGCATGGGACTCAAGTTCCTCAATGGTAACCGCATTGTCCAAGGAAAACCCGCCCGTATATAGTCGCACCAGGCAGGACATAACCGCCCCGCAGCCGGCCCTTGCCCCGATATCGTGGCAAAGAGTCCTTATATACGTACCCTTTGAGCATTCTACTTGTATGATCGCCCTGTCGGGAGGAAAATAGTCTACAAGTTCTATGCTGTACACCTCAATGGTCCTTGGTCTTCGCTCCACCTCCAGGCCTTCCCTTGCAAGCTGGTACAACCTCTTGCCCCTATGCTTTACAGCAGAGTACATGGGCGGGGTCTGCATTTGTTTGCCCCGAAACTCCCTAAGAAGGACTTCTATTTCCTGCCGGGAGACATTGGCCCTACTGCGCTCAAGGACTTTGCCTTGCACGTCCTGGGTATCGGTTACCATCCCAAAGGTTATCTCCGCCCTGTATATTTTTTTGGTTTCGGTAAGGAGGGATGCCAGCTTTGTGGCTTTCCCGAGGCATATAGGCAGTACCCCCGCAGCGCCCGGGTCAAGGGTTCCGGTATGGCCCGCCTTTTTTTCCCCCGTTATTCGTTTTACACTGCTAACCGCCTGGAAGGACGTCGGGCCTATGGGTTTTAGCAAGTTAATAAAACCGTCCATATTATCATACCCGCAATATTTTTTCTATCCTATCAAGCAGCGTTTCCACCGCTGCATCCATCGGTCCGCCGACGGTATACCCCGAGGCCTTTCTATGTCCACCGCCGTTAAACGACGCTGCGATTTCTGAAGTATCGGCGTACTCATTGGAGCGTAGACCCACCTTAATCTCCCCGTCGTCGGTTTCCCTAAGAAGCGCCGCTATTTCCACTCCCTCGATGTCCCTGGCAAATTCTATGACCCCCTCCAGGTCCTCCTGCCCGCAACCAGTCTCCTGCATCATTTTTTTGGTTATTCTCATTATCGCTGTTTTTCCGCCATGATACAGCTTGATGCTGTCAATGGCCCTACCCAGCATTTTTGTTTGTTCAAGGGTCCTGAGACTGTATATGCGCCGGCATATTTCGCTTGATTTAACGCCGATGCTTATCAGTTCCCCCGCTATGCCATGGGTCACTATGGAGGTGTTGTCATACCTGAAACAGCCTGTGTCGGCTGCAATTGCCGTGAAAAGACATATTGCTATGTCAAGGTCCAGCGCAATGCCCATTAGTTTAATAACCTGGTATACTATTTCCGCCGTCGCCGCGGCGTTGGTATCCACGAGGTTAAGATTGCCGAACATGGTATTGCTCAAGTGATGGTCAATATTTATTACGGTGCCCGCCGCCTCATAGTGCATGACTCCGCTCCCAAGCCTTTCCACGTCCCCGCAATCGAGGGCTACCAGAATATCCGGTTTAAAGGGAGCTTTTTCACAGTCCACTGCCAAATGGGAGCCGGGCAGGAAACTGTATTTTGAAGGCAGCCTGTCGTTGCGCAAAACAACCACCCTTTTGCCCAGCCTTTCAAGGGCAAGACCAAGGGCCGCCGATGACCCCAGCGCATCACCGTCCGGCGTTACATGGCTTATAATGCCTATATTGTCATTTTGCATAAGGTGTTTTACTATATCACTCAGAATCATTATCTTTTCGTGTCTCCTCACTGCCCATCACTTTTTTTAGCAGTTGGTTTATATGGGAACCGTATTCTATGGAATCATCCATTATAAAGGCTATCTCCGGAGTATTTCTAAGCTTAAGCCTGCCGCCCAGCTCCCTCCTTATGAATCCCTTTGCCCTTTCAAGCCCCTGCAGAGCTTCCTTTTTCGCCTGTTCATTTCCTAAAAGGCTTACGTATATCTTTGCAAAGCTGAGGTCCCTGCTCAGCTCTACCTGGGTTATGCTTAACAGCGGCCCCACCCTGGGGTCCTTTACACCGTTTCGCAGTATGTCGCTTGTCTCCCTTTTTATCTCCTCGGAAAGCCTTTGGGCTCGCCTGCTCATAAAATCACCTTTCCCTACCTGGGAACTTCCTGGCTGACGAAACACTCCAGTTCGTCCCCTTCTTTAATATCGTTGAAACCTTCTATGGTTAACCCGCATTCGTAACCTTGAAGCACTTCCCTGACGTCATCCTTGAACCTTTTAAGGGAATCTATTTTGCCCTCATATATAACTATCCCGTCGCGAACCACCCTTATGCCGCCGTTGCGCTGTATTTTACCTTCCTGCACGTAACACCCTGCAATGGTTCCTATCGATGATACCTTGAATGTTGCCCTTACTTCAGCCTTGCCTATTACAACCTCTTTGAACTTGGGTTCCAGCATTCCCTTGATTGCGGCTTCTATATCGTTTATGGCATCGTAAATTATCCTGTAGGTCCTTATATCCACGTTCTCGTTGTTTGCCATCTGGACTGCCTTGCTATCGGGTCTTACGTTAAAGCCTATCACTATCGCGTTTGAGGCGGCGGCAAGCATTACGTCGGTTTCGGTTATTGCACCCACGCCGCTGTGGATGGGTTTTATACGCACCTCGTCACTGCTAAGCTTTTCAATGGACTGTTTTACCGCCTCAACGGAACCATGCACGTCCGCTTTTACTATAATATTAAGGTCCTTCACCTTTCCCTCCTTGATCTGGTTGAAAAGGTCTTCAAGGGTTACCCTCTGGCTTGATTTTAATATGGATGTGCGTATCCGTTCCTTTCTCTCCTGTGCAATGTGTCTTGCGGTTTTGTCATCTTCGGTTACCACCAGTATATCCCCGGCATCCGGTACCTCCGAAAGGCCTATAACTTCTATGGGCGTAGAAGGGCCCGCCTTGGATATCCTTTTCCCATTATCATCGGTCATTGCCCTAACCTTGCCGTAGGTTGCGCCTACAACTATCGAATCCCCGACCCTAAGGGTACCTTTCTGTACCAGTACCGTTGCTACCGGGCCCCTTCCCTTGTCAAGCTTGGCCTCGATAACCGTTCCTACGGCATTTCTATCCGGGTTTGCCTTAAGCTCCTGCATGTCGGCCACCAGCAGCACCATTTCAAGCAGCTCGTCAATACCCTCACCGGTATGGGCGGAAACCTCCACGCCGATTGTATCCCCGCCCCATTCTTCCAGCAGCAGGCCCTGGTCCGCCAGTTCCTGCTTTACACGACCTGGGTTGGCAGTAGGTTTGTCTATTTTGTTTATAGCCACCACCAGCGGCACACCTGCTGCCCGGGCATGGTTGATAGCCTCTATGGTTTGCGGCATGACTCCGTCATCCGCCGCCACCACCAATATGGCTATATCGGTCACCTGTGCGCCCCTGGCCCTCATGGCGGTGAAAGCCTCATGTCCGGGGGTGTCCAGGAATACTATTTCCCTGTCCCCTATCTTTACCTTGTAAGCGCCGATATGCTGGGTAATTCCCCCCGCCTCCTGTTCGGTTACCTTTGTTTCCCTTATCCTGTCAAGCAGTGATGTTTTCCCGTGGTCGACATGTCCCATTACCGTAATAACCGGGGAGCGGGGTACCATTTTTACCGGGTCTTCTTCCTCCGCCAGGTAATCCATTTCGGTTTCATTCTTTTTTACCACCAGCTCAAAGCCGTATTCCCGGCCAATGGCGGCGGCAATTTCGCCGTCAATGTTTTGGTTAACAGCCGCCATAATCCCCATCGGAATCAGCTTCTTTATAATATGTGTCGCGGGAACTCCCAAAACATCAGCCAAGTCTTTTACGGTTATTTTTTCCCCAATTTCCGCTGTCTTTTGTATCTCGTCTTCTTTTCCCTTTTCCTGGGGATGGGGGTGCTTTTTATCGTGCTGCTTCTTTGGCTTTTTCTTGCCCTTTTGTAAGTCTACATCCCTGTCCCCCGCTGTCTTTGTCTTTTGTTTCCTTATCTTTACCTTTTTTGCGGAATCCTCTTCCTCGCCGGTGAATTCAGTATCCTCCTCCGGGCTCTGTTCTTCGGACACTATTTCCTCCACTGCCTTTGCTTCCCTTTCGTTAACCGTACTCATATGGTTTTTAACTTCCACTCCCAGTTCCGCCAGCATATTCATTAGGTCTTTACTGGACAATTTCAATTTTTTTGCCAGTTCGTACACCCTGATTTTTGCCATGTCCTTCACCCCCTGGTATAATTTGTCTTCAGGTATCAATGAGTTTCAGTATCTCCCTGGAAAAGCCTTCATCCAAAACCGCTGCAACCGCCCTGTCGACTTTACCCACTGCCCTTCCAAGCCTGGACTTCGTACCGAAGATTCTAATCGGTATCCCCTTGTGTAAACACTTATCAGTAAAGAGTTTCCTGGTGTTGTCCGAGCAGTCCCCTGAAAGAAGTACAAGCTTTGCTTTGCCCTTAGATATCGCACTCCTGCACAGTTCGGTACCGGTTACAAGGTTGCCGCCTTTATAGGCCAGGCTTATCAAGTGATAAGGCTTATCCTCGTTCAACACTTTAAGACAGTTCCTCCTCCAATTGCGCATAAATGTGCTCATCTATTTTGACGCCCAGGGACTTTTCCAGCTTTTTAGACTTGCGTGCGCTGTCCAGGCATGTCTTTTCCGGGCAGATATAGGCTCCCCTTCCCGATTTTTTACCGGTCTTGTCCAGGAAAATCTCTCCCTCGTTATTTCTTACCACCCTTATCATTTCCCTTTTGGGCCTGGCTTGTTGACAGCCCGTGCAAAGTCTAATCGGTACTTTTTTTCTTTTCAACTTAAAACCACCCCTGTTCCTAATCAGCTATGGTAAGGTCCTCGTAGTCCGGGTCCTCTTCCCCTGCCGACTGGCTTTCGCTTTTTATGTCTATTTTCCACCCGGTAATCTTGGCGGCAAGCCTTGCATTCTGTCCTTCCTTACCTATGGCCAGCGAAAGCTGGTAGTCCTTTACCACCACCTGGGCGGCTTTTTGTTCTTCGTTGACGGTAACACTGACAACCTTTGCAGGACTAAGGGAATTCGCAATGAATTCGCTTATTTCATCACTCCACTTTATAATATCAATTTTTTCTCCCTTGAGTTCGTTGACAACCGACTGCACCCTGACTCCCTTGGGCCCCACACAGGCTCCCACCGGGTCAACGTTCGGGTCGGTCGAATGGACCGCTATCTTTGTCCTGGCCCCTGCTTCCCGGGCAATGCCCTTTACCTGGACCAGTCCGTTGTGTATTTCCGGTACTTCCAGTTCAAAAAGCCTTTTGACCAGTCCGGGATGGGTCCGCGATACGACTATCTGCGGCCCCTTGGTGGTCTTTTTCACCTCCACTATATACACCCTTATCCTGTTGCCCGGCGAATAGTCTTCGGTGGGTATCTGTTCACTGGGCGGCAGTACTGCCTCCACCCTGCCAAGGTCTATCATAACGTTGCTTTTTTCCCAGCGTTGAATCATCCCGTTAACCAGTTCGTTCTCCCGGTTTACAAACTCTTCGTAAATAATTCCTCTTTCGGCTTCCCGGATTCTCTGGACCACCACCTGCTTTGCGGTCTGTGCCGCTATGCGGCCAAAGTTCTTGGGGGTTACCTCGATTTCCAAGATGTCTCCCAGCTGGGCCTTCGGGGAAATACTCCTTGCATCCTCCAGGCTTATTTCGGTAAGGCTGCTGTCCGGGTTTTCCACCACCGTTTTTTTTGAGAATACTTTTATGTCCCCGGTCTCTTCCATAATGCTTACATCAACGTTCTGCGAAGAACCGAAGTTTTTCTTGTATGCCGAAACAAGGGCCGCTTCTATTGCTTCTTTCAGCACTTCCTTGCTTATTCCCTTTTCCTTTTCTATCTGTTCCAAAGCCTGCATAAATTCTTGATTCATACGTTTTTAACCTCCCATTAAAACTTAAAAGCAAGCCGGGTGGAAGCTATTTTATCTTTCTGAAACTGCAGCTTACCCTCCGGTGTACTTACAGTTACAACCCCGTTTTCCAGGCCTTCCAGCACGCCGGTGAATTCCTTTTTGCCGTCCACCGGGGAATAAAGCTTTATTTCCACTTCACGGCCCCTGAAATAATCGTAGTCCCTCTGCGATTTTAGCGGCCTTTCTACCCCGGGGGATGATACTTCCAGTATATAGCTGTGCTCTATCGGGTCCACTTCGTCAAGCACATCGCTTAGGGTTTCGCTTACCCTCTGGCAGTCCTCCACCGTAACTCCGCCTTGCTTGTCTATGTAAAGCCTTAGATACCAGTTGGGGCCTTCCTTGACATACTCTATGTCCACCAGTTCGCACTTGTTCTCTTTTATTATTGGAACCGCCAGTTCCTCCACCACTTCCTCTATTTTCCGCTTAGCCAATTCTATTCCTCCCTGACCTTTCTTATATCATCTAATGGTATTTTTATGTTTCCATACCAATGGGTTTATTATTCTACGGCATATGCTCTGTATAACAGTAAAGAGTGGGTTTTTACCCACTCCTGTCGCACAGGTATGCACTTTCCATGAATTAGTTTAACATATATGCATCCGGATTACAAGTCAAAAAAGTGAAATTTGGTTTGATTCCGGTAAAGAATCCAGGCAGCCGTGCTCCCTAAGTATGTCTATGATAGCCCGGCTTATCCGGGCCCGTTCCTGGAGGTCCTCCACCGAAATAAAGGGCCTTTCCTTTTTCGCTTCCACTATGCTCCCCGCGGCATTCCCGCCAAGTCCCTGCAGTGCACTCAGCGGCGGCAGTAATTTTTCGCCTATTATAAGGAACTCCCTTGCGTCCGACTTGTAAAGGTCCACCGGCATGAACCCAAAACCCCTGCAGTACATTTCCCTTGCCACTTCCAGTATTGTAAGTAGGGACTTTTCTTTTTGGGTCAGGTTGTTCCTCCTCGATTCGTATTCCCTTATGGTTTTAGCTACATGGTCCCTTCCTGCCACTATGAGCTGCGCGTCGAATTCATCGGCACGGACGGTAAAATACGCGGCATAAAAGGCCAGGGGGTAATGAACCTTGTAATAGGCTATCCTGAACGCCATGGTCACATAGGCCACCGCATGGGCCTTCGGAAACATGTACTTAATTTTATTACAGGATTCTATGAACCAATCGGGCGTACCAACCCGCCTCATGTCTTCTACGTCTCCCTCGGTAAGCCCTTTACCCTTTCTCACCCTTTCCATTATCCTGAACGCGTTTTTCGGGTCCATGCCTTTTTTTATAAGGAACAGGAATATGTCATCCCTCGTGGATATTACTTCCTTTAGAGTTGCAATCCCTTCCTGTATAACCTGCTGCGCGTTGTTAATCCACACATCGGTCCCGTGGGACAGGCCGCTTATCCTAATCAACTCCGCCATGGTGGTGGGTTTTGTATCCTGCAGCATCTGCCGCACAAACTTCGTACCGAATTCCGGAATACCGAGGCTGCCCACGGGGCATTCTATATCCTCCGGCTTTATGCCGAGGGATTCGGTGGAACTGAAAAGCTGCATGGTCCTTTGATCGTCGAGGGGGATTTCCGTGGGGTTTTTCCCGGTAAGCTTATGCAGCATTTTCAGCATGGTCGGGTCGTCATGGCCCAGTATGTCAAGCTTTAATAGCCTTCCGCTCAGCGCGTGGTAGTCAAAGTGGGTGGTTATAACGTCCGAGTTCGGGTCGTCCGCCGGTCTTTGTACCGGCGTAAACTTATGGATATCCATGTCCCGGGGCACAATCATTACGCCCCCCGGGTGCTGGCCGGTGGTCTTCTTTATCCCGGCACAGCCCTTTACAAGGCGGTTTACTTCGGCATTGTGGACCGTAAGGTTTCTCTCTTCCAGGTAACCCTTTACGAAGCCGTAGGCGGTTTTGTCCGCCAGCGTCGAAATGGTGCCGGCCCGAAAGACCTTGGTCTTGCCGAACAGCTCTTCCGCGAACCGGTGTGCCCTGGCCTGGTATTCACCGGAAAAATTTAGGTCGATATCCGGCTCCTTATCCCCCTCAAAGCCCATAAACACTTCAAAGGGAATGTCGAAGCCGTGCTTCCCGAGCGGAGCACCGCATTCAGGGCAGGTTTTGTTGGGAAGGTCCGCCCCCGAACCGATGCTTCCGTCTTCTATGAATTCGCTGTACTTGCACCCGCCGCACAGGTAGTGGGGTGGCAGCGGGTTTACCTCGGTTATACCGCTCATGGTTGCAACCAGCGAGGACCCCACCGAACCCCTGGAGCCCACCAGGTACCCGTCCTCGTTTGACTTTGATACCAATTTTTGTGCCGCAATGTACAAAACCGCATACCCGTTGCCTATTATCGACTTAAGCTCCCTCTTCAGCCGGTCCTCCACAATCCTTGGCAGTGGGCTGCCGTAAAGGGCCTGCGCCCTTTGCCAAGTCAGCTTCTCCAACTGCTGCTCCGCCCCCTCTATGGTGGGGGGATATGTCTCCAGCGGCACCGGAATCAGCTGCCCAATTTTTTCATTTATGGCCTTTGGATTATCTATTACCACCTCTTTGGCGGCATCTTCGCCAAGATATTTAAACTCCTCCAGCATTTCCGACGTGGTATGAAGAAATAAGGGTGCCTGGCTGTCCGCATCCTGGAAGCCCTTGCCCGCCAAAATGACTTTCCTGAAAACCATGTCGCGGGGGTTTATGAAATGTACATCCCCCGTGGCCACAACCGGAATGCCGAGTTTTTTGCCTATTTCATATACTCTTCGGTTGGCCTTCTGGATATCGCCAACACCTGACAGCCTTCCGCTTTCCACCATAAATAAGTTGTTTCCCACCGGCTGTATCTCCAGGTAATCGTAAAAGGAAGCTATTTCTTCAAGTTCGCTGTCGCTTTTGCCCGAAAGTATACCCCGGTACAGCTCCCCGGCTTCACAGGCGCTTCCTATCAAAAGACCCCTTCTTTTTTCCAAAAGAAGGCTTTTGGGAATCCTGGGGGTTTTATGGAAATACTCCAGGTGTGAACTGCTCACCAGGCGGTACAAGTCCTCAAGGCCCTGCTGGTCCTTGGCGAGAATGGTAACATGGTAGGACCTAAGCCTGTTAAGCGTCTCCTTAAGCAGGGCATTCCTTCCACCGCCCTGGGCAGTGTTTTCCTTTTCTCTTTCAAGGTCCTTCAAGCATTTTAAGAATATTTTCGCCGTTACCAGCGCATCGTCCACCGCCCGGTGGGCCCTTTCCATGTCAATCTCAAGGTGCTGCGCCACGGCAGACAGCTTATGGGTTTTTAACCGGGGAAACAATCTTCTTGTGATAGCGAGGGTGTCCAAAACCTTGTTTTTCACTGTCATGCCCATGCTTGCAGCCCTGTGTTGAATAAAACCCATGTCAAAGGACGCGTTGTGGGCAACCAACACCGCATCTCTTGCAAATTCCAAAAAGGCAGGTATTACCTGATCTGCAGTGGGGCAGTCCTTAACCATTTCATCGGTTATACCCGTCAGTTCCACTATTTCTTCCGGAATAGGCATACCCGGGTTAACAAGGGAGTGGAAACGGTCGGTGATATTGCCGTTTTCCACCATTATCGCACCTATTTCGGTTATACTGTCCCGTGTTGGGTCCAGCCCCGTGGTTTCTATATCAAAAACCACGAAACGACCCTTTTTGTCCAATTCAGAGCCGGTCTGTGATGAAATATAGAGGTCGTCTATCATGTACCCCTCAAGGCCGTATATCACCTTTACACCGGTCCTTTGAGAAGCTTCATAGGCCTCAGGGAAGGCCTGCACCACACCGTGGTCGGTTATGGCTATGGCCGTATGGCCCCATTCGGCGGCCTTTTCTACCAGGGCCTCCACCGGGGCTACACCGTCCAGGGCACTGAACCGGGTGTGGGCATGAAGCTCTATTCTTTTCTCCGGGTAGTCGTCCTTTCTTTGTTCGGCCGGGACAAGCATCGCATCCCTTCCTGCTATCACTATTTCCTTAACGTATTTATTATACTGTGCTTCTCCCTTTATCCTTACCCTGTCACCCTCCCGGACCGCGTTTTCAACCCTGGGCCTTGATGCCTTGTCTATAAATAGTCGGCATTCTATTGTGTCCTCGTAATCGGTTATAAATAATGACATGAGCAGGGAATATTTCTGGGAATTAAGTTCCTTTTTTTGAATACCGCAAACATCTCCCTCCACCACCACCGTACCGGCATCCTGTATGACGTCTTTTATGGGTTTGGGAGTGCCCCTGAAAGCCTTTCCTATTATTACCCTGTTTTTTGAACTCTTGTTTTGTTTGCTGCTGTTTCGCTTTACAATCTTTTTTATCTCTTCCAGTTCTTCATCCCGGGCTTCGGCTATTGGCGGCGTTATAGCATCCCCGTAATCCTTTTCTTGGCTGGCAGTCAAAGACACGATAACGTCCATGCCCGACATGGCCTTTATCAGCCTCTGTGTAAGACCTTCAAACCCCCTGTCCGAAAGGGCGTGAAGGGCCAGCTCGCTGCAAAATTCCACCTGCAGGCGGTTTCCCCTGAGGCTGTATGTACAAGACTCCAGCCATGGGCCGGCGGCCGGAAAGGACCTGCGCCATAGGCCACAAAAAAAAGTCCAGTGGGTTTTTAAGAGCTTCTCCAGGCTGGAATCTTCCTCCGACCGGACAATCAATACCCGGGGGTCCCCGCTCTTTTTAAATTTTTCCCTAATTCCCTCTGTGACAACTTTTGCGTCCTGCCCGTGCCATTCTTCGCCGTCGACTATTACTATTACTTCATTGGCCTTTTCGTTAACCATAACTTTTTTTACCCGTTTCAATACATCCTGCATTTAAGTCCGACCTCCCCCTAGCTGCTGTCTACAATCTGTTTTATCCCGTCCACTTCGTTTAGTGCTTGAATGACTTCGTTCAGCCCCATCTGCCCGGGCAGCTTTAAAAGCAGTATTATTTCCACCGTAAATTCATCCAGCTCTATCATCCTTATGTTCCTTATGGAAATACCCTTACCGCCAAGGGCGCTGCCTATCCTGCCCAATTGTCCCGGGACGTTGTCCGCCCTCAGCGTAATGGAATAATTGTTCCTGCTCTTGTTGATGCGTGCTTCCAGCCGGTTTACAACGGTCAACGTTATCACTATAACAATAGTTACCACAACCGCTCCCAGGTAAAACCCGGCTCCCACCGCAAGTCCTATGCATGCAACCACCCACAGGCCCGCAGCCGTTGTAAGCCCCCGTATGGAAGCCCCTTCCTTCATGATGGTTCCAACTCCCAGAAAACCTATGCCGCTTATTACCTGGGCCCCCAGCCTGGCAGGGTCCATTGTCGTCCTTCCGCCGTATAACTCGAAAAGGTGGAAAGATACCAGCATAACAAGCGTAGAACCTGTACATACAAGAATGTGGGTGCGAAGTCCGGCAGCCTGGTTCCCGAACTCCCTTTCCATCCCTATGGCGCTGCTCAGAAGGAAGGCTAAAAGGATCCTTAACATAATTTCCTGGGTTGACAGCATTTTTACCTCTCCTTAAAACTCAATACCTTAACGATATCCCGGTACATCTTTAGCCTTTCGGCAAATCCCCTTATGATACCCAGCTTTTCCTCTTTCATGACGTGGGAAACGTCTTCCAGCTGTATTTCTTTTATGCGTATGTTGTGCTTTTTCACGTAACGGGTCAGCGCCACCTCCACGCCGTAACGGCTGATTTCCAGCCCGTCTATATCCAGCAGTATTTGCCTTTTTATTGCCCTCTGTCCCGATAAAAAGGGAGCGACCTTCTGGGCCAGGTCGGTGGCCAGGCGTCCATTGGAAAAAATGCCTACGGTCATGTCCCATTCCCCCGAAAGGACCGGCTGCAGCAGGCGGTCGGCATCCTCCGGTTTAAAGCCGCAAAGGTCCGCGTCAAGAAATAGAATAACATCCGACTGGCAGTCCTTGAGGCCGCGGCACAGCGCTCCGCCTTTCCCAAGGTTTTTGTCGTTTATAATTACCTTTACGCCCATCCGTTTTGCAACCTCTGCCGTTTTGTCCACGGAGCCGTCATCCACTACTATTATTTCGTCCACCAGCTTTGAATTCTTGACCGCCTCTAAGACTTCTCCAATCCTTTGTTCTTCGTTGTATGCCGGGATTATCGCTGTAGTTTTCATTGACTTTCCTCCTAGTACTACCTATTATGCGTACTTATATAAATATTACCACATTTTTGTCCAATCCTACAAACCGGAAAGATTTTACCACAGCCTTCAATAAAACAAATAAGGGCGGTTTTACACCACCCTTAATAGGCCTTTGCAAAATAAACGAACCTTTTGGCATTTCCGCCGCACACCATGCACTCTCCGCCCCCGTTTTCCTGTTCAAAGGGTATGCAGCGGATTGTGGCCCCGGTTTTTTCCTTTACCTTGGCTTCACACTCGGCGGATTCGCACCAATGAGCCTTTACAAAACCCATTTGATTTTCCATTATTGAGGCCATCTCTTCCATGTTACGGGCGGTGCGGATGTTGCTGTCCCTAAACCGCAGCGCCTTGTTAAATATTCCAAGCTGGATATCCTCCAGCAGGTCGGACAGGCGTCCTTCCAGTTCTTCAAAAGCAATGGAGATTTTTTCGCCGGTGTCCCTCCTTACCGCCACCACCTGGCCGCTGCTTATGTCCCTGGGACCTATTTCCAGCCGGACCGGAACCCCTTTAAGCTCCCACTCGTTGAATTTCCAGCCCACACTGTATGTATCCCTGTCGTCCAGTTTTACCCTGTACTTTGCCGACAGGTTCCTTTGTAACTCCGCCGCCTTTTCCAGCACCCCTTCCTTGTGTTGGGCGATCGGGACAATTACCACCTGTAAGGGTGCCACCCTCGGCGGCAGCACCAACCCCCTGTCGTCGCCGTGTACCATTATGATACCGCCAATCAGCCTGGTGGAGACTCCCCAGGAAGTGGACCACACGTATTTCAGCTGGCCGTCCTTGTCAAGGTACTGTATGTCGAAAACCTTGGCAAAATGCTGTCCAAGATTATGGGACGTGCCCGCCTGGAGGGCTTTGCCGTCCAGCATAAGCGCTTCCATGGTGTAGGTCCTAAGGGCTCCTGCAAATTTTTCTTTCTGTGACTTCTGACCGGTCAACACCGGGATTGCCAGCGTGTTCTCCGCAAAGTCCTTGTAAATGTCCAATATCCTAAGGGCCTCTTCTTCCGCCTCCTCCTCCGATGCGTGGGCGGTATGGCCCTCCTGCCACAGGAACTCGGAGGTGCGCAAGAAAGGCCTGGTGCTTTTTTCCCATCTGACAACGTTGCACCATTGGTTGTACAGTATAGGCAGGTCGCGGTAGGACCTAATCCACTTTGAATACATGCTGCAAACTATGGCCTCGGATGTCGGCCTTACCGCTATCCTCTCGGTGAGCTGTTCGTTTCCGCCGGCGGTAACCCAGGCCACCTCCGGTGCAAACCCCTCCACATGCTCCGCCTCTTTTTGAAGAAGACTCTCGGGTATAAACAGCGGGAAATAGGCGTTGCTGTGGCCGGTTGCACGCAGCTTATCGTCAAGGGCCCTTTGCATGTTTTCCCACAGGGCGTAACCGTATGGCTTTATAACCATAAATCCCTTTACCGGTGCGTAGTCCACCAGGTCTGCCTTTCTTATCACATCGGTATACCACTGGGAGAAGTCTTCGTTTTGTTTAGTTATCTGGGTTACAAATTCCTCTTCCTGTCTTGACATGACTACACTCCTTTCAAAAATGAATAATCCCCCCTCCCAAAGGGACGAAGGACTTTCCGGTACCACCCTTTTTTGGCCAAAGGCCCGCTCGGGAGATAATAGCGGTTTCAAACCGTATACTGCTGTTCTTTTTCCCGCCCTCCCGGTTGACGGGCGGCAGGTTGTAGTAAGCTCCGTTTGGCTATTATTCTAAATACTACATAATGAGTACAGCTTTGTCAATACTTATCTATCTCTTCCATAAGGGCTTCAAGGAGGTCCTGTTCCCTGACTGTCCTTATTATTTTCCCTTTTTTGAACACTATACCCTTTCCGCTGCCTCCCGCTATTCCTATGTCCGCCTCCCTGGCCTCCCCCGGCCCGTTGACGGCACAACCCATAATGGCAATTTTCAAGGGCTTTTTGACATCCTTCACCCTATCCGTCACCCTGTCGGCCAGCTCCACCAGGTTTATACCGCACCGTCCACAGGTGGGGCAGGATATTATGTCTACACTTGCCTTATGATAAAGCCCGAGGGATTTTAGGATTTCCCTGCCCACTTCCACTTCCCGTACAGGCCGGTCGGTAAGGGATACCCGTATGGTGTCACCGATACCCTCCATCAAAAGCGAACCAATCCCGATGGCGGATTTTACGGTACCGCTTAAAAAGGTGCCCGCTTCTGTAACCCCTACGTGCAGCGGGTAGTCCACCTTTTGGGATATCAGCCGGTACGCCTCTATGGTGGTCAAAACGTCCGAGGCCTTAAGGGACAGCTTCATGTTGTAATAGTTCATTCCTTCTATGAGCCGGACATTTCTTAATGCGCTTTCCACCAGTGCCTCGGCGCAGGGTGCCTTGTATTTTTCCAGTATGTCCTTCTCAAGGGAACCGCCGTTTATACCTACCCTTATGGGTATCCCCCTTGCCGCTGCAGCCCTCACCACCCTTGCCAGCCGCTCGGTGGAGCCTATGTTGCCGGGATTTATGCGCAGGGCGTCCGCCCCTGCATCTACTGCTGCTATGGCAAGCCTGTAGTCAAAATGTATGTCTGCAACAAGGGGTATCGAGATGCCTTTTTTTATATCCCTAAGGCAGGAAGCCGCCCTTTCGTCGGGTACTGCCACCCTAACTATGTCGCAGCCTTCCCTTTCCAATTCCAGTATCTGCCTCACCGTGGCCGCAACATCCGTTGTTTTTGTATTGGTCATGGACTGGATGGTGATGGGGCTCCCCCCGCCCACCGGGGTATTTCCAATAAGGATTTTCCTTGTGTTTTTTCCCATGTAAAACGCGCTCCGTTCTAGAATAGGTTAAACCGGCTTATATCCTTCCACGTTATCATTATGATTAGAAGTATAAGAAAAACGAACCCAATAAAATGAATGAGCCCTTCCTTCTCTATGTCGATGGGTTTTCCCCTCACGCCTTCCAGCAGCAGGAAGACCATTTTACCTCCGTCCAGTGCGGGTATGGGCAGCAAGTTTATAACCCCGAGGTTAAGGCTTAGGAATGCCGCAAGGAACATAACGTTCAAAATGCCGGTTTTTGCTGCCTGGTTAACCAGCTGAATAACGCCCACCGCCCCCACCACGTCCTCGGCGGAGGCCCTGCCTGTAACAAGCTGTCCCAGGTAGGACACCATAAGGCCTATCACTTCGAAACTCCTTTTAATCCCCAGCCGCACCGAGCCGGCTACACTTTTTGCAGCCATTGGAGTGATGCCTATTATGCTCTGCCCTGTTTCCGGGTCGGTAACGGGAAATACATCAAGGGCAACGGTTTGGCCATCACGGTTTACCGTAACTGTCATCCGCTCCCCCTTTGAAGAGGCCACCAAAAGCTGCAGCCTTTCCCAGGATTCCACCCTTTGACCGTTTATACTTATCACTCTGTCGCCGGGCCTTATCCCCGAGACCTCAGCGGGGTACCCTTCCATCACTGTATCAATAACCGTCGTTGGGGTACCCACGATGTAAAAAATTATGCTGAAAAGAAGTATGGCCAGTATTATATTCATCACGGGGCCCGCCAGAATAATGGCCATTCTCTTTCCCAGGGGTTTGCTGTAATACGCACCCTCCCCATTTGCTTTTTCTTCCTCCCCCAGCATTTTCACGTACCCGCCTATGGGGAAGACGCGCAGCGAGTACCGTGTACCCTTGCGACCCCATGACAATATCTTTGGACCCATGCCTATGGAAAACTCTTCCACAGTGACTCCGGACTTTTTTGCGGCGATGAAATGCCCGAATTCATGGGAGAATACCATTAGTGTAAATATTATTATTGACGCTGCGGCCGTGACTACCGTAGATGCCAAAATTCTCCACCATCCTTTTCAACCATTTGGGCAACTTGCGACCTGCTCCATCCATCCCAGTATATTATATCATCAAGGCACGGGTTCTTATGATTATTATGTTTCTGTAAAACTTTTTCTACCACCACGGGGATTGAATTGAAAGGCACTGCTCCCTTAAGGAATAATTCAACCACCGCCTCGTTGGCCCCGTTAAGCACCGCCGTCATGGTTCCCCCTTCCCTGAGGGCCTCGTAAGCAAGCCGCAGAGAGGGAAAGGTCTCCAGGTCCGGCCTGAAAAACTCCAGTATGCCCGTTTCCACCGGGTTAAACCTTGGCAAACCCGACGGCATTCTTACGGGATAGGTAAGTGCATACTGTATGGGCAGCCTCATATCTGGGTTTCCCAGCTGTGCCAGCACAGAACCGTCCACCATCTCCACCATGGAGTGGACTATGCTCTGGGGGTGAATTACCACTTCTATGCTGTCGGCATCCATCCCGAACAGCCACTTTGCTTCTATCACTTCCAGCCCCTTGTTCATCAGCGTGGCCGAATCTATGGTTATTTTTTTACCCATTTTCCAGTTTGGATGTTTCAGCGCCTGGGAAGGCGTCACTTCCTTAAGCTCCTCTCTGCTTTTGCCCCTGAAGGGGCCCCCGGAGGCTGTAAGCAGCAGCCTTTTCACCTGGGAAGGGGGAGTGCTGCCAATGCACTGGAAAATAGCTGAATGCTCGCTGTCAACCGGTATTATCTTTACGCCCTTTCTTGATGCAAGGTCCATAACCAGCTGCCCGCCGGCTACAAGGGATTCCTTGTTGGCCAGTGCAACGCTTTTTCCCGCCTCAAGGGCGGTAAGGGTTGGCACGAGCCCCGCAATACCAACCATTCCGTTTAGCACAATATCACAGCCGCTTTCGGTTATACAGCTTTTTATTCCTTCTTCCCCGGACAGCACCACGGTCCGGCTGCTTTCACCCAAGTTTGCCTTAAGCCGCCGTGCCCGCCCTTCATCAAGCAGCGCCGCCACCTTTGGTTTAAACTCCCTTATTTGCTGCAGCATTAATCCATCGTTTTCCCTGGCGGCAAGAGCGGCTACGCTTAATTCCCCATCCATCTCCCTTACCACCTGCAGCGCCTGCCGGCCTATGGAACCGGTGCTGCCCAAAATAGCGATACTCTTCAACTCAATTTCTCCCTTCCTGCCGGCCTGTAAGCCCTGAACCCACACTCCCCGCTTCACACATTCCCCATATCAAAAAAGGAAGTGAAGCCCGGCCCGAAAGCTTATCCATAGGGGACATACCTGCGACCTGATAGGATTGATCAGAAGAGTAGGTGTGTCCCCATTCCTATGTATACAATAGGTATTGTAAACAATACGCTGTCAAACCTGTCCAGGATACCCCCATGGCCCGGCATAATACTGCCGAAGTCCTTAACCCCTGCATACCTTTTTATTATGGAGGCGGTCAGGTCCCCAAGCTGTGCCGATATCCCTCCGATTAGCCCTATGACTGCCAGGTTTACCATTCCCAGGTCCATTCCGTACAGCTTCCACGCAAAATATCCAAAGGCCATCGAGCCCGCAACGCTGCCCAAAAGTCCGCCTACTGCTCCTTCCACCGATTTTTTGGGGCTGATGGAAGGACAGAGCTTGTGCCTCCCCAGCGAAATCCCGATAAAATAGGCAAAGGTATCCCCCAGCCATGCTATAACAAACACCAGCCAGACCAGTATGTTACCCTGGTCTCGATTATATATAAGCTGAAGCAGGGACATAATTACCGGTATGTATACTATACCCACAAGGGTTATTCCCAAATCGTCAAGGCGTGCCCTGTTCTGTATTATCATGGTTATAAAGCAGGCGACGGTGCAGGCGATTATTATGGTCACCGTCAGTCCGAACACTTTTTGCCCGTATATACCTGCCACAACGTTTATGGCGGCGGAGGATAAAAGACCGATTGCCTGGAAGGGGAAAATTTCCTTAGCTTTGAAAACACCGTAAAACTCGGCAAGGGCTATAAGCGCCACAATCGTCAGGGCGATGGTAAGCGCCTTTCCGCCGGTAGTAAGTACAAATACCAGTAAAGGTATACCCAGCAGCGCACTTATTATTCTAATCCACACTGTTAACCCCCCCGTACCTTCTGTCCCTTTTTGCATAGTCATCCAACGCCTTCTCAAACATATCAGCGGTAAAGTCCGGCCAGAAGCAGTCGGAAAACCATAGTTCCGAATAGGCAATCTGCCATAAAAGAAAATTGCTGACCCTCAGCTCGCCGCTGGGCCTTATTACCAAATCCGGGTTGGGCATCCCACTGGTATAGAGGTAGTTTTCGAAAAATTCCTGGTCAATATCCTGAACCCTGGCCTTACCTTCGCAAACGTCCTTCACTATCCCCCGTACCGCCCTGAGTATTTCGTCCCGTCCGCCATAATTAATGGCTACGCTGAGTACCATGCCGTCATTCTCCCTGGTTTGTGCCACGGCTTTTTCCAGTTCCTCCTGCACATCCTTCCGCAGCGCGGATATATCACCAAGTATTCTCAGCTTTATGTTGTTCGTCTTAAGCTCTTCCAGTTCGCTTTTCAAGTACTCCATAAGAAGGTTCATAAGGTTTTTTATTTCCATCTCCGGCCTTTTCCAGTTCTCTGTAGAAAAGGCGTACAGCGTAAGGTATTCCAGCCCAATTTTACGGGAGTGTTTTACTATTTCCTTAAGCGCGGCCACTCCCGCCCTATGTCCTTGTATCCTGTGCAGTCCCCTTTTCTGAGCCCATCTCCCGTTTCCGTCCATGATTACGGCAACGTGCTTGGGATACTTGCTCCTGTTAACCATAACAATACCTCCACCCGAAAACACCCCCTGTTAAGGGGGTATTAACTGACAATCAACTCAACCAAACCGTTCTTTATCCTTTGACCTATTACCCTTTCAACCCGCTCGCTGTTCCCCTGCCCGAAACAGGCACCGGTCCTTGTTATAGCTATATCCCTTATTCCCATTTCCCCAAGGACAACCATGGCATGGTCAATAGTATAGCATATCAATAATGGCATTCCCATTTTATATCTCCATTATTTCCGCCTCTTTTTTTTCTATGGTCTTATCTACTAATTCTATGTATTTATCGGTCAGTTTTTGGACCTCGTCCTGGGCCTTCTTTTCATCGTCCTCGGTCAGTTCGCCTTTTTTCTTGAGCTTCTTTATTTCCTCGTTGGCATTTCTTCTCTCGTTTCTTATGGCAACCTTAGCTTCTTCTCCGTACTTTTTAACAAGCTTGACCAGTTCCACGCGCCTTTCCTCTGTAAGCTGTGGAATCACCAGTCTTATTACCTTTCCGTCGTTGTTAGGGTTTATCCCCAGGTCGGATTTTAGAATAGCCTTTTCTATTTCCTTTAGAGTACTGCTGTCATAGGGCTGTATCATCAATAGTCTGGGTTCAGGTGCGGATATGCCTGCTATCTGGTTAAGCGGTGTCGGTACACCATAATAGTCAATGGATATTTTGTCCAAAAGACCCGGGTTTGCCCTTCCTGCCCTTATGGTTACCAGTTGTTCCTGCAGCACCTTATGGGTTTTTTGCATCTTTTTTTCAGCTTCAGAATGGATTTCCAGACGCATTTTCATTCCTCCTTTTTCCGCTAAATATTATCTCCTATTGATGTGCCTATTTTCTCCCCCAATACAACTTTTTTAATGTTGTCGGAGCTGTCAAGTCCAAAAACTATAATTGGTATTCCATTATCCATGCAAAGCGACGTTGCAGTGCTGTCCATCACTTTAAGGCCAAGCCTTAAGACGTCCAAGTAATCCAGCCTGTCAAACTTGTGTGCATTTGGATTTGACGCCGGGTCGCAATCGTAGACCCCGTCAACGGTTTTGGCCAGCAGTATAACCTCTGCATCTATTTCCGCCGCCCTAAGTGCTGCGGTTGTATCGGTGGAAAAGAAGGGGTTGCCTGTCCCCGCAGCGAAAATTACAACCCGTTTTTTCTCAAGATGCCTTACCGCCCTCCTTCTTATATAGGGTTCTGCAATCTGCCTCATTTCAATAGCGGTCTGCACCCTGGTCGCCACATCCCTGTTTTCCAGCGCGTCCTGCAAAGCCAGTGCATTTATCACCGTAGCCAGCATACCCATATGGTCGGCGGTGGTCCTGTCCATACCTTCACCCGCCCTGCCGCGCCATATGTTGCCTCCCCCCACAACAACGGCCACCTCGACCCCAAGCTCAACAACTTCTTTTATTTGGTTCGCAATCCGGTTTATTGTTTCAAAGTTTATCCCAAACCCTTTGGGGCCGGCCAGGGCTTCTCCGCTGATTTTAAGAATTATTCTTCCAAACCTAGGAACCGTCATTGAATTACCTCCACCTATGAGAATTCTACCCGGCAGGTCAATATCCTTTATTTTTTTAATGGGACACCAACGTGTCCCACTAAAAAACCGAGAATTTATTTGCCGACTTGGGCCATAACCTCTTCAGCAAAGTTTTCTTCTTTTTTCTGCAAGCCTTCTCCCATTTCGTACCTGACAAAACGCCTAATGGATATGTTTTCCCCTATCTTTGCAATGGTCTCGGTAAGCACTTGCTGAACCGATACCTCGGGGTCGCGGATATAGGGCTGCTCCAGCAGGCACGTTTCCTTGAAAAATTTCTCAATCCTTCCCTCCACCATTTTATCCACGATTTTTTCCGGTTTACCTTCATTCAAGGCTTGCTGCCTAAGGATTTGCTTTTCCTTTTCCAATACGTCGCCGGGAACTTCATCCCTTGAAACGTAAAGCGGCTTGGATGCAGCCACCTGCATGGCCATATTCTTCACAAATTCCTTGAAGCCCTCTGTCTTTGCTACAAAATCCGTTTCGCAGTTAACCTCTATGAGCACCCCTATACGGCCTCCCATATGTATATAGGAACCTACCATACCCTCTGCGGTAATTCTACCCGCCTTTTTGGCCGCGGCGGCAAGCCCCTTTTCCCTCAATAAGTCTATGGCCTTTTCTATGTCCCCATCGGTCTTTTCCAGGGCCTTTTTGCAGTCCAACATACCGGCTCCGGTTCTTTCCCTGAGTTCCTTTACCATTGCAGCTGTTACCATCATTACTACCTCCCATGTTTATTGTTAAAAGCAAGAGGTAAGGGCGAACCCTCACCTCTATTATTCCTCTGTAGTTTGTTCGCCCTGTTTTGCCTCCAGTACCGCATCCGCCATAACTGAAGTAATAAGTTTGACAGCTCTTATTGCATCGTCGTTGCCGGGAATAACATGGTCTATTTCGTCCGGGTCACAGTTGGTATCAACTATACCCACCAAAGGTATCCCCAGTTTTCTCGCTTCGGCAACTGCTATTCTTTCTTTCCTCGGGTCAACTACAAAAAGGGCTCCAGGAAGGTCCTTCATATCCTTTATGCCTCCCAAAAACTTTTCAAGCTTATCCTTTTCGTGGCGGAGCTTGATTACTTCTTTTTTTGGCAAAAGGTCAAAGGTACCGTCCTCTTCCATTTTTTCAAGCTGGTGCAGCCTGTCCACCCTTTTCCTGATGGTCTTAAAGTTGGTTAGCATACCTCCCAGCCATCTTTGGTTGACATACGGCATCCCGCATCTCTTGCTTTCTTCCTCGATGGATTCCTGCGCCTGCTTTTTCGTGCCTACAAACAGTATTTCTTTGTTTTCCGACACAACACTTTTCACAAACTGGTACGCATCTTCGATTTTTTCAACGGTCTTTTGCAGGTCAATGATATAAATACCGTTTCTTTCGGTGAAGATGTACCTTGCCATTTTGGGGTTCCACCTTCTGGTCTGGTGGCCAAAATGGACTCCTGCTTCCAGCAGCTGTTTCATTGATACGACTGACATTTATTGCACCTCCTATGGTTTTTGACCTCCACCCCCGTCATCCGAAGGGGACAGCCTGGCGGCACCGGTCCCCTCTTCAAAGGGTGTGTGTGTTTTGTTGCCTTGAGTAGTATACCACAGTTCCTATTTATTAGCAATAATTTTTATTCTCCAGTTCTTAGGTGCTACCCTTTGTAATCCTTTCAATTATAGAATCCATATCTTCCTCTTCCGGAATGTTGTAAACGCCGTATATTATTCTTCGGTCCAGTTTAAGGTCCATAAGCCTTTTTTCAAAGTCCCGTTCATTATCAATAAGGCCCTTTTCAAACAATAAAGCTGCCACTTTACTGCCGCTGGCCCCTTCCGGTATAACCAGGTTTATTGTTTTTTGGGCTTCTATCGGTTCCGCGGCTTCGGCGGTCGGTTGGAACCCTGTCTTATTATATTGTTCCACCGGTTTTATAAAATCATCCCTGCTTTGGTCAGCCGTCTCTTTGGGTGTTCCAGTTATACAGGATACTATAATTAGTACAGCCCCTAAACCCAGCAGCATGTATTTAAACGGTCTTACCAATACCTTCAACTCCCTGTCCTGCAAACCTTAAAACCAGCTCAACTTCGCCGGTACCTATGCCCAGCCTTTCCGCTATTTCGGAAGGTGACCTTCCAGATTTATGGAGGTCCAGTATTTGGTTCTTTTTATCTCTCTGTTCTTCCTTAGCCGGGCCGGTATTGTTTTCAGCCCCGTCCTTGGGTTCTTTTGTCTCATTTTCAGAAACCGCCAGCAGTTCCTTATAGATATCAAGCATATTGTTATATCTTTTGTCCATTTCATCTACTATAATGGACGAAAGCTCGTTGAGTTCCTCAATAAGAGCTTCGGTCTGCGCGTTAGCCCTTTCCAGTTCCCTTATCTCGTTTCTGCTTTTTTTTGTTTCCAATATGAACAGTACCACCGCTACTATCACCAGGCATATACCTAATGCCAACAGTAGATAATTCATTTTACACACCCCTTATATCTTGATATCTATTATTGGAGTGCCTCCTACGTCTTTATTTTTTTTGTTTTTTCCGCCCTGGCCGCCCTGCTCCCTGTTTTGCTTCCTGCCGTCCCTTTCCTTACTGCTTTGCACTGCTTTCTTTTGGACTTTTTCCAGGTTTTTCACCTGCCGGTTTTCTACCTTTTCTTTTTGCTGCAGCTGCTGCGCCTGCTGCTGAAGCTGCAGCCTTGTCCTGGCTGCTTCTTCCTGACGGCTTTTCATAAGCTCTGCGGATTTTTGTACAACCACCTGCAAATCCACCGGTCTTACAGTCATAGGTTTCTCCTCCCTATTCATCAAAGGATCCTATCCTTATATCGCCGCCCGTCCTGTGGAAAGTTGCAAATTTCACCGGGTCTTTTACGTGATACGTAGAAGGTCCTATTGTAATGACTGTACCCGGGTAAACCACGTTTTGAACCTTAACTTTTCCCTTTGAAATGGTGTTAAACTGTTCCTTCATGTCTTCCAGGAGGGTTTTATGCTGCTTTATGTTCTCTTCCAACTGGGCTTTAATGTCAACGCATTTTTTAAGCAGCATCTTCTTGCTTTCCGGTAGGTAGCCCTTCTTGGCTATTTTGGCTATCAGTCCTATATTGAGGTCCACCTGCTCAAGGGACTTCTTTTCCTTTTCAAGTTTTTTGGCGATAAGGTCCATGTTTTTTCTCAGGTCCGGGTCCACCCCCACCTCAATTATTGTGGTTGTGGCCATTGGTGAACCGATTGTTTGCGCGCGTATCTCGTTTCTAGCGGCGGTGTTCCCACCCACCAATAGGCCTTTTCTCCCCTTGAGTTCTATGGAGGACTTACTGCTTATGCTGCAGTGCATAATAGCGTCCGCAATTATGTCTCCCCCCGCCTCCACCGTACAGTTTTCTATAAACCTGGAAACCAGCGACCCTTGGCATATGAGAACCCCCCGGCCGCTGCCCTGGGCACCTCTCTTAAGCAGGATATTGCCCCCGGCTTCAAGCTTTGCGCCTTCTACCACCCCTTCAACCTCTATATCACCCTCGGCTTTTATTTCGAAACCGGTAAGCACGTTGCCCTTTACCACGACCTTACCCACGAAATTAATATTACCCGTTGAATTGTCCACATTACCCCGTACTTCGTATACCGGGTATACATTCAGCTTCCCGCCTGTAAAGCTTACATGGCCGTCCACCAAAGCCACAAGAGTTGTTTTGTCATCGGTAACTTCGGTATTCTTCCCCTTCAGCAGGCGGGCCGGAACACCGGGTTTTGCCTTCAAAACGTTTCCCCGTACGTCCTGCCCGTCCTTTCCTTCGGTGGGAGGTACAATTCGGGCAAGCACCTGGCCTTTTCTAACGTTCTCTATAATGCCCAGCTCATAAAAGTTTACCGTTCCATCTTCTTGTATGATTGGACCCTTTTCCTTTTTTATGTCCACCTTGTATTCTATATAGCCGTTTTCCCCATTTTGCGGTGGGATTGCCTTTGCTACTTTTACTGGTATACCATAAATATTTTTCGTAACCAAATCACGTACAGCATCCTTATCAATGCCTGCCACCACACCATTCTCATTAAGGGCTTTCACCACATCGTCCTCGTTAAGGGGGTCACCCCCATCGGGAGGTATCATTACGGCGTAGGCCTCGCTGTTGTCTGCAGGTATTTCTACTTCCAGTGACGCCGGGTATTTTACCTCCTGCTGGTATGGCGCAATTTTAATCCTTTCCCTCTCCTTAACCCCTGCCGCCCTTTTTACTGCCTCCGGGTCAATCCCCTCCACTCTCTTGTATGCCAGCTTTTCTTCAATATCTTCAACTCTAACGCCTTCCCCTCTGCCCACGGGGGGGTTGACCTCTATATAGACTCCGTCCTCCAGGTAAAGCAGCTTGAAGTTACCGTCCACGTCTACTTGTACATCATTGTTGGGCGTTACCTCCACGATAAACTCAATGTCATCACCTGTCCTGTCCGGGTCCACACCCTTTACCAGGTTCACTTCGGCGGTTTCATGGGTTATACCGAAATGTTCCAGCCCCTTACCGACAGCTTCCCTGAGCGTCTTTCCCCTAAACAGCACCCGCAAATCACCTCCTACATATTTAAATCCATTTTATGAACCGAAAGCCTGTTTCTCATTCTCATAATCGCCCTGGTGTGCAGCTGTGATACCCTGGATTCTGATACATTCATAACACTGCCAATCTCCTTGTAGGTAAGACCTTCATAGTAATACAGCGTGACGAGCAGCCTTTCCCTTTCCGGCAGGTCTTCAATCGCCTTTCTAAGCAGGTCCCTAACCTCCCTTTCCTCGGCCAGCTCCTCGGGCTGGCTTGAGTGTGGCACCGTCCATTCATGGCTCAGGGCTGAAGTCCTAACTTCCATCCTGTTTTCAATCATTTCCTCCAGCGACAGCATTGACAGCGTACTGATATCCCCCAGGGTCCTTATGTAACTTTCCTTTTCAATTCCTATAAACTCCGCCATTTCATCATCGGTGGGGCTTCTTCCAAGCTTGCTTTCAAGGTCCCTGTATGCCCCTTCAATCTGCCTGGCTTTTTGCCTCAGTGACCGAGGCGCCCAATCAAATTTCCTTAATTGGTCAATCATTGCACCACGTATTCTCATTTGGGCATAGGTCTCAAACTTCACGTTTTTATCTATATCGTATTTTTCCAGCGCATCCAACAGTCCAAGGATGCCGTAGCTCACCAGGTCGTCCATTTCAACGCCGCTTGAGCTTAGGGTGCTCTTCAGCCGCCCTGCGGTAATCCTAACCAACGGGATGTAATGGTTGATAAGCAGATTCCTGACTTTCCGGTCACCGCTTTTTTTGTATTCCCTATGTAGTCTCTTTATGTCCATTCTGTAGACCCCCTAACGGGCGTTTCCTTATCCCCGGGTTCAATAACCGGGAATTCCACCTCTTCAAACCCATCGCTGTCGTTCTTCAGAATGTTGGCTTGGCTCTCCTGGCTCTCCTGGCTTTCCTGACTTTTCTCTTGATCCGCATCCTTTAACAGGAATACACCGGTACAATAACCCAGCATATAAAAGAATACAACCGATGCAGCAATCCGCTGCAGCGCCGCTGCCGGGGAAATGCCCTTTATTGCACAAACCACAGCCGATACAATGAATGCAGCAATTGAAAAGTATATGGGTAGTCTCCTTGTGCTCTTCATAATGCACCACCCTAAATTACTTTGGTTCCATGCCCTATGGTCCTTATGCTGAGGGAACCGTCCCGGGAGAAAAACTCTATGGTTCTTCCATAGTTTCCTCCCACGTCCTCCGCCACAATTTCTATCCGATGGCGGCCAAGTTCCCGTCTTACCGCTTCCACGTTACGCTCCCCTATTCTTAAGAGTTCGTTTGAGGATTTGAAAGAAAACATTTGTGCCCCTCCGGCAATCTTGGCTGTAATGGATTTCCTGTCCGCGCCAATGGCCTCCATTTCTTCAATCAGCATAACGATAGCGGTGTCCGCAAATTTTGCCTTGTTTGCGTTATTCTTTATCTCTTTACTTGAAGGCAGCATTATATGAGCCATGCCTATGACCTTTTTCCTACTGTCATAAAGGCACACTCCAACGCACGAACCGAGGCCGAGGGTTACCAATACTGCCGGGTCCTTTGCCGCGCGCACTTCTGCTATACCTATCTTTGTCATAACAACTGTCATAGTTATGCTACTCCTAACTTCTCCAGCAGATTTACAAAGGATTCAACGTCCGGAATTAAGAGCAGGTTACCCTTAACATGTTTGTTGCCTTCCGAAAAATGTGTTTCTATCAACATTACACTGTCTCCCATGTGGCCAAACTGTATAATGGGAACGCTGAGCACCGCCCCCGCCATATCTATGGCCAGGGCAGGAACTGAAACCCTAATATTCATCCCGGTCAATGCGGCCAGCGATGAAGTGTAAGAGCCCGCCAGGATATTGCCTATCTCCTCCAGCGCGGACAAATCCATATCGTCGAATTCGTCCCCGTCCCTGTAGCCCCCCATAAGCATGTCCAAAAGTACCTTGGAAGATTCCATCGGAAGAAGGAACATGATATTTCCCGATATGTCTCCCTCCATCCGCAGGTAGATTCCCGTAACCGGCACCTCGGCACCCCCGAAAATCTCTGGTACTTCCGCCAATTCAAGTATTCTTACCTGCGGAACTTCCATGTTAATCTTTTTGTCCAGCATCTTGGATAGGGCTGTTACGGCATTCCCTGCCCCAATGTTACCAAGCTCTTTTAAAACGTCCAACTGCATGGAATTCAGGTTTTCATAGTTTATTTCCAATGCTTTTCACTCCCGTTCCCTATGCGGTTTTAAGCAGCTTGTTAATGTCCAGTATTACAATTATCCTTTGGTCCAGCCTTGCCACCCCTTCAATAAAATCGTCATCCTTTGCGCCGGTAATTGCGAAATCCCTGTCAATCAGTTCCTCGCCGACACTTACCACCTCGGTGGCGGAGTCGGCTGTTATTCCCACCACGCAGTCCTCCAGGTTTATTATGATTATCCTGCTTTCGTCGTCAAAGGGCCTGGGATTTAAGTCCATCCTCTTCCTGGTATCCACGACGGGTATAACCTCTCCCCTGAGGTTAATTACCCCCATCACGAAATATGGTGCTCCCGGCACCCTTGTAATACTGGGAATTTTCTCAATTGTATTCACCTTGTTGATATCCAACGCAAACTCCCTGTCGTCTATTTTGAAAATTACAAACTGGAAATTCGCCATCTAAATCACCTCTTATTCACTATAAGAATGGATTTGTATCAAGTATTAATGATACCTTTCCATCCCCCAGAATGGTTGCCCCGGCAATAAACCGTATGCCTGCCAGGTACTTGCCCAGCGACTTTATCACTATCTCCTGCTGGCCCAGCAGTTTGTCCACCGCCATTCCGGCCAGCTTTTCACCCTTTTTCACCACTACTATGGTCATTTCTTTATCGGGGTCGTCGATACTTTCTATGCCCAGTTCCTTGTCCAGCCTTATAAGCGGCAGGATTTCCCCCCTCAGCAGCACAACTTCCCTGCTCTGCACGTTCTTAACCATTGACGGCTCCATTGTTATTATTTCCTTTATGGAATTAAGCGGGATTGCATAGGTTTCTTCGCCCACAACCACAAGCAGTGCCTGGATGATGGCCAGCGTCAGCGGCAGCCTTATAATGAATTTGCTTCCCTCCCCCGGTACACTCTCCACTTCCACCATCCCGCCGAGCGATTCAATCTTTGTTTTAACCACGTCCAGCCCGACGCCTCTGCCGGACAGGTCGGATACTTTGCCGGCGGTACTGAAACCGGGGGAAAATATCAGTTCCATCAGCTCATCCTCAGTTAGGTCTTCAACCTGCTGTTGAGTGTATAACCCCGATTTCACGGCCTTATCGGCTATTTTCGCAAGGTCTATTCCCCGGCCGTCGTCGGACACCTCGATTACCACCGTATTTCCGTCATGGAACGCCCTTAGTACTATCTTGCCCTCGGGCGGTTTGCCCTTTCCTTTTCTTTCATCCACCTGCTCGATGCCATGGTCAATCGAGTTTCGTATAAGATGTATCAGCGGGTCTCCTATTTCATCTATAACTGTCCTGTCCACCTCGGTCTCCTCGCCGTACATGTAAAGCTGGGTGTTTTTGCCCAGGTCCTTCGAGAGGTCCCTTACCATCCTAGGGAAGCGGTTGAAAACCCTTTCTATGGATACCATCCTTACCTTCATAACGGCATCGTGTAGGTTGGTGATTATCCTTTCGAGGTATTCCAGCGCTTCACCGGTATTGGCTTTGCTGTCGTTTTCTTTGCTTTCCTCCAGCCTGGTTTTGATAATAATGAGCTCGCTGACCAAATTCATAAGGTTGTCAAGCCTGTCTATATCAACCCGCACCGTTTTCCCGGTTACGTTCTTTATGCCCCGCTCCTTGGAAACGGCGGCCCCCGCCGGGCTGTCCGCCTGCCGGTTTTCTATGTGAAAATTGTCAATATCCTCCGCCTGTACGGCCTCCTGTATGTCCACTTTCTCAATTTCAGAAATGGATAAAAGGCTGTTGCGGATTTCATCCATTCCCTTTTGGGTAATCAGGACCAGCTTTATGGTGCGGTCGAATTTCTCATCCTCAATATCCTCCACCCCGGGAACCGATTTTATTATATCTCCCTTCTTCTCCAGCGTGCTGAATACCAAGAAGGCCCTGGCGGATTTTAGCATACAGTTTTTATTAAGTGTCACCCCTATTATGAAGCAGTTAAACCCTTGCTGCTTGGCATTGCCGATCACCAGCGTTTCATGGTCGTTAAGTTCCAGCTCCAGCCTGCCGCTGCTTATATCCGCTTTGTTTGCCGTGCTGTTTTCAGGGTTTAGCCTATTCCTCAATCTTGAAACCAGTGCACCGGTATCCCTGCTCCCCTCGGTCCCGGTCTCCGCGATTTGGTTTGCAAACTCCTGCAGACCGTCCAGGCATTCGAACAGGAGGTCTACCAGTGAGGTATCCACTTCCACTTTCTTGTTCCTTATTTCGTCCAGCAAGTTTTCCATCTGGTGGGTAAGCTCGGCCATTCTTACAAAACCCATGGTACCGGCCATACCCTTCAGCGTGTGGGAAACCCTGAAAACCTCGTCCAACAGCTCCCTGTCCTCCGGGCTTTTTTCGAGCTGCAGCAGACAGTTGTTCAGGTTTTCCAGGTGTTCATTTGTTTCCTCGAGAAAAATGTCCAGAAACTGATTTGCATCCACCTTACAACACCTCCAGGCTTTTCAAAATTTCCTCGCCAATATCCCCAAGGGCGGTTACCTTGTCCACAAAACCGGTCTTTATGGCACTTCCCGGCATTCCAAACACAATGGAAGTATCCCGGTCCTGGGCAATGGTTACGCAATCCCTTTTCTGTTTCAGCTTTACTATGCCCCTTGACCCGTCGCTGCCCATCCCGGTCAGTATTACGGCAACCACTTTTTCTGCCTCTATGTCGCTTACGGATTCGAACAATGCGTCCACCGACGGCCGATGGCCGGAAATGATGTCCCCCTTGTCAAGGGCTATTCTTATCCCTTCTTCGCTGTCCGCAAAAACCCGCATATGATAATCCCCGGGGGCAATATAGCAGTATCCCGCCCTGACCGTTTCGTAGTGCTGTGCTTCTTTCACCTTCAACTGGCAGACGGCATCCAATCTCTCGGCAAGGGACCTGGTAAATCCCGGGGGCATATGCTGCACCACCAGCACAGCACCTTCTATGCTGCCCGGTATGACCTGAAGGACCTGCTGCAGCGCCTTGGGTCCACCGGTTGAGCAGCCTATGGCTATTACATGCCTTAACACCCGCTCATGCGTTATTGTGGTCCCGGGCGGCAGCTGGATTGCCGGTCTTTTTTCCGGCAACGGGCCAATAAGCCTTGCAGTGGCTGCTACCGCAATCTTTATGTTCAACTCCCTTTCAAACCGTTGCAGGTCGTTGGCCCGGTTCAGGGAAGGCTTTGTTATGAAGTCCACCGCCCCGGTTTCCAGGTAACGTATGGTATCCTCGGCACCCTTTTTCGTATAGCTGCTTATCATTATCACAGGAACCGGCTTTGTATCCATTATTGCCTTCAGCGCTTCAAAACCGTCCATTCTCGGCATCCGGATATCCATTGTCACTACATCAATTTCCCTTTTTTTCAGTATCTCAAGGGCCTGCAGCCCGTCCCCGGCCACGGCGGCGACCTCTGTTTTTTCGTTTTTTTCAAGTACTTTTTTTATAACCCGCTGCATGAAAACTGAATCGTCTACCACCAATACCTTTATCCTGTTCATCGGATCAGCCCTTTTTGTATCATTTTTATTTGCTGTTCAAATATATACCCAATTATCTCTTTTCTCACCTTTTCATCCAATTCCACGAACTGTACGCCTATTTCGTATTTATATTCCTCGTTGTATACTGCCGTACTCCTAATTACCTTCGCTTTTATTTTAAAGGCTTTTCCCGACAGCTCGAATTCACAGGTCAGCGGGCTGTCCTTTTTCATTCCGCACCCGGATGCAAGTCTCATTCCCCCGGCGCTTATGTCCAGCGTAAGGCATTTTACCACCTGGGGCTCCTCTTCCCTCTTCGGCGCGATGACTATATCAACCGGTATAACCGTATTAAGCCTGTAGTATTCTCTACGCTGGCTTTTAACGGCTGCGGTCAGCGCTTTTACCCTAAGGCTGGGCAGTTTACCGCCGCTTCTTCCCAGTACTTTCGCAGTAAACTCGTACACACCGTTGTCCCTGTAATAGGCCAGGCGTATTTCCTTATTGGTATGGATGGGCACCAGCCTCCCCTCCAGCATGGGCACTGCAATAATAAAAATATTGTCGCCGGGGCATTCCATAACCTGGCTTACCATTGCGGGACTTCTTTTCCTGTCCCCTGATAAAATATATAAGTGCAATTTTTCTCCTAAATTCAAGGCTATATCCAATTCAAGTCCCTCCTGTGTCAGTTACGGTGTAATTAAAGACCTATATATCCTGGTCAGAAAATCTTTTACCCCTTCGGATTCCATATGGTATTCGGTGTTGTCCAAAATCCTACCTGCAATTCGTCCTATCCCCCTTGCCGCGGCGCAGTTTGGAAAGGCAACCATAAATGGTGTCTGCATCTTTGTGGCCCTGCCCACCGCCGGGTCCCTTACCAGGTAACCAAGGCTCTTTATCCCGGTACCCAAAAACCTTTCAGCGGCTGTGTTCAATCGCTCAAGAACATCTTCCGCCTCCCGGCGGCCTTCCACCATGTTTAATATCAGCCTTACGCTGCAATTAGCATTGTTTTCGCTTATGACCTTAAGCACTGCGTAAGCATCGGTTATGGGGGTGGGTTCCGGGGTGGTTACCAGTATTACTTCCCGGGCAGCCAGTACAAAGCCGGTTACGCCGCTGGATATACCCGCACCCGTATCAACCAGTATGAAATCGGCGTAATTGTCCAGGGCGGCCATGC
>ERZ773359.581-NODE-581-length-52391-cov-23.929475_pt1 | contig 52391 bp, 33 predicted proteins | sample MGYA00374955_ERZ773359 | MGnify/ENA primary metagenome ERZ773359 (study PRJEB29098, sample SAMN04486028) | biogas fermenter metagenome | study: EMG produced TPA metagenomics assembly of the Biogas fermentation microbial communities from Germany - Plant 4 DNA1...
ATTCGATCCAGTTAACCCCCAAGGTAATCTCGGCGCCGTCCACCGGGTACCAGCTGACTTCCGGGGCGAGGACAAGGGCATAATTGTTGCCGATATCACTAAAATTCTGGATCGCCAGGAGACCGGCAAGGGGGGTAATTTTTACCCGCCCGTTCATGACGGTTTTTTCCAAGGCAAAGAGGAGGTAATCCTCGAGTTCTTTCGCGCCCCGTTCGTGGGGGAACCCGTGCAGGAACTGGAGGTTAAGGTAGGTCCCGCCGGGGAAGGTGTAATCTGTACCAACCAGGTATTTGGTGTAGGCTTTATCCAAAACTACGGTTTCCTGGGTTTGGTCGGGGAATGGGTCAGGCAGGGCGATCTTTGCCACTGTGGTCACTTTTTCCGGGAAAAAGACCGCCGCCTCAGCCCAAATCCCAACATTGCCCAATTCGCCGGCGAGATCAAACCCCAGGACGCGACGGCGGGGGAAGAAAAGCGAAATCTCCTCCAGGATTAGATTTTCCAAGGGGTTCGCGGGATTGGTGATCTGCTCAATTTTTCCCTGGACCTCTTTGGCTGCCGGCAGGTCGTAGCGGCCGTCCAGGTAGCTTATGGAGAGATCGTACCCGCCGATCCGGCCGGCCAGTTTCACACCGAAGGCCGACTCCTGCAAAGTGGCGGCCGGGAGGTCGACCCGGATCTTCTCTTCACTCAGAACTCCACTGAGGCCGGCCATTTCCGGCGGGAGGAAGAGATCCATCCAGCCGGCGGGGAGGCGGGCCGGGGTGAAAACCGGAACATAGACGGCGCTTACCGTCACAGGCCCCGGGTACCAGGAGAACTGCAGGGCATCGGAACCCAGGCGCCGGCCGAAATCCTTAAAATCCGCAAGGTCCAGGGGGTTGATATTATCGGTGGGGCTGACCAGATCCCCTGTGCCCCAGGGAATTAACTGGCGGCCGGCCCGGAAATCCAGCCGGTCCAGGGGGAAATCGTAGATCTCCACATAAGCCTCGCGAACCTCGAGGTTCCAGGGGAAAATGCTCTCATAAGCGCTGAGCCCTGCAGGCCCGCCCACTGCCGGCTGTCCCTGGAGATCAAGGGAGAACTCACCGGTAAATTTGGCCGGACCCAGCCGGGCTTCGGGCTGCAGGGTGAGCCGGTGGGCGGCGTGGGAGAATTCCTGTTCATCCTGGAGGCGCAGACGATAGTCACCGGTAAAACTGCCCTGCCAAGCCAATTGTGCGTGTGCGCATATACTGTAGGTTCCGGCGGCTACGGCCGCCAAAAGCGGTACCAGCAACAGTGTGACCGTTAACCGTCTCATTTTCTCCTCTCCTTTCATCGGGCCAGGTAGCGTTCGGTGAAGATCTCATCCGCAAGACCGCTGTCGAACTTTACTTCGGTAAAGAACATCTTCGACGAAGTCCCGGCCTGTAAATCCCTCATCTCGGCTTCCCGCGCGATCCAGTAACCGTTAATCTGTTCCAGTTTATCCTGGACCATCACCTTACGCGGGCGGTTGGCCTTGTCGAAGAATTCAATCTTGACCGGGAAGAAGATACCGGCCTTGACCTCTACGATTAACCGCCCGTAATCGCTTACTGTCCCTTCCTTCGGCGTCAGTTCCAAGCGGTAGAGGCCGTCTTCTTCCGCCAGGAGCTTTGCCTCCCAATCCGCACTGTATTTCCGGGCTTCCATATCTTCATAGGTGAAGTCGGTCCCGGCAAATTTCTGGTTGCGGACATGCGAGGCGATGCGCCGGGTTTGCCGGTAGGCCGGCAGGTATAGATAGGTCATACCGCCGGGCAGGGAAAGGAAGGCAATGCCCCTCTGCTCCGGCGGGGCCGTGAATTTCACCATCCGCCGGTCGCTCCCTTTCTGCATCATCACCATCTCCCGGTGGCTCTCATTCCCTTTGGCATCGGTTATCACCAGTTTTACGTGCATTTCCTGGTCCCGGGGGGCGCTGACCGTCTGGTCTACCCGTTCCATGATCTCGCCGGCGGTAAGCGCGCCGGCAGCGGCGGCCGGAAACAGCAACCCGGGAAGGATGAGTAATAATCCGAAGTAGAAAAGGGGTTTTTTCATTCTTCTCTCTCCTTTCATTCTTTTATTTCACTTTCTTTATTCCAGCTTTCCTACAGGCAACCGGGCGGAGGTGGAACCGGGCGCCGGAGGAAAGCAAGACTGCAGGAAGGAGGATGATGGCGCTAAACCCGGAAGCCAGCATGGTGACGAAGACCAGGACCCCAAAACGCTGGATGGGGAGAAGCTGGCTAAAGATAAGGACTAGGAAGCCAAAGGCCACGGTGAAGACATTGATCAGGATGGCCCGGCCGGTGGTGTTCAAGGTGGCGCGCACCGCAGTCTCCAGCGGCAGGTTTTGCGCGCGCGCCTCCGCCAGTTCCTGGCGGTAGCGGCTTAGGAAGTGGATGGAATAGTCAATACCGATCCCAATGGTGACGCTGGCCACGAGGACGGTGGCGATATCCAGGGGGATCCCGGCATAACCCATGAAACCAAAGATCAACGCCAGGGTGAAAAGGATCGGGATTAGCCCCAGCAAACCGCCGGCCAGTGAGCCAAGGAGGAACAGCATGATGATGAAGACCAGAAAGACGGCAAAGATTAAGCTCTGGAATTGGCTCCTGAGGATGGACCGGTCCAGGTTCCGGTAGATGACCGGCATCCCGGTCTGGCTGAATTTGACCAGTTCCGGGTCGACCCCGGCGATATACTCATTGATCGCGGTGACCAGTTCATGGGTGCGTTCCGCCTCCAAACTCCCGGCGACCCGCGCCTGGATAACCGCTTCCGTCCGCCCGGCATTGACCAACTGGGTCATGACCTCTTCACCCTCCAGGAGGAACCAGAGGTTCATTACTTTTTCTTTTGTATCCGGAAGCACCTTTCCTTCGCCCATTGCGTGGTTGAGCTCTTTGAGCAGGTTGACAATGGACTGGCTGTTGTTGACGCCATCCTGGGCAAGGAGGAACTCTTCCATCTTTTCCATCTCCCGTAAAACCGCGGGGTCCTGGATATCTCCTTCGGCTAAAACTTGGATAATGCCGGACCCGCCGAATTTTTCTTCCAAAATCGCTTCCGCCTGCCTGATCCCGGCTTGCGGCTGGAAGTATTCGATCAGATTGATCCGCCGGCTGATCCGGGGGATACCCGTGAGGGCGAGGATGGCCAGGAAGATTCCCACCCAAACAATGGTTTTTGGCCTTTTTGTGACCAGTTTTTCAATCCCCGGGATGATTCGCCCGGTAATACCCGTATTCTCTGTTTTCCTTTGCGCTTTGTCCTTCCGGCCCGGCTCCTCCCTTTTCAGGGCAAGGAGAGCCGGGATAAGGGTGAGAGAGATGAAGAGGGTGAAAAGGACGCCCAGAGCGGCGAAAATACCAAATTCCTGGATCATTACCAGGTAGGACCCGAAAATGAAGGAGATAAAACCGGCGATCGTGGTTATACCGGCCAGGGAGACCGGGGTTGTCACCTCATACAAGGCGGTGGCCAGGCCGTCGTTGGTCCGGGCAATCCGGGCTTCGTTGAACCTGCTGAGCACATGGATGGTGTAGGCATTCCCCACTGCGAAGAGAACGACCGGGATAACATTGGAGATAATCGACAACGGGATCTTGAGGAGACTCATGACCCCGAGGGTCCAGATGAGACTTATTGCCACCGCCAGCAGGGGCAGGAAGACCCCTTCCCATTTGCGGAAGCCAAGGTATAAAAAGAAGATAATCACTAAGCTGACCATGGGGATGAGAATCTTCAGGTCGTCGGTGATCATATTGTGCAAATCCAGGATCATGAAGGGGATCCCGCCGTAGTAGATCTTCATGGCCGGCGCCACTTCGGCAACGATCTCTTGCAGGCGGCGGCAGGTCGCCACCTGGTCGCTGTTGGTCTGGAGGCGGCAGATGATGAGTGTGGCGGTGGCGTCCTCTGTGACCAGGTTGTTACGGTACATCTCCTTACCAAGGGTGTACTCTTTTAAAATGGCCAACGCTTCCGGGTCGCGGGGCAAATTGGCCGTGTCCACCAGCCGCCCGATTTCAAACCCGTATTCATCGGTCTTGATATCCAACGTATTGGTGAGGCTGGTCACATAAGCAACCCCCGGCTCCAGTTGCAACCGGGTGGTCAATTCATCGATGAGGGCAAAGGTTTCGGTGGTGAAGATCTCCTCGTTCTCCAGGACGATCATGGCCAGCGAATTGCCGCCGTATTCCTCGCCCAGGTAATTGAAGAGTTGGACGTCCGGATCGTTTTTTGGGAAGTAACTGAGAATATCGGGGTTGATCTTCAGGTCCCGGAGGAAAAATCCCAAAAACAAGGTGATGAGGGTAAAAAGAACAATAACAAGCCGGTTCTTTTCAATAATTTGTCTTGCCAGTTTCTTCATGTCGCTCTCCCTTTCCCTAAAATTGGTTTTGCATTGGTTTTAGAATAATTGACCAACCAGGTCTTTTGGTCGAATAGTCGGCAAAAAAAATTACCTCCTGACCAGGCCATGAAAGAGGATATCCAGCAAGCTGTCGATATTGGTTTCGATTTTTTTCATATCCGATTCGAGCGCCCAGGAATACTCCAACCCTTTGGCCGCGGTAAAAATGGCGTAAGCCGTCAGTTCCAGGTTCTTCACGATAAAGGCTCCCATTTCCAGCCCTTCCTGGAGAATACCTGTGATGGTCTCAATCTCGTAGCGGTTATAATTTTCCCGTAGCCGTTCAATAAAGCTGTAGCTCTCCAGGTATTCGTCTTTGAACGCACTGAAAAGATTGGCCACCCGTTTAAAGGCTGTCATCCTCGTGAGCACATAGGCGCGGAATTTTTTCTGGGGGGTTTCGGCCGCGGCGACCGCCCGGGAGATTTCGGCTTTGACCTCTGCCGCCTCTTGTTCAACAACTTCCCGGAAGACCTCTTCTTTGCTCTTGAAGTAATGATAAAGAGAGCTTTTTGCTTTCCGGGCCGCGCGGGCAATATCATCCATTGTTGCTTTGCGGAAGCCGTAACGGGCAAAGATTTCCCTGGCGGCTTCGATGATGTTTTGCCTGGTATCTGTCTCTGCCGGGATGGAACGCTCCATGGCTTTTTCTCCCTTCGCGGTCTTCTCTGAAACATCGGTCCGAATAATCGAACAAAATAGTTGTTTAGTCTAAAATACCATACCCGGCTGATCTTGTCAAGGCTGGCGAAATTTAATTTTCTTTATAAAGGATTATGCCGGTTTCAGCCGAATTATGAAATATGGTTGTTCCTCTTTTTCCTGCGGGGATCCCAAATAGAGATGGCAATAAGGATAGCAATCAAGGGTAAAACAAAACAGGAAAAACGGAGTGACGGCGGATGTTTTATATTTTCAAACACTTATCTTCCTATATCAGGCCCTATAAAAAAGCCTTTGGCCTGGCCGTGACTCTCACCCTGGTCCAAAACGGCCTCAATTATCTTTTTCCCCAGTTCGTAAAGGGCGTTTTTGACCAGGTCTTCCCCAGGATCACGGAGGAGAAGGGCCTCCTTCTCCTGCTGGCCTGGTGCGCCGGGATCCTTCTCCTGGGTTTCGTCCGCGCGACTATCCTGCGGTTTGGCATCGTCAATTATGAGGGAACCGCCAACCGGATCGCTGCCAATCTGCGGAACGCATTGTACGAGAAGCTACACAAAGCGCCCCTCTCCTATTACGGGACTATGCGCACGGGTGATTTGATGTCCCGGTTAACCCTGGATGTCCAGATGGTGCAGATGTTTTTTGCTTTTGTTTTCAGTCACGCCCTCAGTTGCTTCTTAACAATCGGGGCGGTTGTCCTCCTCATGTTTTTGGCCAGTTGGAAGATGGCTTTGATTGTCCTGGCTTTTCTCCCCGTAATCATCGTGGCCTTGATTAGGTTCAGCAGGACGACGGCAAAGGGGGTCAAGGCCCGCCAGGAACAGGCGGGGAACCTCACCGCGGTTTTACAGGAGAATATCACCGGGATCCGGGTGGTGAAGTCCTTTGCCACTGAGGAACAGGAGATTGAGAAGTTTAAAGAAGAAAACTGGAAGCTGCGCGGGGCCAATTTACGGGTAACGCTCCTGAACGCCCGGATGCTTCCTTTATTAATCCTTTTCACCGGCGCCGGCACCCTGGTTGTTTTGGGCGTGGGCGGGCGTCTGGTCTCCGCCGGGGAGATCACCATCGGCTCCTTTATGGCTTTCAACAGTTATCTGGGGCTTTTGGGCTGGCCCATGTGGATGCTGGCGCCAACCTTGAGCCATATTAAGCAGGCGGAAGGCTCGGCCCGGCGTTTGCTGGAGATCTTCCAGGCGCCGGAGGAGGTCCGCCCGGCAAAACCTGTGCGCCGGGAGATCCGGGGGGAAATCCGCTTCGAAGATGTTTCCTTTGCATACACCAATCCCGAGGGGACCGTTGCCGTTCTGGATAAGATCAACCTCCGGATTGACCCCGGGGAGAAGGTGGCGGTGATCGGGCTGACCGGTTCCGGAAAGAGTACCCTGGTTAACCTGATCCCCCGTTTGTACCGGCCCACCTCCGGCAAGATCTATCTGGACGGCATCGATCTGAACGATTGGGATCTGGATACGCTAAGGCGGCAGATTGGCCTGGTGGACCAGGAGACTTTTCTCTTCTCCACCACCATCGCGGAGAATATTGCCTTCGGCGCGCCGGAGACCGGCACGGAGGAGGAGCGTACACGGGCGATCATCAATGCCGCACGGAAAGCCCGGATCCATGATTTCATTGTCGGCCTGCCGGAACATTACAATACCATTGTCGGGGAGCGGGGAGTGGGGCTCTCGGGCGGGCAAAAACAGCGGGTGGCCATTGCCCGGGCGCTTTTTACCAACCCCAAGATTTTGATCCTGGACGATTCCACCTCCAGCGTGGACCCGGAGACCGAGAAGGAGATCCAGGAGTCGTTAAAGGAACTGATGGCCGGACGGACCACGATCATCGTCACCCAGCGGATGTCCATGGCCCGCCTGGCCGACCGGATTATCCTGCTTTCCGGCGGGGGGATCAAGGCCGAAGGAGAACACCGTTTTCTTTATGATTCCAACCATTATTACCGGCTCCTCCATGATATCCAGTTGAAACAGATTGAAAGACCGGAAGAAGAACTCCTGCGCGGACTGGAGGGTTTGTAGTGGAAACAATCAAGATCAATACCTACCGGCGCCTGGTCCTCCAGGAAGAGCAAGAAGACGACAGAAGGCCTTTTAACCGGAAATACCTTGCCCGCCTGGCCGGGTACCTCCGGCCCTACCGGGGAGCGGTGGTTGTCGTCTGCCTCTCCTCCATAGCGGGAATCCTCTTTTCCCTGTTGGGACCCTACTTGATCAAGATTGGAATTGATAATTATATTGTCCCCCGGCAAATGGCCGGTTTCCAGAGGGTCATTCTTTTCTTGGCCTTGACCATTTCCGGGCAGTATCTTTCCCTGCTACTCCAAGGGGTTTTGGCAGCGAAAGCCGGCCAAAATGCCATCTTCGACCTGCGTCAAGAGCTCTTCAATCACCTGCAAGGCCTCTCGATGGGCTTTTTCGACAAGCAAAAGGCCGGGCGCCTGATTACCCGGGTAACCAATGATATCGATTCCTTGCAGCAACTGCTTTCCTCCGGTATTACCACCCTTGTCACCGATACCCTCTCCTTTTTTGGGGTCTTTGCCTTTATGATCTGGATGGATTGGCGGTTGACCCTGGTTACCCTTATTACCCTGCCAATCATTATCTGGCTGGTCTTTTATGTCCGCCGCCGGCTGCTCATGGGGTGGCGGCAGATCCGGAAGAAACTGTCGAATGTCAATGCCACTTTGAATGAGTCCATCTCCGGGATCCGGGTCACGAAGGCCTTTAACCGCGAGGAAGAAAACCACCGGCTCTTTGCGGAGATTAACAATGAGCATTTCCAGGCCACCCAGAAAGTGGTGCCGCTCTCCGGTTTCTTCTGGTCCTCCGTGAATTTCGTGAATTACCTGGGCACGGCGTTGATCTTGGGGATCGGCGGCCTTCTGCTCCGTTACGGCTGGGTGACCTTGGGGGTACTGGCGGCCTTCATGAACTACATCAACCGCCTCTTCCAGCCTATTATGAACCTGAGCACCCTCTTTAACATGATCGCCACGGCCATGGCCTCCTGCGAACGGATCTTTGAATTGATGGATATAAGGCCGCAAGTGCTGGAGGTAGCTAATCCGGTGGCTATCGGTGAAATCAGGGGCGAGGTTGAATTTAAGAATGTCAGTTTCAAGTATGCCGGTTCCGACGAGGTTCTTCATGATTTCACCCTGCATGTGCGACCCGGGGAGACGGTGGCCCTTGTCGGGCCGACCGGGGCTGGGAAAACAACGGTGATCAATGTTTTATGCCGTTTTTATGATATAACCGGTGGCCAGGTCCTGATCGACGGGATCGACCTACGGAAAATCTCCCTGCAAGACTACAGGAAACAGATAGCCATTGTCTTGCAGGACAACTTTGTTTTTTCCGGTAGTATTGAGGAGAATATCAAATACGGTAAACCGGATGCCACCAGGGACGAGGTGATCGCCGTGGCCAAAGCCGTGGGGATCCATGATTTCATCACTTCCCTGCCGGCCGGTTACGCCACGCAGGTACACGAACGCGGCAGCCGTCTTTCCATGGGCCAACGGCAGTTAATCGCCTTTGCCCGGGCTTTGATCCGCGACCCGAAGATTCTCATCCTGGACGAGGCCACCTCCAGTATTGACACCCAGACCGAACTGGCGATCCAGATCGCCCTGAAGCGGATTTTGACCGGCCGGACCGCTTTTATCATCGCCCATCGCCTTTCTACCATTAAGAGGGCTGACCGGATCGTTGTTATTGACGGCGGGCGGATTGTTGAAGAAGGAAAGCACGGGGAGTTGGTGGCGAATAAAGACGGGCTCTACCGGCGGCTCTACGAGAGCCAGTTCCGGGAGGTCTGACAATGCGCAAACGCTCAGACAGCTGTTAAGCGGCTGGTCATGATGGGGGAATAGTCCATATTGGCGTTTCAAAGAAAAAGCAAAAAAAGGTTTTTTAAAAGAGGAAATGCGAAAGATTTGTTGAATAATATTAATAAAATTATTACACAAACGTTTGCAAACACCGAACTGAGCTTGCGAGGGGTAAGATTGATAACCATAAAGGACGTGGCCAAACGGGTTGGGGTTTCGCCGAGCGTGGTTTCCCGGGCCTTAAACAATCGTTATGGCGTGAGAGAAAGCACGCGGGAGAAAATCGTCCGGGCAGCCAAGGAAATGGGTTATTACCCCAACGCCGCGGCCCGTAGCCTGGTGACACGGAGAACGGCAACGATCGGGGTGATGATGGCCGATCTTTCCGAACCTTATTATACGCAGATCATTAAGGGGATGGAGTTTTCAGCCAGTAAAAGCGGGTATACCCTCTTGTTCTCCAACTCCTATGAAAGTTTGGAAAAGAGTAAAGTCCTGGAGAAAATGGTCTATGCCGAGCGAGTGGATGGCGTAGTTATTGTCGGGAGTAATATTGAGGAGCAGGAATACATATTGAAACTGGTGGAAAGAAAGGTCCCCTTCGTCCTCCTGGAGCGGGACTTTGCCGACCCCTGTATTAACTGCGTATACGTGGACAACGTATACGGCGGCTATCTGGCAACAAAATACCTGCTGGACAAAGGACATACCAGGATTGCCCATATATCGGGTAAAATCGGTTTTCAGGTGGCCTTGGACCGGCTGGAGGGGTATAAAAAAGCCCTCCGTGAAGCGGGCCTGCCTTTTGAGAAAAAACTGGTCATCCCCGGGAATTTTGTCTGGCAGGACGGGTATGCGGCAATGAAAAAACTCCTGCGGTTGCGGCCACGTTGTACTGCGGTTTTTACCGCCAACGACACCATGGCCTTTGGGGCGCTACAGGCGATAACGGAGAGTGGCTTGTCGGTCCCAGAGGATATAGCAGTTATGGGTTTTGATGATTTAGAGTTTTCTTCCTTGACAAATCCCCCATTGACCACTGTCTCCCAACCGCGCTACGAGATGGGTAAGGAAGCGGTAAGAATTGTCACCTCTCTGATTGAGCACGGGGCTTCAGAGGAAGGAGTCAAGATGTGTTACCGGCCGGAGATTGTCATCCGGCGTTCCGCTTAGAATTCTCCTGCTGCAGGCTGCCACCGGAGATACGCAGGGAAGGCCTGAAGCAGGGTGAGGTCTGTTTTCGCAGAATAGTTACTCCGGGAAAGGAGGTGAAGGCCCGCAAGAAGTCTTAGTTTTCCATACCAATAATGTGTAGCTTCCCGAAAAAAAAAGGAGGTATCTGGTGTTGAGAAAGAGGATTTGGGTAACACTCTTCCTGCTGGTTGCTTTATTGACCTGGGTTTTAGTACCGGTTTCCGCGAAAAAGGTTAAGCTGACCGTTTGGGGACGGGATCTTCCCGACGACGATCCGGCCCATGCCTACATAAAGGCATTGGTCGAGGGTTTCAAGGCGAAGAACCCCGATATTGAACTGGAATATGTGGCCCTTGGTGATCCGGGACTCATGGACAAAACCAAGGTTGTTATGGCCAGCAATACGGGATTGCCCGACATCTTCCAGAGCTGGGGCGGTTCCGTCATGGGCGGTTATGCCGATGCCGGACGGCTGCTGGACTTGACAAAGGAATTGAAGGACATCCCGGGCAGCGCTGCTGCACGCCAGGCCATGACCTGGAAGGGCAAGATTTACGGTGTGGCCCCGTTCTTCGCCATTGCGGGTATCTTTGCCAATGAGGACCTCTTCAAAGCCCATGGCCTCGAGATCCCCAAGACCGTGGCCGAACTGGAAAAGGTCTGCGACACCTTCTTGGCCAAAGGCATCCAGCCGATTGCCGTCGGTGCGCGGGATAAATGGCCGGTGCTGGCCCTCTATATGTACCTGACCAACCGCTACGGCGGATATGAAGCCTTTGGGAATGCCCAAGCCAGAAAAGCCCGTTTTGACAGCGAGCCGTTTGTCAAAGCTGCTCTGAAATACCAGGAGTGGGCAAAGAAAGGGTATTTCGGTGAGAAACCGCTGAGCGAAGCCTATGGTGACGCCCAGCAATTGATGGCTACCGGAAAAGCGGCCATGCACATTACCGGTTCCTGGATGTGCGCCCAGTATTCCGACCCGGGATTCACCGACCAGACCATCGGCTTCTATGCCTTCCCCATCCTCGAGGGCGGCAAGGGTAAAGCCACTGATATCATGGGCATGACCGATATCGGTTTTGCCGCCACCCGTGCTGCCAGGAGGAAGAAGGATGCCGTTGTCCGGTTCATGAAGTACGCGATGGATCCGGAACCCTGTTCCGCCGAACCCGGCCGGATCTGCTCCGTACCGGGCGTGAAGTCGCCTTCGCGGTTGAACGCAATGGCCTCCGCTGTCTTTGCCACCGCGGAAACAGTGCAGTTCTGGTGGGACCAGGACCTGCCGCCGATGGTGACCAGCCCGCTGAACGACATGATGCAGAACTTCTTCCTGCCTGACGCTGACGTCAAGAAAGCCTTGACCCAGTACGAAGAGCTGGTAGCAGATAACATCGGTCCTGTCAAGTAAGGAAAAAGCATAGTAATAATTATGTGGCGATTACCGGTGGGGGCGCAAGCATATGCCCCCACCGGTTTGCCAATGTACGTGAGCAGGCGGCATTTTATGCAGCCGGGAATCTAACTTTGGGAGGTGGTCGGGGATGGGAAAAGCCGCTGCAGTCAAAACTCCCCAACTCAGCATGGGAAAAAGGAAGGCTGAGAAGAAAAAACGGGATTGGCACAGCATTACCTTTCAGGCGCTTTTCCTCTTGCCTGCCTTGGCCTTTCTGATTATTTTTATGTATTATCCAATTATTGAAACTTTTCGCACTTCACTCTACCAGACCACCGGGTTTGGACCGGCCAGGTTTATAGGGTTTCAAAACTACGCCAGGTTGTTTGCGAGCGAAGAGTTCCGCACCGGGTTCGTTAACGTTCTGGCCTGGGCTTTTTGGAGTGTGGTCATCCAGATTCCCCTGGCGTTTTATATCGCTTTTACCCTGGTTGTTTATAAGACCAGGATTACCGGTTTTTTACGGGCCGTTTATTACTTGGCCAGTGTTATGCCTTCGGCAATCACAGCCATGCTCGGCCGGTTTATTTTTGCCCCGACCTTCGGTGTTATTTCCAGCCTGGCCAACAGGCTTGAATGGAAGTGGCTGGCAAGCATCGACTTTTTAGGCAACCCGAATATCGCCTTCTGGTCGTTGTTTGCCATGGCAACTTGGGCGTATACGGGTTTCAGTATCGTTTATTTCATGGCCAACATTGAACAGATCCCAATGGAGATCCGCGAAAGCGCCCAGCTGGACGGGGCCAATCTCTGGCAATATGCCCGCTATATTGCGATCCCGATGGTTGCTTACCCCATCCGTATTATCGCTATTATCAGTACGGTTGGGAGCCTGAAACTTTTTGACCTGCCGTGGCTGATCACCGGCGGTGGTCCGGTATACGCCACAACGACCTTGGCAATTATCCTTTACAAACAGGGTTTTGTCAATTGGCAATACGGAAGGGCTGCCGCGGTAGGGGTGATCATCTTCTTACTCTCATTAATCTTTACCATAGCCCAGTTCTCGTTCCAAAGAAAGAGTGGTGAGCTCGATTGAACCATTACGCAGCAACCGAGGCCTATAGCCGTAAACTGAGGAGTTCCCGCCGGTGGACGCTGGCGATAAAGATAATAAATATTGTTATCCTGATTATCCTGGCCCTGGCGGTTGTTTTACCCATCCTGCTCCCCTGGTTTTTCGTTTTCAAAACCCGGCTGGAATTCTCCTATAGCCCATGGAGCCTGCCGACACAGATCCGCTGGACCAATTTCCAGGAGGCCTGGGTGGCAATTAAAATCGGGCAGGGCCTGCTCAACACCTTATGGGTTTGTTTGGGCGCAATCGCCGGTACCGTACCGGCGGCGGCCATGGCCGGTTATATCTTTGCCCGTTACCGGAGCAAGGTAACGGAGGTCTTATTCTACGCCGTCCTGGTGGGCTATTTTATCCCCGTCCATATGGTATTGATCCCCCTTTATCAATTCAGCAGCAGGGTTGGGCTGGCCGACACTTTACCCGGGCTTTTCTTGCCAATGGCCGCCTTTGGCATCCCGTTTTGGACTATCATCTACCGGTCGTTTTTCCGCGGGCTCCCCGGGGAACTGGCGGAAGCCGCCCGGATCGATGGCGCTGGACATACCGGTACCTTCTTCCGGATTATGCTGCCATTGGCTAATCCAGCAACGGTTCTGGCGGTCTTGTTGGTCTTCATCGGCGCTTGGAGCGATTACCTGTTGAGTTTGATTTTGATTAACAATCCGAATCTCTTCACCATGCAATTACGGATCGCGCAATTCCTTAACCAGTATGGCACAGACCACATGCCGCGGTACGCAGCGGCGTCGGTTATTGCCGCCGCTCCTACCCTCCTGTTGTATATCTTTGGTCACCGCTGGATCATCCGCGGGACGCTGGCCGGCGCCTTAAAAGGATAACAACGGGTCGAGCTTTCGATGCTGCCGGTGATTTTATAGCGGCGGATTGCCGCCATTGGGCAGAAACCTGCCACTGGCGGAACTCCGCCGTTTTTTAATTGAAGAGAAGCCGTGGCTAAACGAGGAGGTTTTTTGATGCAGGAAAAACAGGGAACAAAAGCGGTTTACCTGGATCCGGAGCGGACAGCGGAGGAACGGGCGAAAGATCTGGCCGCCCGGTTGACGCTGGAAGAGAAGATCGGTCAATTACTGCATTTTTCTCCCGCCGTGCCGCGGTTGGGAATCCCCGCATATGTGTGGCAAAACGAATGCCTGCATGGGGTGGGGAGAGCCGGTATTGCCACCGTCTTCCCGCAGGCCATAGGGATGGCCGCCTCCTTTGACCGGGACCTTGTTTACCGCGTGGCTTCGGTAATCGCTTTGGAGGCGCGGGCAAAACACCACGAGTTTGTACGCAGGGGCGACCGGGGAGTAAATAAAGGCCTGACCTTTTGGACGCCGAATATTAATATTTTCCGGGACCCCCGCTGGGGGCGGGGGCAGGAAACCTACGGCGAAGATCCCTACCTCACCAGCAGGTTGGGGGTGGCCTTCATCCACGGGCTCCAGGGTGACCACCCGAAATACTTGAAGGCGGCCGCCTGTGCCAAGCATTATGCGGTTCACAGCGGCCCTGAACCCTTGCGCCACCGGTTTAACGCCGTGGTCAGCAAGAAGGACCTGCGTGAAACCTACCTCCCGGCCTTTTGCGCTGCTGTCCGGGAAGGAAAGGTGGAAGCGGTGATGGGCGCTTACAACCGGGTGAACGGCGAACCGGCCTGTGGCAGCAAAACCCTTTTGGAAGATATCTTACGAAAGGAATGGGGTTTCACCGGCCACGTGGTCTCCGATTGCGGTGCGATCTATGATATCCATAGACACCACCGGGTGACCGCCTCGCCGGCGGAATCAGCGGCCTTGGCCATAAACAGCGGCTGTGATCTAAATTGCGGCTGGACCTACACCGCCCTGAAAGAGGCGGTGGAAGAAGGCCTGGTTTCCGAGGAAACGATCACCCGGGCGGTGATCAGGGTTCTTACCACCCGGTTTAAACTGGGGATGTTTGACCCGCCGTCCATGGTCCCCCTGGCGGAGATCCCGTACGAACTGAATGATGCTGAAGACCACCGCCGGCTGGCCTTGGAGGCGGCGGTGAAATCCATGGTCCTGCTGAAAAACGAGAACGGCCTCCTGCCGCTGGACAGGTCGAAAATCCGTACCATCGCGGTGATCGGCCCTAACGCCGATAACAAACGGGTTCTCCTGGGGAACTACCACGGTACACCCTCCAGGTACGTGACGGCGTTAACGGGGATCCGGGAAGCTGCCGGACCCGGCATCAACGTGCTTTACGCCGAAGGGTGCGAGCTTAATGTCTCCTGGGTGACTTTCTGGGGGAGAGGGGGCCGAGCCGGGTTCACCGAGGCTATCGCCGCTGCCGAACGCGCGGATGTGGTCGTGTTCTGCCTGGGCCTCTCTCCTGAACTGGAAGGGGAAGAGGGCGACGCCGCGGCTTCCGAGGCCGGCGGGGACCGCCTGCGCATTGACCTCCCGGGGCTGCAGGAGGAACTCTTGAAGGCCGTGGCAGCCGTGGGCAAACCCGTGATCCTGGTCCTCTTTAACGGCAGCCCGGTGGCTATTAATTGGGCACAGGAAAAGATCCCTGCGATTATCGAGGCCTGGTATCCTGGTGAGGAGGGCGGGACCGCCCTGGCCGGGATTTTATTTGGTGATTACAACCCCGCAGGCCGCCTGCCGGTGACCTTTGTCAAGTCTTTGGACCAATTGCCGCCCTTTACCGACTATAGCATGAGAGGCCGGACTTACAGGTATATGGAGGAAGAGCCCCTTTATCCCTTTGGCTACGGGTTGAGCTACACTACTTTTGCCTACAGCGACCTTGCGGTCAGCCACCGGGAACTGGCCACCACCGACCAGGGGGAACTCGGGGTGAGCGTCACCGTGACCAACACCGGAAAACGGGCAGGGGAAGAAGTGGTCCAGCTCTATTTGTCCGCTCCCGGCGCCGGTGTGACCGTCCCCAAATGGGAGTTGAAGGGTTTTGAGCGGGTTGCGCTGCAGCCCGGAGAGGTAAAAACGGTAAAATTTTCCTTAAACAGAAGGCAGTTGGCGTCGATTGACGAAGAAGGCGAGTGTATTTTGGAACCGGGCAGGTACAAAATATATGTGGGCGGCCGCCAACCTGATGATCGCAGTCGCCAACTGGCCGGAACCGGGGTCCTCAGCGTTGAACTGGAAGTCACAGGAGAAACGGTAAAATTGCCGTACTAGCCGGCAGAATCAACTGGATATTACCCCAGTGGCCGCAGGGGTTCCGTACAAACCGCCGGTATAACCTCTCTAAACGATGATATACTGCTATTAAAGGTGGTTAGAAAAATGAGGATCCGTTTACGCCATTTTATTTCGCGCTTTCCAAGTTATGCCGAGATCTATATCTCCTTGATTATCATGGCCGCAGTTGTTATTGGCTCCGTAGGTTTAATCCAAAGCTTATATGAGGTTTATTCGCACGCGCGGAGTATGGAGTTTTTCCAGGATTTCCTCGGCTACGCCATGACTTTAATTATTGCCATTGAGTTCATTAAGATGCTTTTGCGCCATACGCCGGGCAGCATTATTGAGGTATTGCTCTTTGCCATGGCCCGGAAGTTGATAATCACCAAAGAGAATACCCTGGGGTTGCTATTGGGGATTATAGCCATTGCGGTCCTCTTCATCATCAGAAAATTCCTCTTCGTATCGAAAATCACGCCGCAGGAGGGGACGATCCTCAGCGCCGCCACACCGGTTGAAGAAGTTCGCAAGATTATGGGGTTGGATATCCCGGATGTTGCCGAAACCCTCGGCGGGTTGGTTGTGTACGCCGCCAGGAAAAGCAAGAAAAGCCTCAAAGAAGACGAGATATATGAGATTGACGGTTTGAAGATGAAGATAAACCGCCTGCTGGACGGGATCATTGAAATGGTGGAAGTGATCGAAGAAAAAGACTGAGTTATAAAAGGATGGAGAGGTTGGATTTTTCGTCGCAGTGGATGATCCGTTCCTCCCTGTTGAGCCTGGTTTTCAGGGTTACCTTCCCCTTCCAGAGCCCGGCGCAATAACGCAGGGTTTCTGTGGCGTAATTCATCTCCAGGTCGCGGCCGTCGTACTCGTGTTCCAGGAGAAGGTGGTGGTCAAGGGGGCGGTATTCCACGATCCGGATGACGGGGATGGCGCCAAGGCCGGTGGTCTTCACCAACTGATTGCGGATGGATTTCCATCCCTCTTCATCGGCGATCTCTTTGACGACGTATTCGTCGCTTTTTTTAATATACTCGAAGAGCTCCAGTTCCTTACATATCTCCAGGTTGAGGTAGCGGCGGAGAAAGGACTGGTCCTTTTCAACCTCCCGGGCTTCGAAGATCTTTTCCTTGCCCTCCCTTTCATAGAGGTATTTGAAGATAACGTACCCTATATGGTAGGGGTTGAGGCTACCGGGGAGGGGACGGATCACCTGGTTGTGGTATTTATAGAATTCCCAGCGCAACTCCTCCGGGAGGTCGAGCCGGGTGAGGAGTAAGTAATGCCAGAAGCTGGCCCAGCCTTCATTCATGATCTTGGTTTCAATCTGGGGCAAAAAATAGGCGGTTTCTTCCCGGACAATGTTAATAATATCTTTTTCCCATTCTTCAAGGTCGCCGTATTCCGTAATGAACCAGAGGATGTCTTCTTCCGGCTGCGGGGGAATACGCCGTTTCAGACCGGTGCTCCCGGCGGCAGCCCCCGGCGCGCGCGTCTCCTCCAGCAGGGGATGGTCCGGGGTTTTTTCCTGTCCGGACCGGTGCTTTCGCCGGTAGTATTCCTCATAAGAAAGGCGGCCCTCCCCCACCACGCGGTTGGTCTGGAAGCGCAAGGCATGGGCGGCGTTAAGGAGTTGTTCCACCCGCTCATAACCGATTGAGGGGTCGCCGGCGTACTCGCGGACCCGGCGCGCGTGGTTTTTGAAGGTCTCGACGGTTAATTCCGCCCGGGTGCCGGTGGTAAAAAGGCGGTTGTTACGGAAAAAATCATTATGCCCGTAAACATGGGCCATGGTCAGGATCTGCAACAGCAAGCTGTTTTCCTTCATGAGATAGGCGATGCAGGGATTGGCGTTGATTACCATCTCATAAGGTAATCCACTTATATTATACTTATACAGGGTCTTCAGCCGGTCGTAGGCCTTGCCAAAGCTCCAATGGGGGTAGTGGGAAGGCATGCCGTTATATGCCTGATAACAGAGCATATCCTCATAATCACAGAGTTCGAATTCTTGCGGGTAGAAATCCAGCCCTTCCTCCCTGGCCAACTCCTCGATCCGCTCCCCCCAGGCAGCCAGTTCCGCCAAGGTATAACCGGCCATTTTCCCACCTCCTTTTCCCGTTGTTAAGCGATCACTCTTCCAGCCTTTCTTCCAAGGTCAGCAGTTTTTTCATGGCGGGGAAAAGGTCTTCTTTATCCGTGATCTTGACCATGGCGAAGTTCTTTTCCGCCAATGTCTCCTGGAAGAGCCGGCTGATCGGGCTGGTCATGTGAAAACCGTCCGGGTCGATCTCGCCGTAGCCGAAAAGATTACAGACCCGGCAGAGTTCCCTGGCCGCGGCCAGGGCCTGTTCATTGTCTTCGCTCCAATTGTCCCCGTCGCTGGTGTGAAAGGCGTAGATATTCCAGACCGCCGGGTTAAACCGTTCTTCAATGATCTCCAGGGCCTTCCGGTAGCCGCTGCTGATAAAGGTGCCGCCCGATTCAACCCTGTGGAAAAACTCCTCCTCCCTGACTTCCCGGGCGGTGGTGGTATGGGCGACAAAAACCACTTCCACCTCGGTATATTTCAAGCGCAGGTACTGGTAGAGGAGGAAATAGAAACTACGGGCCAGGTATTTTTTGGTATGATCCATCGAACCGGAAGTGTCCATAATACAGAAGACAACAGCATTGGTCTGGGGCCGTTTTTCTTCCCGGATATAACGGTACCTGAGGTCTTCCTCATGAAAGGGGAACCGCTCGTCCTTTGTAAACTCCGGGTCCGCCCGGCGCCGGCCCTGCCGGCGTTTGATCTTCTCCATGACCGAGCGTTTTTTCGCCAGGCGCGGCGGGATGCCTTTCGTCCTGTAACCCAGGGGTTTTTGCCCGGCCACCGTCTCTGTTTGCGAGAGTTTCTTTCTTTCCAGGTAGGGAAGGTTGAGGTCGTCAAAGATATAATTGACCAGGTCTTCAATGGTGATCTCCGTTTCGTAGATCTCCTCGCCCTCTTCCGTCCCGGCGCCACCCTGCCCCGGCCCGCGGCTGATCAGATCCTTGGCAATAATATCGCCCCGCTTTTCCTTGCCGGTCCCCGTACCGACGCCCCCCTGGTTCCTGCCGTAAACAAACTGGTATTCTTTTAGACCCCGGATTGGGATTTTGATTTTTTTATCTTTGCTCTGCCCGATAATGCTCTCCTCAGCCACGATCTCATGGAGGTTTTTCTTGATCGCCTTCTCCACCAGTTGGCGGTGGCGCCGCCGGTCTTCCGCCGAACGGTCCTTCCCCCCGCTGTTGTATTCGCGGAAAACTGCCATCTTCTCACCTAATCCTTCCAGAGATTGTTGGCGGCGTATTTCAGGACCACATTGCAACAGTGGTCACAGTAACCGTTCCTCTTCATCTCCGCCACCATGGCGTTGAGCTTTTCACTCTGTTCTTTATCCCGCACTTTGGCCCTGGTGATTACCCGCGACAACTCCCTGACTGAACTGGTGAGTTTTTCCTCGATGGCCTCCTTCAACGGCTCGTAACTCTGGTAGTTTAATTTACCGCCGCTGCGCAGGACATAAAACATGTAGGCGGTGACGTCCTGGCGGAAACCTTTGGCCGCAGAGCCGGTAATCCCGATCTGTTCCTCAATGGAGGCGAGGAATTTTTCGTCCGGTTCCAGCTCTTCGCCGGTGTTCCGGTCTTTAATCCTGGTCTTGTTCACAAAGGCCTCGGCGTGGTCCAGGTAGTTGTTGAAGAGGTCTTCAGCCTGTTCAGTAAAACCGTGGATGAAGGCTTTGGTAACCTCTTTTTCCAGGATCCGGTGGTATTCCTTTTTCAAAGTGTTTTGAAGAAAACTCAAATACCGGCGGCGTTCATCCTCGCCGATGGAGAGTTCTTTCGTCTCCTTGATCAGGCTTTCCAGGATGCTGATGGGGTTGATACAATTGTTCTCCGATTCCGACAAGGCGCGGTCAATAGCCTTGACAATAAAGCGGGTGGAGATGCCGGTCATCCCTTCCCTGGGCGCTTCCTCCCGTAACTCAAAGATATCAACCTTTTTTACCATCCCTTTTTCAATGATCTCTTCACCATTGTAGATCTTTAATTTGGTCAACGGGTCCACTTTGCTGGAGGGCGCCAGCCTGGTCAGGATGGCGAACATCGCGGCGATCTCCAGGGTATGCGGGGCGATATGCATGGAAAACCGGCTCTGGCGGAGGATTTTCTGGTAGATCTTAACCTCCTCATTCAACTCCAAACAGTAGGGGACTTCAACCTTGACAATGCGGTCCAAAATTGCTTCGTTAGTGTGGTCGGATTTGAACTTATTCCATTCCGCCTCATTGGAGTGGGCAAGGATAATCCCGTCAAAATAGATCATCGGCCCTTTCCCCGGTGAAGGGATGGCCTTCTCCTGCGTGGCGGTGATCATGGCGTGCAGGTACTCGGTTTCGTTCTTAAAAACCTCAATAAACTCGACAATCCCCCGGTTCCCCACGTTAAAGGCGCCGTTTAAGGAGAAGACCCGCGGGTCGTCCTCCGGGTAAAGGTCCATTTTGGAGATGTCCACCGACCCGATGAGAACCGAGGTATCCTGGTTATTCGGGTCAACCGGCGGTACCACCCCGATCCCGGTCCGGCCCCGGATGGAGAAATTGATGGTTTCCACGGGAAAACGTTCATATTCCCCCCCGTACTCAGCCTGTAAACGGTAACGGCAGACGGGGCAGAGATCGCCCTCAATATGCACGCCCAGCAATTTGCTGAATTTCTCCCGCAGGTGTTTGGGGACCAGATGCAGGGGCTCCTCATGCATCGGGCAACCCTGCAAGGCAAAAACCGGAGGGCTCGTTTCTAAACCGCGCTTCAACGCCTCCATGATGGAGGATTTGCCGGCGCCGACCGGCCCGACCAGATACAAAACTTGACGGGACTCTTCGCCCATCATGGCTGCGGAATGAAAATAGCGGACGATCTTCATGACCGTCTCGTCTATCCCGTAAAAATCATCAAAAAACTTGTATTTTTTGATGATCTGGTTCCCGTAGATCCTCTTTAAGCGGGGGTGTTCTTCCGTCCTGATCACTTCTGCGCCTTGTTCCATAATAATCTCGTACATGCGCTGGTGGGCCAGTTTGACAATGCCGGGGTCTTTCTTCACAAGTTCCAGGTAGTCGAGGAAAGTCCCGGAAAAATCGGGGTACGCCTGTTTTTCCCGGTCTTTCCTGATTAAATCTTCAAAGACCTTTCTATCCACAAGCTTCCCTCCTCAGGATTTTTCTTGACAGACAGGGGTTTGCGGATGGAGCGTTTACGCGGAAGTGCAGGGGAAAATACCTGGTTTTTCTCCTGTTATAGCTTACGTTGGGAAAAATAGAAACGTCCAATGCCGAAACAGCCATTTTTCTGTGAAAAAGGGATTTACCTTGGCTTTTAGTAATAGTATTTGGCGGGGAAAATTGTAAATCCTGCCTGGAAAAAGAAAAGGATTCCATTTCTTTGTTGGGGACATAAGTTTCTGGAGTGGTAAACCGGAGGGTGTTTGTGGGGAGAAAAGAGAAAGGAAGAATGGGAGCGGAAAGGTGTAGCAAACAACAGGCGTGGACTGGAGGGAGGAGAGCCGGAGGTGCCGCCGATTGCCGCTAGAACATGCCTATTACATGCCAGGAGAAGTCCAGATTGACGCCGACGAAGTTTTTGCTTTTTGGGAAGACGGTATAGACCACTTCAACGCGGAAATAACCGTCAATGGTTTTTACCTTCATACCGGCCAGGACATGCATATTGGTGGTCTTATATGAAGAAATGGCGACGCCGCCGCCGGTGTAAGGCATAAAAACACTGGACAAACCGGAGTCATCCGATGATTTTATGCTGTAAAGGAAGTCGGCTGCCGCACGGTAACGGCTATCCCCGTTTGTTGTGTAGTAAAAAGAGCCCCGCACCGCCAGGTTTTCTGTTAATTGGCCGGAGGCGGTGAATCCGGCCCAACAAAGGCCGTCCCAATAGGAGACCCCGCCGCTAAACGAGGCCCCCTGGGCCGCTCCGGCGGAGCCAAAGAGAAAGACGGCGGCCAAAATAAAAAATGCGGGCACGCGCTTACAACTTTTTTTCATGGCCTAATAAACCTCCCATGCGGGGACGGCAAAATCAGGGTGCCGTTTTCTTTATTGCCTAGTATAACAAAGATTTCCATCTGCGTCAATTATCAAAAAAGCCCTGGGCTGCGCCAAGGACTTAACGCAAAAAAACATAAGGAAAGTGATGCCTAATGCCGAAGATCTAAGTGAGACATTATACCCCGAACAGGGGGGATGAATCGCGTACGCCTTTAAAGAACAAAAATCATTCACAGGACGCAATATCCGTTTGCCGGAGAAGAAAGTCATAAGAGATAAAAGTCATAAGAGAATATAAGAGACGGGTTAGGGTCATAGCGCGTATCTACACGGCATAACTGCACTGCGCGGCAAGTTTAGCAATAAATGTGGTCCCGGGTGCAGTAGGAAAGCATTCATACACGATATTAGCTTGGAGGTATCAGCATGATGACAAGAAGAAAGAGGCACGTCCGGGCGTACGCGAGCGTTTTCTTATTGATACTGGTCTTATTCTCGCTGCCAGCCTGCCGTCACCGGCCGCCAAAAGACGAAAGGACCTATCCGGATACTCCCCCATGGAACGCTCCCTTGCTGAACAAACCGTCGGGCCCGGCAGCGGGGTTCAACAAAAAACTGGGCCGCGGCATTAACCTGGGGAATGCCTTGGAGGCGCCGTCTATTGGCGAGTGGGGCGTTGTTCTTGAGGCGGAATATTTCAGAATGATCAAAGAAAAAGGTTTTTCTTCGGTACGGATCCCGATCAGATGGTCTGCTTATGCTGAAAAGGGCCCCCCCTACACAATCCGCCAGGAGTTCTTTGAAGATCATGTGGACTGGGCAATCGAAGAAGCCTTGAATAACGGTTTATGCGCCATCATCAACTTCCATCATTATGAGGAGATCTTTGAAGACCCATATGGGGAATGGGACAGGTTCCTGGCCATGTGGAAACAAGTGGCAGAGCGTTACCAGGATGAGGAAAAATACCCCGTGGACAGGCTGGTCTTTGAGATCCTGAACGAGCCGCATGGAGAACTAACAGCCAAGATCTGGAATGAGCTATTGAAAGATGCTCTGGAGGTAATTAGAGAGACGAACCCCAACCGGATGGTAATGATCGGGACCGCCGAGTGGGGCGGGATTGGAGGCCTTTCAAAGCTGGAATTCCCCAAAGACGACGAGAACCTGATCCTGACCGTCCATTTCTACAGTCCTTTTGAATTCACCCACCAAAATGCCAGTTGGGTCAGTGGTTCCGGGGCTTGGAAGGGAACCCGCTGGACCGGGAGTTTCTTTGAAAAGCGGATGTTAATAGACGAACTTTACCCGGTCTACTATTATTCCTGTACGAATAATATCCCGGTGAACATCGGTGAGTTTGGCGCTTTTGAAGAAGCCAATATGGGCGACCGGGCGCACTGGACCGAGTTTTGCTCCCGGCTCTTTGAAGAGTATGGATTCTCCTGGAATTACTGGGAGTTCTGCAGCGGCTTCGGGATCTATGAGCCAAAGGGAAAGAAATTCCGTGATGAACTGGTCAACGCCCTAATCTCTGATAGCACCGATGTGTTGAGGCTGGGCGAACCCCCGGCAACCGGCAAAGAAATGTTGACCAACGGGGATTTCTCCGCCGGTTATGACGGTTGGAGTTACGGGGCATGGGAGAGCCCATACAGGGCCAATTTTGAAGTGGTTAACAACGAACTTGTTGTCGATGTAATAACCATCGATGCCGGCAACCCCCAAGGCTGGACGATCCAACTGCTGCAAGGCGATATTAAATTGGAGAAAGGCCGCGAGTATCTCCTCAGCTTCGAGGCATGGAGTGATCACCCGCGCAGTTTCTCCGCGGGGATCGAGGCGGTGGTAACCCAGCCCGGTAAAGGCACAGAATATCTATCATACGGCGGCGCCTCGATCTTTGTCACCCCGGAAAAACGCCGGTTCTATATATTGGGCAAGGCCGCGGAGGACGTGGGGACCGGGCGGATCTCATTTAGCTTCGGTAGTGAACTTGGCCGGGTTTACCTGGACAATATCAGCCTGAAAGGAGTATTGGACTAGCTCCAATAGTTATAGCCAGCTTTATTAGTTATAGTTATAAGTGCTTTCGCTGCTTTTGCCCAGGCTAGCTGGATACCCGTCAGTTGGGGATTTATTTATCAGTCGGGAGTTGATGTCATGAAGAAAAGAAGGTTTTTACTCTTTCTTCTTCTCCTTTTCTTTTTCTTGCCGGCTTATGAACAACCACCGGTAAATTCGTTTTCATCCCCGTGGGTCCCGCCGCCGCAAGCCGGGCCGTCCAGGCCGGCTGTGGAGATCAACAGGAGCCTCGGCCGGGGTATCAACCTGGGGAACGCCTTGGAAGCTCCGAAAGGTATAAGCTGGGGAGTTTACCTTCAGGAAGAATATTTTACACTCATTAAAGAAAAGGGCTTCTCTTCGGTGCGAATCCCGATCCGGTGGTCCGATTATGCTTTGACCAAACCACCGTACACAATTGATGAGAAATTCTTTGCCAAGGTGGACTGGGCGATCGGGGAGGCCCTGAAGAACGGCTTGCACGTGATCATCAATTTCCACCATTATGAAGAGCTCTTCAAATACCCCCACAAGGAATGGGGGAGGTTCCTAGCCATGTGGACACAGGTGGCGAAACGTTATAAGGATTACCCGGACGCCCTCGTCTTTGAGATCTTGAACGAGCCGCATGATCAGCTAACCGCGGAACTCTGGAATAAGCTGCTGGCGGAAGCCCTGGCGGTGATTAGAAAGACCAATCCCGACCGGGCGGTGATGATCGGGACCGCCGAGTGGGGCGGGCCTAGCTCCGTCTCCAAACTGGTTCTCCCCGATGACGACCACCTAATCCTGACCGTCCATTTTTACAACCCCTTTCAATTCACTCACCAGGGGGCGGAATGGACGGCGGGCTCCAGGGCCTGGCTGGGAACGACCTGGGAGGGGAGTTATGTTGAGAAGCAGATGATCCGGAATGAACTGGAGCCGGTTCTCTGGTATTCCCGGGAGCATAATATCCCGGTGAACATCGGTGAATTCGGGGCGTACAGCAAAGCCGATATGGATTCACGGGCGCGCTGGACAGCGTTTTGCGCCCGGCTCTTTGAAGAACTGGGATTCTCCTGGCATTACTGGGAGTTTTGCAGCGGGTTCGGGATTTATGACCCGAGGAAAAAGGTGTTCCATACGGAACTGGTGGACGCGCTTATTTCCGGCGATATAAGCATCCTGGATCCGGGCGATTTGCCGGCGGTGATTGGCGAGGAGATGGTGATCAACGGGGATTTCTCCGCCGGCAGCATCGGCTGGCATTACGGGGTCTGGCAAAACTCATACCGGGCTTTTTTCAAGGCGGTTAACAAGGAATTTATTGTTGATGTGCAAACCGCCGGCGATGAGGAGTGGCCCGTCCAATTGATTCAAGACGGGGTTTTGTTGCAGGAGGGAAGACGTTACCTCCTCAGTTTTGAGGCATGGAGTGACCGCCCGCGCAGTTTCTCCGCGGGGATCGGGGCGGTAGTCGGCAGTGACTACCCGATTTATGGCAGTGCATCGGTTTTTGTCACCCCTGAAAAACGCGAATTTCATGTATTGGCTACGGCCGGGAAGACACTAAGGACCGGACGGGTCGTGTTTAGCTTCGGCAAAGAAACCGGCCGCGTCTATCTGAGTAATGTCAGCCTGAAAAGAGTGATGGAATAGGCTTGTTTTTCCCCGGTATAATGCGCTTTCCAGTATAAGTTGGAGGAGCAGAATCTCTCGCACGCCCCTGCTGTGATCCGGCCGGGTTACCGGTGGCCGGGTAAAGGCAGGGGTTTTTTATGCTTTTTACTAGAAAACTTGGTTTTTTACTGAAACTCTAAAGTTTTGTCAATCTTTGTCGATATATATAGCAGTTACAAAAATTTCACCAAAAAGAAAGGGAGGGGTAAAATGGATTCAAACGGAAAAAATCTTTTTCGTCGTAAGCGTTGCCCGCGTGTTCTTTTGTACGGGGTGGTTTGCTTTCTGTTGTTGGTCACGCTTCTCGTTGGTGGTTGCAGGAAAACCAAGGTACATAAGGTGGGTATTCTCTGCGGTTTAGAGTATATCAGCGCCATAGCCGATGGTTTTAAAGAAAAAATGTTTGAATTAGGCTATATTGAAGGGGAAAATATCATTTACGACCTGAGACGGGTAGATTTTGACATGGAGGAATACCGCAGGATCCTAAAGGAATTTGTCGACAACAAAGTCGACTTGATCCTCACCTTCCCCACCGAGGCATCGATGGAAGCGAAAGCGATCGCAGAGGGGACCGGCGTTCCTGTGGTCTTTACCTTCTCCAATATTGAAGGAACCGGCCTGGTCAAGAGCGTCCGGGAACCGGGCGGAAACATCACCGGCGTGCGGTATCCCGGTCCGGATATTGCCGTCAAACGCTTGGAGATCTTGAGGGAACTGGTTCCAGAGGTAAAAAGTATCCTCATCCCGTACCAACGGGATTACCCGATTGTTATTCACCAGATGGAGATGCTCGCCCCGGTGGCGGAAAAAGCCGGGATTACCCTGATTGAAGCACCGGCCGCCAACGCTAAGGAACTCGAGACGATCCTCGCTGCTTACGAACAAGATGGCGCTCCTCCTTTTGACGCCATCATGTTTGTGGCTGAACCGCTCACCGTTACTCCTGAGCCCTTTGTGGTGCTGGGTAAATTTGCGGTGAAACACAAGATCCCGTTTGGCGGCGCGTTGATGACAGTAGGTGAGTACTCGTCGGTTTTTGGCGCAAACGCTGATATAATTGGCTGCGGCCAACAGGCGGCGCTTTTGGCAGACAAGATTCTCAACGGGACACCGGCCGGGAGCATCCCTGTGATCTCCGCGGATATTACTTTGGAATTTAACTATAATGCCGCCCAAGAGTTCGGCATAGAGATAAGCCCGGAACTCTTGCGCATGGCTCAGGTGGTCATTCGTTGATGAGATAGGAGAAAAAACCGGTTTGCTCCGGTTAGTTCGCCCGGGACCGGCTTTTTCTTTCCCTCTAACTAATCCGGGGTCCCGGGTTCCGGGGTCCCGGATTGCGAAGACAAGATGGCTGCAAGGAGCAGGCGAAAACCTGCGAGGGCGTGTAAATTATGAAGGAGTGAGGATATTGAGCCGGCTTATGGTTTTACCCGGGAGGAAAAAATTCCGTAGCCTGGCGGCTACACTGACGATGGCTTTTGTAGTTCTCTTGGCGGTGGTATTGGTCTTATTCAATGGCCTCAACCTCTATAATTTTTTCCAGCACAATCGGGAGATCATCATTGACCGGCAAGAATTAATGGCTAAAGAACCGGCTAATACAGTAAAAAGCTTTATTCAGGAAAAATTTAACCTGATGGCGGTGACTGCCGGTTGCGAAAACCTGCTGGCCGCTCCTGAGGAAAGACAACGCGCTGTTTTAAGTAGTTTATTGGGGTTGGAACCCTCTTTCCGCCAGTTGGTCTTATTAAACAGCAAGGGCCGGGAGGTCTCCAGAATATCCCGGTATTCCGCTCTGGTAGCCGGGGTTCTGAGCGAGAAGAATTTGCAAGATGCCTTTTCCCGGGCGTTTACAGGTGAAGAATACATAAGCCAGATCTTTATTGATGAGACCTCTTTTGAACCGATGGTAATCATGGCCATGCCGCTTACCGATATTTTGGGCAGTAGTTTGGGGGTACTGGTTGCCGAAGTAAATCTGAAATTCATGTGGGATCTTATCGGCGCATTGAAAATCGGCGACAAAGGCCAGGCCTATGTAGTGGATGAAATTGGTAACCTGGTGGCCTTACGGGATGTCACCCGTGTGCTGAAAGGGGAGAACCTGCGCCATCTGGAGATTGTTGCTGATTTTATCAACAAAAAAACGGCCTTTGCCAGCCGGACAGCTATAGGCTCCGGGGTGATGGGGACCGAGGTCATCGCCAGCCTGGTCCCGCTAGGCAAGCCCGACTGGGCGGTGGTGGCGGAATTGCCGCTGTCTGAAGCGTACCGGCCGGTGCGGGTGATGATGGTCTCTTCATTCATCTTTATGTTTGTTAGCCTGGTAGTGGCAATAATTGCCGGGGTAATCCTGGTTAAGAGGATCACCAGGCCAGTGGCGGATTTCGGCAATGCCCTGCGGGAACTCGGTAAAGGTAACTTGCGGGCAAGGGTTGCCGTGACAGCAAAGAATGAATTCGGGGAACTGGCCGGTTATCTCAATAAAACCATCAATGCCTTAAGCCTTTTAATTAATAAAGCCCGGGAAATGGTGAAGATGGTTTCCGAGCAAAGCTATTTTCTGAAGGAAAGCTCGGAACAATCGGCCGAGAGTGCGGAGACGGTGGCAGTGACCATGGAACAGATCAGCAAGGGAACTATAGAACAGACGAAACAAGCGGAACAGGCTTCACAGCAGATTAATAATTTGGCCAAGGAGATTGATACCATCGTTTCGGAAGCCAGGCAAGTAGAGAGGATTACCGAGGCTACCAAAGCCGCAAGCTACCATTCGAAGAACGCCCTTGACCTTCTGGTCGAAAGGACAAAGGATACAGACCGGATCATCAATGAATTTGAAAGGACCGGCCAGGAGCTTAATGAGAGTATTAAAGCCATCCAGAGCATCACGGATACCATCACCAAAATCACAGAAAAAACCCAGCTCTTGGCGGTGAATGCCGGGATTGAGGCAGCCCGCGCCGGGGAATACGGCCGCGGCTTTGCGGTTGTGGCCAGTGAGATTGGGAAATTAGGCCAGCAGTCGCGGGAAGCAGCGCAGGGCATCGAGGAGATTTTAAAAAGGGTTCAGGAAGGGATCCTTGAGTCAGTCCGGACTTCAGAAGAGGCAACACAGACGGCTACAGAGCAAAAAGAGGCGGTTTTCTCCACTATTGAAGCTTTTGACACTGTAATCTCAGCCATGGACGAGACTGGCCGGATAATCATGAAAATGAATGAGATCATCAAAAGAATCGACGAGTGCAAAGATGAGGCAATCACCTCGATCATGAGTGTTAATGCGATTTCAGAAGAGACCGCCGCCGCCAGTGAGGAAGTTTCGGCAGCGGCCGAAGAACAAAAGGCCGTGTCGGAACAGGTTAAAGGGATGGCGGATACTCTCCACAAAATGGCGAGCGACCTGGTCAGCGCAATCAATATCTTCCAGACCCGGGGGGAGAGTAACGAAGAAGCACTGGTTCCTCTTGCCGGTAAACGCGAGAAGAAACAGAGGTTACAGATGAACCTGGCGGATGACAGCCGGCAGCGGCGTCCCGGATGAGATGATTTATAGCTCGATGAATTCGGTTTTCACCAGATACCGGCCGCCGGTTTTTGCCTGGACCACCCGGCGGTACTCTTCCAACTGAGATTCCTCCTTGGTTTCACCGGTCTTGAAATCAAGGATGAGAATCTCTTTTTTCTCTTCGTCTACGATCAGCCGGTCAACCCGGTAGACCTTGTCCCCGTCCCTGATTTCATATTCAGTGAAAACCCGCCGGCGAGGTGAGGAAAGAAACAGTTCCGGACGGGCGGAAAGCAGCTGTTCCACGCGGCCGGTGATGGCGGCGACCCTTTCCGGCCCCAGGATATTGCCGAAACGGGCCAGGACCATCCGGCGCCCGTATTCCCTTTCCTCCTCCGTATTCTTTTTTATTTGTTCCAGATATAAATGGGCAGCCAAACCGTCGCCCTTTTTTTTCTGCCGGTCAAGGTCGGTTCCGAACTCTTTGTTCCGGTTGATCCTTTCCATTTCGGTAGCGGGGATCACCGCCGGGGCGAAATAGGGTTGCAGATTTGGAAGATCCATCTCCTGCTCTTGGGGTGCGGCCTCCTCCGGCTGAAAGCGGCCAAGTTTTTTGCCGGAGATTAAGTCGCAGAGGGACCCGGCCCGGGCTCCGGCCAAAAGGGCAGGCTCATAAAAGCTGTAATTTTCATTTCCAGCCCAGTTGGCGCCCGGCGCCGCCGGGGACAAACGCCGCGGGCTTTCGACGTAAAGGAAGAGGTTCTTTTCCGGCCTGGTTAAGGCGACATAGACATTGTTAATCTCCTCCTGCAACTCCCGGCGGGACTGCTCTGTGGCGTATGCCAGGCCCAAAAGGTCAAAGAACCTCCGGTAACGGCTGTGCGTCAGCAAGTAATCCTCCACTTCGGAAAAATTCCGGTCAAAAGTGACGAAAAGCTCCATACGCCCCCCGTCCCTGCCGCCGCGGGCGGAAGGCTTCCAGTAGAAAAAGACGGTCCCAAAGGAGAGGCCTTTGGCTTTATGGATCGTCATCAGCTTAACGGCTTTCTCCTCTTTTACCCCAACCTGTTTTAGCTCCTCGCTCTCCCGGTTTTCTTCCAGATAGGCCAGGAACTCCTGGAGGCAGGGGAAGGAACGCATAACTTTGAAAAACTGGAAGATGTTCTTGAGGGCGCCGCTGTTTTCCCGGTAGAGGGAGATGAGGCCGAAACGTTCGATTATGGCGGTGGTCAGCTGGTCCCAGGCCAACCCCCGCAGGTTCCTTATCTCCGTCAACACCGGCAGCAGACCCCCGAGTTCCAGGTTTAAGCTTCTCAGACCGGCGTTTTCTCTTCCGGTCCCCGGCTTCGCTTCCGCCTCCGGCGGCAGGACTGTGCCCAGGAACTCCTCGACCACTGCTTTTCCGGTCAGAAGCCGTTTCAGCACCCGGCGGCTTACCCCCACCAGATTACTGCGGAGGAACTTCAGGAGCGCAAGGTAGTTTCCGGAATCGAGGTAAGAGAGGAGAAAAAAGAGGGGTTTTACGGCTGGGTGGTCGACCAGGCTTTCCCTGCTTTCCAGGAGATACGGCAGGCCTTCTTTCTCCAGTTCGGCCGCGATTTCCAACAGATCGGCGCCCGTACGGGCAAGGATGGCGGTGTTGCCGTAATCCACCGGCAACTCCTTTAGTTTTTTGGCGATGGCTTGCGGCAGGTTTTCCACGGCCAACCGGTTGATCTCTGTGAGCGTCTCCTGTTCTTCGGGGCTGAGGTTTTGAAAAACCTTGGTGTTGGTGGCGGTCTTCAAAGCCTTACCACCCAGGAGGATCTCGACATAGCCCCCGGTTTTGGCCGGCAGGTGCTCCACTTCTTCATAATCCCAGCCGGCAGCGGCCAGGCGGCGGCAGAAGCGGTTAACAAACCCGGTGATCTCCTGTTCACTGCGGTAGCAGATTTTCAGCGGTTCGCTTTTCCCGCCAAGGATCCGGTCGAGACCGGCAAAGAGTTCCTTTTCGCCCCCGCGCCAGCCGTAGATGGATTGCTTTTCATCGCCAACGGCAATTACCCGGACATCCCTCTCCAGCAACGGCTGGAGGATCTTCCACTGGAGGATGCTGGTATCCTGGAATTCGTCGATGAAGAGGGTTTTCACTTCGGCGCCCAGCAGTTCAAAGAAGTAGGCGCTGACCTTCCCGCCTTTCACCAGCCCCAGGTTTTCCTCGTTGAGGTAAAGATAAGTGTAATTGCTTATATCCGTATGACTGAACTCTTTGGTCTTTAGCTTAATCCGGTCGTAAAGGTCGAAAATACGGCTGGAAAACCGGAAGATCTCCTCTTCGTAGGGGATCATCTCCCGGTTATAGATGCAGGCGGCCAGTTCCCGCAGGAATTTCTCATACAGGTCCAGGAGCTCGGCTTTGACCGGTTCCCATTCCTTGCCCCGGAGTTTGTTTCCGTTCCAGAACGGCCGGGAGAGAAAGGCGTTGCGGTGTTTGAGGATAAACTCCTCTTTCGCCCGGCTGTCCGCGGCCGGCAGGTCCTCCTGGTATTGCGGGAGGAGCCTTTGAAACTCCTTGCAGAGAAATTCCTCCCAGGGGCAGCCTTTGGCTGCAGCCGCCTCCCGGGCAAGGCCGATCGTTTCCTCCAGGGCGGGGACCAGCCCGGAGGAGGGGAGGCTTGTCCTGGGCCGGCGCTGGATTAACAGGAACTTCCACCGGTTTTTGAGGATCTCGTCGATGAGATCCAGGTAGTGCTCGACATCACGTTCGGGGTTATCGGCGAGGAACTTCTCCATCAGCGCAAAATCCTCCGGGTTGTCCAGCATCTTCTTGAAGACCTCAGCCACCGTCTCTCTATTCTTATGCTCTTCGATTATGGTATAACGGTAAATCCCCAAATAGGGGGCGACGGCATGCTTGAAAATGTGGTTGATAAAACTGTCGATGGTATGGATATGGAGCCGGTCTTTATTCGCCAGCATTGCCCCGTAGATTTTCTCCAGGAACGGCCGGTTCAAGGACGCCCGCACCCCGGAAGCGGACCGGATTTTCTGCAGGTTTTGCCAGACCGGGCTTTCTTCCCCCCGGAGGAGCAGATCCTCCAGGTGGTCAAAGATCCGTTCCCGGATTTCCGCAGTGGCTTTACGGGTAAATGTCATAACCACGATCTCCGTAAATGATTCCCCGTCAAGGAGCGCGTTTATATACTCCAGGGAAAGCCGGTAAGTTTTGCCCGTACCGGCGCTGGCCTTCAAAATTTTCCGCATGCTTCTCTCACCCCCAGCAGAGATCCAGCCAAGGACAGTTCCGGCAGAGGGAGGGCTTTTCCACTCCCCGGTAGATCCGGCTGGTAAAAAGTCCGGTAAGCTCTTTATGGATGGTTTCCGCCAGTTCTTCTTCACCATCTGCCGCGCCCGCCTGGATTTTCTCGTTAAGCACGTCATAGATCTCCCTTTCGATCCGGGCTCCCGTACCGGTTGCCTCCCTGAGCAACAAGGCATAGAAATCCAATTGGCTGGAGTCGCCGGCGCCGGTCTTGAAATCGACCACCCGGAGGGCGTCGCCCGTATCAAGGAGGAGATCAATCCGGCCGCTCAGGTAGACATCGGCCATCTCGTGGCGGTAAAAGGGGGCGCCGGTTCCCCGCGGGCGCCATTCGCTTTTCAGATCCTGGATTGGATTTTTCTCTCCCCGCCGGCGCAGCAAGGCCAAAAGGTTCTGGAGCGACCCCTTGATTTTTCTTAAGAACAGTTCCTGGTAATACTTGAAGAAATAGTCGTTGATCTTTGGACCCCAGCTATAAACGAGCTTCTCCCGGATGATCTCTTCAATTGTTTCCGGGGAAAGGCTGAAGCCCGGGCCGGCGCGGTTAAGGACCTCGGCAAAGAGTTCATGCACCAGGCTGCCGAAGAGGGGAGGGCTGAGGATTTGCGTTTCCAAGCCCGTTAACGGGGTTATTGTTTCTTCCACGCCGGTGATATACTGGAGATAAAATTTAAAATGGCATTCGGTCAGGGTCTTGTATTTATAATAACTTAAAGAGAAACGTTTTCCGGGGAAATCCATCGCCTCCACGGGCGGCCAGTCGCTGTCCCGGTCCGTATCCCCGTCCCCGGCGGTGCCGGGAGCGCCTACGGGCGTTGCCGGGCCGGCAACCATGACCGCCGGGTCAAGGGCGGCTGCAGCTGCCGCCCGGTCCGGGACGGCAAAAATCCCGGCGGTGACAGCCGGAAGCTGCCCGGCTTTAACCGGGGCTTCCACCAGGGGAAGCCCGTAGTGGAGACGGAGTTCCTCCACGAAGGAACTGGGTGTTAGATTCTCCTCTAGATTTTTCAGGCTAAAAATAATCGCCTTTTTACTGCTGAAGACGGGACGGAAAAAAGCGTATTTCTCGGCGAGTTTCCGCTCTTTCGCCGCGGGCAGTCCGAGACGGGCCCGTTGCCCGTCGGTGAGGAGGAAGTTGTTCCCGCCTACGGCGGGGATTACCCCGTGGGAGGCGTTGATGATCACCAGGGTCTCCCACGGACGGTCCGGGGCTTCCCGCAGGCCGGTCATTCTGATTGCAGTGGCCTCCAGGGACGGGTCCCGGATGGGCTTCACTTTTTTATACCTCAGATAGTTAAGGGCCAGGCGGAGGAGGCCCAAGGCGGGCTGGGAGAAGTATTTTTCCCAGTCGCTGACGATCTCCAGTTCCTCCAGGGAATCAAGTTCCAGGAGGGCATCAAAATAACCGGTAATGTTCTTTGCCAGGCGCCGGTCATTAAGCAAACTCAGGTCGAGGCCGGAGAGGAAAGCACATAGCTCCTTCATGGTTTTTACCTGCCGGAGCCGGTCCAGATCATTCATCACGCTCCGGAACTCCCCGGGGGCAAAGAAGTAGGCATATCCTTCCGCAGCCAGTTCCTGCAGGCGTATGCCGGAGGTTTCATCCAGGTTGTAGTAAGCCCGGAACTCGGGAAGACGGACCGCCTGCATAAGACGGTTCAACTCCACTTGCAACACGCCCGCGCGTTCGCCGGCCCCCTGCAGCAGGTCGTAGAGGGCCGCCAGGAAGCGGTAGATTTTCGTCTCGTAAAAACCGGTTTCCCCTTCGACCATGATTTTGCCGCCGGTTAACAACTGGTGATAGGAACTGCCGGCATCCGTATCCAGGACCACAGCGTTTTCCTCTTCTTCCAGGACCGCGATGGCATTCACCAACTGGAGGAGATCGTCCCCGGCCTGGTAAAGGAGGATCTCGGTTCCCGGGTTCTCCGGGAAGGAGACCCCGGTCAAGCAGAGCTGTTCTTCATCAAAATCCCCCGGGGAGAGCTGCAAGAGAAGGCGAAGCTTAAACCCCCGGTCCGCCAGGAAGCGGAGGAGCCTTTTTTCTTTGGGCGTAAAGGCGGTGATATTAACCAGGACAATCTCTATGTATTCCCGGAGGGGCTCTTCGTAAAAGTTGGAGAGATCAAAGGCCAGCGTGGCGTCGGTATATCCCAATTCGTCCAGGCGGTCCAGGTAGCGGCGGCGAATCGACTGCAAAATCCCGTATTTTTTTGCCTGCCATTCTTCAAGTCCCGTTAGATCCGGGATTTCATACTCGCTCATCTCATCGTAGAGTGTAAAGAAACCGGCAGCCGGCTCAATAGCGTCAAAATAGTCGTCAATCCCCAGTTCTTCCCGTTCGGCCGGGGTGAGAAGTTCATAAAAGAAGACGGCCAGTTTTTCTTCGCGCAAGATCAAGCGTTTTGGGGGAAAGAAGCGTTCCTTAAAATCCCTGAGGGTAAGGAAGAGGGAGGCCGGCTGGAGGAAAGGTAGTTCATAGGAACGCGCGGCTTGGACCATATTCGCCTGGCGATCAAATAGAAAGACCCGGGGCCCGTCCGCCGCCAGTGCGAGTACCCTGGAGAATAGATCTTCCCGGTAATCCAGGTAGTCGATTTGCACGGTTCATCCCTTCCTTCCCTTTCTGCGCGGGCACAGCCCGGAGGTTTCTTTAGGCTAAATTCGCCGGCCGGGCGGGAAACCCTTTTTTTTGAAGAAAGTGAGAAAAAAGAAAGGAGGGCAAGAGCCCTCCTTTCTTAGAAAATCCGGTTTACTTTAGGGGTTTATTTTAGAAGTCCAGTTTGACCGGGATTTTAGTTGTGCTGCACGGCTTGATCTTGCCGAAGAGCAGGTCTGCGGCGGCACGGATCGAGTCCGGGGTACCGCTGAAGTTGCAGACCACCGCATCGGCCTCGGCAGTGGCGCCGATTTCGTACGGATGGTTGGTCACAACAACAACGTCGTGCCCGGCTTCTTTCAGCTTCTTGACGAGCTTCGCGTTGTTCCCGGCCTTGACGATCCGCGCATAGTAGTTGGTCATGACAACCAGATCTACCTGTTTGGCCAGTTCGAGGCATTCGGCCATCTCTTCCTCGCTGGCGGCGAAGCCGGTATCGACCAGGATCAGGTTGGGCGAATCCTCAACCTTCCAGTTCTCAACCATCCGCTCGCAGAACATATGGGTGTGCATATACGGGTCCTTACCGGTGAATTCGTAAGGAATCCGCTGCTCGATCACGAGGGTCTTCTTGTCGGTCGTAAGCGGTAAGAGGTTCTTATTGTCCCGCATGACCACAAGGGCTTTCTCTGCGACCTCCCAGGAGAAGTCGACCACCGGTTTGCTCATGGCAAATTTCTGGGCTTTCGCCGGATCCAACTTGCCCGCGGTCTTGAAGAGCCCCTGGTCGTACTTAAGCTTCAAGATTCTCTCCACAGCCTCGTCGATTCTCTCCATGGGAATCTCGCCGCTCTCGACCGCCATCTTGATCCCAAAGTAACACTGGGTTCTGGACTCGTCGTCCGCCTTCAAGAGGATCTGGTCGCAACCGGCCTTAATCGCCATAGCGCAGGCTTTCGGCAGCGGCCAGTTCTTGAGGATGGCGGCCATCCCGATGGCGTCGGAGACGATGACACCCTTGAAGCCCAGTTCCTCCCGGAGCAACCCCTTAAGGACCTTTTCAGAGAGGGTTGCGGGATACTGGTCGTCATAAGCAGGGTAGATCACGTGGCCGGTCATAATGCATTTGACACCGGCGTCGATCGCTGCTTTGAAGGGAACCAGTTCAACCTCCCACATCCGCTTCTTGTCAACATCAACGACATCCAGGACGTCATGGGCGTCGGTCGCCGAGTCACCCCGGCCCGGGAAGTGCTTGGCGCTGCAGGCAATGCCACCGTCCTGCAGCCCTTTGATCAAGGCGACGGCATGTTTGGCGCAGGCGTGCGGGTCGTCGCCAAAGGAGCGGACGCCGATCTCCGGGTTTTTCGGGTTGAGGTTGACGTCGCAGACCGGTGAGTACATCCAGGTGATCCCGATCTTGGTGAGTTGCTGGGCGATGGTGAGACCAATCTTGTAGGTGATCTTCTCATCGTCAATGGCGGTCATGCCCATGGGCGGTATGAACTGGCGGATGCCACCGGCCATGTAGTCGTTTTTGAAGTCGCCCTCGAAGTCAATGACCATGTGCAAAGGAATCCTGTTCGGCCGGGAGAGGGCGATCTGTTGGAGCTTGTTCAAGAATTTGGTGTAATCGCCAGGGGTGATGCTGACCCCGGGAGTGCTACCGGAGAAATAAGTATTGGAGATGGTGAAATAGTCTTCCGGCGGTTTGAAATTCGGGTCAATCTGTGAGTTGCCCCAGTAGAGGTTTTTGCAGGTCTCAAGAGTGAAAGGCTCCAGGCAGAGACCGCCGCAGTGCAGCCTGGTGATCTGCTCGATGTTGCTCGGGGTCAACATGGTTCCCCGCTGGGTGAAGGTGAGGAGCTGTCCGACCTTCTCTTCCAGGCTCATCTTGGAGATCAGATCACGGACAAATGCGTCTCTTTTCGGGTTGCTCTTTTCAGCCATGTTTTACCTCCTATTTGTTTATTTTTTAGCGCACAGCGCATTTGTGAACGCCATTTAGCAGCCGCTGCTGAACAGCTTCGCCGCTTTTTTTAAGCGGTGCTGCTTTAGCAGCGTTGCCACGGTTTTTGCGGCTTCACTGCTAAAGCAGCTTCTTTGTGCTAGCAGTCTCCTGCTAAAGGTGGTTTTTCTCCCCCGCGATCAGCGCGGGGAGGAGGGGAGAATAACAAACGTTTACGTTTAACAAACGTTTTCGAATTAAGTAAAATAAGAGAGAAATTATTCCTCCCACTTACCCTTATTTGCCGGCCCGGCCCAGAACTGGCCAACCTTCTCCCAACCGGGCTCGTCAATCTGCATCTCTTTGGTCTCCCAGCCTGCCTCGATGCGACGGGTCAGGTCCTCAAACCCCTTGTTCCAGGAGAGACCATCGGGAACGGTCACGTTCATGCTGCCCGCGGCATTGGCATAGCGCAGACAGGACTCGATGGTGTACCCGCGGACAAAGGCCGAGAGGAAACCGGCAATGGCCGAGTCGCCGGACCCAAGCGCCCCAACGAAGGACTCTTCCTGGTAAACAGGGAACCAGAGCTCGCGGTCGGCCCAGTTGTCCAGGTCATTACAACCGGCGGCGCCCATCTTCTGCAACCGCTCTTTACCAGCGGTGCGGATGTACAGGCCGCGGTTACCGCATTTGACCATGGCAACGGCTGCACCCATATCGATCAAGTCCTTGCCCATGGTGGCAATTTCATCTACGGTCATGAGGTCAAGCACAGCCTCATTCGCTTTAATCTGGTCTTTCTTCTCGAGGAACTTCTCTTTGTACAGGAAGAAGAAGAGCTCTTCCGCGCTGGGAACCATAATATCGCTAAGCGGCACCCAATTATGGAGGATCGCCTTCCAGTCGAGCTGGCCTGCGGGGCTGTCCACATCAGGCAAGGACAGGTCGAGGGCGGTTGTGGTCCCCAATTCTTTTGTTTTTTGCAGGATCCTGGTCAGCTCAGCACCGGTGTTTTCATAGATCTTCTTCATCCACGGCGGATAACCGAAGAGCATCAGTCTGGCGCGGCCAACGAGGTCGAAATCCATATCATCGTAGCCGAACGTATCATTCGCTCCGCAGTGATGCAGGTAAAAACGGTCGATTCCGGGGATGCAGATGGCAATGGTGTAGGAGGTAGATTCACCTTCCACCATTTTAATGCCTTCAAAGTGGCCCTCGTTCTCCTCGTACCACCTGAGGATCTGCTGACCGAAATCATCGTCGCCGATTTTACCGATTAATTCGGTCTTCACACCAAGCCTGCGGATGGAGACACCGGCGTTGGTGACAGGGCCGCCACCGGCGACAACGCACTTGCCCATATTAATCATTTTGCCCGGGACAAGCACGTCGGTCATTTTTTCGACCGGTTTGTCAATGGTAAAGGCAGGAATGAGGTCGAGACAGATATGACCTGCAGCTACGATATCAATGTCCTTCTTACTCACTTCTCTACTCCTTTCGTTATCTTTATTTGCTGCAAAAAATAAGAAGGCGAAATACAATAATTTAATATTTCGCGCAACACCACGACAATTATAACAAAACCTAAATTGTCTGTCAATTAATTATTTCTTAAACAATTTTTAACGAAGATGCACCAATACATTACACTGTAGGGGCTTGCGCCTCTGCGTGCAGGTAAGCCTCGAAGGGCGAGGCCGGGAGGCCCTCCTTATTGTAGAGATTGGCCTCTGCCGGGTTGTTTGCCCAGGCATACCTGATCCCAAAGGGCTCTTTCACCCGGCTGCTGTGGACGATGACCTGCTCGCCCCGGATCTCCGCCTCCGCCCGGTAAAACTTCCGGTCGGCGCCGCAAAGCTCGAAACCGCGCAACGGCCCGCCGCCTTTGGCCACTAGCCCGCCGCCGGTGGAAGTAAAGGAGAGAATAGCGGTTCCGTCCTTGACCTCCAACCGGGCAAACATCGGGCCCTGGTAGACCAGGTCCTCGCCGTAGGCCACTTTTTGCGCGGCCAAGGCCAACCGGTGGCCGACGGTCTTTTTATCCTGCGGGTGCAGGTCATTGTCTTCGCCGGCGTCGATTGTCACCGCCATTGCCGCGTTGGAGAGGAGGTGGAGAGCGAGGCGTTGTTCCTCACGCAACCGCGCCCAGTTCGATTCTTCCGGTCCGGTTGCGGCGGCCATAAAATTGGTCAACTGCACGTACAAAAAGGGAAACTCGCCAATTTGCCACTGCTCCCGCCAACTCTTAACCAGGGTGGCCAGGAGACTCCGGTAGTTTTCGGGGTGGCCGGTGTTGCTTTCCCCCTGGTACCAGAGGACGCCCTTAATGACATACCGGTGCAAGGGGGCGATCATCCCGTTATAAAGGCCGGTCGGGAAATACTGAAAAAAGGTGGTTGCCGGTGTGGGTCCCATCTGCACGCCGATCTTATACCGCCAGGGGCCGGATAAATCGATGGCCTGCCCCCCGGCCTCCAGAGCATAGCGTTTGCCCAGGACAAAACCGCCGGTGCCGCGGTTGCTGATTACCCGGAGGGCGAGGGTGTTTTTCCCGGCCTGCAAGACCCCTTCCGGGACCGGGTATTTCCTGGGCGGGTACTGGTAAGCGGTCTGTCCCACCAAAACCCCGTTCAAATAAGCCTCGTCCGCATCGATGATCGCCCCCAGCCGCAGGAGGGCTTCCTTCCCTGCCATCTCCCCGGGGACGGTAAACTCTTTCCTGAACCAAACCGCGCCGTTAACCCCGGCCAATTCACTGCCGGCCCAGGAGTTGGGCACGGTAAAGACGGGCCATTTTGAATCATCAAAGGACGGCTGGGCCCAGGGGAGTTCCCCGTTCTTGTACCCCTCGTCGCCGGCGTTCAACCGCCGGTACCAGTCATCTACCGCTTTGGTTTCGGCGGCAATTGTCCGTTGGATGTAACCGTCATCCCGGCACTTGGCCAAGACCTCCCGGTGACTGGCGAATGCCTGCGGGTCGCCGGCTTTGGCCAGGGCCTCTTCACTCATCCAGGCCTCGATCGGCGTCCCGCCAATGGCCGACCGGATCAGGCCTATCGGGACCTGGTATTTATCATAAAGGGCGGCGGCAAAAAAGTAGCCGACAGCGCTAAAATCCAGGACGTTTTCCGGGGTGACCTCCTTCCACTGGCCGCCCGTCAATTCAGCGCGGGGCCTGTGGAAATCATAGACCATCGGGACGGCGAATTCACGGATAAAGGGGTTTTTTGCCTCGCGTACTTCCTCAGCAAAGAGGTCGAGGGTCCGGCGGACCGGCAGTTCCATATTGGATTGGCCGCTCAGGACCCAAACATCGCCAACCAAAACGTTTTTTATCCGGTATTCTTCCCCGTCGCAACTGATCACCATCTCCCAGGGGCCGCCCGGTTCCAGCGGGTCCATAACCACCTGCCAGTTCCCGGCCGTATCGGTTTCCGCCTTGTATTCCCTGGCACAAAAAGCCACGGTCAACTGGGTGCCCGGTTCGGACCGGCCCCAGATCTTGACCGGGGCATTCCGCTGCAGGACCATCCCGTCACTCAACAAGGGCGATAGCTCCAACTTTTTCTGCGCCGGGGTATTCTTTTGCAGGGCCATAAAGGGGATACCTCCTACCAAATTATCTGCTGCACCGTGGAGACTTTTCCATTTTCCCCTTCAAATTCTCCGTGAGAAACGGCGATCCCTTCTTTTGGGTGGATCTTTTCCAAGTGCATCCACGGTATCCCCTGTTTGAAACCGTTGGGAAGCGCAGCAGGCGAGGCGGGCGCGCAAAGAGTTTTTTCGCGCTGGCTTTTACCTACTGGTTACAGCAGGAATTTTGGTTTTTTTATCTAATATACATGGGGAATCTACAGGGGTAAACCCCGGCACGGTAAAGGATAATATTATACCGGTAATATTGTATTTATACAGGCAAATATATTACAACGGGGTACTACCATATTGCCCTCTATTATATTAAGGTTAGAAATGAAATCACAGGGCAAATCTTAAGGAGGAATCGGATTGTTAAAAAGAGACTGGGAAACACTGCTTGACGTTGTGGACGGCAAGAGTTTTGAACGGCCGCCGGTCGCCCTGATCGTTGACAGCCCTTGGCTGCCGGATTACGCCGGTATAACCCATTTGGATTACTATCTCCACCCGGACCTTTGGTTAAAAATAAACCTGCAGTTAAAGCAGGATTACCCCAACATCATTTTTGTCCCTTCCTTCTGGGTGGAGTACGGGATGGCCAACGAACCGTCGGCTCTGGGCTGCCTGGTCCGGTGGAGCCTTAACGATATGCCCACAGTGGAAAAGCGGGTCACTTCCCCGGAAGAGATCTCCCGCCTCCGGGTGCCAAACCCGGAAAAAGACGGGCTTATGCCCTTGGTCCTCAATCTCTACCAGTATTTCCAGGGAAAACTGGACGGGACGGGGCATGAGATTAAGATTGTTGCCGCCCGCGGCCCGTTAACTGTCGCATCTTTTGTTTACGGCCTTACCGAATTGTTGATGGGGATCAGGATCGAGCCCGATTGGATGAAGAAACTGTTGGAAATCACAACAGAAACGGCGATCACCTGGCTCAAAGCACAGCTGAAAGCGGTCCCTTCCGCCGAAGGGATCCTGCTGCTCGATGATATCCCGGGGCTGATGTCAAAAGAAGATTACACGGAGTTCGCCCACCCGTACCTGGAGGCTGTCTTCTCCGAATTCAGCGACAAGCTGAAACTTTACCATAACGACGCCAATACCACCCACATTCTGCCTTTGTTGACCGAATTGGATATTGATATCTTTAATTTTGGCAAGGAAGTCCCACTGGCGGAGATCTATAGATACACAGCAGGGAAGATGGTGGTGATGGGGAATATCTCACCGCTGGAGACCTTGAGAGAAAAAAGCCCTGAAGAAGTGGAAAAAGAAGTTGAGGAGTTCTTAAAGGATGCCCCCGATAAGTACCTTCTGCTTTCCGCCGGCGGCGGGGTTTCCCCGGGGACGCCAAAGGAGAATATTGCCGTCTTGAACCGGATGGCTGCTGTTATTTTTTAAACGGCGAAAGGAGAGGTCTTTGGCTGCGCCTTGTCTCCCGCGGTCTTCCCGGGTTCTTGCTGGTAGTATCCCCGGGCGAACTGGATGAATTTCCTGCCCAGTTCTGAAAGGAGGGATTCATTGGCCATCAGGGTTAAGGTAAGAGCAGGGCTTTCTTCGAGATCAACCAGGTGAAAGGCGGGTTCGGTAAAGAAATTGGCCGCCCGGATCCGGGTCTGCAGCGTGACCCGCATCCCCTGCATGATATAGCGTTTGATTGTACCTAAACGGACATGGGACAAGGTATGGTAGGGCGCAAAACCCGCGGCTACGCAGGTTTCATAGAAGAGTTTGAATAAGGCTTCATCTTCCCGGGGAAAACAAAATCTCTCCTGGTGGAGGTCAGCCAGGGAGATTCTGTCGGTTTTGGCCAGGGGGTGGCTCTCATGCACCACCAAGACCAGGTCATCTTTTTTCAGCGGTATGGAAAAGTAATCCGGCTCTTCCGGCCAGAGTTCCCGGTAACCGATGATGATATCGGTCTGCCGGTTGGAGAGCAAATCAAACATCTGGGAATGGTCGCATTCCTTGGATTCGATATAAAAATTGGGTATATTATGTTCAAAACTGACCATTAAGTCGGTAATTCCGTATTGTGACATCTCACAGAAAGAAGCAATACGGAGTTTCTTTTTTTCACCCTTTATATAATCCTGGGCTTCCAATACCATGCGGTCATATTCATCCAAAATTGCCTGGACGTAGATGGCGATCCGTTCGCCGATCGGCGTCAGTTTAATCACCGAGTGGCCGCGCTCCACAAGGGTTACCCCCAGCGCATCCTCAAAGGATTTCAGCTGTTTTGAGAGGGCCGACTGGGAGATGTAGAGGTTCTCCGCGGCTTCGGAAAAACTCCGGTATTTTTTGATTGCCGCAAAACAGCGAAGATGGTCAAACCTCAATTCCTCTTCCTCCTCTATTTTTGCCAGGTTATTTACAGTCACCTATAACGCAATGGGATCTTGCCGGAGTACAAACCTGTCCTGCCAAAACGATTTCCGTGAAAGTTCCTGCTGTATCAACTGAAGGATAGAAGATGAGGCCATTTTTTCTTTTTTATTAATTCTTTATTAATTCTTTATTACAATTATAGCAGGTAAAGATCAAAATAACAAGGGAGAACGGGGAGGCAAATTCTGGCGTTATCAGCAATTTAGCCTTTGCCGGTCCAAAATGGAATAAACTCTATTCCATACTTGAATTGAGTTTAGGTTAACAGAGTTTTAAAATAAAGTTAAAGCACAAACCAACTTAATAAAACATTATAGCAAAGGAGCGAAGAAAGGCTATGGCAAGAAAGCTCAACCCAATTCTTGACCCCCGCGGGTATCAGGAACGGCCCGTAATCAAACTGGCCCCCCGCGTGACCCTGGACGATCTGCGGAAAGGGAAGATCCTGTTTTACGACAACACAAAGCTCTCCTTCGTCAATTACAACCAGGTCTTTATCAGGATCAAAGAGCGCTTCAGGGAATTGGGGATCACCAATTTCGTTGACTATGTGGAGACGGTTCGTGGCAAAGACACCGATAAGCTGGAAGAATACGCGGCGATGTTGGCCAAGGAAAAACCCACCGCGGCTATTGTCGCTTTTGGCGATATGGGTACTTCCGCGGCAACAACGATTGTCGCCATTGCCCTGGAAAAACTGGGTATTCCCACTGTCTATATGACCGCGCCTCCGGGATCGGCTATTGCCGAAGGGGTAGCGGTTTACCGCGCCGGTAATCTCTGCCTCTGTCCCATCGATGTTTACCAGGCCAGCACCCCGGAGGAAGTACGGGAGCAGATCGACCTGAAATGGGATTATATCATCGGTGCGTTGACCGCCAGCGAAGAGAAACTGGCCGAACTGGCCAGGATCGATTTCAAAATGGACCAGGTTCCCCCGGCGGAAAACGGCCTGCTGCCGATTATCGACGAAATTGAAGTTGACGAGGAAAAACTCTGGGAACCCGGTTGTTATATGGAAGAGATCAACGAGTATTTCAATAGGGAGCATATCAGTGACGGCCTGCCGATCATCCCCCCGACCCGGGCGCGTTATGAAAGGATGCTGACCTATTGCCCGTTTGATGAGGATATGGTCCTCTGTGAACAGGTCGGTCCTACCGGGAAGGATATTACCGTCAGAGATGTGGCTATTGCCGCAGTTATGGCTGGTTGCACGCCCAAGGCCATGCCGATTCTGGTCACGGCTTTCCGGGCGCTAAACAACCCCAAGTACAACTTAATACAGTCGGTCACCACTTCCCATCCCGGCGGGAACTTGGTCCTGGTCAGCGGGCCGATCGCCCAGGAAATCGGAATCTCCGGTAAACAGGGTTGCATGGGGCCGGGTTGGCCGATGAACGCCACCATCGGCCGGGCTGTCAACCTGGTGATTATGAATGTCTGCCGTTCGGTACCGGGGATTTGCGACCTGGACTGCCTGGCGTCACAGGCGGAATTCACCTACTGCTTTGCGGAGGAACCGGAGCTCGCCGAGTGGGAAATGATCAATGAAGAGCACTTTGATGCCGAGACTACCACGGTTTATGTGCTCAAGGCCGAGCCCCAGCATGATATCATTGACTTCTTGAGCCAGACCGGCCATGATCTGCTGGACACCATCACCCATTGCTGTACGACATTGGGTTCGAACAATGCTTATATCCCCGGTCCGTTGGTGGTCTGCCTCACGCCCGACCACGGGAAGATGCTGAAAAAAGCGGGTTATACGAAGCAGATGATCCGGGAACACATCCACACCTACGCCTACCACGAGGTGCCCATGGTCCGTAACCGTGGTCTGGTCCCTGTACGCCCGCCGGAATTTGAAAACCGGCACCCGATGCCTGTCACCCGTTGCCCTGAGGATATCGAGGTCGTTGTGGTCGGCGGCCGCGGCGGTCATTCCGGTGTGATCCTTCCATGGGCCCTGCACAGCGAGGGTATAGTGGAACCGGTAACTCTTCCCAACGGGAAAAGGGCAAGAAGTATCGAAGAGTTTAGGAGGAAATAGGTACGTCCGGAAATTAAAAAATAAAAAAGCAAAAGGAGGCACGTACCCGTATGAAAAAGAATGTCCTGATGGTAATTCTGGCCCTGGTAGTGGTGGTGGCCCTGTACGGGGGGATAAGGTATTTCACCTCCCCCCGGGATGCGGCCGAAGAACCTCGAGTCACTCTTAGCTGGGGCGGCACAGCGCCGGCGGAGGACTTGACGTCCATCGGTATGCAGAAGGTCGCCGATTTGGTGGCGGAGAGAAGCGGTGGTTCGCTCAAGATTAACGTTTTCCCCGCTTCGCAGTTGGGACCGGCCATGACGCAGATGGAGATGCTGATCAACGGTAGCATCGATATGTTCATCGAAGGTTACAACTATATGGCCGACTGGGGTCTCCCGGAAGTCTCCATGGCAGGTTTCTTCTTCCAGTCTCCGAGTAAAGAGGCGTTTTTACGGTTTCTCGATAGCGACTTGTATAAGTCATGGACAGAGCGGTTTTTGGAGCTAAAAGGGGTCAGGACCCTGGCCAGCAACTGGATGCGCCCGCCGGTCCAGATCGCCTCGAATATTCCCATCTATAAACTGGAGGACATCAAAAACCTGAAGATCCGGTCGATCCCTTCCGAGTATACCCTGTCAGCTTTGCGGGCTATGGGCGCCAACCCGACCTCAGTCTCTTATGACGAAGTTTACCTCGCAATGCAGCAAGGGGTGATCGACGGGACCATCTCCACCCAGGATACCATGTACACCATGAAATTCTATGAGGTGGCAAAGTACCTTTGTTTGCTGGACTGCAGCTTTGTCAATTTTGCGATTTGGATGAATGAAGAGAAATTCCAGTCCTTAAGCCCTGCACAACAGGAGATTTTGATTGAAGCCTGTAATGAAGTGGGTCAATGGTATTCGGAGGAAGTGGAGAAGATTTTGGACACGTATATGGAAAAAATCGTCGCCCATGGGATGCAGGTTATCACCTATTCACCGGAAGAGCATGCCAGATTTGCTGCTGCTACCCGGAAAGCAGCCTACAGGTATGTGGAGAATGGCACCTGGCCCAGGGAGACCTTTGAGCAGTTCCAAAGGATCGTAAATGCCGAATAAACGCAGTAAATACTGGAACAATGTTATGCTGAACAGGTACTCTCCATAGGAATTCCCGGCAGCCTGTGGGGCCCGCTGCTCCACCAATCACTATTCATTCTTCCGTTTTAATATAAAATAAAAACCTCACGGGTTGCCGGTTTATAATGATTATGCTGAAAGGAGAGTAATCGCAGTTGAAGCTGTTAAACCAGATCGTTTTTTACGCCACTAAAATCTTGCAGGTCATTGGGAATATTGTTTTGGCCGCTATTCTTCTGATGATAACAGCCGGTATCATTAGCCGTTATATCTTCGGCCAACCCTTTAGTTGGACAGAAGAATTGGCCACCTTTTTAATGGTTATCTTTGGTTATACCAGTGGGGCGATTGTGACCGTGGCGAAAAAACACATTGTTGCTGATTTTCTGATCAACAAAGCGCCGCCAAAATTCCAAAGAGTAGTGGCGGTATTCGGTCAAGTCCTGGCAATCGCCGTTTTTCTTCTGATTTGCATCGGTTCGTATCCGTTGTTGGCCAGGAGCCCTTATCGAACCGCAGCGCTTAAACTGCCGCGGCATCTCTTCTATATACCGGTCTTCTCCTTGTCCGTCTTCATGGCCTTCGCCGCCCTGGTTGATATCTTAAACGGGATCTTCCCCGGTTATGAGATCAAGGCGGAAAAGGACGGGGAGGATGGACAGGCGTTCCAGGGAAGCGGAGGAGGTGAATAAGAGTGACAAACATCCTGATCATGTTCATCGTCTTTATGGCCTTGTTGTTTCTGGGAATACCGGTGGTCTTTGCTTTGGGGACCGCTTCATTAATCTGGTTGTTGACCATGAACCCGGTGGGCATACCGGCTTCGGTGGCCGCGCAAACCATGATGAGTCAAATGCTCTCCTTCGCCCTGATTGCCATGCCCGGTTTCCTCTTTGTCGGGCGGATGATGAATACCTCCGGGGTGACCGACCGGCTGCTGAAGTTCTCCGTGGCCGTAGTCGGCCGCTACCGCGGGGGACTGGCCCACGCCAACGCCCTGGCCAGCATGTTGTTTGCTTCCATGTCCGGGAATGCGGTGGCCGACGCGGGCGGGCTCGGTCTGGTCGAGATGGATATGATGACCAAGGCCGGTTACAAAAGGGATTTTTCCGCCGGGATTACGGCCGCCTCAAGTATCCTGGGGCCGATTATCCCGCCGAGCGCCATTATGGTCCTGGTGGGTTCCATCTCCTCGATCTCTGTGGCCTCCCTCTTCTATGGGGGTATTATCCCCGGGATCCTGTTGACCGGGGCGATGATGGGGTTTATTGCCTTACGTGCGGTTTTAACCAAAGAAGGCCGGTCGTGGCCGAAGACCGTCATGCCCTGGCGGGAAGCGCTGAAAACAGTCCCCCAGGCCATACCGCCCTTGATGACTTTTGTCATCATCATCGGCTCAATCATGGGCGGGATCTGCACCCCCACCGAAGCCGCGGTCTTGGCAGTCTGGTGGTCGATTATTCTTGGTATTTGCTATAAGGAACTCACCTGGAAAGGCCTTTGGGAGACTTTAACGGATACAGTGCGGACAGCCGGGGTCTTCATGCTCCTGATGTCGGTCGCCAGCTTCTTCGCATGGATCGTCACAATCGAGGGGCTTCCCCAGGCCCTCCGCGGCATCCTGGGAGCGCTGGCCGGCAACAGCCAGACACTGATGTTCCTCGTCTGCACGGTGGTCTTCCTCATCATCGGTTGTTTCCTGGATACCGCCTCCGCTGCCCTGTTGCTGACGCCGATTGTCATCCCGGCCGTTACGTCCCTGGGGATCGATCCGGTGCACTTTGCGATTGTCATGATCATCGCATTGATCATGGGCGCCATCACCCCCCCGTTCGGACTCTGCCTTTTCGTTGTCGCCGATGTGGGTGGGGTACCGGTCAGGCGTGTTACTGCGGAAGCCCTGAAGTATTTACCATCCATGCTTATCGTTCTGCTCCTGGTCATTCTCTACCCGCAGTTGGTTACCTGGTTACCCCAGGTCTTACTGAAGTAAGGTTACGCTATTGTTTCGTGTAAACGCTGATGCAAAATTCCCGCTTGCGCCGGAGTATGTGCAAAACCGGAGAAAAGAGGATGGAAAATGCCAGTAGGGGTCATCGTAAACTGTCTCGCCATATCCCTCGGAGGGCTCATCGGAGCATTGGCCCGGGAGCGGATTCCGGAAAAGATTAAGCAGAATTTACCGGTGATCTTTTCCGTTTGCGCCATGGCGCTGGGGATAACCCTAATTGTGGGGGTAAAGAACCTCCCGCCTGTGGTCTTAGCCTTGATTTTGGGTACCGCCATCGGCGAGGTTTTGGATATCGAAGAAAAACTGCATGGACTCACAGAAAAACTCCAAAACAAGCTGGAAAAAGGGATGGCAAAAAGCGATGAGAAAGCGGTCGAAGGTTTTATCACCCTTTTGGTACTGTTCAGCATGAGCGCCGGCTTTATAATCGGGTCTCTTTATGAAGGAATGACTGGCGACACCACACTTCTGGTCATCAAATCAATCCTGGATTTCTTTACGGCAATGATCTTCGCCACCACCATAGGCTATTTGGTCATGCTGATCAGTATTCCCGCCCTGATTATCGGTACAGCCTTTTTCGCCCTTGCCTTCCTGATCCTGCCCTATCTCAACGAAGCACTGATCGCCGACTTTACAGCCGGTGGCGGTATCATCAATCTTTTGGTGGGAATCCGGATGATGGAACTAAAAAAAGTCCCTGTTGCCAATAGTATACCTGCCATCGTACTGTTCATACCCTTGTCGTACCTGTGGACTCTAATTTTTTAAGCCAATAAACAAAACACAACTATAACTAAAAAGGAGGAAAAAAAATGAGTTACGCATCGGAGTATGATGTCATCGTCTGCGGAGGCGGCACTTCAGGAGTGGCGGCCGCCATTGCTTCGGCCAGAGCCGGGGCAAAGACCCTCTTGATCGAACGCCTTGGCGCTTTGGGCGGGCAGATGAATGTCTCCGGACCGCCGGGGTTCTCCTACGCCTGGCTCTTCAACCAACGGGGCGAACAGATCATTGGCGGAATCATTGAGGAGACCCACAAACGCCTTTTGGATGAGGGCCATGCGTTACCGCATGACCACACTGAATACCGGGAGGGTTCCGGCTTTACCTTCTCCTACGTCGACCCGGATTGGTGGGGACTCTTAATCTTTAACATGATGGATGAGAACGACGTCGATCTGCTCCTCCACGCCATGGTGGTTGACGTCTTGAAAGAGGGGGATAAGGTAACCGGCGTAGCCGTGGAGACCGTCGGGGGCCGCCTTGAACTCAAGGCCAAGGTCGTCATTGACTGCACCGGTGAAGCCTATATGGCGGTGCGGGCCGGCGCCCCTACGGACATGGTTCCAAGAGAACACTTGCAACCGCATACCATCGCCTTTACCTGTGACGGCATTGACTGGGACGAAGTTCTCGACTGGGTACGGGCCCATCCTGAAGAGATTGTCCACCCCGATGTCCCCGGCCGCTCGCCAGAGGAGACCTGCAAGGTTCTGAGGAGAATAGAGAACGTGTGGGATCTCGGGGAAATAAGAGGTTTCACCTCCATCCTCAAGAAAGCCATGGATAACAACGAATGGCACGGGATGAGCGGTATGGGCTTCTTCCTCATGCCAAAGGGCGACCCAAAAAACCGGCGCGTCCTGGCGCATTTGCAACATGCGTCGCACGTCCCCGGCCGTTCGCCTTATGACCCCTGGGACCTCTCCTACAGCGAGCGCGAAGCCCGCAGGCAGATCCAGATCGCCTTCAAAGCCTTTAAAAAGTATATGCCCGGCTTCAAGAACGCCTATATCACCAGGATGTGTACGGAACTCCGGATCCGGGAAGGCAAGAGGATTGTTGGGGATTACATCCTGACCCGTCAGGATGTGGCCGATGCGAAGAAATTCCCTGATGTCATCGGTAAGAGCGGTTTCCCCGCCGGCGGCCACCATGTCCCCGGTACCGACACCATAGCCACTGACGTCGTCTGGCCAAAGGACAGGGGTTCCCATGATATCCCTTACCGGTGCCTGGTACCGCAGAAAGTCGAGAACCTCCTGGTTGCCGGTAAAGCCATCTCCACGGACCGGGATGCCTACCACCGCTTCCTGCAACAGACCATGGTCACCGGCCAGGCGGCGGGGGTGGCGGCCGCCCTCTGCGCCAAGCAGAATATTACCCCCAGGGAACTGGAGAAAGACGTCTCTGAACTCCAGAAAATCCTCCAGGAGCAAGGCGCGATCCTTTACGGCACCCACTAAGAACTCTGAAGAACTGGGAGGACCTTAAGGTCGAGAATAAAAAGGGAGAAAAAGGACCGCCGGGGTTATCCCGGCGGTCCTTTTCTTTTTCTATTTCTTATTTCCACTCAGGTACACTGGGGCGCATTTATCCTCAAAAAGGGTATGTTCTCCGCAACCGGGCATAACTCCGGTTTACCCGGGACAAGAAGGTTCTTGTCTCCCGGAAAGGGGGAATTCCCCGGTAGGCCAAAACCCGGCCCGGGCCGGCGTGGTATGCGGCCAAAGCCAGGTCCCAATCGCCGAAAAGATCATATAGCATCGCCAAATACCGGGCGCCTCCGGCGATGTTTTGGCGGATATCGAAGGGGTCGTCCACCCCCAGCATCCGGGCGGTACCCGGCATAAGCTGCATCAATCCCTTGGCCCCCTTCGGACTGACTGCTCGGGGAGAAAAGGAAGATTCCGCTTCAACAACGGCCGCCAGCAAACGGGGGTCCAGATCATAGACCCGGGCAAAATAGAGCAGGGCATAACTGATTTCCGCCTTTTTCCCCGGGCTTAACCGGGGCTGGAAAAGGCTAATATATCCCTGCAGGTTCCGGGCTTGCTGAAAAACCTCCTCTACGGCAAAGAGGCTCTCTTCCATTTCCAGGATGGAGTTTTGGAGTTCCTCGATAATCCCCTGCGTCTCCTCGAGATCCGCCCGGATACCGGCGAGCGTATCTTCCAGGGCTATAATCTCACTGGATAAGGCCGTGATTTTCTTACCGGTGGTGACATGGGATATATAAGCAAAGATCAAAACCCCGGTAACCGTTAAGATGATTATTATCAACAGTATCTTTCCTGTTTTCCCGGTCATTTCCATACCGCCTCCCTCCCGCATTGCCTTGGAACAAACGGAATTAACAAACCCAATTATCAATGAATTACATTTATTAAGTATTATATTAGGATGGCGCCGGGGACATGCAAAAAACCATACCCTTGCGGGCAAAATTTTCTAAAAGGAGAAGGAGCTGGGGTTTAGAATATTTATTTACATGGGGAATGAAGCGAATACTGACTGTGCCGGTGTGAGAGTACGGGGGAAAAATGAGAGCAGCAGGAAGAACCGGAAGAGCCGTATGGGTTTTGGCCGTTGCGGTTTTAAGCTGGGGAATACTGCCCCTGTTATCAGATACTATGGCGTATGCGGTTCCAGCGCCCGGTGGAGAACGGGTACAAACGCCCGTGTCTTCACCTTCCACAACGCCGGTTTTGCCTGGAGGGGAAAGCCGGCAGGGGGGGAATATTGTTGTCTACATAAACTGGGACGGCTTTGCCAAGTATTATTTGGATTTGGCGGAAGCCCAGGGTAAGGTCCCGACCCTCTCCTGGATCAAAAACGAAGGGGTCTTTTTTGCCAATGCCACAAGCGGAATCCCGGCGATCACCAACCCCATGCAGGCGGTACTGGCCTCCGGTACCACCCCGCGGTTTACCAACAACCACTACCGGTATTTTGATAAGGATTTGAACCGGGTGCTTCAGGAAGCGCCCGCCCGGAAAAATGAAGCGGAAACCCTGGCGGAGGCCGCCTTCCGGCAAGGGGTAAAGACCTTTGCCATCAACCAATTTGCCTTTTTGTACCGGGGGACCGGTTGGGCGGGCCAAGAGCAGACCTATTTTGCCGCCCCGCCCGGGGCAAACGGTTATGACGACTGTATCGCCCGTTTTGATGAGGCCATCCGTTTCCTCCACGCGTTTGCGGAAGAAATGAACGCCGGCGGTTTGCCGGAGGCCCCCTTTTTGCTTGCGCTTTATATGGATGACCTGGATGCCGTTGGCCATAATATGAAGGAGATATATGGAGTTTCTCCGGTCAGGACGGAAGCCGAACGCCGGCAGGCGGTGGTTGA
>ERZ773359.582-NODE-582-length-52390-cov-8.111531_pt1 | contig 52390 bp, 48 predicted proteins | sample MGYA00374955_ERZ773359 | MGnify/ENA primary metagenome ERZ773359 (study PRJEB29098, sample SAMN04486028) | biogas fermenter metagenome | study: EMG produced TPA metagenomics assembly of the Biogas fermentation microbial communities from Germany - Plant 4 DNA1...
CTGGTCGTTATTAACATAGTAGTATGGCATTATTCTGCCCCCTTTCTAAATTTAATATTTCCATATGAAGCAAACGAAATGAGTCTACATATATGTCGTTAAGAATGTATATTCTACAATTTACTATATATTATAAGTATAAATTTGTCAACAAATCCATAATTTTATTTCTTATTGGCTAAATTTTTACCATGTTTTCAACCATACCTATATTCTCATATCAGATATCAATAGTGCTTTCTCTTCCCTCTTCTCCTTGTTCCTTATCCCTGCCTTCTGTGTAACCATCAAATAAACTCTTTCCATTGCAAATAAAGTCATTCCATTGTAAATAAACATGTTCCTTTGGAACAGGGTTAAGGGTATAGGTTTAAGGAGCAAGGATATATCCAATAAAATAAATCAATCCTTTGTAATCCAGTTATCATGCAGATTACGAAGGATTTTATCTTTCTCTCCTTATCCCTTTCCCCTCATCCCTTCTCCCTAAAAAGGAACAACTTTTTTTACTTTTATCCCTTCCATTTTTCCCATTTAATTCAATCCAACCACCTATTTTAAGGAACATCTTTATTTTCATCCATTTAATCCCACCCACCAACCATGCGGGTTTGCGAGGTCGGGGAAGGAAAGAGTTTGTTTTATAATCACACTCATTGTAAACATCTAAAATAATAAATCCCTCATAATCTACTTTTGTAGATTATGAGGGATTTATCTTTTTATCAAATCTGATTGTTCTTTATCCTATGTATTAAATCCTCCACTTTCCCCTTGATTATATCCCTTGTTTTTCTGTAATCCTCTATTGGTCCACCCGACGGGTCGCTAAGCCCCCAATCTTCTCTGTGCTGACATGGTACATTAGGACATTCCACATTACATCCCATGGTTATTAAGATATCTACTTCCGATGGAATGTCGCTTAATAGCTTCGGCTGATGGCCACTCATATCCACTCCTGCCTCTTCCATTACCTGCACCGCCAAGGGTTTCACTTCGGGGTAATTTTCCGTCCCTGCCGAGTATGCTTTCAATACCCCACTTCCTAATTTCCTGGCCCAACCTTCTGCCATTTGAGAACGGCAAGAATTATGGACACATACAAATGCAACCTTCTTTTTCATATCACTAGCCTTTCTAAGGATTTCATTAATGAAATCAGCCTTGCACTCTGAGTACTCCAATAAATTGTCTACACCTTCGGATATTATAGACTTTTTCAGCTCTGAATATCCCATCGCTTCTCATAAGCCACCACCCATATACTATATGTAGTTGTACATACTAAGAAAAACAAACCAGTCAAATATTCTCTCATATCTGATATAAGGTATATATGATTATATTCTTTAATTAAGCAGCATTTCTGTTTCACTAATAAGTCCCTTGAGCATATTTATCCCCTCTCTTGTAGCATCTGAATCAGGGGAAAGCAGTGTAATTATCTTATCTATTCTATTCTTGTAATCCTTGGGTTTTATATTAAAGCCATCAATCATTTTCACGGCCTTTTTCTCATTAATGCAGTATTCTTCATTCAGGGCAAATAAGACTTGATTTAAGCAGGAAATGCTTCTGAAGCAATTTCCGCATACATAATAAATGTCATCCTTATCCACATTATCCTCAGCTAATACCAATGAAAAAGAGGCCTCAAACATAAAGTATTGAACTAATGCATCTTTCAAAGCCCGAGGATACGGCCTGGTTTTTGATTTTAGATCTGATATCATACCTCTGGGATCAACAAGGATTTTGCAAACGGAGATTTCACCCATATACATTACATTTAAGTATCCATGGGGATGCCCAGCCTGATAATGGGTGGATACTTTTCCGGCCAGGCAATCATCAATGACCTGAGACACCCTTCTTATATCCCGCAATATAAAATCCACATGATATCCCTGAATAACAAGCCACCCGCCTGCATTCACCCAGGGACCCCAGCCACCTATTTGAGTAACCAGATTTTCTCTATGTTCATCATCCAGTTTTGCAGCAGCCTTGTTCAACTCTCCGATATCTAATGTTTCATCATAGTATATCCCAATATCTATATCGGACTTTTCATGATGGGTTCCCCTTGCCCTTGAACCGCCTAAAACTATACCTATTATGCCTGGTATGCCTTCCAATTCCCTGCTGATTTCATTCAAAAGACCCTCTACCATTGTTGTGCTTCATCTCCTTCTTCATTTCATTTTAATATTAATATCCTGGAGATACAAGCAGGATGATTCCATTATTCTCCTAATAGTTTATTAAGACCTTCCCTCTCATACCTGGGTTCATAATCAAACCTCACAAATTATCATATTGACAGTTTTCGGTTTATAACCCTATAATGAGGCAAATGCTAATTATTTTTATTATTGAGGAGGGCGCAAATGTACAAGGAAAAATTAAACAAATTAATTGATAACTATAATCTTACCATTAACAAAAAAAATAGAAAAACCGATTTTTACAACGGGATCTATGACAGATGGGAAAATCCTGTTCTAACAAGAGATCACATCCCCTATTTTTGGAAGTACAATCTCAATGAAGAAGAAAACCCTGATCTGATTGAAACCCTGGGAGTAAATGCTGTATTCAATTCAGGGGCTATTTTTTTGAATGGTAAATACTATTTGGTAGCCAGAGTAGAAGGCAATGACAGAAAATCATTCTTTGCAGTAGCCGAAAGTGACAACGGTGTAGATGGATTTAAATTTTGGGATTATCCTGTCCTCCTGCCCGATACAGAAAAAGAAGAAGTTAATGCCTATGATATGCGACTTACTCAACATGAAGACGGATGGATTTATGGAGTATTCTGCTCTGAAAGTAAGGATACATCTGTTGATGACTTATCCGCCGCCAAAGCTGCAGCAGGCATCGTAAGAACCAAGGATCTAAAAGAGTGGGAAAGACTGCCTAATTTAAAAACAAAATCGGCACAGCAAAGGAACGTTGTACTGCATCCGGAGTTTGTAAATGGAAAATACGCATTTTACACAAGACCACAGGATGGTTTTATCGAAACCGGTTCGGGCGGTGGAATCGGATTTGCCCTTTGTGACGATATTGAAAACCCTGAAATCGATCATGAGGAAATTATCAACCACCGAAAATATCATACGATTACGGAAGAAAAGAACGGTGCCGGTGCCGTACCAATAAAAACCGATAAAGGCTGGATACACATTGCTCATGGTGTAAGAAATACAGCTGCCGGATTACGGTATGTATTATATGCATTTGCAACCGACCTTGCAGAACCCTGGAAGCAAATCGCAGAACCTTCCGGTTTGTTCTTAGGACCATTGGGACAAGAACGTGTAGGTGATGTTTCCAATGTGGTATTTAGCAATGGTGCCATCGTCAATGACAAAAACGAAGTGTTCATATATTATGCTTCAAGCGACACCAGGCTTCATGTAGCGACCACCACAATCGAAAAACTTACTTATTATGTTTTCAACACACCCAGTGACCCGCTTCGTTCCGTAGATTGCGTGAAACAGAGGTATGAGCTTATCGAAAAGAATCTTGCATATTTAAAAGGAAATAAGTGATAATCCAATCACCAAAGGTGGCCAACACCAATAAAATAAATCCTTCATAATCTACTTATCGTGTAGACTATGAAGGATTTATTCTTGCTCTCCTTATCCCTTTTAGAGCCCCTCCCTCTCATACCTGGGCTCAACATAGCTCTTGTTATACTCATTCCCTCCCGGGAAGTTGGCACTCTTTAATACTCCCGGGACCTTGCCCTTTTTCATGAGTTCTTCCACCACTACCGTGGTTACGCTCCATAGTATGAAGGCAGCGGACAGGCCGGATGCAGCACACATTCGAGGCTCCAAACCCTCAACCTCCATCATGGCTTCAGCCGCGGGAGCGCAATTATCTATTACCACATCGGCCATCTCGTAGAGCTTCAGACCGCTGGAATGGGGGCTGTCTACGGTAGTTGCATAGGACATGGAGGTGACCACGATAATCTTCATTCCCCATTTTCTTGCCTCGTAAGCCAGGTCCACAGCGCTAAAGCTACGGCCGGAAACCGAACCTATGATGAATACATCCCCGGGTCTTGCCCCTGAAGCTTTTAGGGCGTATGCTGCCAATCCTTCCATGGAGGTATCCAGATCATCCCGGTTCCGTTTTCTTACCGGATTGTCTACCATGAGATTGTACTTAAACTTCTTGTACAGGATCAATCCACCCCCACGATAGATCAATTCCGAGTCGATGATATGCCCGGTATCATGGATATGTACGCAGGCTCCCTTATCAACTGCATCGGCGATCAGTTTACCGGCTTTTATAATGTTTTCCCGCTGGGTAGTCTTAACCCTCTCATATAGGGATTCAACTTCCTTCCAATACCTATCTATTAACATGGCGTCATCCTCCTGACTTTATTTAGAATGTCCCATATAGAAAATGTTGTTCTTGTACCGGGCCAGCATTTCCTTGTTATGAGCATCTCCCCGATCCAGGTTTGCTGATACAAATACGGGGGGAACGGCACCGGCCTCGGTCATCAAGGCCACCGTCTGAGCCATCATGGCATTGAGCATGGCAGCGCCAACCGCCGTGGATGTCGGGGCTACCTTTTCCGGAACTCCGGGTATGTCCAGGGATGCATCGCCCAGGCATCCGCAATTGTCCAAAACCAAATCTGCAACCTCATATAGATTCTTGCCGCTGGGATGTCGGGATTTTACCTGGCGGGTTGTTTCCATATTGGTCAGGGCAATTACTGTGGCACCCTTCTCCTTTGCCCTAAGGGCTGCATCTATAGTAACGGTATTCCGCCCGGACACTGAATGGATGATAATGACATCGCCACTTCCTATGGGCTGCGCATCTATAATGATCCGGCCATAATCAGGCAACCTCTCCATCTGACTGGTCATGGTGGCAGGGTCCACATCCAGATTCAATCCGGGAGCCCTTATAGGGTTGATGAGGGCCATACCCCCGGTCCTGTAATAGAGTTCCAAGGCCAGAAGTCCTGCGTGACTACACCCAAAGGCAAATAGATTATGCCCCTTAAGGGCCGCCTGGCTGAGAATCTGGGCTCCTTTATGCAAAGCCTCCGCCTGGGTGTCAATGACCTTATCGATGATATCCTTTAAATTATCGAAGTAAGCCCTGATAGCGTCCATATCCATCCCCTTTCACCTATTTATTCTAACCTCTTGTACCAGTCATAAAGATTGATAATGGCTATTGAGCGCTGCTTTAAGCGTCCTGCTTAAAGCCACGGCTTTTCTACATTCCATAAGCCAAGTTTTCTTAGCCAAATCGATGAAGTCATCCGCTTATCAATAGCTCATCATCAAAGACAAATGACTAACACAAGGTCTTATTCTACCAATTGATTACATAATCGGGGAACTTCTCCCGGATTAATTGTTTTCCCTGCTCTATGGGTATACCCTTTAACAGTATTTCATTTACAAGGCCGGCCAGGATGTGCTCAAACCAGGGTTTGTACACCTGTATATTGGGATATAGTTCCTCCAACCGACGGCGGAAAGTATCGAACATCCTTGGATGGGTCTTCCAAGCCCCACCGCAGCATACCACCTTCCAATACCTTTCCGGGATACCTTCACGGCGAATCAGGCAATCTGCCTGTTTGGCCATCTGCTCCCCGGCTTCAGCCAAAATCTCAAGGGCTACCTCATCTCCTGCACGGGCAGCCTCGCCGACTATATGGGTTAAGGAGGCCACCACCCTGAAGGGTGCCACTGCCCCATGGACAATTTGGATCATCTGCCTTGGATATTCCAGTTTCCAATCACGCTCAATCAGGGAGTATATTTTGGTAGGTTTACCCCAGCCTTCAACGTATTTAACAGCTGCCTTAATTGCCTCTTCTCCTATCCATGTCCCACTCCCCTGGTCCCCCAGGATTGGACCCCAACCTCCCAGCAGGACATTTAATGATTCCTCTTCCCGGACATAGAAAACGTCGCATCCGGTACCGGAAAGTGCCAGGATACCCTCCTTTTCCATGATGCCCGCCAGCATTCCGGCCTTGGCTTCGCCCAATTCTACAATTTCTTTGACGGTAGCATACCTTTCCAACTCCTCGTACAGGATGTTCACAGGGCCTACAAAGACCACATATATGCGATCCAGATTTACGGATCTCTCCCCCTTAAATACCTGCCCGAGGCAGTCCGCCACGTTTGCCCGGCTGTTCTCCGGCGTAGTCTGAGTCACGTTAACCCCGCCACTCAAACCCTGACCCAGCAGTTTAAAGTCATCATCGAATAGCACCATCCTGAGTTTACTGCCTCCGCCATCAACAGCTAAAATCTTGCCCATGAAGTAATCCCGCCTTTCTGACCCTATGCGAATCAAATATGCAATAGGGATAAATAATCATGGTATTAATGCATACGGAAATCCAGATGCAGGGGTGGTGTGCATTCCCTTTGGACCTGCTTTAGAAGAGCATCGTCTACTTCTACTCCGGTCTCCCGGGCACGTTTCATAGCCGTCATACGGAACCACAGGTCTGTCAGCTTTACCTCCCCTTCCCTTATATCCGTCAGCTCTATATCGCCCTGCAGCATGTCCTCGGCCCCGTCTATATCCCCTGTTTCAAGCAGGGCTTCAATCAATATGACCTTGAGCCTGCCCAGCTCTTTTACCTCTGAAGGCAGTTTATTATATAGTTCTATAATCTCCCGGTACTTTCCTGCCTTGCTCAGTATTTGGAGGGTCTCCTTGGCAATATTGGGCTCCGGTAGCATGGTCAAGGCCTGGATCCACAACTTGACGGCTGATTCCCGGTCTCCAGCCAAATCCCTTAACAGGGCCTTGTTCCGAAGAGCCCAGGGACTTACAGCACATTCAAGGGAATCATCAAAGGCCTTTTCCGCCTCTTTCATCCTTCCGCTATGAGCCAATACAACACCATATTGGTAGTAGCCATACCAATGCCGGCTCCCTCCTGCCTTGATGGATTCCTCCAGCAGAGATTCCCACTCCCTGCCGATCTGGTAGCTGCCGGGCTCTTCCAGCACCCCGGGACAGGGCAGGCTACCCTCCCTAATTAGCCTCAGCCAGGGTTCTTCGCGTTCTCCAAGACAGGATTCCGGAAACTCCAGGCCTGAATCCCGGAACCTTTCCCCCAGGAGTTCCTTATCAACGAGGGCCCAGCCCTCACCGACAGTCCATATGTTACCCGCCTTTCCATCCAACTCTTTTTTTGCCCTTTGATGCATATCGTCCACCAAAGCCCGGGGACAGGTCTTTTCCAGACTTTCCTCTACAGCCGCTACTGCAGAAGCCCAATCCTTGCCATGGACGGCAGAGGCCTCGGCGGATACTGGCCCATAGGCTTCCATCCAACTGATGGTTTCATTGGCCTTCATGGGCAGATGCTCCAGCTGGGTGCGGGCCAGACCGGCCTGAATCTCCAGGTATGCGCTGCCCGGTTGGGACAGGAAGGTCTGCCAGTTCCTGCCTCCGGCTCCCATACCCCAAACAAACAGTTTCCTGCCCTTCAGCTCATCGGTAGAGGTCTGTATAAAGCCATACCCGTCCCCTCCTACAGCTGAGATCCAGGGCCTTTGTCCTGCCGGAATATCGAAGAAAAAGTCCATAGCCTGGGGTAGCTGGGTGGTCCGACTGATATCCCAGTATTCTTCACCGGCCTGCTCATCATTATGATGGGATTTGGGATTTCTAACTTTCATATATGGGATGGAAACCTTGCTAAGCTTGCCTCCATAGCCCCAGCGATAGGACTTGTCCGATGGTACCAATACCCTCACATCTTCCCTCTCGTCCACGGCTATATTGCTCCACCAGTAGACGGCCGTATCCTCGTCCAATGGGTTATCGATCCGCACCCGTACAAACAGGTACCTGGAATCCTCAGGGAGCATTGCCTCCACCCGGTAGACGAGTCTGCGTATCCGCTCGTATTGGAATAACCGCAAAACCGGAGTACCGTCATCGAGAGCCAATTTCTCGGCGAACATGGCATCAACGGTAAATGGAGTATGTCCTATAATTCCAACGTTCCATTCCACGCCTCCAGAAACCCAGGCGTTACGCAGGGCCAGATTGCAGGGCTGAAAAACGGGATTGGCGTGCAGCAGCTCCCTGCCTGTGGTCTTATCTGTAAGGGACCAAAGGCGCCCGCCGATTTCCGGTAAAAATACCGCACGAATATAATCATTTTCCAGTATAGCCGCCTTCCAGGCCCGTGGTTTCTTCTTACGATCGTATCCGTCCTGCAATAGATAAGGTAGTATACCGTTTACCCTGCCCCAGCCCATATATTTGGATTCTTCACGGGTAACCGTGGATTCATCTATGGGAATGGAAGCATGGGCATCGACAGTTTGCTTAAGATCCGGTAAGGGGTTGAGTTTTCCCAAAGAAGCGGATGGCATCTCATAAGAGGTGAATCTTAAGGTAGACAATATGTATCACTCCTTGAATATTTATGGACATTTTATGGCTCCCCATAACATGAAAAGGGGAGCCACCTTAAAAATTAAGTTAATGCATTATCTTAGTTGGTATACATCGGTAATGGGCTATCGACAAGCAAGGTGACTTCGTTGATATGGTCTTTGAAAGCTACCGGAATAAACCATCCACCTATATTATATAGAGATATAGCTTAGCCTTCAATAGCCCATTACCAAAGAATATGAGCCAGCTCAATGGGTTAATTTAATCTATTAGATATACTTATCTGGATGCGTTCCAAGCATCAATCTGTGCCTGGCACTCGGCTACTATCTTATCGACCCCATTGGCTTTTAGTTTTTCATTGAATTCATCCACTGTCGCGTCCACCTCGGCTGCAGATCCCAACTGACCGTTCCTAAGCACATCCCTGTACTCCATAACTACACTGGTGCAGGCTGCCAGCTCGTTGGTCACCGGTTCGGTATCGAATACAAAACCCATATGCCTCGGTCTTACCGCTTCGTTATTATACCTTACCATCTCTTTCAACATGATTCCATCCGGGCCGGTCAGGTACTCAGGGGCATTTACTATGGTCAGATTCCCGACAGGAGCAGCGTACCAGTAGTAGTAACCGTAGTCGGCCCTGTCTCCGCCGTTCCTTTCACTGCCCTCAAATTGCATTTTGCCCTCATCGTTGATGATGTAGTGCTTACCCTCGATACCAAAGCGCATCATGGTAGCGAATTCCGGATCCGTGTTGACCAGGTTCAGGATCATCATAGCCCGCTCCGGTTCGGCACAATTTGCGGAAATGGCGGTCCCGGCGCTGAAATAGTTGTTGGTATCGGTCCATATATGATCGGAAACTATCATCTTGGTCCTAAAGGCATCGCCGTAGAGATGCTCTTCCATATAGGTATAACCCCAGCCAACCCAGGCAAACATGCCTCCGGTATAGTTCCATTCGCTCTTGTCCGTATAATCATAGGCAAATATGTTTTTCTCAACCATCCGTTGCCGGCTCTTACAAAATTCACGGTACTCATCTGTGGCATAGAGGTTGAATACGGTGTTATCATCGTAACCTGCTATATCGTTGAAGGGGTCAATGTTGCAGGCTACCAGGAAGGAATCGTTTAAGAAAGTTTCAATGGCAAAGTTGTAGGGCATCTCCAGGAATGCTCCTCCGCATAGGGGGTATTCATCGTATTCTGGGAATTTTTCAGTGCGTTTTGCCAGGACTTCTTCCAGGAAGGGTTCTATATTCCGCCAGTTCTTGTATTCTACCGATTCCATATCGATTTCAAGGGCTTCTGCCATATCAGCATTGTATATGATGGAAATGATGTAGCAGTTGTCCTTGAGGGAGGGTATACCGTAGATATTCCCGTTTATTTTCATACAATCCCAGATCTCTTCGGGGAATAGGGCCTTGGTGTCAGCACCATATTCATCAAGGAGATCGTTTAGGGGGTAGAAGGAACCGAGGTTGGAATGAACTACATAGTCCAGCTTGGATTGACTGCCAAATCCAATGATACCTACGTCCTGCCCTGCACTTATCATGGTGGTCATCTTCGTTTCCCAATCGCTTGACTGCCAATAGTGGATATTGACATTGGCGTTGACCTTCTCCTTGAGGTATTCATTTACTGCATCATTTACCATTTGATTGTCAGGCATTGGGCTTAGGCCAAGATACCAGTCCAGGGTTACAAATTCCAGTTCGTCCTTGGGTTCAGGTTCCTCATCCTCTTTTGCGCTGTCATCAGGTTTTTCTTCAGGGAGGTCTGCGGTTTCTTCCGGTTTTTCCGGAGTAGCAGTCGGTTTTGTACAAGCAAAGAGGGGCACAATCATTACAATTACCAATAGGAATAAGAATGCCCGGTTGGTCCACAACTTCCTCATGAAAACTCCTCCTTTTATTTATATATTATCCCGCCATTATATAGCGGATATCTAAATCAACCTCTTGTGCTAGTTCATAATCTTAGGCAATGGCTATTGAAAAGCGAATGACTTCATTGATTTGGCTAAGAAAACTTGGCATATGATTTACTAGCACAACGCGTTAAATTAACCAAGCCAAATCCCATATCTTTGCTCCGACCAAGCTATACATATCCCATAGTAGAGAAGTCCTTATTCATCCTTTGATGCTTCCTACGGTCAGCCCCTGTACAAAGTAACGTTGAAAAAATGGATATGCAAACAGAATAGGGAGAATTACCGCCACGGTACATGCCATTCTCAGGCTCTCCTGGGGCAGGGTCCGAAGCAGCGCTATGCCGTCGGGCGTCCCCGCTATAGCAGCGTTTTGCTTAAGATAGTTGATACTGTCCTGTAATTTGGTGAGCAAGGTCTGGAGCGGAACCAGTTTGGGGTTTTCTATATAGAGCATACCTATAAACCAATCATTCCAACGGGATACCAGGCTAAAAAGGCCAACTGTAGCGATTCCCGTCTTAAAAAGGGGTAGGACTATGCTGATAAAGATACGGAAATGCCCCGCCCCATCTATACGTGCGGCATCAAAGAGGGTGTCCGGAATGGTAGTTCTTATAAAGGTGCGCAAGATGATTGTATAGTAAGCATTTACCAGGGATGGCAGCAGGAATATCCATACTGTATTGTTGATATGCAGGTAGCGTACGTTCAGGATGTAACTCGGGACCAGACCCCCGCTAAAGAGCATGGTGAAAAAGAGAAACCATGTCAGGAATCGGCAATGCTTGAAATTTCTTTGGGATATGACATATGCATACATGGTCATAACAGACAGGCTCATAACTGTTCCCGTAATGGAGTAGAAGATTGTTATAAGATAGGAATCCAAAAGCTGATCCCCGGTTTTGAATAAATACTTGTAACCATTTAAAGTCCACTCGTCGGGAAAGAAGGAGAATCCCTTATTAGCTATACTAAGTTCACTTGAGAAGGATATTATAACTATCAGGACCATGGGTATTATGACCAATAGAGCTATTATCAATAAAATTATGGCGAATACCAAATTCCAGCCTTTTGAAATCATATTAAGTCTATTTATATGTCTTTCTTCTTTTGCCATGACCTACTCCCCTTTCATAATAATTCCCTATATGTATCTTTAGAACATGGCACTATCGGGATCAATTCTATTTACGATATTGTTTACGATTATGACCAGTATGAATCCCACCACGGATTGGTATAAGCCCGCCGCGGTGGACATACCTACATTATTCAGATATGTCAGGGCTCGGTATATATAGGTGTCTATAACGTCCGTTACCGGGTAGAGCATTCCCTGATTCATGGGTACGTTGTAGAATAAGCCAAAATCCCCGCGGAAGATTGAGGACATGGCCAGAATTATGGATATCCCCACTATGTATCTAAGGTGAGGTATGGTGATATAGCGGGCCTGCTGTAACTTGGTAGCGCCGTCCAATACGGCAGCCTCATAGTATTCGACAGAAATTCCGGATATAACTGCCAGATACAGGACGGTTTGATAGCCAACCCCCTTCCAGGCATTGACAAAAACCAATAGCGGGGGCCAAATACTCTGCTGATGATACCAGTTTGTCTTGCCTATTCCCCCTGACATCCTTATAAGGGAATTTATAAGTCCATTGTCCCTATGCAGAAAGGCATTTGCTACAATGGCCACTACCGCATAGGACAAAAAGTAGGGCATCATATAGGTAGTTTGCATTACCTTGGCATAGGTACCCCAGCGAAGTGAACTGAGCATAAGTGCAAGACTTATGGAAATAGCAAGATTAACTGCAATGAAGACCAGATTATAGCAAACGGTGTTTCGCGTGATAATCCAGGCATCGGTTGTGGAGAATAGGAATTGGAAGTTTTTAAGACCCACAAAAGGGCTTTGAAAGATACCCTTGGTTACATTAAAGTTTTGAAATGCCATAATTAATCCGGCCATGGGCAAATAACAGAATATAATCAGATAGATTACGGTGGGCAATGCCATGAAATACAGGGGGATGTCTTCCCTATTAAAGCTCTTTTTACGTCTCTTGCCTCTTTCACTCCCTTTACGCTGTAACATGGTTTTTCTCCTTTCATGTTTTTTAGCATCCCAAGCTATTACCTTAGTACTTGTAGTACACAGGTTTCAATGGGACAGGAAATTTACCCGGTTGATCACCGCCCCTGATTAACATAAAAAGAGGGAGAGTAGTCAACGGTATCAACTATACTGTCTACAGTGCTATTTATTTTGTTACAATAGGTACAAACCTGGGGTCTTGAACAATTCATGTAAATGTTTTATAGATACGATTAATAATTGCTGCAAATAAATGTCATTTACTTGTTATTAGTGTTGTTATTCATTTTAAAACAAGTTAAACTGGTTGTCAATACCATTTTACCTATTATCTGAATAATATGTTTATATTTTATATTTTTTGATTATAATCTTCATATTTATTGTTTTATATCGTTAATTCTTGCCTATTTATCATTATTCCCACTGATGCCAGTTCAATAACTCAGGTAATGGCTATTGATAAGCGGGTGACTTCATTGATTTTGTTAAGTTATACAATATTTCTATCCCTAATTAATATATTCATGTGGAACCAAAACAGAAGTGAATTTAAAAATAAACAGATTGCATTCCATCCTATAGAGGGAAAGTAGAGACAAAAAATATACCCAATGCTATATTGGGTATATTTATAAATCTCTAGGTTAAGGCCTGTGTGGGAGTATGCTATCCATATACTTTAATATCCAAGGCTATGGAAGAAGAATATTTCTTTGTAACTCTTTGGCTTTCTCTTCACCCAGGAAGTATTCTACTATCTTGATAGCAAAATATACAGCCAATGCCGGGCCCCTGGCCGTTATAATATTTCCATCCCTGACTACGCCCTCTTCCTGATAGATGCCACCGGACAGCTGATCCTCGAATCCCGGGTAGGATGTTACCTTCCTGCCCTCTATAATCCCTGCTTCCTCCAGGACTATGGGGCCGGCACAGATGGCAGCAGTCAGCTTGTTGTTTTGGTGCATGCTCCTGACAATTTCAATAACCTTTGAATTACCCCTGAGGTTTGTAGCCCCAGGCAGACCTCCCGGGATAACTACCCCTTCGTACAAGTCCACATCCCCTATTTCTTCTATAGTTTTGTCCGCCAATACCGGGATGTTATGGGAACCTATAACCTTCCTGTCATTGGTGATGGATACCATTTCCGCTTCTATATCCATCCTTCTGAGATAATCCACTACCGTCAAAGCCTCGACTTCCTCAAAACCGTTGGCCAAGAATACAATAACCTTCATCTCTTCGTCTCCTTTCTCTATAGCTTATAAATATCTTTAAACCTGTCACTCATTTTTAAGCTTTTGATTTGCTTAATAGATATTTCAAGGATATAGTTTACCTTTTCCCATGTTTTACTTATTTCCATTATACTACATTTTTATAGCTTGGGCTATGGGACAAGAAATTCGGTCTTTTCGCAAGAAACATGAAATTCATGGTTATTGGACCTGCCTCAGTGGTATACAATGCATATACATTTAAATTCTGGAGGGATGATGTAATGCGCTCTTATGAATTTGCTATTAGGATGGAACTCGATGGTGAGAAATATTATATGGAACAGGCAGAGAAGCATAAGAACAGTGGACTTTATACCATATTCTTAACCCTTGCCAAGGATGAGAGAAAGCATGCCCAAATCCTGGAGGATAGGATGAAACAACTGACCCCCGATCTGTCAGAAACCACATCGTACGATGAATATAAAAATGTGTTTCAAGATGCTCCGGATTTTCAAAATGCCATAAAGGAGACCTTGGGACAACTGGATATCTACTATTTGGCCATGGATAAGGAAAAGCAAAGCATTGAACTCTACAAAGAAATGCTGGAAGACGCAAAGGATGAGCAGGATAAGGAAGTATTCAGTTTTTTAATACGTGAAGAGGAAACCCATTTCAACATCCTTGAGGAGCTCTGGTCACATGTAAACCGGGCTGAGGAGTGGGTTGAATCGGCGGAATTCGGCCTTAGAGAAGAATACTGATATCCCACTTTTTTAAGACCGGTTATATGAAGAGCCCGATATCGGGCTTTTTTATTGCCCATTTTTATGATTATAAGCAAAAAAATTTACTTCTGGGTATTGACAGAACAAAAGTATTTGTGTACTATTGTATTAGGTCATTAATACAATAGTACAAGGAAGTGATCTAATGCATTGGGATCTAAGCTCGGACCGCCCAATCTATTCCCAGATCATTGAACAAATGGAGCTAAGGATCTGCTCCGGGGTCTACCCCCTGGGTTCGAAGCTCCCTTCAGTCAGGGATCTGGCGCAGGAGGCGGCCGTAAACCCAAACACCATGCAAAGAGCTCTGTCAAAGCTTGAAGAAACGGGGCTGATATACAGCCTTCGCACCAGTGGAAGATTCGTAACGGAGGATGTCAGTATGATAGAAATGACAAAGAAACGAATAGCCCGGGAACATATCCAGGAGTTCCTGAACAGGATGATCAGGCTGGGCTTTCAGCAAGAGGATATTATATCCATGTTAATGGATATATCAAAGGAGTTGAAGAAATGAGTAACCTTTTGGAATGCAAAAACCTCACAAAGACTTTTGGATCCACCATCGCATTGATGAATGTGAACCTGGAAATTGGCCGGGGTAGGATCGTAGGCCTGTTGGGCCCTAACGCCAGCGGGAAAACCACCTTTATCAAGCTGTGCAACGACCTGTTAACCCCCACCAGGGGCGAGATCCTGATAGGAGGGCACAAGCCCGGTATAACTACAAAAGGCATGGTATCCTACCTGCCTGAAAGAACCTATTTGAACGATTGGATGAGGGTATCGGACATCATAGAGTTCTTTAAGGATTTTTATAAAAACTTCAATCCGGAGAAGGCCTATGACATGCTGGGGAAGCTGGGTATCAACCCGAAAGACAGGCTTAAGACCATGTCCAAGGGCACCAAGGAAAAGGTACAGTTGATCCTGGTTATGAGCAGGGAGGCTGATCTCTATCTGCTGGATGAACCCATAGGCGGCGTAGATCCGGCTGCAAGGGATTATATCCTGGAAACCATCCTCAGCAATTACAGGGAAGATGCAACGGTTATCATATCCACCCACCTCATCTCCGACATAGAGAAGATCCTGGATGATGTGATTTTTATCAAAGAGGGTCAGGTGGTCCTTCAAAAAACCGTCGATGAAATTCGTGAAGAGTCAGGAAAATCCGTGGACGCTTTGTTTAGGGAGGTATTCAGATGCTAGGAAAACTTTTAAAATATGAAGCAAAGGCCACTGCACGCTCCTTCTTACCCATCTACCTTGCCATACTCCTATTTGCCTTGATAAACAGGGTAATAAATCCCTTTGATAAAGTCAGTGATGGCGTTAGCGTTACAGTGGAGGGTTTTAGCTTCATTAATATGATGCGGATGGCTAGTATTGTTGTCTATTTCGCCCTTATCGTGGCTACCATAGCTATGACCTTTGTTATCATCATCCAAAGATTTTACAAAAACCTATTGGGCGATGAAGGATATCTGATGTTTACCCTTCCGGTAAAGCCCTGGCAGCATATTGTCAGCAAACTCCTTATATCCTTAATGTGGATTGCACTGAGCTTTATCGTTATCGTCTCTTCAGTGTTGGTCCTTATAAATATAGATAATCTCTTTGGAGAGATAGGCAGGTTAATCCGTGAGGCTCGTGGATTCTTTGGAGATACCCTGCTGATCCTGGCACCGATTTCCGCCTTAATAGGAGCCTCCTACTTCATCATGACCGTCTATAATGCCCTTTCAATAGGCCATCTGTTTAATAAACACAGGATATTGGCTTCCTTTGTGGCATATCTGGGTATCTATATGGTCGGCCAGATAGTAGGTACTATATTCCTCTTTACGACGGCAGGTTTTATTCTTGAGCCCCTGTCCAAAGCTGCAACTCCGGAACCTTCCCTTATAATAACTCTGATACTGGCCATAGTGAGCCTGAATGTACTGCTGGCCACAGCAAACTTTATATCAGCCAATATCATCCTAAGTAAAAGGTTAAACCTTGAATAGATAAATATTTGTTATCTCAGTAAATCAGTAAAATGGAAGCACTAAAGGATATTGAATGTTCATTGTGGGGCGGCGGCCACCGTCTAGTAGGTAGTGGTGCTGCCCCATCCCTTTAAGTAGGCTTCCTGTTCCTCCGTCAGCCTATCGATCTTGATTCCCATAGCTGAAAGCTTCATAGTGGCCACCCTATGGTCTATCTCCTCCGGAACCTTGTATACCCTGTTTTCCATGGTTGAATGGTGTTCCAGTACATACTTTGCCGATAAGGCCTGGAGGGCAAAGCTCATGTCCATGATCTCAGCCGGATGTCCATCCCCTGAAGCCAGGTTCACCAACCTGCCTTCTGCCAGGAGGTTTAAGATCCTGCCGTCTTCCATGACATAGCCTAAGATGTTCTGCCTCATATCCTTCCTGTCCACTGCCAGCTTCTCCAGATCGGGCTTATATACCTCAACATCAAAGTGTCCGGCGTTGGCCAGAAGTACCCCGTCCTTCATCTTCCTAAAATGCCTTTCCGTTATAACCTTGTTGCAACCCGTTACTGTAATGAATATGTCACCTATTGGGGCAGCTTCATCCATGGTCATAACACGGAATCCGTCCATAACCGCCTCTATGGCCTTTATGGGATCAATTTCCGTAATAATTACATTGGCCCCCAGTCCCTTGGCCTTGTTGGCTACGCCTTTGCCGCACCAACCGTAACCGGCCACTACCACGTTTTTGCCGGCAACGATCAGATTGGTGGTTCGCATAATACCATCCCATACTGATTGTCCTGTCCCGTAGCGGTTATCGAAAAGATATTTACAATAGGCATCATTTACCGCGATCATGGGGAAGTCCAGGATACCTTCCCGCTCCCGGGCATGGAGCCTGAGGACCCCGGTGGTGGTTTCCTCGCATCCGCCCATCACTCCGGCAGCCAGATCGGCCCTGGTGGTATGGAGAAGGTGCACCAGATCCCCGCCATCGTCAATTATGATATGGGGACCAAAATCCAAGGTTCTGTTTAGATGGTCGAAGTATTCATCATCCGTTGCCCCATGCCAGGCATACACCGATAGCCCTTCCTTGACCAAGGCAGCGGCTATGGGATCCTGGGTCGATAGGGGGTTACTGCCGGTAACGGCCACCTCCGCCCCACCCTTTGTCAGTACCAGAGCCAAATATGCAGTTTTGGCCTCCAGGTGTACCGATATGGCTATCCTTTTCCCCTTAAAGGGCTTTTCCTCTTCAAATTCCCTTTCCAGCTGGTTTAGAAGGGGCATATACCCCTTTACCCAATTTATCCTTGCATAACCTTCCGGAGCAAGGTCAATGTCCCTGATTAAGTAATCCATACACTTTCTCCTTCTAAGTATTAACAGTTTCAGATTTCTCTGCCACAGCTCTTGCAGAACCTGGCATCCTCATCGTTCAGGCTGTCGCAGTTTCTGCACCTGATCTTTATTATCTCCCTTTGCCCGTCGGACCTGGTCATCCTGTCTACAACATCTATGTTGCTGATAACGTCGTTTATCATTCCACCCTTGGCCTCGTTAAAGGGTTTTAGGTCCTCCCTTGCCTTTTCCGGATCCAGCAGGAATCCCGAACCCGCTGCACCTTTGGCGCCGATGCTGGCCACAATGGCACCGGCTATTATGAAGATCATCCCAATAATGGCTCTGGAAAATGAAGAATCGACATCACTCACGAAGGAGCCTCCTGTAAAGGGATCCTCCATAAAGGGATTGCCCCTCATGAGCCTGCCTCCAAAGCCTGCCGCTTCAAAGAAGGTGGAAATAAACAGTATAAAGCCTAAAACTATCATTCCAAGACCAATATAATAGGTAACCTTTCTTTCCTTTGATATCTTTGCCATAATATCGCCTCCGCTCTAAATATAACATAAATCACAGTCCCTGGCACCAGATAAAAAGACCTGAATCCAAAATTTTAAAGCGGAGTCATACCTTTTGAAGCGTCCTTAGATGGCTGCTTAAGCTGTCGCAGTCACTTGCCCTTATCCTGCCCTGCTCCAGGAGCCAGTACTGGGCTTTATGCCCCGCTTCGGCAATCTTCTCCACCAATTCCCCGTGGCAGGTCAGTATAAAGATCTGATGGGTGTTGGCCAGCTCTGACAGAATATCTATGGATTGATGCAGATGGAGACTGTCAAAATTGGCAAAGGAATCGTCAATTATTATGGGCAGGCAGGGTTTAATATCCATTATACGGCTTAGGCGGACCGAAAGGTAGAGCTGTTCCTGGGTTCCCCTGCTCAGCATGCTGACGGTCTGCGGGTCGCTTCCCTCATCCAGGATAGCCTGAAAATCCGATTCCAGTAAGGGCTCTGAGGGTAATATACCCTGATAATCGCCATTGGTCATGCGACTAAAGATGTTGCCTGCGCTCTTCATCACGCTGTCCTTCATACCCTCCAGGAGATTCTTTCCGGCCTCCCTTAAGAGAAAGGCAGAGGTCATATTGAGGGCGTATTGATCCGCCAGAACCTTTAGTTCCGCCCTTCCGCTATCTATCTGTCTCTGGCCCTGGGTCAGGTTCTCTATGGTCCCCAGGCGCTTTAGCTCATCCTCCAGCCTCCTGATGGACTCCCTTGTATCCTCTAATTCCTCCAGCTTGGTATCCCGTTCCTTTATTGTTTGGGAGTATTCACGTTCTGCTTCCTCGGCCGATGCAAATTCCCTGCACTTTTCCATAAAGGCATTGACCAGATTGACTCTATCGGCAGAATCAGGGACAAAGGCTCTGCGTATAACGTCTGAGGACATGGATCCCAGTATGCCTTGTATTGATTCCCTTAAGGCCGCTTCATTCCTGGCATATTCTATGGCTTCCTGGGCTCTTTCCATAAATACAGAGACGCGTTCTTCAAAACGGCTGTTATTAACGCTATAGTTATTACTCTCATCCAGGGAGGAGTCTTCCAGTTCATACCCCTCCATTATATCCATAATCTCTTTCCTTATGGACCCTATCTTCACCTTCAGGAGTCTCAGCTCTTCCGCATCCTTTAGCCGATCTTCCCATAGCCTTAAGGCCTGAATGATCCTGTTCCAGTCTTCGTCTCCGTATGGGTCTGTCCCCTGATCTGCGTTCCCGGTATCCCTTCCCTGGAATTGGTCCACAAATTCCCTATATCTACTGTACTGCTCCCTGATAAAACCCTTGATATCTTCCAATTCATCCGATAGCCAATCCAGTTCAGCTGCTCCTCTTTGGATATCCTTTATTCTCATCAGATGATTCGGCAAGACGCTTTGGGGCACTCCCCTGGGCAGGCCCAGCTTATCCTTGTAACCGTTCAAGGTCTCTTCAGCCTTTTTCAGATCCGACCTCAGTTGATCCAGGACCCCTTCTTCAGCCCGGATCCTGGCCTCCCTTGCCCTCAGTTCCTTTTCCTGTTCATGGGCCGCCCTCCGGCTGGCACTGGAACCTAAGGCCTTCAAGATAAAAAACAGGGCACTTCCTACTATTCCTCCAACACCTACAATTATTCCCGACAATGGATTTAGTAAGGACAAGAGTACACCGATAAAGGTAAAGGCCAGGGAAAAATAGAAGTACTTCCTTACTCCAAGCCAGGGTCTGCTATCCCTATATTCTATTGCCCGGTCTTCCAAGGCCAGGAACTCCTCCCTGGCCTTATGGAGGTTATCCGACTGGTTCTTACACTTATTCTCCAACTCCCTGTATTCTTCCACCAATTCGATGAGCCTGTTATATTCAACATTGTCGGCTTTTATGCGGGTTATGTAATCCATGTGGTTTTCGTCCCAATGAGAGTTGGCTTCCTTTATCTTTATGATTATATCCCGTTTCTTTCTGTCCAGTTCCTGTTGCCGCTGCCTTAGACTTCGAATCCTTTCCTGTACACCGGAAATCTCGGCCAATAGGTTTGCCATCTCTTCCCTGGCTGCCAACAGTTGTTTCTCCTGCTCGGGATTTAGCCCCGACTGAAGTTCTTTTTCCCGAATCCTCTTACATAACCCGGTGTAATCGTCCCATAAGGACCTTACCCTCACCAGCAGGTTTTCTGTGGGTCCGTCCTCCCATTCCCAGTCCTTGTTGTCGGCCAGCCAGGTTCTTAACTCTTGCACCCTAAGATAGTTATCATAGCTGTTTTTGACGATATCCAGCTGAACAACCAAATTGTTCAGCTTATCCAAATCCTTCTTCAGGGCTTTGACCGCTTCTTCCATGTTCTTTAATTCCTGCTGCTTATCCTGATATTCCTGAACCTGTGACAGGCCTTTTTGCTTGAGTTTTCTGCCGGCTTCTATCATATTGAAATACGGTCGGAACTGTTTCACGCCTGGGTTACCCCTTTTACCCCCTATTCTGTCCCCCTCCTTGTAGAAGGCTTGTTCCAGCTGGGGTACAAGGAGCATCTCCCTAAAGCCGGCACCCAGGAGGATGGACTGAAGCCTCATCCTGTCATCGCTGGATATGGCCCGGTTTACAGCAAGCTCATCCAGGGTAATGGTAAATAACCGACCGTAGGAAAAGCTGTCCAGAGCGTATAGGTCCTTCGGACTGGTTATATCCGTTTTTGTCCCGGCTATCCTCCTTAGAACTGGCTCCCCGTGGCCGTTCAGTCTCAGATTATACACATCCCCCACGCCAAGCCTTATATCAGCCTCGGCTTCATACCTGCTATTAGCCGGTGGTAAGTTCCCGTCCTTGGGAAATCCGTAGCCAAGATACCTTAAGACCTGCATTAGTGTAGATTTGCCCGCCCTGTTCAGGCCGCCAATAACCACCAGTCCCGGGTCCAGTTCGTCCAGGGTCTGATTTCTGAGTATTCCAAAGTCCCCTATATAGAGCCTTTGAATCTTCATGATCCTTCCCCCCTCCCGGTCAATCTCTCGGCAATGAGATACCTGGCCCTGTAAAGGATCTCCCTTAGGGAAGCATCGTCCATATGAAAGCGCAAATCGTTTTCGGTTTCATGGTCCCCATCACCCTTCCATATAATCCCCAGTTCATCCATCAGCCGCTCTCTCATATCCTCATCCTCAAGGCATTGGTCTATTATCCTGTCCACTTCCCTGAAAACAGGACTATTCTCCAATAAATCGATATAATCTATGGGCGACTGAGTTCTGATGATTATGGAATCCGTCCATAAAAAGGGGCTGGAACCTTCATACTGCTCCCTTAGGGAGTTTAAAAGAAATTCCATAGACTCCTGCTCCTGCTCCATTAATTGGCTGTGAATGGCGCCCCTTCCCCGGATAGTCCATTCTACCACATAGCCCTCTATGGGATAGTCTTCATCGTCTCCGGTCTCCTCCAGTAACCTGTCCCCTTCCAAACAGATCCTGTCCACCAAATCCAGGAGGGTTCCCGGTACGTTTGTCGGGTCATCATCTATATTGATTTCTACCCTCTTGTATATCACCGGGGCCAGGGGGATAAATGAAGTTTGGCTTTGCCCAAAGGGATCCAGGTTTGCCAGTATACACCCGCCCCTGCCCGTTTCACCGAAATCCCTTCCCTGCGGGATTCCCGGATAGGCAATATATGGAAGGTCATCGCTGAAATCTCGATACCTATGTATGTGTCCAAGGGCCCAGTAATGGATATCCGGTATTTCCCTCAATTGGGTCAGGGAGCATGGAATATACCTGGAGGAGGGTGCCTCCAGTTGGGTATGGAGAAGGGCAATGTTCCACAGATCCCTGTCAGGTACCTTGTAATCATAGTGAATCCCCTTATCCAGGGATCCGGATTGATAGGACTGTCCTATCACCCTTGCTATGGGATCCCCCTTTGAACCCGGAATTTCCACTATCTCCGGCCTGTCCCCGCTAAGGACCTTCACGTTGTCCGGCACCCTGATTAGATCTTGTTTCTCCTTTAAGGGATCATGATTTCCCGCTATGACCAATACGGGGATGCCGGCTTCTTCCAGGAGCCTGCACTTTTCCGCAAAAAAGCTCATGGCCCTGACGGACCGGGCCTCCCTGTCGTAGAGATCCCCCGATATAACTACAAAATCCACACGATTTTTAATAGCGGCATGGCATACCCTGCTAAACCCTTCCATGGTGGCGGTAACAGCAGCCTGCTCCACGGCAGGGGGTAGCTTGCCCCCGCCTATATGCAACAGGCTGCCCAAGTGTATATCTGCAGTATGGATAAACTTAATACCTACCATATTCCTCCCCTAGCTTACCTTATATTCCGGATCGTATTGCAACCTGTAGAGGTTGTAGTACAATCCCCTCTTGCTAAGCAGCTCCTGGTGGTTGCCCATCTCCCTTATCCTGCCCTTGTGAATGAGTATAATCTTGTCAGCATTCTGTATGGTGGACAGCCTGTGGGCTACTGCAATGGTAGTTCGTCCCTTCATCAGGTTGATAAGGGCGTCCTGTATCAATTCCTCGGTCTCCGTGTCAACATGGGAGGTAGCCTCGTCCATTACCAGGATCTTTGGATCCCTTATCAGGGCCCTGGCAAAGGAGATCAGCTGACGCTGTCCAACGGACAGGGTGGTACCCCCTTCGCCAATCTCATGGTCATAGGCACCGTAGAGCTTGCTTATAAATTCGTGGGCGTGTACGTGCTTGGCTGCCCTCACTACCTCTTCCCTGGATATATCCGGTTCAAAGAGCTTTATATTAGTGGCAATATCTCCGGAAAAGAGGGATACATCCTGAAGTACCAGGCCGATATTCCTCCTGAGCTTTTCCTTACCAATATCCCGGATATCCACCCCGTCTATCAGAATTTCACCCCTTTGATGCTCATAGAAGCCGCACAGCAGGTTTATAATGCTGGTCTTACCCGCTCCTGTAGCTCCTACAAAGGCGGCGGATTCCCCGGGTTTTATCTTAAAGGATATATCCTTTAAAACCCAGTTTTCGTCTATATAGGCAAACCATACATTCTTAAATTCGATCTCGCCCACCATGTTATCGTAGTCGGGAATGGTTCCCTCTATCCGTGGTTCCACTTCCTGGTCCAGTAAATTAAATACCCGCTCTGCAGAAACGATTGAGTTTTGCAGGGTATTAAACTGTTCGGTGAGCTCTCTTATAGGCCAATAGAACCTTCCGAGATAGTCGACAAACATATACAGGGTACCAAACTCCAATGCTCCTGCCAATATGCTTCTTCCGCCATACCATAGAAGCAGGGCCATCCCCAGAGTCTCCACCACGTCCATGAAGGGCCTGAAGATGCCAAAAACCTTGACGCTCTTCATATGGGCTTCAAAGTATTCCTTGTTAACCTTATCAAATTCCTGAGCTTTTCTATTCTGCATATTGAAGGCCTGGATAATTCCCATACCGGCTATATGCTCCGCCAGAAAAGCATTTATTTCCGCCAGCTTTGTCCTTATCCTCTGCCATACTTTCCGGGCGGTTCTCCTGAAAATAATGGTAGCAACAACTATCAAAGGCAGGACCATAAAGCTTACCATGGTCAGCCTTGAGCTCAACCTGAACATAACTATGATGATGGCTATCATCTCCACCATACTCCTGATAAAACCAACCAATACCCCGGAAAACAATTCATTAATGGTTTCGGGATCGTTGGTAACCCTTGTTACGACCCTGCCAGCTGCCATTTTATCAAAGAAGGACAGGGGCAGATGCTGAACATGGTTGAATATTTTCTCGCGGATATTATAGATTATCTTCTTTCCCGTCAGTTCCAGCAAATAGCGTTGAAGATATCCAAGGATGAACTCAACGATAATCAGGACAAGGAACATGATACCCAGGGTCCATATTCCCTGTCTCGCTTCCTCTACGCTCATAGTACTTTTGACGACACCGTTTATATATTTATCAATACCCACCTTGGTAAGATAAGGTCTGGCCAGGGATGCACCTGTGATAGTGAAGATCAAAAGCAGGGAAATCACAAAGTAGTGCCAATAGGGTTTGGCAAATTCCAGCATCCGCCATACCAGCTTCCTATCATAAACCCTATCCTGGTTTTTGCCTCTGTCATCCACAACAAAACATCTCCCTTCGTCTTGTCAATTTAGGCAGTCTCTATCTCTTGTTCCAACAGCTGTCTCTGATATATCCTGTTGTAGTATCCATTCAGTTCCAGGAGTTCTTCATGGGAACCCCTCTCTATGATCCGACCATCGTCAAGCACGATGATCTCATCTGCATCCTGGATGCTGGATACCCTATGGGCGATTATTATACAGGTCCTTTCCTCCATAAAGGGTTTAAGTTCATTTAGTATCTTCCGTTCCGTATCGGTATCCACGGCGGACAAGCAGTCGTCCATGATCAGGATTTTGGGATCCCTTACAAGGGCCCTGGCAATGGATACCCTCTGCTTCTGCCCACCGGAGAGGTTTACCCCTCTTTCTCCCAGAATGGTATCATATTGGTCCGGAAGCTCCATTATGCTCTCATCGATCTGGCTGATGGAAGCCGCCCTACGGATCTCCTCCAAAGTCGGCTCTTCGGGCATAAAACCGATATTGTTCCTGATTGTGGATGAAAACAGGAAGTTATCCTGGGGTATATACCCTATGTTATCCCTAAGCCTTTTCAGTGATGTCTTGGTGATGTCTACCCCGTCGATTAACAACTGGCCCTCTTCCAGGGGATCGTAGAGCCTCAATATCAGGTTTGCGATTGTGGATTTACCGCTGCCAACCTTGCCGATTATCCCAAGGGTCTTACCGGGCTCTATGGTCAGATTTATATTTTCAAGCACATTTGGCCCTTTTTTGTCGTAGGCGAAGGTGAGGTTCCTGAACTCGATCCTGCCATGGAAGTCCTCTGCTTGTCCCGGTCCCGGATTGTCTGGAACCGTATCAACAATATCCGGCTCTTCATTGAGCAATTCCTCAATCCTCTCCTTTGAGGCCTTGGCCCTTTGGGCAAAGTTGATAATCATGCCGATGGACATAACCGGCCGAATGATGATGCCCAGATACCCGTTAAAGGCGATAAAATCTCCCAGGCTGATCTGCTTATTTATGATGAGGTTCCCCCCATAAACAAAGGCAATCAAAAAGGACAGGGACGATATCAGGTTGATAAGGGGATAGAATATTCCCTGAAGCCTGACAAGATCCATATTGATATCGAAGTTCTCCTGATTCACCTTTGCGAAATTTTCCTTCTCATAATCCTCCTGGACAAAGGCCTTTACTACCCTTATCCCGGTAATATTCTCGGTTGTCTTACGGGTCAGATCGCTGAAGGATTCCTGTACCCTGCGAAACCTTCGGTTTATCATCGGTCCAAACTTTGTCATAACCAGGACCAGGAAAGGTAGTGGCAGGAAGGAATACAGGGTCAGTCTGGGATCTACATACCTGACCATTATGAAGATACTGCTGACCAGCAGAATAAGGGTATTGGTCATAAGATTAAATCCCCTGGACGTTATCATCCTGAGGGAGCCCAGGTCGTTGGTAGCCAATGCCATGAGTTCTCCCACCCTGTTTCGATGGAAAAACTTCATCGACAGCTTCAGCATATGATCGAACATTACGTTCCTGACTTCATAATCGAATCGATTGCTGGCACCTGCAACTTGTAGTCTGGATAAGAAGTGCGATACAAAAGTCATTAATGAAATGAGAATTAATATAGCCCCATAATATAGGAGCTTTCTATCGTCCAGGCTCAGGGTTTCCAACCCGTCTACTATCTGACCCGTAATTTTGGGTACTAAAACCTGGAGTACATTAATCAATATAAGTAAGAACAGTCCTCTGACGTATCTCCATTTATGTTTTACCAGATATCCGAATAGATTTGCTTTGTTAACCATAGCTATCCCTCCCGGTCCGTCATCTTACTTTATCTAGAAATATGGCGACTACATCCAAGAATTTCTCCATCTCCTCCTCCGTTAATGATTGATAGAGTCCGTTTAGAAAATTATTGTGATTTTCTATGGTCTTTTGCCTTATATTGATTCCCTCCTTCGTTAGCCTGACTCTTATTACCCTGCGGTCCTTTTCATCGGATACCCTTTCGGCTATGCCTCTTTCCTCCAAGAAATCCACTACCGGCGTAACATTGCTGATTTTTCTATGTACTCGTGTACTGATTTCCGATACTGTCAAACTCTCCCCCGGCTCCAGTGCCTTCATAATTGAATATTGATTCCATGCAAACCCCAGGCTCGACAGATTACACCTGGATTTGCCTATAACCCTCCAGCTCAATTCCATCAGCTTTTTATGACATTCTATATATCTATCCTCCATTTCCTTCTCCTTTCATATATCATAAGCCTGGGATCTTCAAAAATGTGATGGTCAAAACCCCCGGCTGTTCCGGTCTGATTACTTATAACCAATCATATTTATAAACCATAATAATTATAAACTATAAGTTTATTTATGGCAATAGCTGCCCCTTTTACTCTTTCTTATTGACATTAAATTCCTGAGTATTATAATTATATATGTCAGGTAAAGACTTTTCATTGCAAAATCAGTAATATCTACTGATTTTGTGTTTAAATAGGGAGTTTTTCGTAGCATTATGCCTTATTCTGGTCTGATATATATAGGTAATGGCTATTAATCGCTCTTTAACTTTGTAAGAGTGACGTCATCGTTGAAGTTTCAAAAAATCTATTTTAGCTTTTATATAACCAACGCTTACGGTAATGTGTTTTTTGAAACTTCTCTCCTTCCGACATCGATTTGGAGAAAACTAAGGCTTATCAATAGCTCATTACACTTGTTAAGCAGTAGACAACGAATACTTATTACTTCATTGTTTAGAAGGATGGTCAATTCTGGCAGCTTTCGAATTACTCCAGAAATCCATCCTCCCTGGTGACAGTAATATTATAGTAGATTACGTAACTTATAGCTAAATGAATGGTTTGTAGATTGCAAACCCGAATAATGAGTAAAAGGAGATAATATGAGATCAAAATCCGTATTGATAATAACCCTAATGTTGATTATAACCTTACTAAGCGCATGTAACCAGTCCGGACCCGAGTCCAGCGACAAGCCCACCATAGCGGTATCCATCGTGCCCCAAGCAACTTTCGTCAAGGAGGTCGCCGGTGATCTGGTTGAGGTAATCACCATGATACCACCGGGAAGCAGCCCGGAAACCTACTCCCCATCTCCCAAACAGCTTGAATCCTTCTCCAGGGCATCAATCTACTTTTCAATAGGTGTCCCCTCGGAAACAGCCAATATACTACCAAGGGTAACGGACCTCAATCCCGATATGAAAATTGTAGACCTTGCAAAACATGTTTCGGAAATATACCCTGATATTGAGATCGCCCCCGGTGAAAGGGATCCCCATATATGGCTTTCACCTAAAAGGGTAAAGGTTATGATAGATGTAATTACAGATGAACTATCTGCGCTGGATCCAACAAACGAGGAATTATACATTGAGAATGCGGAAAGATACAAAAAGCAGCTGGATGGTGTGGATGAAAAAATAAGGGAATCATTAAGTGGCCTTAGCTCTAAAATGTTTATTGCTTATCACCCCGCCTTTGGCTATTTTGCCGATGACTATGGACTTCATATGATAGCCCTTGAAGAGGAGGGAAAGGAAGCCGCTCCACAAACCTTTAAGGAAATTGTCGATCTGGCAAAGGAGAATGATATAAAGGTCATTTTCTATCAGGCGGAGGTAGACAGCCGTCAATCCGAAGCCTTTGCCGAGGAAATCGGGGGTAGAACGGAGCAGATAGCCCCCCTGGCCCCGGACTATATAGAAAACCTGGAAAAGATGGCGGACACCTTTGCAAAGGTGCTGAAGTGATCAGTACAGTTTCCGCTTATCAATGGTTCCTTGCCTTTTTAGGCAGAAGGGGTAAATAAGGTGATGATATGAATAGTAATACAAAAGAAATCGGTAAAATTGGTTTGTATGAAGATGATTCTGACGCAATTGAAAACGCTATAGAAGTGGATAACCTTACGGTATACTACCAACGGGTCTGTGCTCTGTCCAATGTAAGTCTGCGGGTCAAGGACAGGGAATTCCTGGGCATTATCGGTCCCAACGGGGGAGGTAAAAGTACCCTCCTAAAAGCTATTTTGGGATTGGTTACCCCCTATTCAGGAGATATACGGATATTCGGGAAGAGCCCGAAAAAAGCTCACGGGATTATGGGCTATGTCCCCCAATTCACCAGCTTTCACCGGGATTTTCCCATAAGTGTGGAAGAAACTGTTTTAATGGGGAGATTGTCGGGCAAGATCCCCATGTTTCATAAGTACACCAAGGAAGATATAGATATAACCCATACCCTGATGGAAAAGCTTGAAATCTACCACCTGAGAAACAGGCAAATCGGCCAATTGTCGGGAGGCCAGTTCCAGAGAGCACTTATCGCCAGGGCCCTGACCACCAGGCCCAGGATACTCCTCTTGGACGAGCCTACCGCCAGCCTGGATACCGAGGCAAAATCCCATATATACTCTATATTGGTGGAACTAAACCAGGACATGACCATCATCATGGTTACCCACGACATGGGAGCCATATCCACCCATGTGGAATCTCTGGCCTGCCTTAACAGGGAATTATTCTATCATGGCCGCTCTGAACTATCAGAAGATCTTATAAATGCCATCCATGGTTGTCCGGTAGATATCATAGCCCATGGGACAATTCCCCATAGAGTCTTAAGAGAACACCATGGAAATGGAGGGACCAGTCATGATTGATACACTTATGCAGTATAAGTTTTTACAAAATGCGGTCATCAGCGCCATACTGGCCAGCATAGCCTGTGGAATAATAGGCCCGGTCATTATAGAGAAAAGGTTGGTCATGATGAGTGGGGGCATTGCCCATACAGCATTTGGCGGGATTGGCCTTGGTTTTTTATTGGGGATTGAGCCCATAATCGGTGCTATACTGGTCACTCTGGGTGCGGCCATGGGAGTCGTTGCCATAAAAAGAAAGACGAGCGTGAACACCGATATTCCCATCGGCATCTTCTGGGCTGCCGGAATGAGCCTTGGAATCCTCTTTATCGCCCTGAGTCCCGGTTATCCCCCGGATATGAATTCCTACTTATTTGGGGATATCCTGATGGTCTCCAGGGACAACCTCTATATCATTCTGGTATTGGATCTCCTTATTGTCTTTACCGTAATCGCCTTGTTTCACCCAATAAAGGCCTATCTCTTCGACGAGGAGTTCTCCACCGTCATCGGGATAAAAACCGCATTAATAGAGATTTTGCTCTTTGCCCTGATAGCCCTGACTGTAGTAGTGGTTATACATGTCATAGGCATAATCCTCATCATGGCCCTGTTGACGGCTCCGCCCGCCATAGCCCGGATGTTTACCCATGACCTGAAAAGGGTTATGCTATATTCCATCCTGCTGGGTGCCTTCTTTACCCTGTCAGGGCTTTGGATATCATATGTCCTGAATATACCCTCCGGTGCGGCTATTGCCCTCTTTATAAGCCTGGTCTATGGTGCCGTATCCGGCATAAGGGTTTTAGCGCAAAGAAAGAGGTAGATGAACCTGTCATCTACCCCTTGACCTCTCCTACTTTTCCATTTCTATAAGGGCATATATCGGATAATGATCCGACAGATAGACGCCCTCCCTGGCCGTATCGTCAATATAGGACTTTAGGCATTTAAGGTCCGGCGTAGCAAAGATGTAATCAATTTTCCCCTTATGGTCAGGGTCAGCATAAAAACCATGGAAGGTTATATCGCTCCCTATTTGATCAGGGGTGGATAAATCCTTAAGCTTTACCCCAAAGTCCCTGAGTATATATCCTATTTCCTCGCTGTCCGGCTCGGAATTCAGATCCCCTATCAGAAAGGTAGGCATGGACATCTTGCTGTCATACTGCTCCATAAACCCGTCCAGTATTTTCAGCTGCTGAAGCCGGATATCTGAAAACCGGTAATCCAAGTGGGTATTGAAAACTCGTATTGTCCCATTGTTTACCCGTGACCTTAAGGTTACGGTGGTACAGATCCGGGGTAACCCGTCGTTGTTTTCAAGCTGGGACCCATATACATAGGGCTCATTGGACAGCCAGAAGGTTTCCAGGCCTATTAGCTCAAAGGAGTCCTGCCTGATGGCAATGCAGTTATCCTCCCCATTCAGGTCCTCATCCCGGCCGGTGCCTACAAGCAAATATCCGGGCAGGTTTTTTTCCAAATAGTCCCTTACAAAGGGCAAAGCCTCCTGAAAGCCAATTATATCCGGCTGTTTATCTGTAATACTCCTGATAACCATTTCTTTTCTGTTATCCCATATGTTGATTCCATCATCGGCCAGTCCATATCTTATATTAAATGTACCTATGGTAAATTGGTGTTTCATCATAGTTTCTCCTATCCAACCTAATTATGACCTGCTTCTTATTATATCCTTCTTCTGTACCTGGCTACCCTCTGATCAATTTCCTCATAGTCTATAATACCCGTCTCCAGGAACTTCATTACGGTATCAAAGGTGGGGATTGCTGCCCTTCCACCCATTCTGGTACATTTTATTGCAGAGACGGCATTGGAGAAGCGAGCAGTCCGCCTTGCATCCCAGCCCTGGAGTAGACCGGCTATAAAGGCTCCATGATATACATCGCCGGCGCCTGTAGTGTCCATTACCTCAACACTGAATCCCTCTTCCATAAAGAATTCATTGCCCTGAACCCCAACGCAGCCTTTTTCTCCCAGGGTAAAGACCACTATATCGGGGCCCATTTCCTGGATTTTCTTACAATTAGCCTCATAGTTCTCATCCTTGAACAGGGCTTCATAAAAGAATTCGGAAGCGATGAAAACATCAATCAAGGGTATCATATCCTCAATACCCGGGTAGTAACTATCCGCATCGTATACTACCGTCCTACCCTTCTCCCTTGCCCAGATAGCGGCTTGTTTTGCCACCGGCGAATCGGTGGCCAGGTGAAGGTAACTGGCAGACTGTATATAATCCTTGTCCAGATCACTGATCTCCAATGGTCGATTGGTTCCCGGGTAATAGATAATGCTCCTTCCATGAGTTTCGTCATCGGCCAATACTATGGAGAAGGGGGTCTCCCCATCTTCATCGATAATCATCCTGGAAACATCTATTCCGTGATCCTTAAAATCATCCAGGCAGAACTTCCCGTAAGTGCCCCCGTCAACAACGCCTATCATGCCGCACCGGGCTCCCAGCCTGGCTGCTGCTACCATAGCGGAAGATACCTTTCCTCCACCCTGCCAGCTATAATTCTGTAACCTGGTTCCCCTGTTTGCTTCGGGTATTTTAGGAATATTAGCTAAGAGATCAACACAAGGAGTTTCAATTCCTACAACATCCATCCACATTTCCACCTTTCACTGTAAACGATAAAACAGCCCTTCAATAATCAACCAAGCCCATATCTTAAAAGATAATTACAGGCTTGGTTGATTAAAACCGGGCTTTCTATTTACACTTGTATTTAAGTACCCTTAAACTCCGAATTTCACCATATTGTCAAAGCTTATTTTCAGGCTATCAAAGGGATCGCCTGGGCATACATCCTGTTCTACGATAGCAAATTCTACGCCAATATCCTTACATGCCTTGACAACTTTGGGCCAATCGATATTTCCTTCGCCTACCTCTGCGAAGTTCTTGCATACATCTTCGATCTTCACTGCGCCGCCGACTATGGCATAATCCTTAAAGTGGACAATTTTCATACGGCCTTCAACCTTATAGATCCAGTCCACTACGTTAACACCGCCGGCTGTCAGCCAATGGGTATCCAGTGTAAAGTGCAGTCCATCGGGATCTGTCTCGTTGAGGATAATGTCCATACCCTTTAAACCGCCGCCTAAGGAGAAAAATTCCAAGGCATGATTATGATACAGGAGCTTTAGATTTTCTTTCTTAAGCTGGGCTGCGATCTTATTGATGCCTTCGGCGTATTGTCTGTAGCCGCTCTCGCTTTCACGCAGTTCCCTGGGCAGGGTTCCGATGCCGATATATTCAACCCCAAAGAACTTGGCCTGTTCGATGGCCTTTTCAATGGCTGCAGGATCTTCAAGCATCCTTTCATAATCGCCACCGGATGAACAGGTTTCCAGGCCTATCTCATCTAACAAAGCCTTGAACTCTTCATTGGTCATGAAGGGGGGTGTCCAGGTCTGAACGGAATCATAGCCTATCTCCTTGATCTTGCGAAGAGATGATTCAACCTCTTCACGGCTGCCCATATAATCTCTGACTGTAAAAGTTTGTACTCCTCTTTTCATAACGTATCCCTCCACCTTTCATCTCAAATACATAATAAATAGGATTATCCTATATATAAGACTGGGATATTGTTTCCAATAAGTCCCGCCTTGTCACACGTCGGTCAGTTATTGATTAGTTATCGAGGCAAGCTTCTGCGTAAGTACCGCTGATATAACCGGAAGGTAGGGGTTCCGGACGTTCACACTTGGATGTCATCTCATATACCTTGCCGGTATTGCAGCTCTCAATTATGCCGTGAACTACCTCAAATGCATGGAAGCCTAATTCAGCACTGCAGCGGTGGGGCCTGTTGTTGCGAATAGCCCATGCCATATCAGCTACACCAATGCCGCGATAATCCCCATCGCTATATCCATGGGTCAAGGGAATCTCGTATGGTGGGAAATCATTCCAGGAACCGTTGTCACGCTTCAGATAGATGGGCCCGCCAAAGGTGTTGGGGTCACCGCATATCAGGATGCCTTCGGTTCCATATATCTCAATCTTTGGAACCTCTCCAAAGGCTTCAGATATGGTGGTCAGTGTTCCATAACAACCCTGTTCAAACTCAAGAGCTCCTACCAGCATATTGGTTGTATCGTAGTCAAAGCTTTCCTTATACTTGGGATGTCTTGGGTTTTCATATACATAGGTATCCTTGCGGGTCTTTGCAAAACCGGTGACCCTTCTTATACCTCCCAGCAGGAATATGAGAGCGTGGAGATAATATCCACCCATATCAAAAGGTATTCCGCCACCGGGGGACATAATAAAGGGCAGGCGGTCGGTTTCAACTTCCCCTCTCATATGGTATCCGCGAATAACCTTGGCCCTGGCTGTTAGGGGTTCACCTATAAAGCCCGCATCAATGAGCTTTCTTGCTGTCTGCAGACCCCCGCCCAGGAAGGTGTCAGGTGCCATACCTATCCTTAGGCCTTTTTCTTTGGCTATGGAGAGCAATTCCCTGCCCTCGTCCAAGGTAACTGCCATCATTTTTTCGCTATGAACGTGTTTCCCGGCCAAAAGAGCTGCCTTGGAAACCTCGTAATGGGAGAGTGGATATGTGGTATTAACCACTATCTCTATTTCCGGATTGTTGAATATCTCTTCATTGGTGAGCTGTTCTATACCAAATTCTTCAGCACGATTTTTACTGCGCTCCGGAATAATATCGGAACAACCAACAACATCTAAAATAGAAAAATTGTTGATCATGCTGCTAAGATATGATTTACTGATGGCCCCAGAACCTACAAGGCCAACTTTAACTGGTGCTACTCTTGCCATAATGATGTCCACTCCTTATGTATAATTTATATATTATATGTTTTACCATATAAAGCTTTTTTAGTCTGAACCTGGCAGATAGTTAACGCCTTAAATGACCTCCGGTGGAAAAGCCTGTACCACCTTCAGGGTGGTATTGTTCCTGCTTCTCAATACCGGATCTTTTATGCCGGCCGGCAAAAATATCTCACTGCCCTTTTTGATTTCCATAGTTCCTCCACTATAGGCAATTTCGCCTTCTCCTTCGAGGACTATGGCAACGGAAAAGGTTCCCGTCCTTCTCATTGGAAACTCGCCGGTAACCTCGGCTTCCGTTATTCCGAAATATGGGGTATTCTCCCGGCCAAGCAGGACTTTCTCAAATCCTCCCTGACAGCTTCTATCAATAGTTGGTGGGATCCTGTACTTGTTCAGGTTTTCTTCATAGCTGCTGCCATCATATATATAGCAGCCCAGGAGCCGATTCTTATATGCCAACTCTTCCTCCTCAGTGGGGAACTCTCTCTTTCTGACACCCACAGTAATATCTGAGGATTCCTGCACTTCCACAAGGAAGCATCCGGGACCAACTGCATGAGGAACCCCTGCATCTACCAGATACATATCCCCTACCGATACGGGTATCTTATGACAACATTCTTCCATGGCTCTGATATCCTGTTTCTCGTACAGCTCCTCAAATATTTCCCTGGTAATCCCCTCCTTAAATCCAAGGAGAACATAGGGCTTTTCCTCCTGGTCTTCCCTGAGTCCAATTATGTACCAGCTTTCGGTCTTACCGAAATCGGAGCCAAAATGAGCTTTGGCATACTCCCTGGTGGGGTGAGTCTGTAAGCCCAGCTGATTCTTGGCATCCAACAATTTCACCAGAATACAGAGTTCCGAACCGAATTTTTCGTAATGCTTTTCTCCCAGTAACTCTCTGGGGTATTTGTCTATCAGTTCCGTGAGCAAGGTAACCTCCCCGGATGGCAAAACTACCTCTGACAGACCTGTGTTCTTATCCTCATGGGGCCCAAGCGCCCGCGTTGTAGAGCCTACCCATGCCTCGGGCCTTCCGTCATCATTGCACTCTTCCAATCCCCGGAACCTGTCGATCTCTCTGCCGCCTGGATACCTTGGTACCTTGTTGGGCACCAGTTCCAAGGGCATTTCCCAAATCTTCCCGCTCATGACTACCCCTCCCAATAGAATGCTAAAAAGCTTATACCGATAATTTCTCCTTTAATCTTATGACCACATTATTCCCACGCCACATTATATCAGAACATCTATCTGGTAGCAATCCCCTCTGCTTATGGGAAAACGATCAATACGGAGGACTACTCTACGTAACCCGTCTCCTTCATGTTAAAGTAGGAGCACAGCAATGAATCCTCCATGCTTAGGTTGCGCATCCTGTCCTGTTCTACAATTGCATACTCTAAACCTATATCTATAGCCTTTTTGAGTATGCCCTTCAGATCCAGTTTACCGGTCCCTACTGTTGTAAAACCAAAATCGGTTTCCTTGTCACTGTTTAGGAGATAGCGGGGTTGAATCATATCCGTAAAGTCCTTTATATGGATTAAATGGATTCGATCCTTTGCCTTTTCCATATATTCTACCGGATCGACGCCACCTACATAGACCCAGCCCACATCCAATTTCAGCTTAAAGCGTGGATCGATTTGGGTCAGGAAATAATCCATTACGGATACTCCCTTGTATTCTACGGTAAATTCCTGATAGTGATTATGGTATACGCAGGTAATCCCTTCTTCACCAAAAAGTCTTACCAGCTTGTCCATGACCTCAATATCCCTCATCATGGAATCATAATCTCCGTTGTTTCCATAGCCTGCATTAAAGCTGCTAATGACGGAAGAGTTACCAATGGTTACATTGTCAACATCGTAATAAGCACATTCCTCTGCGATGCGTTTAATATCATCGGGCTTATTTACCAGGTCATGCATATTTGGAGCCCAGCTGCTCAGGCATTTAAGGCCCAGATCTTTGAAGCGCTTATAATTCTCTTCCTTGTCCCCGGGGAACCAGGTAAGAACGCTGTCCCAGCCCTTATAACCCATTTTTGCATACTTCTCAAAGTATACAAATGGATCTCCGCCATCGCGAATATACCCATAGTCCATGAATCCAATCCATGCTGCTTTTAATTTTTTCATGTGTGGCCTCCTTAATTTAACGCCTTGTGCCGGTACATTAGCCATTACCCTTGTTTTGCAGCAGACTAATGAGTAGCACAAGTAGTTAGTATATTCATTCTGATTAACCATCAGTAAATTTGATGATATATCAGCTAAATGTATACTAAGTTCCACTCCTTGGGTTAACGATGCTTTATATGTAGTTTTTCTTAGTAACTGTGTTTTGCCATATCCGTTTTATCCCGGCTCAGATATCGAAAAGGCTCCACCTTCTGTAATGCTCTACCCTCTCTTTGATTTCCCTGTCATCGATTTCACCGGTTTCCATAAACTTAAGGGTGGTTTCATAGGAGGGTATTCCTGCCCTTCCACCTATGGCCCCTATTTTTATTGCGGAAACAGCGTTGGAAAACTGGGCAATATACGGTATATCCCAGCCCTTGGTCAGGCCGAATAGGAAGGCGCCATGGTAAACGTCACCGGCTCCTACGGTATCCACAACGGGTGTCCTATAACCCTCTGCCATGAAAAATCCACCTTCCCGGGACATGCCAACGCAGCCTTTTTCACCCAGTGTAAATACAACCACTTCCGGGCCCATTTCCAGGACCTTTAAACAGTTTTCTTCGTAGGTACCCCGACCCTCAAAAGCCTTGTTGTAGTAGAATTCCGATGCAATAAACACATCGATTTGGGGTATAAAGGACTCCAATTCCTCGGTATAGCCGGATGCATCATAAACCACCTTTTTCCCGGCTTCCCTCATCCAGGCAGCTGCCAGCCTGGAAGCCTCATCATAACTAGCTAAATGCAAAAAGTTTGCTCTTTCTATGTAATCCCTGTTTAAATCCTCAGGCTTGATTCTGCGAGCAGTTCCAGGTTTGTATAGGATGCTTCTGCCATGGGTCTTCAGATCTGAAAGGACGATAGCAAAATCTGAAATACCTTCTTCGTCTATAACGCTATGGGATATATCCACCCCGTTATAGATAAAGTCCTTTCGTATCAGGGCTCCATTCCTGCAACCTCCTGAAACCCCTATGAACCCAACCTTTGCACCCAATCTTGAGGCCGCTACCATCGCGGTTGGTACAACTCCACCGCCCTGGGTACTGCTATCTAACACCCTTGAACCATGGTTTGGCTTCGGTAGCTCTTCTATAACGGAAATCATATCAATACAAGGTCTGCCAATTCCAACAATGTCCATGCTCTCACCTGCCGTAGTTATTTTGTTATTATTAAAATATGGCATTATAATGCCTGTCCATTAAAAGGCCAACTGAATGTAATATGCCAGGATACCCACTATCAAGGCCGGGATGGTATTGAATACTGTGGTCCAAAACGCGGATTTTGGTTCCAATGCGATAAGGGGGAACAGGGCGTCTCCATCCTGTGAAATGGAGTTGGCTAAAAGCGCCGCAAAGGGGAACATACCCTTAAGATATAGGGATACAAATATGATCTGGGGACCGCAGCCCGGAATCAATCCTACCGCCACCCCTATTAAAACCGACATGAGTCCCGTGGATACCAGGGCTGCCTCAATTATCTGTTCTCCGCCTATGGCGTAAACCCCCAGCTCGTAGACCAGATAGGCTACAAAAACCCAGGTCCCCACAAAGGCTGTTTCCTCAGCATTGTGTATAAAGGTTTCCTTTAAGGAAAATAGCTTATGCTCAACCTCTTCATGGCTGGTAGCCTGAATAAGCTTTTTGGAAAATATCATATATACTACCGTAACAACAGTTCCTAACAATCCAATAATCAGCCCTAAATTAGGCAGTCCGGGCAGGGCATCTATGTCTACCATCATCAGATCCAGGACGCCCAGGATAAAACCTATCCCCAATATGATCCAGAATACAATATAGGCGCCATGGGTAACCCTATACCCAAGACTGTTGGTATCCAATGGCTTTTTATGGTGAAGCGCCAAATCCACCTCATCGCCTTCCTCGTGGCCGATATGTCTTAGGGTATTTGATCTGCAGGCATTGGGGTTGTCGCAATACAACTCGTCCAACATAGCCTCCGCCTGTTTGTGCTCTCTCTCTAAGTCTATTTGGGATAGCTTCTTTGACCTTTTCCGGACCCAATCCCCTACTTTATAGTAGTCTATTATATAACCGGAAATGGTACCTACGACAAAGCAGATAGCGCTTATTATTATATAACTCCTGGGTGCCTTGGTCAGGATTACAAAGGCCGAATCTCCCGTAGTTGCTATCAAGGTAGCCACCACGGTTCCAAAACTGACGGTACCTTTCACGTAGAGGGGCATTACAAATATGGCCCCACCGCATCCTGGGGTCATCCCGAGAAAGGCACCTATGAGGGGTTGATACTTCTTTGATTTTTCTATCCTATCCACAAAAGCCCCTTGCTGCTTAAAGTTTATGTAACCAAACAACAACAGAACCGCTCCGACAAAAACCGTTACCTGTATAAAGGATTCGCCGGCGCTTTTAAAGACAATTTGTAATAGATCCTCAAAAAACATTATTTATCCCCTCTCCCACTTACCATGATGTTTCCATTATATCAGAAACAATAGTTTAATTAAATAATAAAGTGCTTATATCTCGTATGGCTTTATCTGCATAATTCCCATCAGGCGAGTTTGGATTGTGTTGCTTATACAAAACCAAGTAGTCTTACCCCTTGGGCAACTATAAAGCATATAATAATCCCTGTAAGGGTAGGTATAGCAAAAGACAGCAAGGTCCATTTCCAGCTCCGGGTTTCCTTCCGAATGGTAAGGAGGGTAGTTCCACAAGGGAAATGGTTAAGGGAAAACAGCATGGTACATATGGCCGTCAGCCAGGTCCAACCATTGGCTGCCAGGAGTTCCCTAAGGGCATCCAGGCTATCCAATTCAATCATAGCTCCCGATGCCATATAGCTCATTATTATTATGGGAATGACTATTTCGTTGGCAGGCAGGCCCAGAATAAAGGCAAGTATAATGTATCCGTCCATACCCAATAGCCTGCCAAAGGGATCAAGAAACCTGGCACCATGATCCAACAAACTGACATCTTCCACCGACAAATTGGCCATAAGCCAGATAAACAGTCCGGCAGGTGCAGCCACGGACACTGCCCTTCCCAGGACAAAGAGGGTCCTGTCTAACAAGGATCGGATTAAAATCTTGCCTACCTGGGGCCTTCTGTAGGGAGGGAGTTCTAGGGTAAAGGAGGAGGGCAGCCCCTTTAAGAGGGTCCTGGATAGAATTCTGGATATGACTAAGGTGATTATCACCCCCAGCACTACCGCTACCAAAACCGCCAGGGTGGATACCACCGATTTAAAAGCACCCCTTGTACCAGTTATGAAGATAGCAGCCAGGGCTATGAGTATAGGAAATCTGCCATTACAAGGCACAAAGTTATTGGTAAGGATGGCAATAAGTCTTTCCCTGGGGGAGTCAATTATCCTACAGGCTATTACTCCGGCAGCGTTACATCCAAAGCCCATACACATGGTCAGAGCCTGCTTCCCATGGGCACAGGCCCTTTTAAAAAAGCTATCCAAATTAAAAGCTACCCTGGGCAGATAGCCCAAATCCTCCAAAAGGGTGAACAGGGGAAAGAATATAGCCATTGGGGGTAGCATCACGGATACCACCCATGCCAGGGTCCTGTAGATACCCAATATCAACATGCCATGAAGCCACCGGGGAGCTCCCCACTTCATAAACAGCTGAGTCAACCCATCCTCAACTCGAAATAGTACATTGGATAAGAGCTGGGATGGGTAGTTGGCTCCCTCTATGGTAATCCAAAATATCAGGCCCAACAGGGCTATCATGATAGGGATCCCAAAAGCTCTGGAGGTCAGAATCCTGTCTATTCTATAATCCAGCTTCCTGTATTCCCTATCACCAAAATATACCGTATCGTTACCTATCTCTTCGGCGGTCCTTATTATACTGGACACTATGCTGTCCCTTAATCCATCCGGGTCCAATCCCTCTTCCCTTAGCAAGAGCCTTGCCTTATTGATTTCCTCTTCCATAATTTCTATCTTTACGGTCTGGTATCCATAGTGTTTCTCCATATGTTCGTAGATAGCACCCATCAAAACAGCATCGCCTTCTATCAGCCGAAGGGATGCCCACCTGCTGTTCAACCCCCCAATACCCATCTTATCTATTTGAGTTCTTACGATATCTATGGCTTTCTCCACCGAATTCTCGTATTGTATTTGCTTTACCCTTGGGACAATCTCCCCGGCCGCCATCCTGGCCACAGCATACTTTAACTCCGGAAGCCCAATTCCTTTTCTGGCGCTGGTTCCTACAACCGGTACCCCCAAATACTCCTCCAGCCTCTTTATATCCACCCGGATCTTTTTTCTTTTTGCTTCATCCATCAGGTTTACGCAAACCACTACCTTATCGGTTATCTCCAATATCTGCAGTACCAGATTCAGGTTCCGCTGAAGGCTGGTAGCATCGGTAACCACTACTATCAAATGGGCATTGCCAAAGCATATAAAGTCCCTGGCAACCTCCTCTTCCACCGAACTGGATAACAGGGAATAGGTCCCCGGGAGATCCACCAACACATAGCCCCTGCCCCTATGCTCATAACGACCTTGGGCATTGGTGACGGTCTTACCGGGCCAGTTTCCGGTGTGCTGTTTCAGGCCTGTCAGGCTGTTAAAAACAGTACTCTTTCCGGTGTTTGGATTGCCGGCCAGGCCTACTATGATATCATCCTGATTTTCCAACTCTACCTCATACAGCTCCCTTAAAGTACCAAGCCCTGTTGACTGAGATGTTAAACCCATGCCATCCCCTCCCTGCCTTTAGCCTCTCTATATTTCAACTATAATCCCGGAAGCCTCCTCACTCCGAAGAGCGATGAGAGCCCCGCGAAATGAATATGCCACCGGATCCCCAAAAGGGCTCCTGTTTATGACCTCTATTCTGGTACCCCGAATTAAACCCAGATCAAGCATCCGCCTTCTTAAATTGCCCCCCATGGTTAATTCCCTTACCCTGGCAACATTGCCCGGCTTGAGTGAGCTTAAGGGGACATATTTTCCTGCCATTATAGAATCCCCCTTTACGGAACAGTGGTAATATTATTGACGGCCCTTTTCATAGACTTAGATATGACCAAAAGAATTACCTAAGGCTAATATATGAAAGGGTCCGGTATTGTGTTCAAGGTGGTGAAAAAATGGACAAAAGGGATAGGCAATTCCATACTTATAGGGGATATCAAAAAATCAAACAGGAAAAAACCCGGCTCACTCCCAGTATGGAGGATTACCTGGAAATGATTTATAGACATTGCAAAAATGAAGGGTATGTGCGGATCTTTAAGCTCTCTGAACTGCTAAATGTCCAGGCTCCCTCCGTCACCCGGACGGTCCAGCGATTGGCTGACCTGGGCCTTGTGGACTACGAAAAATATGGGCTGGTGAAACTCACCCAGGAGGGGGAGAAGATTGGCCAGGTCCTGCTGGAGCGTCATATCCTTATAGAAAGCTTTCTCAGCAAGATAGGGGTAAGGGATACCCTGTTAAGGGATACAGAGATGATAGAGCATAATATCAGCGTAGAAGCCCTACATAGTATCGAATGCTTCAATAGCTATTTGGAAGATAATCCTCATATCTTAAAGGAGTTTAAAGAATATAAAAAAAGCCGGGGTTACTAAAAGCCCGGCTTTTTGGATATCGGATTTCTAAATTGGAAAATCAAGCTGCCTTAATCCTGATCGGGGAAGAGTAGCGGATTGGAGAGATATCTCTCACCAGTATCCGGCAATACCACCACTATTTTCTTGCCCCTGTATTCTGGTCTCTTTGCTATCTGGGTTGCAGCATAGGCTGCGGCTCCTGAGGAAATCCCCACCAAGAGCCCTTCAGTTTTGGCCAGCTTCCTGGTGGTTGCGATGGCATCCTCGTTTTTCACCTGTACTATCTCATCAATTACCTTGGTATTCAGGACGTCGGGAACAAATCCGGCACCTATCCCCTGAATAGCATGAGGGCCTGGGTCCCCGCCTGACAAGACCGGAGAATCGGCAGGTTCTACTGCCACGATCTTTATACCGGGGTTTTTCTCTTTCAGGACTTCACCTACCCCTGTGATGGTACCTCCCGTTCCTACCCCACCAACAAATACATCCACATCCCCATCGGTGTCCCTTAAGATCTCCTGGGCGGTGGTCTCCCTATGAATCTTAGGATTGGCCTGATTCTGGAACTGCTGAGGAATAAAGGAGTTGGGGTTCTCCCTGGCCAGTTCCTCCGCTTTTCTTATAGCACCTTTCATCCCTTCTGCACCGGGAGTCAGTACCAATTGGGCACCCAAAGCCCTTATCAGGCCTCTCCGCTCCTTTGACATGGTATCGGGCATAACAATTATCAACTTGTAGCCCAGGGATGCGGCCGCGAAGGCCAATGCGATACCGGTATTACCGCTGGTAGGCTCAATTATAGTGGTATTTTCATCGATTAATCCCTTTTCTACTGCATCCTTTATCATAGCATAACCAATCCTGTCCTTTACGCTGCCGGCAGGATTAAAGTACTCCAATTTTGCAATCACGGGGCTTTCCAGCCCTTCACTTTTGCTATAATTGGACAGTGCCAACAGGGGTGTATTTCCAATTAAATCCGTTAATCTTTTTGCTATCTTTGCCATGTTTTCACTCCTCTTTATACTTGAAACGCGGGGTACCGTCTCATATTTCCCCTTGTTTCTTTTATATATAATACATATTTGCCAGACTTTCACTCAGCTTCCGGCTCTCTATTGCAAGGTCTTCAAGGGTTATTGAATCCGCCAGTTGGCTCAGTACCTCATTAATCTTCTCCCATACCATGGTCCTTAGACATTGCTCTATAATAGTTTCAGATGCTTCATCCTTTTCCTTATCACCAGTAACGTTTAAGTCACCTTCCAAAGCCCTAAGGGCATCTCCCACAGTGATGTTGGATCCACTATCAGCCAGGGTATATCCCCCTTGAGCACCTTTAACGCTCCTTACCAAACCTGCCTTCCGCAGGGAAGAAAAAACCTGTTCCAAATATCCCAGGGATAAGTTTTGTCTGCTTGCTATACTGCTTAGGGGTATAGGACCGCTTGATGCATAGATGGCTAAATCCACCAGGGCCCTTAATCCATACTGTCCTCTTGTTGAAATCTGTATCCCAGCCACCTCCTAATCCATAGTAAGCTTATTGGTTTACTATATATTAGCATGCTTCCTTCCCCTTGTCAAGAAAAATTAGGAAATTAGGGTAAAAAATTTAATTAAAGTTTCGGATACACAATTGTCTTTTGACAATTACGCTGATATCAATGTATAATTGTTATTTATAGAGCAGATTGTTGGGTATCATATTTATATCTGCTTCCGCTAATAACTCGGTTTCATAGCTTATCACCCCAGTTTTATAATCCAGTCATCTATCTATATGATTTTTCTGCGACCCAGTCCGCTTAGTCGAATAAATTCTATTACACTAGCACTGTAATATAGTACAATCTGAAAAGAAAGGAGACTGTCTATGGCTAATAACAAGTATTCGCAAGTAACGCCTGAAATAATGAAATTAACGGAATTATGTTATAAAAACAGCAATATCGATCCCAGCCTGTATGAAAAATATGATGTAAAGCGGGGCCTGAGGGATCTTAGCGGTAAGGGAGTTGTAACCGGTCTTACGGAGATCAGCGATATTAGGTCCAGCTATACGGATGAGGACGGAAACACTGTCCCCAGTAAGGGTAAGCTCTATTACCGGGGAATTGATGTGGAGGATATAGTAAGAGGATCCATTGAAAAGAATCATTTTTGCTACGAGGAAACGGCCTATCTCCTTCTGTTTGGTCAGCTTCCCACCTGGGAGCAACTAAAGGAGTTTATGGAGCTCTTGGCCTTTTACAGGACCCTGCCGACCAACTTTGTCCGGGATATTATATTAAAAGCCCCCAGCGGGAATATGATGAATACCCTGGCCCGCAGTGTGTTAACCCTGTATGCCTACGACGAAAAGGGGGATGACACCTCCATACCCAACGTTTTAAGACAATCTCTGCAATTGATAGCCCTTTTCCCCTGTCTGTCGGTTTGGGGCTATCAGGCCTACAGCCACTACCACGGCGGGAAGAGTCTGATAATTCACACCCCAAAACCCGAGCTGTCAACAGCGGAGAATATACTTCGTATGCTTCGACCAGACAAAAAGTATACACACCTTGAAGCCCGCATCCTGGATGTAGCCTTGGTCCTACATGCGGAACACGGGGGAGGAAACAACTCCACCTTTACAACCCATGTAGTATCCTCAACCGGTACCGATACATATTCGGCGGTAGCGGCCTCTCTGGGATCCCTGAAGGGGCCAAAACACGGCGGAGCCAATATAAAGGTTGTCCAAATGTTTGAGGATATAAAAAGATCTGTTTCGGATTGGTCTGATGAAGATGAAATCCGGGAGTATCTGACAAAAATACTGGACAAGGAAGCATTCGATAAGTCGGGTCTAATCTATGGAATGGGTCATGCGGTTTATTCCCTGTCGGATCCCAGGGCTGAGATCCTCAAGGACCTGGCTAAGGACTTAAGCGAAGAGAAGGGGCTGAGCCAGGAGTACAACCTATATACCAGCGTAGAGCGTATAGCCTCAGAGCTCATCAGCAAGAAACGAAGGATCTATAAGGGTGTAAGTGCAAATGTGGACTTTTACAGCGGTTTTGTCTACAAAATGTTGGATTTGCCCATAGAGCTATATACTCCGATCTTTGCAGTCGCCCGTATCGCAGGCTGGAGCGCTCACAGGCTGGAGGAATTGATTAACAGCAGTAAGATTATCAGGCCTTCCTATATTAATGTAAAGGCCCAAGGGACATACCTGCCCATTGATCAAAGGTAGGAAAACACAGTTCAGGCGGTCAATGACCGCCTTTATTTTTTTGATATGCTGTTTTATCTCTTGTGCCAGTTCATAATCTTAAGTAATAAGCTATTGATAATAGGTAGCGTTCAATAGCTATTACCGTTAAGTAGCCATTACCGGCATATGATTGACTGGCACAACGTATAATTTAACATTACATGAGAAAATGGTTGATCACATACTGTTATACTACTTTAAAAATGACGTGTTATAGCGAAAAATGTTTTAGGCTTGCAGGCAATGGATCTATTCTATCTGCAGCTTGTATAGGACTTTGAAGCCCTCTTCCTCCATTTTTTGTTCCATCTCTGTTGTATTGTGGGAATTGACCCCTATAACCACATTGCTCTTGCCCCCGGTTCCCCTGTAGACTGCCACATTGGAAATATTGGCCCCAAAATCCCCAATGATTTTGGTCAGCTTAGACATAATCCCGGGAGCGTCCTCTGCCTCTATGGTAAATCTGGTTCCCCTCTCACGGAAGCCCAATAGTTCAATAAAGGAGTCGAAGATATCGCTTTCGGTTATTATTCCTACCAGCTTACCATCATCAACGACGGGTAAGAAACTGACACCGTGATCCCGCATCAGGGTGGCTGCCTCTTCCAGAAGGGCGTTTGAGGATATGATAACAGGATCCTTGGTCATAATACTGCTTATTTTGGTCTTAGCCAAGAGATAGTTGACCTCACCAATGCTTAAGGTGGTTGCCATTGAGGGGGATGCCCTTAGAATATCCTCCTTTGAAACCACGCCCACCAGTTTACCATTTTTTAGCACAGGAAGACGCCTGATGTTGTGTTTGGCCATCAATTCCTGAGCGTCGGGAATAGTTTTGTCCGGAGAAATGGTAAAAGGATTGGCCGTCATTTTCTTCCTAACAAACATTCAATCAACCCCCTAAATAAGCTTTTTTAATTTCATCGCTGGACATCAACTCTGAACCGGTGCCTGACAGAACGATGGATCCGGTTTCCATAACATAAGCCCTGTCAGCTACCTGTAATGCCATGTTTGCGTTTTGCTCTACCAGCAGAATTGTGGTCCCCGATTTATTTATACTTTGAATTATATCAAATATTTCCTGGACCAGTATGGGTGCAAGCCCCATTGAGGGTTCATCCAGAAACAGGATCTCAGGCCGACTCATAAGGGCCCGGCCTATAGCCAGCATCTGCTGCTCTCCACCGGATAGGGTTCCGGCTGTTTGCTTTCTCCTGTCCCGAAGAATTGGGAAGCGCTCGTATACCATTTCAAGATCCTCTAGGATACCATCCCTGTCCCGGCGCAGATATGCTCCCAGCTCCAGGTTTTCCAGTACCGTCATACCCGGAAAAACCCGGCGACCTTCCGGCACATGGGAAATACCCATTTTTACCCTTTCCTGGGCTGAAACGTTGGTAATATCCACTCCGTTCAGTATTACCTGACCATTGGTCGGTCTTTGCAGTCCCGATATGGTGCGCAGGGTCGTAGTCTTTCCCGCCCCATTTGCACCGATTAAGACTACAATCTCACCCCGATGCACTTCAAAGGAAACATCCTTTAAAGCATGAATCATACCATAGTGCACATCCATATTCCTAATTTCAAGCATTGTTGATATCCTCCCCCAGATAAGCCTCTATTACCCTCTTATTAGTCCTAACTTCATCCGGTGTACCGCTGGCGATTACCATACCATAGTCCAGAACATAGATGCGCTCACAGATATTCATGACCAGGGTCATATCATGCTCTATAAGAAGAATTGTTAAATTAAACTTTTCCCTTATCCAACCTATGATATCCATAAGGTTGGCAGTTTCCGCAGGGTTCATACCCGCCGCGGGTTCATCCAGCAAAAGCAGCTTGGGGTTTGTGGCAAGAGCCCTTATAATTTCCAGGTGGCGCTGCTCACCATAGGGCAGGTTTCTTGCCAGTTCGTCCTTTTTCTTATCCAGATCAAATATCCTAAGGAGCTCTATGCTATCCTGAAGCAGCTTCTCCTCTTCCCTTTTATATGCCGGAAGATGCAGAAAGCTGGTTAGCAGACCATATTTAATATTTTGGTGCATGGCAATAAGAACATTCTCCAAAACCGTCAGATCCTTGAACAGACGAATGTTCTGAAACGTCCTGGCCAGCCCCTTCTGACAGATACTATGGGGTCTTAGCCCATTAAGAGGGATTCTTTGGTTATCAATGGATAGGTTTATGGTACCACTGTCCGGTACATAGATACCCGTCAGAAGGTTGAACAGGGTAGTCTTACCAGCACCGTTGGGACCTATAAGCCCGACCAACTCACCCTCCATTATGTCCAGGCTGACATTGGATACGGCAGCCAATCCTCCAAAAGCCTTTGTTACCCTTTCCACGCTTAAAATAGGCATAACCTAGTGTCCCCCCTTTTGGGATTTGAATCTATCCCACAATTTATTATTGCCCAGCTTACTGAATACAGATAAGGAAATCTCCCTGGATCCCATAAGGCCCTGGGGCCTGAAGATCATAATGACTATCAGGATAAGGGAGTAAAGTACCATTCGTATTTCAGGGAAGGACTGAAGGTAGGTGGATATAAGGGCCAGTAAAATCGCGGCCAGCATGGATCCAGACAGACTTCCAAGCCCTCCGAGAACTACTATAACCAATACATCTACGGACTTTAAAAAGCCGAACAAATTCGGTTCCAGGTAGTAGAAATATGATGCATAGATAGCCCCTGCGATACCTGCACAGGCAGCACCTATGATAAATGCGATTACCTTATATCTTATTGTATCTACCCCCATAGACTCGGCAGCAATTTCATCTTCCCTGATGGAGATGCATGCACGGCCATGGGCGGATTTAACGAAGTTTGAAAGGAGCAGGACAATACCCACTGTAAATATAAACAGCCAGGTCCAGTTAATAAACTGGGGGATTCCTATCAATCCCGCTGCACCGTTGGTAATCTCCAGATTAAGAAATATAATTCGGATTATTTCAGACATTCCAAGGGTCGCTATGGCCAGATAATCCCCCCGGAGCCTCAAGGTAGGCAGACCTACCAGAAAGCCCAGAATTGCAGCTGCGACAGCACCTAAAACTACCCCCAGAATAAAGCCGGGTATGGTGGGCATTCTCATGGTTACTATGGCACAGACGTATGCCCCTACCGACATAAAGCCTGCATGCCCTAGGGAAAACTGTCCGGTAAAGCCGGTGATAAGGTTGAGGCTGACGGCCAATATGATGTTAATACCGATTGTAACCAGAGTTGCCTGAAAATAGCCGCTGATAAGATTGGTCATGATCAAAATCTGTACGATTGCATAGACGAGACCAAGTGCGATGAATTTCCTCATAACTTACACCTTCTCCCTAGTATTTTTCCCCAACAACCCAGAGGGCTTAATTATGAGGATGAGTATCAGGATGCCAAACACCACCGCATCCCTGAACATGGAGCCTCCATAACCGGACACCATGACCTCTACCGCACCTATAAAGTAACCGCCTATCATGGCTCCGGGAATAATGCCGATACCTCCAAAAACCGCGGCTATAAAGGCCTTAAGACCCGGCACAACCCCCATCAGGGGATTAATAGTGTTGTAGTAGATCCCTACCAGTATGCCTGCAGCCCCGGCCAGGGCTGAACCCAGGGCAAAGGTAAAGGAGACCGTGGAGTTTACGTCTATTCCCATCAGCTGGGCTGCGTCCCTGTCCATAGAAACAGCACGCATCGCCTTCCCCAGCCTGGTCCTTTTAACTATAAACTGTAGTAGAGCCATCAATAATATGGTAATGCCAACGAGGATAATCTGTTGCATGGAGATAACTATGTTCCCCACCTTAAACCTTTGGGCCAGAATGCCCGTTACTTCGGGATAGGTCCTCACGTTGGCCTTAACAAAGAACATGGTGCCATATTCCAGGAACAGGGATACCCCTATGGCGGTGATAAGTACTGAAATCCTTGCTGCATTTCTCAGAGGCCTGTAAGCTATCCTTTCTATAAGAACACCCAAAATAGTGCATACCAACATGGCGATAAGCAAGGAGGGTACAAGACCCAGTTTTAAAAAGGTCATGCAAAAATACCCTACATAGGCTCCTATCATATATATATCACAGTGTGCAAAATTAATTAATCTAATAATTCCATATACCATGGTATAACCCAGAGCAATAAGGGCATATATGCTTCCCAGGGTTATACCGTTAACTATCTGTTGTAATAATTTATCCAAACCCTTTCCTCCCTTTCCCCCAAAAAAGCTTGAAGGATTAAGTCTTCTTTTTAGTATAGCTTGTTTTTGGGCTTATTTCCACTATATTTTAATAAAAATTCCTGCCAAATCATAGATATGTTACATAAAAGACCAGCATTACCAATAATATAAATAAGCGGGGAAAAGGATCTCCCCGCTTACCTATAGTTAATTCTTTGTGTATGTCTGTGTTACACAGGGTGGTTATTGTGATACCTTTTCACTGGTATGCTGCTTACCATCCTTGAGACTTATAACCACTATAGCTTTTACCGGGTTATGATTCTCATCAATGCTGAAGGAACCGGTAACGCCCGCAAAATCCTCTGTGGAAGCCAAGGCATCCTTAAGAGCTTCTCTATCTACCTTTCCGGCCCTCTTCAAACCGTCCACCACAAACATGGCCAAATCGTATCCCAAGGCGTTAAAGGCATCGGGTTCTCTGCCGTATTCCTCCTTGAAATCTTCGATGAACTGTACAACCAAGGGGTCCTTATCCAATGAGGAATAGTGGTTGGAGAAATAGATATCGTTTAAAGCTTCTTCCCCTGCCAGTTTCACAAGGTCCGGGGAATCAAAACCGTCAGCTCCCAGGATGGGAACATCGATTCCCAGATCACGGGCCTGTTTGATGATAAGCCCGGCTTCCTCGTAGTATCCGGGCAGGAAGATCACATCAAAGTCCTCGCTCTTGATGCTTGTCAGGATGGCGTTAAAGTCCGTATCCCCTTTAACAAAGGATTCCTTGGCAACTATAGTACCCCCACCCTCTGTAAAGGTCTTCTCAAAGTTTTCGGCTAACCCCTTACCATAATCGCTGGAATTATCCATTATAATTACGGCCTTCTTCTTTGAAAGGTTGTTTAGGGCATAGTTTGCCATACCGGTACCCTGATAGGAATCGTTAAAGCATATGCGGAAGGCATATTCCTTAACCCCTGATTCGTCCACAGTAACTTCATCTGCAGTCGCAGAACCCGATGCTACCGGCACCTTGGCCTTTTCTGCTACTGGTATCTGGGACATAAAGGAACCGGATGTTGCCGGACCTAAGATGGCAACCACCTTATCCTGTTCTATCAGCTTGTTGGCCAGGGTAGTGGCCTCTTGTGGCTCCGACTTATTATCGTATTTAATAAGAGTAATTTTCTTGCCGTCTATCCCACCGGCTTCGTTTACTTGTTTAATGGCCAGTTCAATGCCATCTACTGAGCTTTGTCCATAGGTTGCTACTCCACCTGAAAGCTCATAATTGACTCCGATTCTGATCTCGTCATCGCTACCAGCTCCCGGCCCAGTACAGCCAATGAAAAGAGCTGTAACCAATAAAACCGATAATGCAATAAGTAATAGTCTCTTCATTCATAATCCTCCTCTTACATATACAACAAAAGCCCTTCGCTGTAGCATGCTAAAGTGCCTTTGTTCATTATTATATACCCAGCCTTATAATTATTCAATCATCTTTTTAAAAATAATTGCCAAATCAGCAATCCTGGTAACCGGAGGTCTCATAAAATCCTTCCGGGATAAATATGAATAAGTAATATCAAAAACAGGCATTATTAAATGTAGGACTACCATCTGGAATAAAACCTTGTGGTTATTCATAAAATCAACCAGGTATAGGATTAGTATATATCTTATGCTTGGTTGATTATGACGTGACGGAAAGATGTTATTCGTTACAGATTTTATATAAAGAATATAACGGGTTGTGTTGGTTAAACATATATAGGTAATGGCTATTGAATGCTGCCTCATTCACCCACTTATGAATGGTGCATTACCCGAGAAGACTGAACTGGCACAAGTAATTAATACAATAATAGGGAGGAATCAGTATGCCAAACATAAAGGACGCTATGGACAGAATAAGAATACTGCAATGCCCAACCGGGCAACTGGAAGAACGAGTGGCGGAAATTTTGGAAGGTTATAACATTTCCCCTAGAAGCGAGATCCTTATAAGCAGGGAAAAAAGGCTGGACAGAGATGGCGCCGAGGCCTATACCGTTACCATCTCCGATAGGTTGGATCCCACCTTAACCCTTCTGGCCAAATCCGGAGCGGATGACTATGTTGTTCAAGTAAAGGATGTATACTTTAACTAGATGTATTTTCTGATTATCTCGAATACCTCTTCCAGGCTGTCATCGCCCCCATTTTCAAGAATAGCCCTCCTAACGCAGCCCTTCATGTGATCATGCAGGATTTCCGCGTTGACCTTCCTGAGTATGGATATGGTGGCCATGATCTGTCTTGATACATCTATGCAGTATCTATCTTCCTCCAGCATCTTGATTATTCCGTCTACCTGGCCCCTGGCGATTTTTAGGTTTCTGAATACCGGACTGTTTTTATCCCTATGCATAATATCCCTCCAACCCTACAGATAATTTATTAAGAAGGATGCCGAATTCCGGGCATCCTCCTTTGTTTATCATATAACTTCTACCTTTATCAGATCATATCCTGCATCTTCAATAGCCTGGCTGAGAGTGGCTTCATCGATATCCTTTGACAGCTCAATTACGCTATACTGTCCCTTCAGGTTAACATCTACGCCCTCCACCCCTTCAAGTTCTTTCAAGGCGTTGGCTACGTGCATTACGCAATGTTGGCAGCTCATACCTTCAATTGATAGTTTTTTCTTTATCATAATGATCCTCCATTCTCTTTCGATTCTGCTGCTGTCCTTCAAACCACTTTCCCTGTTAAATGGTTCAGTGCAGCATAACCTCCTACTTATTTAACCTCTTATATATTGTCAGAAACTATTATATTGTACCAATCCCTTTTTTATATATTGTACCAATCCTTTTTTTATATCTTAAGGCGTCGTGCTTCGGTAATGGCTATTGAACGCTCATTCCGACATCGATTTGGAGAAAACTAAGGCTTATTCCATTTGAAAAGCCTATCGCTTCCAATCCGGCGTCCTGCCGGAAGGAAGCTGCTTTAAGCGTCCTGCTTAAAGCTACGGCTTTTCTGCAATTCCATAAGCCAAGTTTTCTTAACCAAATCAATGAAGTCATCCGCTTATCAATA